>JAANMY010004122.1_pt1 | contig 11315 bp, 9 predicted proteins | sample 7279691 | NCBI WGS metagenome assembly JAANMY01 (sample SAMN14094543, study PRJNA606508) | bioreactor metagenome | isolation source: A lab-scale SPAN reactor treating ammonium-rich wastewater day 388 | place: Ireland: Galway | collected 2018-02-07
TATGGCGTCGCCGAACGGCCGGTTTTGGCCGAGAACCCATGCCGTGAGCTGGCGCCACCGGCAGTTGAGTATCTCCCGGTCGCGAAGTTCCGCCGTAGCCGGATCAAACCTTTCAGGTCCCCAATCGCCGTGCTCCAGATTCGCACCCGGCTGTCCGAATCGTCCACCCAGCGCACGGGCAGATCGAAAACCCGGTAGCCCAGTTTCTCGGCCAGAATCAGCAGTTCCGTGTCCATGAACCAGCCGTTGTCCTCCACGAGCGGGAGCAGCGCCGTGGCCGCGCTCCGCGTGATAGCTTTGAAACCACATTGCGCGTCGGAAAACCTCACTCGAAACAGCGCTTTCACCAGCAGCAGGTAGCCGCGCGAAATGATTTCCCGCTTCAGACCACGCGTGGTCAGCGACGGTTTCAATCGGCGAGAGCCGACGGCCAAGTCATACCCCCCGGCGAGCAACGCTTCGATCAAAGGCGGAAACGCGCCCAAGTCGGTGGACAAATCCACGTCCATGTAGCTGAGAACGTCCGCCGTGGTTTCGCTCCAGGCACGTTTGACCGCCCGCCCGCGGCCTTTCTCCTCCAGGTGCATCACGCGAACCCCCGGGAGCGTCTTTGAAAAGGAGCGCGCCACTTCAAACGTCCGGTCGGTCGAGGCATTGTCCGCGATCATAATTTCAAATTGAAACGGGCACTGGTCGGAGAGAAACCGATGCAGCTTGGGGAGATTCGCCTTGAGCCGAAACTCCTCGCTGTAAACCGGGATGGTGACGTTGACTTGAGTCATAAGCGAGGGGCGTCAAGCGCGAGCGGGGGCAGTCGCCGCCGGGCGCCACCCCTTCACGCCATGCACGACCACCAGCGCGAGGGCGACCGTCATCGCCAGTGCCAGCAACGGACGCGGCACCGGCTCCTGTTTGAACACGTAGGGCAGGTAGGTGAAGAACGAACAAAATTGCACCAGCCCGGCCACGATCCAACCGCGCCGCACGCAACACGCATAGATCAAGGAAAGCAGGTCCGCCGGGTAGAAGTACCGCTCGTGCATCCCCGGCAGGAAATAGGGCACCAGCAATACCGACAGCAATGCTGCCGTCACCAGCCACGCTGCGCGATCCGCACCGTTCCCAGGCAAGGTAGGGCGTGTCACTCCGTGCGCGCCGACTTGGTGTTTACCGAGCCCCGACGCGCACGGAGTGACGCCCCCTGACTTCTCCTGCATCGCCAGGATCAGAAACCCCGTGGCAACGAGGGTTAGAACCACGCCCGGCAGATAGAACACGGCGTAATACTCGTTGGAAACCCACTGGTACCAGTTGGTCGCGCCCAGAGTGAGCTGCGGCAGGTTCTGCTGCCGCCCCCAGTGGAAGATGAGATCCAAAACCGGTTTGCCTGCCAGCAGCGCCGGCAAACCACAAACGCCATAGACCAGCGGCGGAAGGAGCAGCACGCTCCACGACCAGCGCTCGCGGAAAAACATGCCGGCAAGGAAGGGGACTAGGAAAACCGCCTGCGGCTTCAACGAACCCGCGAGGCCAAAGGCAACGACCGCGGCGAACGGCCGTTTGACCAACACGTAGTAGAACGCGCCGAGCAGCGCCGACGTGAAGATGACGTCGCACTGCCCCCACACCGCGCGGTTGAACCACGCCGTCGGCAAATACAGCATTCCCAAAGCTGCGGCCCAGGGAAGCGGACCGTCTGGAAATCTGTAACGAACGATTTTGAAAACGAACCAGGCAGCCACGTAATCCGAGAGAATTGAGATCAGCTTGATGGCGTAGAGTTTTGGAATCGGCAAAAGCGTGGAGAGCGAAATCAGATACAGGTAAAGCGGTGGATAATTGCTGAAGTCATCCTGGAACGCCGCCAGGCGGCCATGCTCGACAAAATAATCGTACCACCGGCTGAGAAACGCCTTGTAATCCCCGCTCTCGTAGTCGAGCACCGACAGCCGCAGCAGCAGTGAACCGACGATCCCCACGTAAAGCCACAGAAAAGTGGGACGGGCGTCCCGCCTGTCTCCCTCCGGCGCCGTAGTGGTCGCAGTGGCACAAGCCTCCTGCCGGTTCGCCTGCGGGACAGAACGTGAGGGGGTGAGTGAGCCGGTGGGTGAGTGGGCAAGCTCCCGCCGCCCGGCCTTCTCGCTGCTCTCTCCTGCTGGGCTCACGCGCATATCTTTTCCTCACTCACGCGCTCACTCACTGACCCGCTCACCCGCTCACTCTCTTCCGGCAACCACCGCCACAACCACCAGATTCCACCGATGAGAATCGCGTAAAACAACGCCACCGACACGTATGGCGGCAACCCCAGCGCCATCCCGAGATTCGGTGAAAACTCCCCTTTCAAGAACAGGGGAATGTTCAAATCAAGAAGCGGATTCGGGTGTGTCGGGTAAGACGGACACGCATCCGTCAACGTCGCCAACGTCGTCACGAGAATGGAATAAACCGCGAGCGGCAATCCCATCCAAGGAAACCGTTTCAGACCATAGGCGCACGGCAGCGCCAACAACGGAATCATGGGCGAGAGCAGGCGCGGTCCCCAGGCCGGTCCCGCCGGCCAATCCCACGTCCGACCCGAAATCACGATGATGTGCAGCAGCGGCACCAGATACGTCAGCCAGAACAAACCGCGCGATTTCTGAATCAACTGCCAGTAACCGACACCCGCCATCACGAAGAACGGCGTCCAGAAGAACAATCCGCGCGCCGGCGTGAACAGCAGGTTGAACGCGGTTTCCGGGTTCGGCCATTTGATGGCGTACACCCCTTCTTGCATCGCTGGAAACGACGCCTGAAGACTGTAGGGCAGGAGGAACGGATTGCCAAAGCACGCCCAACTGTACGCCGGAATCAACAGTAGCGGCGGAATCGCGGCCACGCAGAATGGCATTGCCCTGACCCACGCCGTGCGCAGCCTCGCCATGAACCTAGTGGCACGGGTATCCCGCCCGTCTGTTCCGGTTCGAACGGGCGGGACGCCCGTGCCACTAAACACAAGCCAGACAAACAACCCCACCACGACCAGCCCCGAACTGTATTCACTCGCCAGCGCCCAGCCGCACGCATGTCCCGCCAGCAAACTCCACCGATTCCGCTTCACCCAAGCCCACGCTCGACTCCTGACCACGGACCACGGACCACGGACGACTACCCTTTCCTCTGGGACCACTGACGACTGACCGCTGACAACGGCGGTCGAAGCAGTTCCCCTCGCCCCTTCGGAACTGGAAAGGGCCAGGGTGAGGGGATCGTTCTCCTTCTGCTTCTGAATCGCCCAAATAGCAATCCCCAACAGTCCCACCACCAACGCATGTGAGAACATCATCGTGGCGTACGGCAACGGCGCTGCCCCAAGAAACAAAGCCAGAGTTGTGACCAACGCCCACCTTGGCGAAACATATCTCGACAACCACGCAAACAGCGCGACTCCACCCAATGCCGTGATGATGCCGATTGACCCGGCGCACGCCACCCAACTTGAGAACAGCCAGCCACTTTCCGAATCCAAGCCCACCCCAGCGATCCACAAAAGTCCTGCAGCCACCGCGAACGGCGACAGCGCCAGTGCGACCGTGCCGGGCGCTTTGTCGCTGTAATAACTACCCTGGAAAACCGCCTTGTCCGACGTGTTCTTGTGGTAGGCATCAATGTTGACCGCGCGCTGAATCAGTAACGAATGCAGCAAATCCAACCGCGAAACCGGAGTGGGCCCGTCAAACTTCTTCTGATGCGCATAGGTCATGCAAAAGAGCAACAAGGCAAATGCTGCCAAAAAGATTCGGTTTTGCTTCAGCATTCAACTCCAGTTCCAGATTTCAGCAGCCATCATTTCCACAGGACGAAACCTTGCCGCCGAATGCAAGATGTCTTGGACCTTTTACGTTCTACGACTTGAGCGAACCCGATTGGCAGGACTCGTGGCGACCAAGAGCCAGAAACCGGCACGCCGCGCCCTCTTTCTTAAACGAATCTCCCACGACTTGACGATGGATTCTTCTGACGGAACTGAGATGGACCGTGCCGGAACGGGAGACGGGTCTGACGCGCTCAACAGCCGGCGCCTCCAAGTTTCTTCTTCTTCCTTTGTGAATTATCCTTGCTGATTGGCAAACCCGTGAGCGTACATGTTGCGGTGCATGTAAAATTACAGTCTGCCATGTCGTCGGGGCATTGCGTTTGTCCCGGTCTTGCGTCGTAGCAGGCGTCGCCTGGTGTCCTTTCACGAGCGGTTCAAAAGCCAGTTGAGATTCAGCCAACGGCGTCGTCGCGGTCACAAGTCGGTGGATTCGGATTCGCTCGCTGAAGAACGGCGGCGCATTTTCCCGAAGTACGTAGAGATCAATTTGCGACGGAAAGTTCTTTGGGCGTTCCAGCCCGTTATCATACGTGTAATCAATCCGGTGGCGGAAGCTTCTGGTTTCGGATTCCTTTCCCACCAAAATGGGCCGTGAAAAGGTATGGAAAACGGTTTGCACTCGCCCGGCGTCGTCGCGGGCCAACTGGCCGGCACCCGTCGTTTTCTCCGCCACATTCGTAAAAGTGAAACTGTCGCCTTCCCAAACCACGCCGGCCGTCGGCGCGTAAGCGATCCCAAGCTTGAGCACATGATCCACGTTTACATGGCGCACGGTGTTGACGGTTATCAGCACTGGATTGCGCCGTTTGTCTGAAGGGGTCGTCGTCTCCCAAAGACGAAGCAAAAACTGATTTGTCCTGACGGCTTCCAAGTGCCACCAGTGCGATTTTCCGGCGCTGTACCAGGTTGACGAAAAAGGAGCGGCCCCTCCCGCGAGTTCCGACAGCGAAGGGGCTGTGGCCATAATGAAATGCAGCGGTGACTCCCATCGCAAAAGGAAAAACTGCGTCGGCTGCCGATTCGTGCCGCCCTGCAACAACGGCGGTTTTTCACTGGCAAAAACCATTTCCTGAATCACCGGGGGATTATTGATGAACGCCTGAAAATCAAACTCGTTGGCTCCCGCATCGGCTTTCACCTGAGCCAGCGCGGGGTGCCACCCCAATGCGGAGACAAAAAGGCTTGTCATCAAGAACACCTCGCACTCAGATCGGTGCCCAATTATTGGATATTTTGGCATGTTGCTCCTGTTGCGCGCTATCCTGATGCGTTTGTTGGGGGGGGTGTTTTCTCGGTACGATTCGCAGCCCGCAGTAGTACAAAGCCAGCGGGAGCGAGAAACACGCACAACAGGATGCTTGCAGCCACAAGCTTGCGTCCTGAATTCGGTTTTGGATTCTTGGCTGCCGCGAGCATGCGCCGGGATTCCGCCAAGAGAGTTGGCACGCGGGGATCGTCCCGCGTTGGCCAATGTGGTTCGCGGTTGGTCCATCGTATGTAGAGGTTTGGTTCTTGTGCCGTCGCGTGCCGGTAATCCACGATGGAGGAGGCTAACTCAGGCGGGGGTGGAGAACCTGCCGTAATCTCGTGATCAACCAGTGCCGTTTCTGTGGTCACCAATTTATACTCTTCGATCAGGATGTTTGTGACCGGCAACACGGCTTTAGCGGGGGCATTGCCTGCCGGGGAGAGGCGTGCAAACCGCTCAAGGCTGGCCTCCCCAGGCACCGTGAATTCACCGATGGTGATCGTCCGCGCGACCTGGTACTTTCCGCCAATCCAGCCGTCAGGGTAGCGGCCAACCGTCCGGGCGGCCAACTCGTGAGCGGTTGCTTGGCCTGCCTGGACTGCGGTCTGCCAAAGATTGCTGGAAAACGCAAACATGACCTGTTTGGGCACGCCAGGCGGAGTTGGAAGGAAGTTGGCAGTATAGCGGAACGACTTGCCGAGCGCACCTTCTCGGAGCATCCACGGCACCAGCATTACGCCTGAGCTGTCACTGCCTAGAAAGCCACCCGAACAGAGCGCCAGCCATACAAACCGGCCGCTAACCGACGCCTCCTCAGGCATTGAGCCGTTACGGATGAACGAGATCGCGACCCCGTTCGAGTTCATGCTTGCCTGGTCAGCAGTCATGGCGTTTCCCGTTTGGAACAAGCTGTAATGCACGGCCTCGCCATCGAAGAACGCTGATTCGCGGTGATCCCCTGAGGGTGTAAAGTGGAGTGTGGCCTGCCACTTTGTGCGATCAAGCTCAACCGTGAACCAGTTCGTGGCGCTGAGATCCTGATTGCCTCCCGACCCGGCAGCGCGCCGAATCACCATGCCGCTGACCCGCAGGGTTTTGCCGATGTGGCTCTCATCGGCCACCGCGATCTTTGGCAGATAAGTCTCAAGCGCCAGCGCCTTAAACCACAAGAACAACAAAACGATCCCGACAACCAACGCTCGGCCAAACACCCGGCTTCGCGTTCCGAGGCGACTGCCTCCGGCCTTGGTTGCTTTGCCACTTGTCATCATTGCGTTCCTATGACGCGCTGTTCTCCGCAGCGGATGAAGGGGGTGCGCCTGTTGTGGGGACTCGTAGCCCACGGAGCAAAAGCCCGTAACTGCCCGCCAAGCGGTAAGCAAGCAGTCCAAGGGCAATCCAGTCCGCCGTTTCGGCCGAAATGCCGAGAACATCCGTGAGGTGGCCCAGACACCCGCAGGGGCGTTTCCAGCCGATCAACCACAGACTGGCCCGGTAAGCCAGGAAAGCGGAGGCCAACCCGGCCACCAAGGCTGCGACCAGCGACGCAGTTCTTGCCCGCACACGCAAACGGGAGAAGCACAGGCAGGCTACAACAATCTCTGCCGCGGCGACGAGCATCAGGAGCTGCCTGAAGGGCAGCCCCAAGATCGGATCGTAAACCCGGAGAATCGAAGCGTCGCCGGATGAGCCTACGAGCTTGGCAGCGCTGGTAACCACCAGAATGACCCCAGCCGAAAATATAAACCACTGCTGGTTCCGCAGTGGGGGACGCTGCGCCGTGCTATGAATGAAGCGACTCATCTCCCGTAGGTGTCGCGTTTCTGCATATTACGTTTTGTACTACACCGGTGAGGGTAGTAGTGCTCATCCATCACACTCCATATTGGAGGCGTATTTTATGGTGGGACCCGATCGCGCAATACTGTTCTGGACACCACAAATGGAGCAGTTACCAGTGCATGTATAGCCGCAGTTGCCCCAAGAAATACAATCGCTCCAACCGTGCTCGTCCTTCGCGGCAGGCGTGCAAATGTTCCTGATTCCAGGCTCGGTAACGCTCCCAACAAAGGCGGGGCCGCACTCATTGACGCACGACGAAACTACACATGGGCTAGCAACGCCCAGGCATGACGTCTGGTCATTCACCCAACAGTCATACGCTCCGTAGCACGCGGCGCAGAGAAGTACTGCGAGGGTTAAGCATAAACGAATTCGAGTTTTCATCGTGAACAGTATCTGGGTGTTGAGGTTGCTGGTGTATGTGGATGAGTTCTCAATCGAAAGCCTAAAAGCACGGACTGCTGGACCGGCCAGTAATCATTACCGGGAAACGTGTTTGTTTTGCCGCTCATCCATCACACTCCTGGTTGGTCGCGTACATGATGGCGGGTCCTGGGAACGACCTGGTATTCTGGACACCGCATGTGGGGCACGTGCCGGTGCATTCATATCCGCAATCGGCCCAATAGATGCAATCACTCCAGCCGTGCTCGTCCTTTTTGGCAGGAATGCAGATGTTTCGGAGGCCAGGGTCCGTCACCGTTCCAGAGTATGTCACGTTGCACTGGTTTATGCATGTGCTCTGGCCCATACCGCAATGCGAACCGGTTGCTTTGCAGCTTGTCTGACCGTTGACGAAGCAGTTATATGCGTAGCAAGTGGTTCCAAGAAGCATCCCTGTGATTACAATCTTCCATGTTTTCATAACTGATGGGTTCCGTAATGGTTGCTGGGAGTTGTCTTGTCACGCCACAGCCAAGCCTTGATGGCGAGGACTGCCGGCGCGGCCAACACCGCAACGGCCAAGAAGAGCAGGCTCAGACTCCGACTCATCGGACTCGCATTGTTGACCGCCGGGACCTCCTCAGGTCGCAGAAGGCGCTTGGGCTGACCACCCCGAGAAAAATAGGTGTCGTTGTTGCTGAGAAAGCCCGTCACAACAATTCTCTCTTGAATAAGCGCTGTTGGACTGAGGTGGCCTGCGGGTTGGGGATCGAATGAGGCCTTCAGAATCCTGAACTGGTGCAGCTTGCGCAAGTGACCACCAGTCTCTATGAGATGCATCTGTATCGTCTCCGGCATCCAGTCAGGTTTGTCGCCGTCACCATAGTCGTATGAAACCACATAGCGTCGGACGCTGTCCGCATTGTGCGTTACCCTAAGCTCGCGGGCTCTGCTGTGTGTATCGCGGGATACGGCCCCGCTAAAGTGCTGGTCGGACGCGCTGTAATCGAACTGATCCCCGTTCCACCGGAGGCTACCCGGACCGAGGTGCATCACCCCCATGCACAGCACCGCGCGAGGGAAAAACAAGAGCGTCTCCACGGGTAGTCGCACCGCATTCGTCACCGAGCTTGAGTCGCGCTCACTGTCCCACTCCAGCAAGTTGGGGCCAAACCCGGGGTAGTCCCGTAGTCGCCAGTAGTTCGAACCATCTCGACCACCCGCTATGACGCGCTTCAAGTCGGGTTGTTGCTCAAATAGGTGGTCCATCTCATTCGCCTTTCTGACAGCAAAAGACTCGTTGTCCCATCGGTAGTCATAAAACTCCTCCTGCCCATTCGCGAAGGTGACAGAGAACACGATCTCGCCGGCAGGTGGGAGGTCGGACATGATGCCTTTGAAACGGTCAACCGCGTGTCTGTCAGCCGCAAGCAAGCTGCCTTCAGTCGCAAGAGCCGCCATTCCCGTTAGTGCAATTACCGACCATTTGGCCAGAAGATACACGCAATCGCTTTCTCGTCGGCACATTAGCCACGCGATGCTCTGCCCTGAGAAAGCGATATGCATATTCAGATTCCTATCAAACGCAGATGGTTTAGAAAGCGAAGCGCATTGCTCATTTCGGTTTAGCGATTTCACGACCAGTACAGCATGATTTTACAGTGGTATGCGTCGGCGCGGCAATCCCACGTTCGTGGGTGTGCCACCAAAATCGCCTGAGGCTCTGGGGCAAGCGTCGCGCAAGAAACCCATGGCCAAGGCTGTCCTCGTGTGAACTCCATATCGCCTGAAGAGCACTTTCAAATGATCGCCTACAGTGTTCTCTGAAATGCCGAGCGTTGTAGCGATTTCACAATCCGCCAGGCCGCACGCCACCAGGTTCGCTACTTCCCATTGGCGCGGCGATAGCCGCGAGTTTGTCCATCTGTCGGATGAACACTGCCATTGCGGTCAATCGTTCGTTCTCGATTTGGTGACGGCATTGGTTTCTCCTTTTCATTATTGAGGCTTGAAATTCTTGACCTTAAGAATCGCTTCCTGCAACCGCCGCAAATCGGCCAAGTCAGCAGCATTTTCGGCTCGTTTCCAATAGCTCTCTTTCTTGGCGAATTGTTTCGGCCATTTCCATTTCCAACGTTCGGCATGGCCATCGGCAAAGGACAGCACGCCCACTTGGTTATGGCGTCCGGCGGGCAGGTTCACCCAGCGGTCGTCGGGATTGGGCCAGGTGAGAAAGTGCGCGTCGTCAATGCTGTCTTCCTGCTCGTCAATGAAGACGAACAATTGCGCGGGGTTCGGGGCGGCGCTCAGGCGGGCCAAGGTGTTTTGCACTTCGTTGGTTCTGCCGCCCCAGCAACCGCTCATCGAATAGCTGCGCGTGCGCGGGATGCCTAGGTCCTGGCCTCCCGTCGTGCGCACGCGCGAACGGTCGCCGGGACAGCGGTAGGTGGCCAGCGAGCGGTTGTAATCGTACTTGAACAGCAGGCCCTGTTGAATCGGCTGGAAATCCGTGTCGTGCGGCGCGCTGCTCAAACCAATCCACGAATCCGGTGTGCTCCGCCATGCCCCGTTCGTAATGAGCGACCGGTTTGGCGGCACGAAATCGTTGTAATCGTTCACGTACATCAGCCAGCAGGTTTGCAGTTGCTTGAGATTGTTCAGGCAGGAAACCGTCTGGGCCTTGACCTTGGCCTTGCCAATTGCCGGCAACAACAGGGCCGACAAAATGCCAATGATCGCGATGACCACCAGCAGTTCCAGGAGCGTGAAACCGGCGCGGGAAGTCTTGCCTTGCTTTGGAATACAGGCGTTGACCATAAAGGTCCCTCTCAATCCGTTTAAGTGACTATCGCGAAATGCCCCTCCCGTTATGAGCCTCGAACGAGAAAACGCCTTTACCGACACGGTTGGGTTGCGCGGTTGGGTTGCGCGGTTGGGTTGACCGGTTGGGTTGACCGGTTGCATGTGTCCCGGACGAGCGGCACTGCTCTTTCAGCGAGTGGCTTCATGGACTGCGCCAAGGACTTTCAGCGAATCAAAGCCGGCTGTCAATCCATTGTGACAGCCACTGTGATAGGATAAAAGGCGGAGCGGCGCATCTCAGTTTCTTGCAGTCCCGCTGGGACGACCGAACCTAGCCCACCGATTTATCGGTGGGTGGCTGGCCACCGAGAGCAAGTCCCGTCAGGGACGAAAGCAAACCGGCGGCCGTTTCTGCCGTCCCTGCGGGACTCGGGGCCGGCTTTCGCGCCACCAGCGTTAAAACGCTGGGCTATTCTCAAAAAGTCCCTGACGGGACGGCAATAAAATGTGCTGCGCCATTGTGGCAACCATTGCGACAGATACTTCGAGAGATGTTTTCGGAGGTCGCTTCCGCTCTCGCCGACCGGATAACGCCCGCGACCGCTGACACTTTGCCGTGAGACCACATCGCCTCCCTGCGGGTACCGAACGAACAGCCCGTCAGAGAACGCCTGCCTTTGCCGGAAACCAGTTGATCTTCCTTTCAACTGAGTTCCGCGAACAGAGGATCGCCGACTTGAAGTCGGCATTGTCATTTTCGGAGCACGGCGACGACGTTGTCCGCGAGGCCAAGTGCGCCGAGCGTTCTTTCCGTCAGTCCGTAAGCCCATCTGGCCGGCGCCAGCCACCACCGCTGTTTGTAGGCCGTGGTCTGCTGCAACAACGCGCCGCGTTCGGCGTTCGACACTTCGCGCCCGCCACCGCGCCCGTCCTGCCAGAGGACCAGCGGATTGAAATGGGTGAACCGCGTGGCGACGATCTCAAACCCCACGGTTTCGCACAATTGCTTTAGGGTCGTCGCGGTGAAGTAATTCAGGTGCTGGGAATAAACGTAGCGATACTTGACGCCCAACAGGCGCACTGAACGAAGAAATGCAATCCACCAATGAGGAATTACAAAGCACCAATGAGGAACTGGAAACATCCAAAGAAGAACTCCAGTCGGTAAATGAGGAACTT
>JAANMY010004126.1_pt1 | contig 11303 bp, 10 predicted proteins | sample 7279691 | NCBI WGS metagenome assembly JAANMY01 (sample SAMN14094543, study PRJNA606508) | bioreactor metagenome | isolation source: A lab-scale SPAN reactor treating ammonium-rich wastewater day 388 | place: Ireland: Galway | collected 2018-02-07
TCATTTTTTTTGTCATTTAACGTTACGCTCCGCGCATGCCTCCGCACGCTATCGATCTCCGCCGCGGCCGGGTCTCCGAGACCGGCCGATGGTCAGCAGAGTCTCGGATGTGGCCTGAAAGAGCAGCTGGTACAGGGCCTTTTTGTTGCTGAGAGCCAGCTGGGCGATGATCTCGGGGACGGTGAAGACGACGTGGAAGTATTCGACCGGCAGCAGTTCGGCCTGACGAGCCTCCAACCAGCGCGCTCGAGCCAGCCCTTGACACTTCGGGCAATGCCGGTTGCGGCACGAGTTGTAGGCGATTTGCCGATGCTCACAGTTGTCACACTCCTGTGTGTGCCCTCCCAGCTCGGCGGTCCGGCAAAGCTCGATCGAGCGCATCACGCGGTAGTGGCTGGGAGGGAGGCGATCTTTCCAGGCCTCGCGGTAGGCTGGCCCGTGCTGGCGAAAGATGTCCGCCAGCTCCAAGGCTGGGCGGTTCAATGGTTAGAGCGCCAGTCCGTCGAGCGGGCTGCGCACCTTGCCGATCTCCCCGGCCGACACGGTCAGGTAGCGCGACGTGGTGGTCAGGGAGCGATGTCCCATCAGCAGCTGGATGGTGCGGACGTCGACGCCGTCCTCGAGGAGATGAGTTGCGAACGAATGGCGCAACACATGAGGTGTCACCTTCTTCTTCAATTTGCAGACCTCGGCGGCCTGAGCGCAGGCGAGCTGGGCGTGGCGCCGCGTGATCGGCCCGTCCGTGCCGCGCCCCGGGAACAGCCAGGTCTTCGGGCGCGCTGTCTTCCAGTAGGTGCGCAGGATGTCCAGGACATGGTCGGAGAGCATCACGTACCGGTCCTTGCGATTCTTGCCCTGCTCGACTCGAATCAGCTTGCGCGAACTGTCGATGTCCGTCACCTTCAGGCGCGTGACCTCCGCAACGCGCAGTCCCCCGGCGTAGGCGATCATCAGCAGAGTGCGCAGTTTGAGAGAAGGGATTGCCTTGAAGAACCGGACCATCTCGTCCCGGCCAAGGACCACCGGCAGTCTCTTCTCGGCGCGAGGGTATGGAATGTCGTGGTTGATCCAAGCCCTTCGCACGACCTTCATGTAGAAGAATCGCAGAGCAGCGACGGTCTGCTTGTAGACACAGTCGGACACCTTGCGCTCGAGCATGTCGAGCTGATAAAGCCTGACGTGCTCAGGGCCCAACTGGTCGGGCGGGGTGCGGAAGTGGCGGGCATACCGGGCCACCAGGTAGATGTAGAGCTTCTGGGTTCCCTCGGCGTAGTTGCGGATGCGGAGTTCCTCGATCATACGCAGGCGAAGTGGAGTCATGAACAAACCTCCCGGATGAGAATGAGGTTGAATCGCACTCAAGCTCGGGAGATCCTGTCGAAACTATGCTCTAGAGAAGGATGCTTATCCGGAGCAATGCCCGGCCGAACGCCCGTCAACACGGATCAATGGTGGCCGAAATCGGCTCGGAAATATGCTCGTTATCCGGCGCCCGGGAAGGTTGCTTGACGCTGGCCCGCGCGATCGACCTCTACCTCGGAGCCCTGGAAGCGCGACGGACGCCCAGCAACACGAGGAAGGCCTATCGCCTGGACCTGGCTGCCTTCGAGCGGGCCTTCCCCGAGCTCGAGCTGGCCGATACGACCCCGGTGTTGCTGAGGAGCTATCTGGGGGAAGGCACCTGGTCGCCGGCCACCCGGAGCAGGCGACGTGCCAGCCTGGCCTCGTTCTTCCGCTGGCTCACCCGTAACGACCTGGTGGGGGCGAACCCCATGGACAGAGTCGAGACCGTGGCCGTTCCGGAGTCTCTGCCCAGACCAGTCGATCCGGAGTCCGTGGAAGCCATATTGGGCCGCATCCCACCAAGCGCCACGAGGGACCGGGCGCTCTTCACTCTGGTCTACGAGACTGGAGTCCGAATCGCTGAGGCGCTGGGCCTCTACGTGCACGACCTCGAGCTGGCCCGAGACAACGAGAAGATCCGAGTCCTCGGCAAAGGGAACAGGGAGCGCACTGTGCTCCTGGCCGCAGCACCGAGGTCGGTCCGGCTGCTACGACGCCACCTGAAGTTGCAGGGAATCGAGTCTGGGGCGATCTTCCGGGGTGACCCTACACGGGGCGGCAGCAACGCGCCCATGGATTACACCACCGCCAGGCGCTCCTGGAATGCCTACTGCCAAGCGGCAGGCGTCCAGGCTACGCTCCATCAGCTACGTCACACACGGGCGACCGAGCTGGTCCGCGGCGGGGTCCCGCTCGGGACGATACGCAAGGTCTTGGGCCACAGGAACATCCAGAGCACCCTCATCTACGCCGACGTGGACGAGGAGACGGTCAAACGCGACCTCCTGGAATACAGGCGTCGCAAGCGCTGAAAAGCCCCCATCCTACCGCGAAGCGGTTTAGTTCAAGGACTATTTGTGTCGGCGTTAAATTAAACGCGATTAAAGAGCCTTTGGCACGTACCGAGCAGGGCAGGATGAACAAGACCAGCTCATAGAAGGCCCAGAGCATGAACCGTAGTATGCCTTGGAGCGAGGTCGCAGCGATCCACGGCGGCCAAGCCGGAGTCACAGTTAAGGGCGGTCTCGTTTCGTCCGTTCTAATCTCCCTGAACAAGAAAGATCCCTACGGAAACGAGATAAGCGACGACAAGATCCGCTATCACGTTCGCCGTGTTGCTCGCGGCGATTCTTGGATCGCTGCATTTTTCCGCTCAATGAAGGAAGACAAGCCGTTACTAGTCTTTCAAAAGCTAGGGGTGAATGATTGGATGGGGCGAGGGCCCCACAAAGTGACGCATATTGAAGACGCTCCTAAGGAATGCTTCGTTACGCTTGAAAAAATGTAGTATTCATGCAACTCAAAGTCTGTGGACCTAGCAAACCTGAGCTGCCATACTCGCCCGAATGCGTGGGTTGGATGAAATCTTCAAATCTGCTCGGCAGATCTATGATGGACGCGTAAGAGGCTCTACGCCGGAAAGCATTATTTCCGACTGCCTGATCAAAATTCAAGATATTACGCAGTATTGCTTAGTGAAACTTGCCGGTCGGGATGTAAGCAGCTTTGACGTCGCGCACACGGGCGGAAAGCGGTACTGTATCCTTGAGTCCAACGGTCAGCTAAGCCGACCCATTTTAAAGTCTCTGTTCGAGTTCCAGCCTGAAGCGGCAGTAGCAAATCTTCAGGCACTCTTCAACTCCAAGTCTCCCGCGACACGCTCGTACACTTTGTCCGGAGAGGCCACCGCCAAAGCATTATACAGTGCGGTAATGAGTTTTTCCGTTTGCTACGATCTTTGGAAGCCTTCCAGTCGTAAGACCCCTGGCACCTACTTTGAACTCGTGCTGGGAAGCCTCCTTGCGGCCGTTTTACCGGGACACAAACGGCTAAAGCACATCCCGCTAGCCGGCCTCGAGGATGACCCAAGTAATGAGAGCGTTTCAACCGACATCGTCTTTCAGAAGGGCACTCAACAATCAGGCTTAGTGATTCCGGCCAAGATAACGACACGTGAGAGAATCGTTCAAGTGTATGCCCATCAACGAATACTAGATTCCGTCTATCCTGGCGCGTATAAAACAGCACTGATGGCCGTGAGCGAGACCCAAAGACAGGAGAGAGGTGGCGTGAACGACATCTGCGTGCCGGGAACATTAAAGCTCTTCCAACGCCACCTCGCTCCGATCTCTGGAATTTATTATCTTGACCCTCCGGCTAGATACCTAAGCCAGGACTTAACTAGCATCGTAAAGGTTTCTGACGTTCAAACCTTGCTCAGAGAAGATTTGGTCGTCCTGACAGCTTAGAACAGTTGGAGCTGCTCGGAGTCCTCAAGGCTTTCAGCGACAGTTCCGCTGTAGTAAGCTCTCAGGCTTTTCGCGATCTGCGCACCGACAGCCTCGGCCAAAGGTGGAGGGACCGCGTTGCCGATCTGGTGACGGATGTCTGACCGCGTTCCCTCGAAGACGTACGTGTCAGGGAATCCCTGTATGCGTGCGGCTTCTCTCGGAGTAAGAGGACGATCCTGGAGAGGGTGGCCGTACCTGCCGCGAGTGAAACTGTCGAAGCCCCCAGTAATGGTCGGGCATAGCCCGTTCCAATCCAGGCGCCCATAAACATCGGGCCAGCCCCCGGAGCGCGGGTTGACGTTCTTGTGGCAATCAAGCCGGAGCTCCATCGGAATATCTTGCCAGCCGCCACCCTGCGGAACATGAGAAAAACGCTCGATATTGATAGGAGTAACGCGTGCCCTCTGGTGGTTGGGATACTCAGGGTGATCCGTGTAGTCCATGGGAGGTTCGGGTAAGCCAGCGAGCACGTCTCCCACGGTGACCCATCGAGAGACTGTAGGTTTGGGCGGGCTAAAGTGTACTCCGATGTCCTTCCTTCGGCCCACCAGGATGAAGCGCATACGAGTTTGGGGCAGGCCATAGTCCGCTGAATTGTAGAACTTCGGGTAGAGTTGGTAGTCTACTAGTCGATCTACGATCTCCTGGAGGTAACGTCGCCCGCGCTTCTGTCCAAAGATCGCGACATTCTCCATCAAAAAGAACTTCGGCTGGATCCCTTCCACCAACCGAAGATACTCGAGGATGAGTTCGTTACGGTTGTCACCAAGGTGAGCACCGCGCTTTTGTTTCGAAAAGCCTTGGCAGGGCGGGCCTCCGCTAAACAGGTCGAGCTCACCGCGCGACAGATTTACATACTCCAGAATGGCAGGACCGTCTAAATTTCTGGCGTCAGACACCAATGCTCTGTCGCCAAGGTTCCGACAGTGTGTTGCAACCGACCAATTATCTGCATCAAAGGCAAACAGGAGCTTAAACCCAGCCCTCTCTAGGCCAAGGCTCATTCCGCCAGGCCCCGAGAAAGACTCAACCAGAGTTAGGGGGTTGGGCGCAGTTCCTCCGCAAGAAGTTGAAGAGAATCCATTTTTATCCGACACTCCCATAGTACAATCACCTTCCAACCAAATTCTTCTAAAGCACGAATGTTCTCCGAGTCCCTTTCCCGATTCCGGGCAAGTTTTGTTTTCCAAAAATGGGCGTTAGCTTTTGGCATAGTGGTGCCCTTTTTGCAATCATGACCGTGCCAAAAACAGCCATGGATATAAATGGCGGTCTTAAGCTTAGGAAAGGCTATATCTGGTTTTCCCGGTAGACTCTTGTAATGAAGGCAGTAGCGAAACCCCTTGCTATGCAGGAACTGTCTTACCACCATCTCTGGTCGTGTGTTTTTGGACCGGACCCTAGCCATGTTCTGAGAACGCGTAGACTTCAAAGGTCAGATCGTTCCAGCAATTGATGTGCCTTGAGCCCCAGTGCCTGTGACATTCTAAGGATATTCTCTAGTGAGACGTTTCGCTCGCCTCGCTCCACTGAACTGACGTAGGTCCTGTGGAGCCTACATTCAAATGCGAAAGCCTCTTGGCTTAACCCCTTAGACTCACGACAAGCTCGGATCGCTATGCCCAGCTTTTTACGCGGGCTCTCAGTTTTCACCGTAAGAACCTAAAGCCACATAGACAATGAGTCTACAGACTATGAGTTACTTCTTGAGGTCACTTCAAGCTTCCTTCTGAGGCCGAGCTTTCTCTCGAACCTTCACTGTAAGCCGATAAGAACTTGTCGAACGCCGCGGAGCCAGTCCGAAAGCTCATCCTTGTTTGGCTGGATCTCATACGGCAAATAATGACAGGCCTGGCTTAAGCTGTCGTATGCCCTACGTGCTTCGCGTGCAACCTCCTCGGGAGCGAACTCGCGAAGACATAGCAGTTGGGCATGCCAAGAGCTGCCATCCATAGAAAAGGCTTTTCGTTGCCAGTAATCACGTATGCCCTCCTCGAGGGCCTGCCGGCCCAGGACCGCCGCGCACCGTGGCCAGAGGCCTGCAGTGGCCGCGTGGTCTCGGGAGATGAGCATTTCGGCCACGCCCAGAAGGTACTCGGGAGTCACCTTTTCACCATACGCACGAGATCTCGGGTCTGCTCGACCAGGCCGACCAGATTCCCGGTGTGGGCATCGTGTGCACCTGTATTGAGTGCTTGGAACGTAGCCCAACCGCCCAGGCTCCTGAGATGTTGCTGGGCCGCTGGGACCTCGCGGACGTCGCCGCAAAAGGCCAGTGCGGCCAGCTTGTTGAGAGTCTTGGCTTCGCGCAACTGGTCCTCAATTTCAGCATGGCGGCAGCCGGCCGCGAATAGCCTATGGCGCACCAGCTCGGCGAGAGCGGCCTCCAAAGCGTCTCGGCAGAAACGTGGGACGACGCGCGCTGACACCTTGCGATCGAGCTTGTCGGTGCGAGCCAGGTCGGAGGCGTCGGCGAGAGAGCGGGACACGGGATCCAGATCTCGCCGGAGTTCGACGACCGATCGCTCGCGGCGGGTGACCGCGACAACAGTCGCATCGATTCCTAAACGTCGTACCGACTCGAACAGACGGGCGTCGTGTGTAAACACAAGCACCTGATGAGTCTTGGACGTGGTCTCTAAAACTCGCGCTAATCCATCTACCTTGGCGGGATCCATTGCCTGGACTGGATCGTCGATTACCACGAAGCGGAACGGGCTTTCCGGCAACGTTGCTCGAGGCAGGAAGAGGCTGAGCGCTAGGGCATTTAGCTCCCCCTGACTCATCACCCCAAGTGCTGCACCCTCAACGTCGTCGACTTGCACGTCCAGGGCAACACGCCGCTGAGTGGACTGCCCTCCACCCTCGAGCGCGATGCCTTTGAGCAAAACATTGCTGTCTTGGCGCAGGAGAGCGTAGTGTCCAAGAGCCGATTCGGCCACGGGTCGAAGCCGCTCGTTCCGCAAATCTTCGGAAGCCTTCTTGAGCCATTTTTCCGCATCCGATAGCCGCTTGACCAGGTTGCGCTCGCCCTCAACGCGGCGGGCCTCTACAAGCCAGGCTGCCAATTCGATAGCCAGCGGCTGCCACTCCACGCTGCGATGCTCCAACTCCTGTCGCGCCTGCTCGACCAGGGGAGACAGGGCATTACGTAATGGTTCCAAGCGCATGGAAAGATGAACCTCGAGATCCTCACCTGCCTGGTGCCAGCTGCGCCAAGCTTCCAGCGCAGGAGCCAAGTCAAAGCCGGGCACTTCCGCCGCGAGGATGTTCGGTGGACGAGAGCAGAGCTCTCGGGCGTCACGCTCACAGGCGAGTTGCTCTTTGCGGAGGGCTTCCGCCTGGCTGGCGGCGAGGCGCAGACGGTCTACTTCCAGACGCGTTTTCTCGGCCCAATCGGGCGATAGGACTGCCCCGCATACCGGGCAGTCCGGCGTCGGCTCATGCTGTTTGTGGGAGAGAGCTAGCTCCAGCAGATTGGCTGCAGACAGAGCCCGTTCGGTCTGGGATCCCTGGAGCTTATGGGCGCGCTCGCGAAGCGATGCTAGACGTTCCAGAATGGCGCTCGGGTCCGGTATTTCTAGGCCCGCCAGTTCCTTCAGGGGGCCGACCGCACTGTCGGAACCGCCGCTTAGCTGCTGTTCCACAGCATCCAGTTTGAAGTTCTTGCCCGACATTGCCTCCCGACAGTTGACCGCGCGTGGATCCGATAGCGGTGCCATCCTGGCCACCAAGCTCTTGGAACGCTCGCCACAAGCTTTGGCTTCTTTCTCGCGCGGGAGCCGAGCCTCGCGCAGTACCTTCTCAGCGTCCACCAGGTCGCCCAGGCCCAGAATTGCAGACAAGCCGTCATGAAGGCGCGACGGCTCCTGATTCACCAAGCTCGCTAACTCATTATAGGAAAGAAACGGCCGATAAGTGCTCAGAGCGAATTCCCAGCCGACCTCCAGGGGACGGCTCATCACGCCCTGGTCCAGCCGACCGCCAGCCACCCACTTGCGCTCTATGGCCACGGGCTCTGGAAAGCCGTCTCTAGCGAATTCTGCCTTAACCTCCGGTGCTCCGTCGGCGTGCAGATTCTGCCATCCCTCGCGCCAAACCTTGGGCCGGTCCATCCAACGACTGCTGTCTCCAGTTAGCACCACCTCAAGCGCCTCGGCGAAACTCGATTTCCCTGAGCCATTCCTGCCCAGAACTAGCGTGAGCCCAGGTCCCGGAGTTAGCTCGAGACGACGCTCCGGGCCGATACCACGGAAACCTTTGGCCGTGATAGATTTGAGGTACACTCCGGCCGGTTGGGACAGGGATACCTCGGATTCAATAGCCTCCTGTAAGCATTCACCAGCAAGAAGCTTTTCCAGGCTGGCTCCTCCGTGGCAAGCAGCCCGGACAAGGTCTGCTGTGATATCCTCGACCGCCGATAATCGTTGCTGTAACTGACCATAGAGAGTGCTGTTCATTTAGCTGTGACCCCCGAATGAGTGGGTGCAATGTGGCGGAAGGGCTTGGTCAGCGCGAATCGGGATCCTGCCACATCGGATAGATGTGGCCGATGACAAAGACTCAACCTATAGGCTGAACTTCCTCGCGAGACCCTGCAACACGACGCAAGTCTGAGGCTTCATAATAGCGGTAACTACCGTCTGTTGCAGAACAGAGCATGGTAGCACGGGGTTGCAAGCTGGGGGTCTTCGTGTGCCAACAGCGGCGGCGATCATCCTATTTTACGAACTTACTGGGCTCGCTGATGAATTCCGCCTTTTCGGATTCGTTGCAGAACGTGTAAGTTTTGCCTTGGTAGTCGAGCGTTTCCACCACTGCTTCTTCTTCGGTCGTGCCTTCCCTGACGTTGCAAACGATACAGATAGCCTTGTCCCCCTTCTTCTTGCTTCCCTGGTCATAGGCCGCCGGGCCGTGGGCGGCAGGGCTCGATGCGTTGGTCGAGGTGGCCGGGGAGCTGGTCGGGCTGGACTCTGGCGTGGGGGAGTTTCCACAACCCGTCAGGGACGCGGCCAAAAGTAGGCTTACAAGCACGAATGCAGGTTTCATGAGACCTCCTTAGATGTTGGAATTCTACCTGGGACAAGCGTGTAAAGAGCCGGTAGGAGCACCAGCGTCAGGACCGTCGAGGTGATCAGGCCGCCGATGACGACCGTGGCCAGGGGCTTTTGCACCTCTGCTCCCGTTCCCGTGGAGAGAGCCATCGGGAGGAAACCGATTGCGGCAACCGTGGCGGTCATCAGCACAGGCCGCAGCCTGTTCAGAGCCGCGTCCTCCACCGCGTCCATGAGCGCCATCCCGCGATCGAGATTCTGCCGGATGGACTGGACCATGACCATGTCCGCGAGAACGGCGATTCCCGACAGCGCGATAAAGCCCACCCCGGCCGATATGGAGAAGGGAGTTCCAGTAATGAACAGCGCCAGAATACCGCCCGAAAGCGCGAAAGGAATCCCTGTAAAGACGCGCAGCGCGTCCAGAACGCGGTTGTAAGTGATGTAGAGCAAGAGGAAGATGAGCGCGAAGGTGATGGGCACCACCACGGCCAGGCGCATGCTGCCGGAACGAAGATGCTCATACTGGCCACCCCACTCGATGTGGTAGCCAGTGGGCAACGTAACCTGATGCTCGACCTTGCTCTGAACGTCCTCCACGTAGCTTCCCAGATCGCGGCCACGCACGTTGGCCTGGACCACGATGCGTCGCTGGCCATTCTCACGGCTGATCTGAACAGGACCCTCAAGGCTGACGATGTCGACAACTTCAGCCAGCGGAACCTTCTGCCCGTTCTCGCCGGCCACCACGATCCGAGCGATGGCCTCGGGATCCTCACGGAAGAGCTCGGGATAACGAACCACGAGATCAAACGAACGCTCTCCCTCGGCCACCTGGCCGACCGTCGCTCCCCCGATCGCGGTCTCGATGACCTGCTGAACGTCCGCCACGTTGAGCCCGTAACGCGCGAGATCGGCGCGTCGAATGCGCAGCTGCAGGACAGGAAGCCCAGCAGTGCTCTCGACAGTCACATCGACGCCCCCATGCACGGAACGCATGACTTTCGCAACCTCCGTGGCTTTCTGTTGCAGCACAGCCATGTCCGGACCAAAGATCTTCACCCCGATCTCCGAGCGGATCCCGATGCCCTCGGAGAGCTCGTTCATCCGCATTTCGATCGGCTGCGTGAAGGAAGCCTTCATTCCGGGGATGACCGCCAGAGCTTCCTCGATACGCTCGATGAGCTCGGCCTTGGTGCGAGCCTCGCGCCACTCCGAGCGCGGCTTGAGAGGGAGGTAGATATCGGCCTGAGCCAACAGCATGGGGTCGGTGGCGATGTCCGGACGGCCGATGCGGGTGACGGCGCTCTCAAGCTCGTTGGGGAACTTCTTCAAGAGATAACGCTCGATTCGAGTGGCGCGCTCGATGGCGGTCTCGACCGAGATGCCCGGTAGATACGAAGGATTGATGCAGATCGCCCCCTCATCCAACTTGGGCAAGAACTCCGCGCCCAGAAACGGGAACAGAGCCGCCGTCAGGAAGAAGAACACGAGCGCCGCTGCCAACAGGCGCACGCGAAGCCGAACCGCCCAGCGAATCACCCTCAAGTAGTGGCGCTGGAGCCAGAGCATGGCGCGATTCTCCCGCTCGTCCTCGGGGCGCAGGAAGTAGGCGCAAAGAGCCGGGATCACGGTCGCGGACAGGAGGAGGGCGCCGGTCAGGGCCAGGACGACGGTCAGAGCCATCGGACGAAACATCTTGCCCTCCACTCCCACCAGGCTGAGCACGGGCAGGTAGGCGGCGATGATGATCAGCTCGCCAAACTGGCTGGCTTGGCGCACTTCGATGGTGGCACTCCGGAGCACCTCGAGGCGCTCCTCCTGCGTCAGCGCCCGGCGCAGGACGTGGCGGCGCTCGGCCAGGCGGCGCACACAGTTCTCCACGATGATGACCGCGGCGTCCACGATGAGGCCGAAGTCGATCGCGCCCAGGCTCATGAGGTTGGCCGAGATGCCGAAGAAACGCATTCCGACGATGGCAAACAGCATGGCCAGCGGGATGGCCGAGCTGACGATGAGCCCCGCCCGCAGCTGGAGCAAGAAGAGAAACAGCACCCCGATGACCAAGAGGCCGCCGTGCCACAGGTTCTCGCCGGCTGTGTGCAGGGTCTGATTCACCAGGACCGTTCGATCCAGGAAGCCGACCAGTCTGACGCCCGGAGGGAGCTCATCCTGGAGCTCGGCCATCCGCTCTTTGACACGCTGGGTCACTGTGCGGCTGTTCTCCCCCAGCAACATGACGGCGATCGCGGCCACGGCCTCGCCCCGGCCGTCCTTGGTGATGGTCCCCTGGCGTAAGCCCGGGCCGAACTGAACGTCGGCGACGTCGCCCAGGAGCACGGGGACCCCGTTCCTGGCGGTCAGGACGATGGTGCGCAGGTCGTCGAGACTGGTG
>JAANMY010004127.1_pt1 | contig 11303 bp, 10 predicted proteins | sample 7279691 | NCBI WGS metagenome assembly JAANMY01 (sample SAMN14094543, study PRJNA606508) | bioreactor metagenome | isolation source: A lab-scale SPAN reactor treating ammonium-rich wastewater day 388 | place: Ireland: Galway | collected 2018-02-07
GTGAAGGTGCATGCGTGTACAACGAGCGCGGCGAAGAGCCGATTCAGATAGGCAGGCTGCAACGCTATGCAATTGATTGGTACTTTGAGCACGGGATGCCGCCGTTGTTTGCACCGGCACCGAAGAACGGCAAAAGTGTCGGCGTGATTGGTGCGGGGGCTGCGGGACTTTCATGCGCAGCCGAGGCGGCGTTGCTCGGCTTCGATGTGACAATCTATGATGCCAACGAGAAACCGGGCGGGCTCAACACATGGGGCATCGCTCCCTACAAGATGATGCAGGAAGATGCCTTCAAGGAAGTGAGGCTCGTGCAGAGTTTCGGCGTGAAGATTCAATCGGGCGTGTGCGCGGGGAAGGATATTGCACTTGGCGATCTCGAAAAGAAACATGACGCGATCTTTCTCGGTGTCGGCCTCGGTTCGGCATCACGGCTTAACATTCCAGGCGAGAATCTGCCGGGCGTTGTGGATGCGCTTGATTTCATCGGGAAGGTTACGACGCGCAATTGGCATTCAGTTGATGTCGGCAAACGCGTTGCTGTTATCGGAGCGGGGAATACGGCAATTGATGCAGTGACGGAAGCGCGACGCCTCGGCGCCGAACAGGTGATGATCATTTACCGGCGAAGCCGTGAAGAAATGCCCGCGTACGACTTCGAGTACGAACTTGCCAAAAGCGAAGGCGTGCAGTTTCAGTTCCTTACCGCTCCGAGTCGCATTATCGGCAATGCGCATGTGGAGGCACTCGAGTGCATTCAGATGCAACTCGGCGAGCCTGATGAAGAAGGGCGGCGGCGACCGATTCCTGTACCGCATTCCGAATTCCGGATTCCTGTTGATATGATCATCAAGTCTGTCGGACAAAACATTGAACAGACATTTCTCGCTCAGATTCCGAATCTCAAAATTGAAGGAGGAAAAGTCTGGGTTAATCCCTACACGTTGCAAACATCCAACCCGAAGTACTTTGCCGGCGGCGATTGCATCAACGGCGGAAAGGAAGTAGTGAACGCCGCGGCGGATGGGAAGAGGGCGGCGCATGGAATTCACGAGTTCTGTTTTGGCAAATAGCGGAGATCCTATGGCTGATTTATCGATCAATTGCGGTGGCATCAAGTCGCCGAATCCCTTCTGGCTCGCGTCGGCACCTCCGACGAACTCCGGTTACCAAGTCTGTAAAGCCTTCGAAGTAGGGTGGGGCGGTGCCGTCTGGAAAACCATCGGCGAGCCGGTGATGAATGTCTGCAACCGCTATGGCGCGGTTGACTACAACGGACAGAAAATTCTCGGCCTCAACAACATCGAGCTTATCAGCGACAGGCCGATTGAAACAAACCTGCGTGAGATTGCCGAAACGAAAAAGCTCTGGCCCGATCGTGCCGTGGTTGTTTCGTTGATGGTGGAATCGAAAAGGGAAACGTGGCACGATATCGTGAAGCGAACGATTGATACAGGGGCGGACGGCATCGAACTGAACTACGGTTGTCCGCACGGCATGAGCGAGCGGGGGATGGGCTCCGCCGTCGGACAAGTGCCGGAGTATTGCCAGATGATCACCGAATGGGTAATGGAAGCTTCGACAATTCCGGTGCTCGTCAAACTCACCCCCAACGTGACGGATGTACGTTTTCCCGGCAGAGCAGCGAAGCGAGCAGGCGCCAACGGCATCTCCCTCATTAATACTATCAACACCATCATGGGCGTCGATCTTGATACATTCGAGTTGCAGCCCTCCGTTGGAGGAAAAGGAGGTCACGGCGGATATGCCGGACCCGCGGTCAAGCCGATCGCCCTCAACATGGTCTCGCAAATTGCACTCGATCCTGAAATCGACCTTCCTATCTCCGGCATCGGCGGTATTTCGAAGTGGCGCGATGCACTTGAGTTTATCCTGCTGGGAGCTTCAAGCGTTCAGGTATGTACCGCGGCAATGCACTATGGCTTCCGCATCGTAGAAGACATGATTGAGGGGATGGAGAATTGGATGGAGGAGAAAGGCTACACATCGCTTGACCAAGTTCGCGGCAAAGCATTGCAGCGCATTGACGATTTCGGCAATCTGAATCTATTGTTCAAAGCTGTTGCACGGATTGACGAATCGAAGTGTATTCAATGCAATCTCTGTTATATTGCATGTGAAGACACTGCTCATCAGTGCATTGATCTTGTTGACAAGGTCGTAGGATCGAACGGCTCGACGGAAATCAGGAAACAGCCGAAAGTCCGCGAAAGCGATTGCGTCGGATGCAGGCTCTGCTACATCGTGTGCCCGGTAGAGAAGTGCATTTCCATGGTTCGTTTCGACGATGGCACACAATCGAAAACATGGAACGAGTTGGTGAAAGAACTGCCGCAACCAATGACCTGGGAGGATTTGCGGGCGTTTCAGAAAAAACACGGAATTGAAATTCATTAGCCGCAGCCTCCGCGGCATCACATCCCCCAATCATTTTTTTGTTGAAAGGAGTTGTTCAATGAGCGAGCGAGATCAATTCATACAGACGTGGGAACGCGAGTTCCAGACAACACTGAAAGTGTTGAAGGCGTATCCTGCTGACAAGCTCGATTTGAAGCCTGCGGAAAAGTCTAAGTCTGCGCGTGATTTGTTGTTTGTGTTCGCCGCGGAACAACATTTCTTCTCTCAAATTCTCGATGGCGCGCTCGACTTCACCTCGTCTGCTCCCAAGCCACCCGCCACTCTCGATGAGATTGTCAGTGCAACGGAGAAAGGCAATGCTGCTCTCGTGGCAAAAATCAAAGCAATGCCCGATGCAAGCTTCGACGAAAAGGTCGTATTCCCAGTGGCGCCAAAAACAATGCAGCCGGTTCGGAAGATGGATCTTTCCTGGATGATGTTGATGGATTCGATTCATCATCGCGGGCAGCTTTCTGTTTACATCAGACTCGCCGGAGGCAAAGTGCCGTCCATCTACGGCCCGACGGCGGATGAGCCGTGGATGTAGGATGTAAAGCTCACTACAAGGAGAAACAGATGTCAATCCTCATCAAAAACGGCCGCATCATTACTGCTGAGCAAGACTATTCGGCCGATATTTATTGCGAAGATGAACATATCACGCGTATCGGCAAACAACTGGATGCTCCGCCGAACGCCACAGTCGTAGATGCTACGGGAAAGTATGTGTTTCCCGGCTTCATTGATCCGCACGTCCACATCTATCTCCCCTTCATGGGCACGTTCGCCAAAGACACACATGAATCGGCGAGCAAAGCGGCGCTCGTCGGTGGCACGACGACGTTCATCGAAATGATTTGCCAGTCGTGTTCAGAGCAGCCGCTCGCAGACGGATTCGAATTGTGGCGGGGCAAAGCTGAAGGCAACAGTGCATGTGATTTTACATTCCATCAGGCCGTGACTCGTCTCGACAAAGAGACGGAAGGCCAGCTGACGGAAATCGTCCGGAGCGGCATTACCAGTTTCAAAGTATTTCTTGCGTACAAAGGCGCGTTCGGCATTTCTGACGAGGAGTTGTATCATACGATGCGTTTGGCGAAGAAGCTTGGGGTGATCGTTACAGCGCATTGCGAGAATGCAGACGCGGTACTCGCGTTACAGCAGAAGCTTCTTGCCGAAGGAAAGACGGGCCCTGAATGGCATTATTGGAGTCGTCCCCCCCGCGTCGAAGCAGAAGGTGTGCATCACCTCCTGACGTTTGCAGAAATACATGGCACGCACTGTTACCTCGTCCACACGAGCTGCGAGGAAGCGTTGCAGGAAGCATTGCTTGCGATGCAACGCGGTGTCAATGTGCGGGTCGAGACGCTGATTCAGTATTTGCTGCTGGATAAGAGTCACGCCGAACTTCCGAATTTTGAAGGGTCAAAGTATGTCATGTCGCCGCCGTTGCGCGACAAGCGGAATCAAGAGATTTTCTGGAACGCGTTGCGGCAAGGGTTCGTCTCGACGGTGGCTACCGATCACGCACCGTTTGATTTCAAGGGACAGAAAGAAATGGGACGCGGCGATTTTACGAAAATCCCCAACGGCATCCCGTCACTCGAAGATCGCATCAACCTGTTGTACACTCACGGCGTCTGCGAAGGCCGTCTCGATTTGAATACGTTCGTTGATTGCGCCAGCACGCAAGCGGCGAAGTTGTTCGGTTTGTATCCGCGCAAAGGTACGATCGCTATTGGCAGCGATGCCGATCTGGTCGTGTACGATCCGACGTATCGCGGAACGATTTCAGCCCGTACACATCACCTCAATCTTGACTATAGCGCCTTTGAAGGTTGGGAGATCAAAGGAAGGCCGCATGTCGTGACCGTGCGCGGCGAAGTTGCGGCACGTGACGGAAAGTTTGTCGGTACGGTCGGGCGCGGCAAGTTGCTCAAACGGGACACTCATGCCAGCAGATAGAATGACATTCTATTTTTGCCAGCCCACGACTTAAGTCGTGGGATCAAAAAGCACACCTTGACGTTTGCAAGTCGTTTCAACGACTTCCTCTAAAGCGGCTACACCGAGTAAGTAAGATCATAATATCATCAACCGCTCCTGATTATGACATCGCTTATGAATTCCGAACTGGTCGAAGTCGACCTCTCCTCCGTCAAACACAGTCCCCTCATCAACGACGACATCGCCCCGACAAAACTCTCCCAACGCACGTGGAGTACGTACAACATTGCTGCATTGTGGATCGGCATGAGCGTCTGCATTCCCACCTACATGCTTGCCAGTGGATTGATTGCGAGCGGCATGAATTGGTGGCAAGCCTTGATGACCGTGACGCTCGGGAATGTGATCGTCCTGATTCCGATGATCCTCAATGCACACGCCGGAACGAAATATGGCATTCCTTTTCCGGTGCTCGCCCGTGCGTCGTTCGGTACGCTCGGCTCGAATGTGCCGGCACTGCTGCGCGCTGTCGTTGCATGCGGCTGGTTCGGCATTCAAACGTGGATCGGCGGACAGGCATTTAACTCGATGATTATTCTTCTCTTGCCGCAGTGGGCAATCTTCGAGTGGGGGCCGGCAATCGGATTTCTCATTTTCTGGTCGATGAATGTGTACTTCATCGTGAAGGGAACGGAATCCATCAAATGGCTGGAGTCGTATGCCGCGCCGTTTCTGATTGCAATGGGATTGGGCTTGCTTGCATGGGCATATTTTGCTATTGGCAGCTTCGGGCCGATGTTCTCACAGCCGAGCCAGTTCGAGACTGTCGGCGAGTTCTGGAAGGTGTTTGTTCCATCGCTGACCGGAATGGTGGGATTCTGGGCGACATTGTCTCTGAACATTCCCGACTTTACGCGCTACGCTCGAAGTCAGCGTGATCAGATGATAGGACAGGCGATCGGACTTCCGCCAACGATGGCGTTATTCTCATTTATTGGAGTTGCTGTAACATCTGCAACGGTTGTGATTTTCGGAGAGGCGATTTGGGATCCGGTTGTTCTTCTTTCGAAGTTCGAGAGTCCCGTTGTTATTTTGCTCGCACTCTTCTCACTTTCTGTCGCCACACTCACAACGAACATTGCAGCGAACGTCGTCTCGCCGGCAAACGACTTTGCCAATCTTTTCCCGAAAAAAATCAGCTTCAAAACCGGCGGCTTGATTACAGCCGTTCTCGGCATTGTGATGATGCCATGGAAATTGCTTGCCGACTACGGCACGTACATTTTCGGGTGGCTTGTCGGCTATTCGAGTTTCCTCGGTCCGATTGCGGGCGTGTTGATTGCAGATTACTTTATTGTGCGAAAGCAGAGACTCAACGTCGCTGATTTGTATGTGCGGGGAGGCGAATACGAGTTTACCGGCGGGTTCAACATGAAAGCAGTGTACGCGCTTCTTGCCGGCGTTGTTCTTGCCCTCATCGGCTTGGTTGTGCCGGAGGTGCGCTTCTTGTATGATTACGCGTGGTTTGTCGGGTTTGCTGTTGCGTTTGGTATGTACGTGCTTTTGATGAAGCGCCGAACGCCTTAGCGATCATTTGCTTCCGGTGGCCGGAACCCGATGGGTCGCCGCTTCGGCGGCTCGGGAGGTTCCATCAGTTGGCGTATTGCCTGAATGATTGAGGTGATGGTTTCGTCGTGCGTTGCAATTTTGCGTTCAAGCTCTTCCAACTTATGGGCAATTTGTGTGTGAGAGGAGAGAACCTCGCGTAATTGCACAAAGGCTCGCACAATAAGGATGCTCACCTCTGTTGCTATCGGGCTGTTGAGGACGCTGGCAAGTTGCAGAGCCCCATGTTCAGTAAGGACGTATGGCGGTCTTCGCAAGCCCATTTTTGCCGACGGTTTGGTGGTCGCAAAATGCGACCTCCAATTCTCCAACTCCGCTTTGTTCAGGCGGAACATAAAATCCCCCGGAAACCGCTCCTTATTGCGCTTCACTTGTTCGTTAAGGCGTTTCGTACTCACGCCATAAAGACGGGCAAGGTCCGAGTCGAACATTACGCGCTTCCCGCGAATCAGCATAATTGAACTTTGGACACGCTCAAGCGGGACAATGGAAGATGATTTCAATTGCGAAGTCTTCATTCAGGATCGTGTTCTTGATTTTCCGTGTTTCACCGTCAACGTAGTAGGTCGCAACTTGCGACCTCCATTTTTCAGCTCATCCAATTCACCTTCGATTCCGGATTCCACTTTATTGTCGTCTTTTTCGGTTTGGTGAGGAACTCAATGGAGCTTTTTCCAGTAATATCTCCCGCGCCAAACTTTGAGTCATTCCATCCTCCAAACGAAAACGGCTCACGCGGAACAGGCACGCCGATATTCACGCCGATCATTCCCGCGCTTGCATGCTCGATCACGTGGCGCGCAGCGCCGCCGCTTTGCGTAAAGACGCTTGCCGCGTTGCCGTACGGATTGGCATTTTCGATCTTCAACGCATCATCGACTGTATCTGCGCGCATGATGGCGAGGACGGGGCCGAACACTTCTTCCCGCGCAATACGCATTTCCGGTTTGACAAAATCGATGACCGTCGGTCCGACGTAAAAGCCCTCTTCCTTTCCCTCAACAACACAATTGCGCCCGTCGACAAGCACCTTTGCTCCCTGTTTCTCCGCCTCGGTGATGTATCCCTCGATACGTTCCTTTGCCTTCTTCGAAATGACGGCGCCGAGATTCTTACCGGGTATGATCTTGCGGGACTCGTCACATAACTTTTTGATGATATGATCGACGTTGCCGACCGCGACCATTGCCGACGCGGCCATGCAGCGTTGTCCCGCGCAGCCGCTCATGCTTGCGGCAACGTTCGATGCCGTCATGTCCTCGTGTGCATCGGGGAGAACGATAAGATGGTTCTTCGCTCCGCCGAGACACAACGCCCGTTTGAGATTTGCTGTTGAGCGTTGGTAGACAAGCTTTGCAACTTTGGTCGAGCCGACGAACGTCACAGCATCAATGCCGGGATGATCGCAAATCGCCTCGACAGCTTCCTGTCCGCCGTGAACGATGTTGAAAACGCCGTCAGGAAGCCCCGCCTCCTTCAATAATTCCGCGATGCGAATGGAACTCAACGGCACAAGTTCCGACGGCTTCAGAATCATCGTGTTGCCGAGAACAAGCGCGTTCGGTATTGTCCAGTTCGGCACCATGTTCGGGAAGTTGAACGGCGTAATTGAGGCGACAACTCCGACAGGGTAACGGTCGATTCTGCATTCGACGCCCTTGCTTACTTCAAGAACTTCGCCGCTCAGGAGTTGCGGCATCGAGCAGGCGAACTCGGTGACTTCAATTGCTTTCTCCACTTCGGCAATCGATTCGCCGATCGTCTTGCCGTTTTCTTCATGCACCAGCGCCGCAAGTTCCTGCATGTGTTTTTCCATTAATGCTTTATATCGGAAGAAGACCTGCACGCGTTCCTTAACGGGTGTGTTCGACCACACCGGAAACGTCTTCCGTGCCGAGGCAACCGCATCGTCAACATCTTGCGGTACGGAAAGTGGAACCTTTGCAATTGTCTGTCCCACTGAAGGGTTCATGACAGGTTGGAGATTCGTGCTGCGGGAATCAATCCATCTTCCGTTCACGTAGTTCATCAGTACGCGAATGCCGTTGGAGGGTTTTGTTGCGGATACAATTGAAGGTACTTCAGCCACGAGGGACATGACTCTGCCTCCTTGCTTGATGAGAGAATGGATTACTCGAATTCGAAAACAATGTCGGTGGGAAATGAGAGCCCGGTGAGCAACGCTGAGCGGACAAGATCGGTAGTAGTAAATCGTATCCCTTGAACATAACGAACTTCCTCAAGGACAACGACTTCTATTGATCGGTCAAACGGATTGACAATCCAGTATTCCGTCACTCCGTATTTCTCATACAGCGTCTTTTTTGTTGTGCGGTCTGTTTTCTCGGTTCCTTCAGAGAGGATTGCAACAATGAAATCGGGTGCCGCAATGCTGTTCTTCTTCGTGATAATGTGGTCGCGGGTCCTGGAGATAAGCATCAAGTCCGGCTGCGCAACATCCGTCATGGAGAAGACTACATCCGTTGGGGCGAGAAGGAGTTTCCCCCATTTGTTCTCATGAATGAAAGGGGTGAAGATGTTGGTGAGTTGCCAGAGAATAAGTTGATGTTCGGGAATCGGCGAGGGTGACATGTGCAGGTCTCCGTCAATGATCTCGTACCTCTTCCCGTCGTTGGGAAGAGTCAGGTAGTCGTCGTATGTAAAGATGATGCCTTGTGCTTGCATGGTGCTCCTTGTGCCGAACTGCAAGCATAATCTCACTGAATCGCGCAAGAAAGTCAAGGCCTTCTTGACTAAGCAAGTCTCCTGTTGGATGTTGATTCAGTTTATCACAATCACGAGAATGAAATCTCTTTCTCCAGCAATCACCACCATTGGCGAGGTGTTGGTTGATCTTGTGGCTACTGCGGCGGGACCGTTAGCCGGTGTGCTGGGATTTGTCAAAGCTCTCGGCGTTGAAGGGGCAAACGGAAGAGGGAGAGCGGGATTTTGAGTTTTGGGAGGAGACGTCCGCCGGCGAATGGATTTGTTCGGGGTTTCACAACAACGCCTGTCGATACGACCGGTTGCGGCATGCTTTCTTCGCGGCGCTTCTACATCGGCTTGCGCACACCAACATCCCGGTTGGTGATTTATCCGCGGAAGAGTTAACTTCAATATGTCGGTTTGCGAATGCCGTGGGCGCGTTGACCTCGCTCAAACGGGGCGGGGCTGCGGCGATTCCCTTTCCAGCCGATGTCGTAAGATTGTTGAAGAGGAAGAATCGGGATAACTGATTGTAGATTGCGGTTATGTTAGTATTCTCCCCTGCAATCTCGAATCGACAGTCCGTAATCCGTAATCCGTAAATTACCAACCAACGAACACTCTTGACCATTTCTCAGCCAATCAACTTCGAACCCCGGCTCCGGTTTCTCGAGGACAAGCCTCTCGCTATTGTTGATGTCGAGACAACGGGCGGGAATGCTATGTATGGCCGGATCATCGACGTGGCGGTCATTCGTATCGAGAAGGGGAGAGTTGTCAAGGAATTTCAATCGCTTGTCAATCCCGACCGGTTCGTGCCGCATGAAATTGAGTTGCTTACCGGTATCTCCTCGGAAAGTCTGTCACATGCTCCGATGTTTTATTCGATTGCACGGGAATTGTTCAAGATGCTCGATGGCGTAATCTTCGTCGCACACAACGCCCGGTTCGATTACGGGTTTATTAAGAACGAGTTCAGACGGCTTGGACGGGAATTCAGCGCGAAATGTTTGTGCACGGTGAAGCTCTCACGCAAACTTTTCCCGATGCATCGCAACCACAATCTTGACAGCGTCATGACGCGTCACGGGATTGAATGCCCGGCACGCCATCGCGCTATGGGAGATGCCCGTGTCGTGATGGATTTTCTCTGCAAAGTGCAGGACGAAGTAACGCCCGAACTGTTGACACGTGCCGTCAATGCAATTCTGAAAACAAGCAGTCTCCCACCACAACTTGACAAAGAGACAATTGACGCAGTGCCCGAAACGCCCGGCGTGTATTTGTTCTACGGGAAGAACGGCGAATTGCTCTATGTCGGGAAAAGCGTCTCTCTCCGCGATCGCGTGATGTCGCATTTCTCCGGCGATCATCGTTCTGCAAAAGAGATGGAGGTGGCACATCAGGTGGCACGCATCGAGACGAGGCAGACGACGGGTGAACTTGGCGCGTTGCTGCTTGAATCGCAGCTCATCAAAGAACTCCGCCCGATGTACAACGTTGCCTCGCGCCGCCATCGCGATCTCGTTCTCGCTCGACGTGTCACGACATCGAACGGGTATTCGAGCATTGTTCTTGAAAAGACTCATGAAATAGAAATTGACCTCGAAGCGCCGGTCATGGGCATCTTCAAGAACATGCCGCAGGCGAAAGAGTATCTTGCGCACATCACAAGGGAATTCCGTCTCTGTCAGAGACTTCTCGGCATTCATCAAACCAACTCCTATTGCTTTGCATATCACTTGCATCAATGCGATGGCGCTTGCATGGGTGAAGAACCGGCCGAAGCCTACAACGCCCGCGTGGAAGAAGCGTTTGCCGAAAGACGCGTGAAGGCGTGGCCGTTCAACGGAGGCATTGTTATCGAAGAGCGGAATCCTGTGACGAACGAAGGCGAGGCATTTCTGATTGACAACTGGTGTTTGCTGTCGTGTTTCAGGTTTACCGAATTCGGTCAGACGGAATTGTTCAAGAGCGTGAGCAGGTTCGATTTTGACGCATACAAGATTCTTGCGCGCTACATCCTTAATCCGCACAACCTCCGGAACATCAAGCACGTGAACATAAACGAGCTGTATAGAGCTTCGGACGATTTTACGAGATTAGATTAGAGGGAAGGTTGGAGAACAGAAACGAGGAACTGAAGATCATCTATCCCCATCAATGGACGTACGTTGTGATCGGATTGAACGAGCACGACGTACGAACTGCTATCGGGGAAGTGTTGCATGAGCGGGCCTATGAGATTGTGTTTTCCAAATCAAGCGCGCAGGGGAAGTATGTATCGCTTCGAGTGACCATGATCGTGAGCGACGAAGATGATCGCGGGCGGATCTATCAATCGTTGAACGATCACCCCTCTACCAAAATCGTTATTTGATATTCCCGGAACGCACACACTATTTAGTTCAGGAGGTACCTTGTGATACTACCTATCGGCGATGACAATTCCGACCGCCGGATACTTCCGGTCGTCAATATTGCTTTCATTGTTGTGAACATTGTTGTCTTTGTTTTCCTGCAGGGATTGGGTGGGAACGAAGAATTTACAATGGCCTATGCCGCAGTTCCGGCTGAAATCATTTCCGGGCAAGATATTACAACACAGA
>JAANMY010004129.1_pt1 | contig 11296 bp, 12 predicted proteins | sample 7279691 | NCBI WGS metagenome assembly JAANMY01 (sample SAMN14094543, study PRJNA606508) | bioreactor metagenome | isolation source: A lab-scale SPAN reactor treating ammonium-rich wastewater day 388 | place: Ireland: Galway | collected 2018-02-07
CGCTGTGGGTCGGGCTTCAGCCCGACGGGATGTGTGCCGATGCGACGGAACAGCGTCGGCCTGAAGGCCGACCTGCGGGAGGGGAGGTGGGTCGGGCTTCAGCCCGACGGTGTCGCGCCAACGGGATGTCGGCTCATTCCCCGCTAGGCCGCGGGCGGCAGCAGCGCGTCGACGAACTCGGACGCCCTGAACGGCCGCAGATCGTCGATGCCTTCGCCCACGCCGATGAACGCCAGCGGGATCGGGTGCTCGCGGGCGATCGCCGCGACGACCCCTCCCTTGGCGCTGCCGTCGAGCTTGGTGAGGACGAGGCCGGTGAGTCCTGCCGCGCGGTCGAACGCCGCGACCTGCGAGAGCGCGTTCTGGCCGGTGTTCGCGTCGAGGACGAGGAGCACGGCGTGCGGCGCGCCGTCCTTCGCCTTGCCGATCACGCGCCGGACCTTCGCGAGTTCATCCATCAGGTTCGCCTGGGTCGGCAGGCGTCCGGCGGTGTCGGCGAGCACGACGTCGATGCCGCGGGCAGCTGCGGCCGCCACCGCGTCGAACGCGACCGCCGCCGGGTCGCCGCCCGCCTGCGCGATCACCGCGACGCCGTTGCGCTCGCCCCAGGCAGCGAGTTGCTCGCGTGCCGCCGCCCGGAAGGTGTCGCCGGCAGCGAGGAGCACCGTCAGGCCCTGCCCCTGCAGCCACTTGGCGAGCTTGCCGATCGAGGTGGTCTTCCCCGCCCCGTTCACGCCCGCGATCATGATCACGAACGGCCGCTCCGCGCCGATCGCGAACGGCTGCTCGAGCGGTGCGAGCAGCGCGACGAGCGACTCGCGCAAGAGCGCGCGGGGATCGGCGTTCGCCCCGGCGCGGCGGTAGCGGGCCTTCAGGTCCTCGATGAGATGCGCGGTCGCCGCGACGCCGACGTCCGAGGTGAGGAGCGCGGACTCGAGTTCGTCGAGCGCTTCGTCGTCGAGCGCGCGACGGCGAAAGACGCCGGCGAGCGCGCCGGAGAGCCGGTCGCGCGACGCCGCGAGGCCGCCGGCGAGCCGTTCGCTCCACGAGCGTTTCGGGGGTTCCTCGACGGGCGGGGTTTCGGCGGGCTTGCGCTTGAACAGGTCGAACATCGGCGGGGCATGCAAACGTTAGAATCGAATTCTACCGGCCGAGGCCGGCGCGAGCGCCCGACGCGGCGGACCGGCGGCGCGGTCGCCTCCATCCCCCGAGCGAGCGCATCCCTCCGTGACGGTGTCGTCGTCCAATCGCGTGCGGATCATCGGCGGCTTGCACCGCGGCCGGATCCTGCGCTTCCCCGGCGCGCCGGGCTTGCGCCCGACGCCCGACCGGGTGCGCGAGACGCTGTTCAACTGGCTGGGCCAGGACTTGACCGGCCGCACGACGCTCGAGCCCTACGCCGGCAGCGGCGCGATGTCGCTCGAAGCCCTCTCGCGCGGCGCGGCGCTCGCGGTCGCGATCGATCGCGACGCCGTGCTCGTGCGCGCGCTCGCGGACAACGGCCGCGCGATCGGCGTCGCGGGCCTCGAGACGCACCGCGCCGAGGCGCGCGCGTTCCTCGCGCGGGAGTCCCGCCGCTTCGACGTCATCTTCCTCGATCCGCCGTTCGCCGACGACCCCTGGGACTGGCTGCTGCCCGCCTCCGCGGGCCTCGTCGCCGAAGGTGGGGCGATCTACGCGGAGGCGGGCCGATCGCTCGACGCGCCCGCGGGGCTCGCGATCCTGCGCGAAGGGCGCGCGGGGCAGGTGCATTATCATCTGTTCGCACCGACCTGACGCCATGCTGACGATCGTCTATCCCGGCACCTTCGACCCGTTCACGCGCGGCCACGAGGATCTCGCGCGCCGCGCGTCGCGCCTGTTCGCGCGCGTGGTGGTCGGCGTCGCCGCCGGCGAGGCGAAGCGGCCGATGTTCTCGCTCGACGAGCGCGTGGCGATGGCCCGCGAAGCGCTCGCCGACGTGCCGAACGTCACCGTCACCGGCTTCTCGACGCTGCTGATGAAGTTCGTGCACGACGAGGGCGCGCGCGCGGTGCTGCGCGGCCTGCGCGCCGTGTCCGACTTCGAGTACGAGTTCCAGATGGCCGGCATGAACCGGAAGCTGTGGCCCGAGGTCGAGACGCTGTTCCTCACGCCCTCCGAGCAGTACATGTTCGTCTCCGCGACGATCGTGCGCGAGATCGCGCGCTTCGGCGGCGACGTGTCCGAGTTCGTGCACCCGGCGGTGGCACGGCGCCTGCGCGAGAAGACCGCGGGAAGGTGAGCGCCGATGGCGCTGATGATCACCGACGAGTGCATCAACTGCGACGTCTGCGAGCCGGAGTGCCCGAACCAGGCGATCTCGCAGGGGCCGGAGATCTACGTGATCGACGCGTCCCGGTGCACCGAGTGCGTCGGCCACCACGACGTCCCCCAGTGCCGCGAGGTGTGCCCGGTCGACTGCATCCCGGTGCACCCGGAGCACGTGGAGTCGCGCGCGGACCTGCGCCGGAAATACGAGGCGCTCGTGAAACTCGAGACGAAGCCCGCCTGATCCCCGCGGCGGCCGGCGCGCCGGGTCCGTGTCAGGCCGCGTTCGCCGCGCGCGGGAACGCGTCCGCCCCGACCGCGATCTCGTCGATCGCGCCGACGCGCTCGTCGAGCGCGCGGGCCTGGTGGTCGAGCGCCTCGCCCGCCGACGCGAGCTCGGCGATCCGGTCCTCGAGCTCGTCGCTCGCCCGGTGGATGCGCTTGATGCTCTCGAGGCGCCGGCGCAACTGCACCTGGTGCTCGCGCACCTGCGTCTCGAGCGGCGACATGACCGACTTGAGCCAGGCGTCGATGTCCCGGTTCGCGATGTCGTAGAGGTGCCGCACCCGCGACGCCACCGTCTCGAAGAACCGCTTCATCAGCGGGAACTTGGCCTTCGACGCCATGTTCCACAGCGTGTTGATGTGCTGCTGGTAGGCGCGCTCGAGCCGCTCGACCTCCTTCATGTACTTGAGCATCGAGAACGGCGGCGGAACGAAGCGCTCGAGGTTGTGCTCCTTCGCGAAGCGCGCGTACATCGCGCCCATCATGTCGTGGATCTCGGTCGCCTTGCGTCCGGCGGCCTCGAGGTCCGCGCGGATCTGCGCGAAGAACTCGTTCATCGCCCCGCGCACGCCCTTGGTGAACAGGCTCGCCTCGATCGCGCGGCGCGTGCGGCCCGCGTTGGCGCGCAACGCCGTGAGCCCGATGATGCCGTCGAGCGCGGTCGTCTGCTGTGCGAAGACCGTGCGCAACGCCGAGTAGCGCGTCATTCCGCGCTCGAACGACGCCTTCTCGTCGCGCACGCGCTGCATCATGTGCTCGACGACGTCCCGGTTCTTGCCGCGCAGCGCCTGCAGTTCCGCGAGCTGCTCGGCGATGCCGGCCGCGCGCGCGTCGAGGATCGTGCGGACCGACGCCGCCAGCGCGCGCACCTCGGCCATCGCCGCCGCGCCGACGATCTCGCGCTTCGCCGGCACGAGGTTGCCCGAGAGCGCGCCTTCGAGCTCCGGCAGCCGGCTCTTCGCGAGCAGCGCGTCGTCGCCGTTGACCTTCGCGAGCAGCGCCTTCTGGGCCGACACCGGGAACACCTGCGTCTCCGGGATGCCGAGCGTGTGCGCGGACAGGCGCGCCTGGCGCGCGATCTCGGCGTCGACCTCCTGCGTCGGCTTCATGCCGTCCCACAGACCGTCGATCTTGTTCAGGATCACGAGGCGCCCCGCCTGCGCGGCGGGATCGGCGCCGGCGAGGTGCTGCTTCCAGACGTCGAGATCGGAGCGCGTCACGCCCGCGTCGGCGGCGAGGATGAACAGCACCGCATGCGCGGAAGGCAGGAGCGAGAGCGTCAGCTCCGGCTCGGTGCCGATGGCGTTGAGGCCGGGAGTGTCGAGGATCACGAGCCCCTGTTTCAGGAGCGGGTGCGGAAAGTTGATGACCGCGTGGCGCCAGCAGGGGATCTCGACGCTGCCCGCGTCGCGCCGTTCGAACGAGGCGGCGAGGTCATCGTCGTGCAGGCCGTAGCGGCGCGCGAGGTCGAGCGGCACGCGCTTCACCTGCGCGACGCGCACGAGCGCGTCGGACATCTTATCGGCGGAGGAAAGATCGAGCGGCAGCGTCACCCATTCGTCGGCGTAGTTCCGGAGCTCGGCGACCGTCGCGTTGGAGAGACGCGTCTCGATCGGCAGCAGTCGGATCGACGGCGGACGCGACGGATCGTGCAGGATCTCGGTCGGGCACATCGTCGTGCGTCCGGCCGCCGACGGCAGGAGCCGCGCCCCGAAGTCGGCGAAGAAGATCGCGTTGATGAGTTCGGACTTGCCGCGCGAGAACTCGGCGACGAACGCGACGACGAGCTTGTCCTGGTGCAGCCGTTCGAGCAGCCGGGAGACGCGCAGGTCGGTCTGGGCGTCGGCGAGTTCCTGCTCGCCCAGCCACGCGTGCAGCGCGGACACGCCCGAGGACAGGCGCCGGCGCCAGTCGCCGTAGGCCTCGAACCGCGCCGCGAGTTCGCGTGCTCTGTGCATCCGTTCTCCCGCCGGATTCCGCCGCCCGCGACGACGCGGGGTGGGCGGCGACTGTAGCACGCAAGCTGCAAGCATGAGTTGTGCCGTCGGGGACTTGCGGCGCGGGGCATGTCTCGCCGCCCGGCGTGCCGGTCGGCGCTTCGCCCCGGGCCGACGGCGTCGATCCTGGAGGGGCCCTCGAGGCTCAGCGCTGGCAGGACGGACAGTAGAACGTGGCCCGCTGCCCCTGCCGGACGCTTCGCACAGGCGTGCCGCAGCGAGGACACGGACAGCCTTCCCGGCCGTAGACCGCGTAGGCGAGCTGGAAGGCGCCCGGACGCCCGGAGGCATCCACGTAGTCGCGCAGCGTGCTGCCGCCCAGCTCGATCGCCTCGGCGAGCGTGGCGCGCACCTCGTCGACGAGCCGCGCGAGGCGCGGGCGCGTCTGTCGACCCGCCGCCTGCGTGGGCCGAATGCCTGCACGGAACAGCGCCTCGTTCGCGTAGATGTTGCCCACACCGACGACGAGCCGGTTGTCCATCAGCGCGAGCTTGATCGCGGCGCGTCGGCCGCGCGTGCCGCGGTAGAGCATGTCCGCGTTGAAGTCGGCCGAGAACGGTTCGGCGCCCAGCTTCGCGATCAGCGGGTGGAGGGCGGCGTCCCCGGGAATCCACAGCATCGTTCCGAACCGCCGCGGGTCGTGGTAGCGGAGTGTCCGCCCGTCGTCGAACTCGACGTCGACGTGGTCGTGTGCGACCCGTTCCGGCGCGCGCACGTGCACCCGCAGGCTGCCGGTCATCCCCAGATGGACGAGCAAGGTCCCGGTTGTCGAACTGGCTCCGGGCAAGGCCATACGGAACAGCAAGTACTTGCTCCGACGGTCGATCGCCGTCACGACGCGTCCGGCGAGCGCCGACTCGAATCCGCGGGGAACCGGCCAGCGCAGACGCCGGTCGTACACGTGCACGCCGCGCACGCGGCGCCCGGTCAACGCGGGCGCGACACCGCGGCGCGTGGTTTCGACCTCGGGCAGTTCGGGCATGACGCGGGCGCGGCGGGCGATTCGAAGAGCGGCCGGGGGGCTCGCCCCGCACGGCGCGGGGTCCTGTCGGCGGCCAACCCAATTTAGCCTAAGATCGACCGTTCGGCCGATGGATCCGCGGCCCGAGGGCCTCCTTCCGATGAAGCTTCACCCCTTCCGTTCCCGGACGATCCTGCTGGTCCTGGCCGTCGCGGCGATGGCCACATCGTCGCGGGTTCCCGGACAGGCGCCTGCACCCGCACCGGGGACGGGCGAACCGTCGGCAAACCTGCCGACCGGCCTCAACGCCGACCTTTTCTACCGGTTGCTCCTCGCCGACATCGCGTTGCAGCGTGGCGACCCCGCGGTCGCGGCGCGCGCGTATCTCGAGGCCGCCCGCGAACTGAACGACGTCAATCTCGCGCGACGCGCGACCGAGATCGCGTATGCGACGCGGCAGCGCGCCACGGCGGAACAGGCCGCGCGCCTGTGGCGCGAACTCGCGCCCGACGCGGAACGTCCGCAGCGCATCCTGCAGGCGCTCGCTTCCGGCGCCGCGGGTCCGCGCGAACGCGACCCTGCGGCCCCCGACGAGGACGACCTCAAGACCCGGCTCGAGAAGCTGCTCGCCGACCAGGCGCTCTCGGGTGCGGGGGTGGGGGAAGCGTTCCTGCAGTTGAACCGCGCCTTCGCGCGCCAGGACGACAAGGCCGCGGTCTACGACATGATCCGCGACCTGGCCGCGCCCTACGCGTCGTCGCCGGAAGCGCAGTACGCGGTCGCGCTCGCGGCGTTCAACACCGGCCCCGCGGATGCGGCGATGGCGGGTGCGGCGCTCGCGGGCGTCGATCGCGCGCTGGCGTTGAAGCCGGATTGGGAGCGGGCGGCACTCCTCAAGGCGGAGATCCTCGGCAAGCGCAGCAACGACGAGGCCGTCGCGTGGCTCAAGAGCTTCCTCGCGGCGAACCCGAAGTCGCGGCCGGTGCGCGGTGCGCTCGCGCAGGCCTACGTCGAGCAGAAGCGCCTGCCGGAAGCGCGCGCCATCTTCGAGGAACTCGCCTCCGAGGAGCCGGACGTTCGCGAGTACAGGATGGGCGTCGCGATCCTCTCCTACCAGATGAAGGACTGGCCGGCCGCCGAGGCGCAGTTCGGCGCTCTCGCGGCGCGCGGCGACGACGGCAGCGCGCAGCTCTATCTCGCGCAGATCGCCGAGGACCAGAAGCGCTACGACGTCGCGATCGAGCGCTACAAGAAGGTCGCGGAAGGCGAGCGCGCCTGGCTCGCGAAACTGCGCATCGGCGCGATGTACGGCAAGCAGGGCAAGGTCGACGAAGGACGCAGGTGGCTCGCCGACCTCCCGGCGGTCACGATCGAGCAGCGCATCCAGGTGATCCAGGCCGAGGCGTCGCTCCTGCGCGAGGCGGGCGACCAGACCGGGGCGTACGCGCTCCTCGAGAAGGGCCTCGCCGACCATCCGGATTCAGCGGACCTGATCTACGACAGCGCGATGGTCGCCGAGAAGCTCGACCGCATCGACGTCGCGGAGGCGCGGTTGAGGCGCCTGATCGAGCTGAAGCCGGACGACGCGCAGTCGTTGAACGCGCTCGGCTACACGCTGGTCGACCGCACCACGCGCATCGAGGAGGGCCGCGCGCTGATCGAGAAGGCGCTGAAGCTCGCGCCCGACGACCCGTTCATCCTCGACAGCATGGGCTGGGCGCTCTTCAAGCTCGGACGCTACGACGAGGCGGAGGCGTACCTGCGCCGCGCGTTCGCGAACCGACCGGACGCGGAGATCGCGGCCCACCTGGGCGAGGTGCTGTGGAACAAGGGCGAGCGGGATCGCGCGAAGGAAGTCTGGGCGGCGCAGCTCCTGTCCTCGCCCGACCATCCGGTGCTGCTCGAGACCGTCAAGCGCCTGTCGCGATAGCCCTGCGCCACGCCCGCCGATTCGTCGTCGCCTGCGCGCTCGCGCTCGCCGCGTGCGCGAGCCTGCCGCCCCCGGCGGTCGTCGACGCGCCGGTCGACACCGCGGATGCCGCGTTCGACGCGAGCGGGCGCCTCTCCGCGAAGCGCGGAGGCGAGGGCGTCGCGGCGCACTTCCGCTGGGAGCACCGTCCCGGCCATGACGCCATCGGCCTCGCGACGCCGATGGGCGCCACGCTCGCACGCCTGACCCGCGACCCGGGCGGCGCGTCGATCGTGTTCTCCGACGGTCGGGTCGAGCACGCGGCGGACGCGCAGAGCCTCGCGGCGCGCGCGCTGGGCGCACCGCTGCCGGTCGAGAATCTCGCGTGGTGGCTCCGAGCGACGCCGCACCCGCGCTCGGGCTACGCGATCGAGCGCGATGCCGCGGGTCGCGTCCTCGTGCTGCGCCAGGACGGCTGGGCGCTCGTCTACGCCTACGCGGGCGATGCGGCGAGGCCGCAGCGCGTGCTGGCGAACTATCCGGACATCGACGTGCGCATCGTCATCGACGCGTGGGCGGGGCCCGCGCCGTAGCATTGCGCGGCAACAGCGTTCGTCTCGACACCCCGCGCCCCGAAACCGTGCGGCCCTGACTCCATGCGTCTGGTCGTCCCCGCCCCCGCGAAAGTGAACCTGTTCCTGCACGTCACCGGACGGCGGGACGACGGCTACCACACGCTCGAGTCGCTGTTCGCGCTGGTCGATCTCGCCGACACGCTCACGCTGCAGACGCGCGAGGACGGGGCGATCGTCCGCACGAACGACGTGCCCGGTGTCGCGGCGGACGACGATCTCGCGATCCGCGCGGCGCGCGCGCTCAAAGAGGCCGCCGGGACGCGGCGCGGCGCCGAGATCCGCATCGACAAGGCGATTCCGATGGGCGCGGGACTGGGCGGCGGGAGTTCCGACGCCGCGTCGACGCTCCTCGCGCTCAACCGCCTGTGGGCGCTGCGCCTGCCGCGCACGGCGCTGATCGAGATCGGGGCGACGCTCGGCGCCGACGTGCCGTTCTTCCTCTTCGGCGAGACCGCGCTCGCGCGCGGGATCGGCGAACGCCTGACGGCGATGACGATGGCGACGGCCCACCTGCTGCTGGCCTTCCCCGACGACACCGTCGCGACCGCGACGATCTTCGCGGCCCCGGAATTGACACGCTCGACGCGCTCGACGAAAATGGAAGTCTTTTCCGAGGGTTACGGCCGGAACGATCTCGAAGGCGCCTGTAGCGCCCGTCATCCGGCGGTGGCCAGCGCGCTCGCGGCCCTGACGAAGCTGTCGCCGCAGGCGAGGATGACCGGCTCGGGCGCGTGCGTGTACGCGCCGTTCGCGCGCGAAGCCGACGCGCGAAACGCGGCCCGCGGTGCCCCCGCGGGTCTCGTCGTCCGCGTCGTCCGCACGCTGGCGCGGCATCCGCTCGCCGCGTTCGCGTAGAGTCTCGGGTGGGTAGCGGGGTGTGCGGGGATCCGGCGGTCCTCGCGCGACGAGGGTCGGTGACCTTCGCGCCGGTTTCCGCTGGGGAGTCGCCAAGCTGGTTAAGGCACCGGATTTTGATTCCGGCATACGAGGGTTCGAATCCTTCCTCCCCAGCCATCGTGACGCGTCGGGCAGGCCGCCGGAGAATCGGGGGCCTGCCCGCATCGTTTGACCCACGGCGCGAGCTTTCATGGCCTACGAACGGATGCGCGTCTTCACCGGCAACGCCAACCCGAAGCTCGCCGAAGCGGTCTGCCGGCACCTGAACATCAGCCTCGGGCGCGCGATCGTCGGCAAGTTCTCCGACGGCGAGGTGATGGTCGAACTGCTGGAGAACGTCCGCGGCCGCGACGTGTTCGTGCTGCAGTCCACCTGCCAGCCGACCAACGACAACCTGATGGAAGTCATGGTGATGGTCGATGCGTTGAAGCGCGCGTCCGCGTCGCGCATCACCGCCGCGATCCCCTACTTCGGCTACGCGCGGCAGGACCGGCGCCCGCGCTCGGCGCGCGTCGCGATCAGCGCGAAGGTCGTCGCCGACATGCTGACCACGGTCGGCGTCGACCGCGTGATGGTGATGGACCTGCACGCCGACCAGATCCAGGGCTTCTTCAACATTCCGGTGGACAACGTCTACGCGACGCCGATCCTGCTGGGCGACCTGTGGAAGCAGAACTACGAGAACCTGCTGATCGTCTCGCCGGACGTCGGCGGCGTCGTGCGCGCGCGCGCGATCGCGAAGCGGCTCGACTCCGACCTCGCGATCATCGACAAGCGCCGCCCGAAGGCGAACGTCGCCGAGGTGATGAACATCATCGGCGACGTCGACGGCCGGAGCTGCGTGATCATGGACGACATCGTCGACACGGCGAACACGCTGTGCAAGGCAGCCACCGCGCTCAAGGAACACGGCGCGAAGAAGGTCGCCGCGTACTGCACGCACCCGGTCCTGTCGGGCGGCGCCATCGCGCGCATCGCCGGCTCCGACCTGGACGAGATCGTCGTGACCGACACGATCCCGCTCTCCGAGGAGGCGCGCGCGTGCCCGCGCATCCGCCAGCTCTCCTGCGCGCAGCTCATCGCCGAGACGATCACGCGCATCTCGAACGAGGAGTCGGTGTCCTCGCTCTTCATCGACTGACGAGTCGCCGCAGGCGCGCATTCCCCCTTCTCCCTTCCCTCTTCCCCCTTCCCGTCTCCGGAGTCCCGCGTGAACGACGGCATCGCCCCCGACCTCGCCGGCAAGTCCGTGCTCGTCACCGGCGCGTCGACCGGCATCGGAGCGGCGGCCGCGCGCGCGTTCGCCCGCGCCGGCTGCAAGGTCGGCATCCACTACAACGCGAGCCGCAACCGCGCCGAGGAAGTCGCCGCGGACGTGCGCCTCGCGGGCGGGCAGGCGCACCTCGTCGGCGGGGATGTCACCGACACCGCGACGGTGCGCCGCGTGATCGACGATGCCGCGCTCGCGCTCGGCGGCATCGACATCCTGGTCAACAACGCCGGCGGCCTCGTGGGACGCGTGCCGGTCGCCGAGATCGACGACGCGTTCTTCGACGAGGTGATCGACCTCAACGTGCGTTCGGTCGTGATGGCGATCTCAGCGGTGGTGCCGCACATGCGCCGCGCGGGCCGCGGCAGCATCGTCAACGTGACGTCCATCGCCGCGCGCAACGGCGGCGGCAGCGGCGCCGCGATGTACGCGTCGGCGAAGGCCTTCGTCAGCACGTTCACGCGCGGCATGGCGCGCGAACTCGTCAAGGACGACATCCGCGTGAACGCGGTGTCGCCCGGCGTGATCGAGACGCCGTTCCACGAGCGCTACTCGACGCCGCAGCTGCTCGAATCGTTCCGGGGCACGATCCCGATGGGTCGCCTCGGCACCGCGGACGAGTGCGCGGGCGCGTTCCTCTACCTCGCCTCGGACACGCTGTCGGGCTACGTCACCGGACAGATCATCGAGGTGAACGGCGGGCAGTACATGCCGTGATCAGGAGTCAGGAGTCAGTTGACAGAGGACAGGGGCGGCGGTGTTTCCGGTGGCGGCGCATCGAGCGCCGGGAGGCGCCTTCCGTGTCGGGCTGAAGCCCGACCTACGGAGAAGGTTGGTGGGTCGGCCTTCAGGCCGACGTCGCGTTTCCCCCCTTGTGTGTCGGGCTGAAGCCCGACCTACGGAGAAGGTTGGTGGGTCGGCCTTCAGGCCGACATCGCGTTTCCCCCCTTGTGTGTCGGGCTGAAGCCCGACCTACGGAGAAGGTTGGTGGGTCGGCCTTCAGGCCGACGTCGCGTTTCCCCCCTTGTGAGTCGGGCTGAAGCCCGACCTACG
>JAANMY010004130.1_pt1 | contig 11294 bp, 10 predicted proteins | sample 7279691 | NCBI WGS metagenome assembly JAANMY01 (sample SAMN14094543, study PRJNA606508) | bioreactor metagenome | isolation source: A lab-scale SPAN reactor treating ammonium-rich wastewater day 388 | place: Ireland: Galway | collected 2018-02-07
ACCTCGCGGCCGACGAGCACGCCCGCTTGATCGTGGACGACCCCGCCCACCCCCTCACCGCCATGTTCCCGCCCGATGGCTTTGAGCACCGCGATGAGTTCTTCCGCTTCGGGGAACCGTTCTCCAGAGATCGCGTCAGGGTCCTGCTCCACCTCGACACATCGAGGGTCGCGATGCCCGAGGGCCGAAAGCCATTCCGGCGAGATGACGACTACGCCGTCACCTGGGCCAGGCGCTACGGGCGAGGCCGCATCTTCTATTCCGCCATCGCCCATCACCCCCGCGTGTTCTGGGATCCGGCGTTCCTCCAGTTCTATCTCGCCGCCGCCCAGTTCGCCCTCGGCGATCTCCCGGTGCCCACGATGCCCAGCGCGCTCCTGACCCCGGCGGCCCGCGCACAAGAACGCCTCGGTTGGCGCAAAGGCATCGAGGCCGACCTGCCACCCGCCACCCCGCTGGCCGACATCGCCGCACGGGCGCGCCCTCTCGGCGCCGCCTACATCGGGGCTTCCTATGGCCAAGTGCTAGACCCGGCCACGGGTGCGCGCCTCGACGCCTCCCTGGACCCCGCCGCCCTCGAGAGACTCCGCCTTTCCCTCGACAAAGACGGCGTCACCCTGCTGACGCTCCGCATCCCGGACCCCTCGCCCGACGCCCACGGCTGGCGCGAACGGTTCGAATTTGCCAGAAAAATTGGCGCCGAAACCGTCATCGCCGAATCCCTCCCATCGGATCTCGCGGCGATCGGATCCCTCTGTGACACCCACGACATCCGCCTCGCCATCGCCGGCGACCGGCCAGAGCCCATCTTGGCCGCCTGCAAGCACGCCAGCCCTCGCATCGGCGCGTGCGCCGAAATCCAACGCTGGATCCGCGCGGGCATCGATCCAGCCGCCGCGATCCGAACGCTTGGAAACCGCCTCGTCACCATCGCCTCCCGCGGCCCCAGCCAACTCCCCGAAGCCGGCGGACGCGCCATCCTGACAGCGATCCGCGATGAAAACCTCAGGCCCGCGATGTTCGCCTTCGGCCCAAGTGCCGCGACCGACCAGATCCCACGCTTCGACGCATTGTCCCTCGATCTTGCGGGAGGCCCGGTGCCATGAGGGCGACCACTCGCCGTCAGTTCCTGCGCTCGATGGCCACCGCCGCCGTCGCCTCGCAGTGTCTCCCGACAGCGAGCCGCGCCGCACAAGGCGGCGTCTCCCCCAGCAACCGAATCACCCTGGGCATCATCGGCACCGGCGTGATGGGCCACGGGCACCTCGGCCTCGCCGCGGGCTATAAGGACCTCCAGGTCCTGGCCGTCTGTGACGTGGACCGCACCCGGCGCGACGAGGCCCGCGCCGTCATCGAGACCACCTATGCCGCCGCAAGGACCAGCGGCGCCTACTCCGGATGCGCCGCCTACAACGATTACCGCGAGATCCTCGCCCGACCCGACATCGATGCCGTCCTCATCGCCACCCCCGACCACTGGCACTCCCCGATGGCCGCTGACGCCGCAGCAGCAGGTAAAGACGTCTACTGCGAAAAACCCGTCTCCATGACCATCGCCGAGGGACGCCGCATGGTGGAAGCCATCCGCCGCCACTCCCGTGTCTTCCAGACCGGAAGCCAGTACCGCTCCAACCGCACCATCCGTCGCGTCTGCGACTTCGTCCGCGCCGGGGGCCTCGGAAAGATCAAGGCCGTGTTCACCCTATGGAGCTTCCTCCGCGAGGCCGGCGACTCGCCATTCCCCGTCGATCTCCCCCTCCCAACCGAACCCGTCCCAGACGGCCTCGACTGGGATCTCTGGGTCGGCCCAGCCCCATGGAAACCGTACCACCACCGCTACCACACCAACCCGAAACCCGGCGTTGTCCCCTGGGCCTTTTCCGATGCCTTCGGCGTCGCCTCCATCACCTGGCACCACTCGCACAGCGCCGACGTCATCCAGTACGCCCTGGGTTATGAGACCTCCGGACCCGGCGAGATCATCCCACCCGACACCGGCCAATTCCCCACCCTCACCTACCGTTACCCCAACGGGACTCTCCTCCACCTCGTCAGAGACTGGAACATGGTCAAGGATGTCTACCGCGCCGTCCCGCCCACCGCCCGCCTCGCCGGCAACTTCGGTGGCATCTTCGTCGGCGAACGCGGATGGCTCACCTCCATGTCTTCCGGCGGCCCGATCGAGGGCGGCCCAGATTCCCTATTCGAGGAAATGGGCCTCACCGACCGCCAGATCAGCGGCGCCAACGACCACCACCGCAACTGGCTCGACCGCATCCGCGACCGCGGCCTCACCAGCTCCCACGAGGAGATCGGCCACCGCGCCGCATCCCTCGGACACCTCGCCCATATCGCCTTCCGCCTCGGCCGATCCCTCCGCTGGGACCCCGTCACCGAAACTTTCCCCGCCGACCCGGACGCCAACCGCCTCCTCTCCCGCCCATGGCGCCAGCCCTGGCGCATCTGAGTCAAACGACCCCGCTTCTCCGTAGCCCATCCGCTTCGTTGTAGCCCATCTGGTAACAGATGGGCCGGGCCCCGGCCTCACCCCTCGAAATAATACGCCTCCACCCCGGACACCCCCGGCCGACACCGGAAGATCCCGCCCGCCAGTGGCTCCTTCTTCAATTGCCGCTCGCTCAAACCCCTCCGCGCCGTCGTGATATACAGCGTCTCCAGATCCGGCCCCCCGAACGTGCAAGACGTCACCCTCGTCGCAGGCACCGATATCGCCTCGATCATCCTCCCGCTGGAGGGATCGAACCGGCACACCTGCGCCCCATCCCACATCGCCACCCACAGCTTGCCCTCCGCATCGATCGTCATCCCATCCGGAGTCCCCTCCTCGCCCGGCACCTCCACCACCGCACGCTCGTTCGAGATCTCCCCCGAATCCGCGTCGTAATCATAGGCCACTACCTGCCTCGTCGGCGAATCGATGAAATACAGCACGTCCTCGTCCAGGCTCCACGCCAGCCCATTCGATATCGACACACCCTCGAGCTTCCGGTCCACCGAAGCATCCGTGTCCAGGCAGTACAGCGCCCCCGCTCCCTTCCGCCCCGACATCGACATCGTCCCCGCCCAAAAACGCCCCACCGGATCCGCCTTCCCATCGTTGAATCGGCTGTCCGGATTGTCCCCCTCTGGATCCGCGATCTGCGTCAAACGCCCCTTCCGCGGATCCAAAACGCCAAATCCTTCCTGCGTCGCCACCACCAGCTCCCCGGAGCGCGCCGGCACCACCGCCCCCACCTTCAGCCCCAGCCCGATCGATCGATCCTCCAACCGCTCCGGATCGAAGACGTGAACCTCCCCCCGCTCGATGTCCACCCAATACAAAACCTGCTTCTCCACGTCCCAGACCGGCCCCTCCCCCAGCACCGCTTGGGCATCCAAAACACACTCCATCTCCACGACCATGTGTTAATTGCAGCCCCATCAGCCCCCCTGTCAACCGCGTTTGAAAATTCTTCAATTTTGCAAAAATGTATCGTCGGCCACATCGCATTGACATCGCCAAATCGCACGCTCTAGCACCCCCCGCCCCAAGAAAAACAAAAGGCTTGCATTTCACGCCATCTCCGCCACCGTTCCAACCACAACCGCGGGGTGGAGCAGCCTGGTAGCTCGTCAGGCTCATAACCTGAAGGTCCTGGGTTCAAATCCCAGCCCCGCAATAATTTCTCCCATAACGGGTTCCGCCCGTTTCCGCACCTCCCCCGAATTGTGTTTTCTCTCTTTTACTGACAGATTCCTGACAGAATGCCCACGAGGATGACGAAGCGATCCGCCCCCACGGTGGTGAGATCGGGCCCCGCGGCGGTGAGATGGCAATTGCGGGGGATCTCGGCCTCGGGCCATCCCTGCGCGATCAGGCCCAGCACGAACTCGACCGCCAGCCGCGCGCCGCGGATGACCGGCTTGCCCACCAGCACGGCGGGATCGGCGACGATGTGGTCCTGCCAGTTCGCGAAGTAACTCTAGGTACAAAAGCCGGGGATTTCACGGGTTCCTCTGCCCATACACCGGTTCAGCAAAGGGGTCAGTCATGAATGGCGCTAAGTTAAGCCATGTTTGGGAGGGCCCGCGGCCTCGCGGGCTGGGTCGGCCGCGGCAGCCCGCAGGCTGGTGGCGCGCGGACGCCGGGGCCGGCGTCCCTCCCGACTGAAGGCATGACGACACCACTCTGGCTGAACGTCCCAAAACCCCCTTTACCCAGCGCCATTCATGACTGACCCCTTTTGCCGCGCCAAGTCTTGAGCACCAGCTTGATGCCCGCCTCCCTGGATGCCTGGGTGTTGGGTCGCACCACCGCCTCCGCAAGCCGCTACCGGTAGATCGCGAGAGCCCCGCCAAAGCTGAGCTTGCCACCCGCCGCGGTTATCGCCCCGGCCCCCCGCTCACGCTCGGCGGCATCGACGTACCCCTTCATGCGGATCTGGGCCACCGACAGCAGTTCAGTCTTCAGGCTGGTCCATTTCTCCTTGCCGCCCGCGCAGGTGCGCACATAATACGCCTGGTTCTAATACGAGTTGGAAGGGTGGCTGAGTGGTCTAAGGCACTCGACTCGAAATTATCCGAACACCGTTTTCAAGGCGTTCCATTCTGTCGCATACCGTTCCTAAGCCGATATCCATCAGCCTATTATCACGATGGTCTGTTTCTATAGCGTTTCAGCCCGTCGCACGGTTTTCTACGGTTTTTGGGCCGCGACCGTATAAATGACCGTAGAAAATTTGCGTCGGCTGGCGCGCTAGGATTTGCATCCAAAATGGGGTGCGAGCAGCATTTCGGCATGGCCACAAAGAGAGTCCGCAAACGCGCGGTGCCCCCCGACCCATGCGAGTGGGACTTCAGGCCGATCGAGGACTGGGAGTTGCCATTCGCGACGATCTACGAGTACGCCAGATCAATCGAAAAGGTAAGCAACCACCTGACAGCGTGGCTCGATGGACCCGTTGAGACACGCAGTCCTTGGCCGAGAATCCGGATCGACACCGGCCAGATCAAAGATGCTGGCTGGGAGATGAAATCTCCCCTGCCCGACAGGATGGGGGATCTTATCGAATATATTTTCGACGAGGCCCCCAGCGATAAGACCATGCTCAGTGCGTTGCACCTCGTCATCGAAAACGTACCCCAGGAGCTCCATGGTCCCGGGGTCCAGGACATCGCCCTCCGGTTTCCTCGGTTCCCGGAGCCCTGGATACAGACGAGGCAACGGCGGGGCGTGGACTATCTCAAGAAGCGCTGCTTCCAATACCCAAACCCCGTCCGGGTGTTGCGCGAGCTATGGGATCCGTTCGAGTGGGATCCCAACAATCCCCTCCGAGACCTCCATGCAACGTCAAACCTGTCAGCGCACATCGGCGTACACGAATTCCTGATCGACTGGTCGGCGCGGCGCACGGAGATCTTGGCGGATTTCACATCGTGGCTCGGACGGCACCACCCGGGACAATCTCGACGGAACCCACACATCCGGGAGCCGCTCAAGTGGCTTGCAGCCTTTCGCCTCAAGGAGGCTGGCCTAGCCCACGCGGCGGCGAAGGAAGTGGTCAAGGACCGCCACAAGACGGTGGCGGCTCCACCCAGCGGTCCGGATCTGCCCACCTACGGGAATGAGAAGAAGTGGCTGGAGGCCGCCCGGAAGGCCAAAGAGCTGATCCAGATGCCCGACTTCGACGTAGAGCTCCTACGGCGGCACGGCCTGTTGTGGGCGTCCTGATTAGCCACGGCACCAACCTTCCCGTCAGCCCGAGCCCTAAGGCATAACGTCGCCCCGGTCCCCTGGGGTGCAACTGCCCCATAAGTATCCCGGAATTCCGCCGCTATTGCGGGGGTTCTGCACCCACGGCATCGAGCAATGCTATGGTATGAACACGACGCAGAACAGGGAGCCAAGTCGGCTCACGGAAGAAAACGGCGCGAACCGCATCGCCCTCACGGTCGACGAATTCGCGCGGGCATTCGGCCGCCACCGGAGCTGGGCCTACAGGCAACTCTACTCGGGAACGATCCGCAAGATCGACATTCCCGGGCGCATCCTGATACCGGTCGGCGAGGCCGACCGGCTGGCCTCCACCCTCGCGATCCACGGGGAGGCCAATTGATCGCCAGCGAACAGACCTCTGTGCCGGGTAGCGCGCACGCCGCGCCCTGCCCGGATCAGGCATCGCAGAACTCCGCCAGCTCACCGATGTGGTCGCCACAACCATATGACTCTAGCCCAGCTGCTGGGGAATGCCAGGCCGGCTGTCGTCCTGCGGCAGGGCGCAAGATCAACCCGGCCGTAGTCGCTACCGCACTCAGTCGGTTGCGCGACTGCCCACGACCTGGGGACGGCGTGCACCACTGGCTTCTGCACGCGGCCAACCTCTGCGCGCGCGCCGGCATGGCGCCCGAGGCGGCTGCCGAATTGATCCGCGTGAGGATGACCCGGCCACCGCGCGGCACCGAGATACCGGACGCCATCCGCAAGGCCTTCGGGGAGATCGGCCAGCCGATTGGCCAATGGCGGGGTGCTCGCGAACACGTGCAGCGTGTGAGCTTCAACCCGGATGCCCTGGCGCGCGTCGCTCGCTCGGGCCCTTTGGTCGACGCGGCATGGCTGAGGGCGCGCAGCCCTCTGGATCCGATGCCGCAGAGCCCGGCGACCTATCTGCATGCCGTCTTTCGCCCCGGCGATCGCGTCATGGTGTGCGGTGCCCTCTACTCCCAAGGCGAGGCAATCTGGAACCACAGCGGACCTACGTGCGCCCCGGCCGAGCTCGACGAGTTCCGCGAGGGCTGGATCGACGGCGTCTGGTTCCCGGCCAACCCGGTCGACGGACAGTGGCGCGAGGTGGAGCGGCTCAGGAGGCCGGGCAACGAAAGGGGTCGCACGCGCCGCGCCGAGGAGAACATCACGGCCTTCAGGCACGTGGTCATCGAGAGCGATCGGGCGGATCCCGCCCTTTGGCTATCGGCCATCGCCCAGATGCCCCTGCCGATCGTGTCGCTGGTCAGCAGCGGCGGCAAGTCGATCCATGCGCTGATACGGATCAACGCCAGCGACGGTGACGAATGGCGCGCAATCGTGGGCAGGCTCAAGCCGATCCTGGTCACCCTGGGCGCCGACCCAGCCGCGATGTCGGCCGTCAGGCTGACGAGGTTGCCGGGCTGCATGCGCGTCTCCAAAGGACGGTTGCAGGAGCTGTTGTTCCTGAACCCCCATGCCGACGGCACCCCGATCCACGATCTGCCCGTCATGCGCGACGTGAAGGAGGTCGCATGAGCATGTCATCGCAAACCACCGAGGCCATCGATCCGTCACGGTTCCAGCAATGGGGGGAGGGGATACTCCCCGATGCGCCCGCCCGGGGCGCGGGTACCGATCGGTTCGTCGCCCTGGCCAAGCAGGCCTTCGCCTCCGCCGAGAGTCCTTCCGCAAATTCCGCAATTTCCGCGGGAGGATGCGAGCAGCGGGCCGTCTACCCGGAGGACAGCGTAATCGCCGACTGGATGGAGTATGGGCGCGCCACCGAGGAGAGCGCCGACGCCTTCCTGATCGGATCCATCATGCCGGTCTGCGGTGCCCTGCTGGGGCGACGGGTCTCGATGGACTGGGGGTCCAGGCGGCAGTACCCGAACATATTCGCGATGCTGGCCGGCAAGGCCGGGGACCGGAAGAGCAGCGCCATCATGGCGGCCGCCAAGCTGGCCCGCGAGGTGCTGCCGGACAACGCCTTCCTGCCCGGCAACTTTTCCCCGGAGACCCTCTTCGACGAGTACGCCTTCGAGGCGGGGGGCCGCCCGGACAAGCTCTGGGTCGTCGATGACGCCAACGCGGTGCTGACCGACTGGCGCAAGTCCGGCAACGGCGAGCGCAACGCGACACGGTTCCTCGGCCTCTACGACTGCCAGGGAATGACCGAGTCCTTCCGCCGCAACCGCGAGGGTGAGGAGGGCTCCCCGCGGCGTGTCATCCCGGAGACCACCACCAGCATCGCCTTCGGAGCGACATTCAACGTGGCGGCCTTCCAGGACCAGGCCACCCGCACCGGCATGGCGCGCCGATTCCTCTACTACGTGGCGGGCCGGCACGGGCGACTGATCGTCCGTCCGGGGGCATCCGCCGCGCAAGCGTGGGAGAACCTCGTGGAAGGGTTCGGCCGCCTCGGGGGGTTGAACGGTCCGCTGGACTTCTCGCCGGATGCGGCCGATCTGTGGGCGGGGTATCAGCGCGCCAACCGCCGGGCGCTCGAGGGGCTCGACGCCACCATGGAGGCCGCGGCCTCGCGATTGTCCAGCGCACCGATGCAGGCCCTGCACGTGGCGATGATATTCGAGGGTGCCAGATACGCGAGGACCGGCGCTGGCTGGAGCGGACTCATACGACCCGACACCCTGAAGTCCGCCATCGAGCACGTGGATGGATGCCTGGTGGCCGCCGACCGGATGGAGAGCCTCGCGCAGGGCAGCAAGATCGCGGCGGACGCGGACGTGCTGCTGTCCAAGATCCGGCGCTCGTCAGAGGCCCAGGAGGGATTCCACATCCAGACAAGGAGCAACCTCACCGCCTGGTTCTGCCACGACAGCGGGAGACGCGGCGCGTGGACCCCGGACTACCTGTACCACCGGTTGATCCCCCACCTCCAGGCCCGGAACGAGGCCAGGAGGATCCGGGATCGGGGGCAAGGGGGGCCCGAGGTGTATGCGTTTAGATCCGAGTAGCGCGGCCATGTCCCCTACCCCCGCGGAAAATGCGGAATTTGCGGAAACGATCCGCGACTCCGCCCCAGTCCGCCGCGCCGCATCGCCCTGCGACGGATCAAACCGAGCTTATGCAACAAAACATAAACCGGGCTGGCCGGTCACTAGCCAGCACGCCAGGCGCCGCGGCGTATCGCGCGGCGCACAAGATGGACAAACCCGCCGCGATGAGGCGGCTCAACACAAGGAGGCACGCATGATCCATGACATCGGCACGGCCACCCCGGCCACCATCGAAGCCCCGCCATCGGGCAGGGCCAAGCCCGGCGCCAGCAAGAAGGCCAAGCCGAAGGCCGCGAAGGCGAAGGCAAAGCCAGCAGAAGCCAAGTCGCGCGGCGCCGCGCCAGCCGGCAAGGGGCCGCCGCCGGCCCTGGCGCCCGGGGTGCTGGGGGCCGGCGTCGCCCACGTGATCTCGGACGAGGACCGCGAGTTCCTCGAGGCCCGCGAGGCGATCATCGGGGAGGGCTTCAAAGGCTTCCTGGTGGTGGGCCGCGCGCTCCTCGAGATCCGGGAGTACGGGGGCGGCCGACTGTGGAGGGCGCAATACGGGTCGTTCGAGTCGTACTGCAAGATCCGCTGGGGCTTCGACCGTCAGTACGGGTATCGCCTGATGGATGCCGCCCGGGTGATCGAGGAGCTGAAACTGTCGCCACGCGGCGACAGTCTGCCAGAGCCCACCTGCGAGGCCCAGGTCCGCCCCGTGGCCATGTTGGCCGATCCCGCCGATCGGGTGCGGGCGTGGCAGATGACCGTCGACCAGCACGGGCCCGATCCCATCGGGCGCGAGGTAGGCGCCGTTGTCCGGCGGATGCTTAAGGACGGCGCCGAGCCCAGGTCCAAGAGGCCGAGCAAGGCCAAGAAGAAGGAGCCGAAGCCCGCGAAGGCCCCGAGGCCGGACGACGCGATCGCCTCCGACGCGCCGCATGGGCACGCGCGGGGCGAGGGCGATGGCTCGGCGGAACCGGCGGAAGTCGGCGGCGATCCACCCCAGGAATGCGGCCCCGCCACCGAGGCGCAGTACCTACGGCAACTCGATGCGCTGGAGGCGACGATGGTCCAGCTGAGGGACCCGGACACCGTCCTGTCGCCCGAGTGCATCAGGAAGTCGAAGGCGTTCCACCGGTCCTTGGGACGATTCATCGAGGCCGCCGAGCAGACGGCGCGGGAGCGCGAGCAGGACGCCCGCCAGGCGAAACTGCCGCTTGATGACGAAGGCACCGACAAGGGGGCGACGCCATGATGTCGGCACCGATCATCGATGCGGACGCCGACGCCGGGAGGGTACATACCCTCCCCGCGTCCGCGGGCCGGCGGCCCTGCGAGCCCTTCGACTTCTGGCCGAACGTCGCCCTGATCAGCCGGAACAATTTCAAGCACAAGGCGCTCTCGGACTGGTCATTCAACATCTCGGTGGGGTGCTCGCACGGATGCGCATTTTGTTACGTGCCGTCCGTCTCCGCCAACAAGCAGGGCCCGACGCTCGAGACCTTCGGCGTCACCGATCCCGACGCCGAGTGGGGCGCGTATTCCCTGCTGCGCCCGTGGGACGAGGCGGCCTTCCTCAAATCGCTGGAGAAGGCAGAGAACACGCCGGCCGAGCAACTCAGCGATGACGGCAACCGGGCGGTCATCTTCAGCAGCACGACCGATCCGTATCAGGTGTTCGGGGGATCGACGCCGGAGAGGGCGAAGGCACTGAACGACGCGCGGCGCCACATGGTCCGCAGCGCGCTGGAGCTGATCAGGGAGCGCTCGACGCTCCGGGTCCGGATCCTCACGCGCGGCACGCTGGCGATCGGGGACTTCGACATCTACGAGCGGTTCGGCGACCGGCTGCTGTTCGGGATGTCGCTGCCGACGCTCGATGCCAACCTGGCGCGGCTATACGAGCCCTCTGCCCCGTCGCCAGCCGCCCGGCTGCGCGTGCTGCGCGAGGCCAAAGGAAAAGGTCTCAACGTCTTTGTCGCGATGGCGCCCACGCCTCCAGAATCGAACGAGGACGACCTGCGCCACACCCTGGAGGCCATCGGGGAACTGGATCCGGTGACGATATTCCACGAGCCCATAAATATCCGGGCGGAGAACGTCGCGCGCATCGCGGCGCGCGCCACGAAGATCGGCATCCCGTTTCTCGCCGAGACGTTCGCCACGAAGGGCCAGTGGGCGCAGTACGCCATCAACCAGCTCCTGGATGTGCAGCGCGTCGCCGGGGAGATGGGACTGATCGACCGATTGAAGCTGTGGCCCGACGAGTGCCTCGCCAGCCAGTCGACCTACACCGAGTTCCGCGAGCAGGCCTTCTGGGGCGGCAACCCGCCGGGCTACGTGGCACCGGCGCCTAGGCGCGCGAGGGCGGAGGGCTTCCTGGAGGACTTCCACGCGCACTTCCTGCCATGGGTGCAGTACTGGCACGGCGTCAGGAGCGCCTGGCCGGGGAGATGAGGATCTATGACCACAAAAAACAGACACAAGAGAACGGCCGACCGCGCCATGCGGAACGGCCACATCCAACAACCATGCGGCCCGGCGGAGAAACC
>JAANMY010004134.1_pt1 | contig 11280 bp, 6 predicted proteins | sample 7279691 | NCBI WGS metagenome assembly JAANMY01 (sample SAMN14094543, study PRJNA606508) | bioreactor metagenome | isolation source: A lab-scale SPAN reactor treating ammonium-rich wastewater day 388 | place: Ireland: Galway | collected 2018-02-07
ATTTCCCGCGATGGTGGAACGCCCGCAATCGCCAGACGCCCGCGGACGTCTGGGCCGACCTCCGCAAGATGAATGCCGATTTCATCCACATCCCGCACCAGTTGGCCGACACCGGCAATGTGCCCACCGATTGGGATTATGTCGATGAGACGGCCCAGCCCGTCGCGGAGATCTTCCAGGTGCGCGGCTCCTACGAATACAAGGGGACCCCGAGAGAGGCGGGGAGGACGGTGCCGAAAGCGGGACACTTCCTGCAGGACGCGTGGGCGCGCGGGGCGGTGATCGGGGTCATCGCGAGCCCGGATCACGGAGGGGGGTTGGGGAAGGCCTGCGTATTCACGCCGGAGCTCTCGCGGGCCGCGGTGCTGGAGGCGTTGCGGCAGCGGCGCTGCTTCGGCACGACGGCGGCCCGCATCATGTTGGATGTGCGGGTCAACGGGCATCTCATGGGCGAGAAGATCGCCGCGGCCGATGGCCCGGTCGAGGTGGCCATCCGCGCGATCTGTCCGGGCGAGATCGACCGCATCGAGGTCTGCCGAAACAACGAGTACATCTACTCCAGGCCGGGGGATGGCAAGCGCGAGATGGATTTCACGTTCCGCGACGAGAAGCCGGCCACCGGGAAGGCGTACTATTACGTGCGGGTGATGCAGGCGGACGAGGAGATCGCCTGGAGCAGCCCGGTGTGGCTGGGGTATCCGTGAGGGATTCGTCCGGGGCTGTCGCGGTGGAACCCTCCGCCAGGCGATGACAGCGCAGACTCGAATAATCCAGGCGTAGCCACGGCCGTGAGGCCGTGGACCCCCGCCGGCCCCTCCGTGACCGGAGGGGCTACATCCCAGGATGTTGCCATCGCCCTGGGTTGTTGCCGCATTTCGGCCGAAGGCCTATGGGGTGCGGACCGTCCCCGGGCCGCTTTTGTCGGGCAACGGGAATTTTCGAGTCATCGGCGACGCTCGATCAGTCGGCCGTCCTGATCGAACCCGAGGGCATACGTTTGCCCTCCAAAAAATGGGACGTACCAGATTTCCCGGATGACGAGATGGTTCTCTTCGCGGAGCGGGTGGTCGGACGGGGGCGTCGTGTCGTCCGAGATGATCGTCGGAGGGCCCATTTTCCGGATGACGTCCTCCATCGAGGCGCCATCCTGGACATGCCTAAACGTGCTGGCCCATCGCTCTTCGATGCGCCGCACCCTGATGGTGAATAGTGCCGCGGAGGCCAGGACCAGCGCGCCCGGGACGCGGAATTTTGCCGTCAACGCACACGCCGAGCCCAGGATGATCGCGATCACGAGAGCGACAATCCCCGGCGCGTTCATGCTCTTTGATCTCGGTGCGAAGCGCGCGCGGTCATTTGGCGGCAGGTCGGGCGGTGGGCTTTGAGGTCAGGAACAGCGCGTCGATCTTGGTGCCTTTCTCTCGGCCGCGGATCTCCAATCGCAGGGTGCCGGCTGCGAGGTCGAAACCCGCGGGGACGGCCTTCTTAGCATCGGGCGGCTCGCAACGGGTCCATGCCCAATTGGCGTGGATTCCGGTGCTCCACTCGACGGTGGCGGCGGCCTTTCCGGAGCGCGGTTGCTCCAGGAACACGTAGAAGGAGTCATCGCTGGACGTGGGGGCCTGGACCCTGCCCCAGAGGAAATAGCGGCCGGCCTTCGGGATGTGGATCAGGAAGGCCGCGCGACCGCCGCCGCTCTCCTTGGCGCCTGGCAGTTCGGGCACCCAGATGAAACGCTTCCCAGAGGCCGATGGGTCATCCTCCGCGCGGATCTCGCCGATGAGGAGGTGGGCATCCTCGGCCTCGACGATCCGCTCGGGGGCGAGTGCGGTCGCGCCGCCCCGCTCGGCGTCCTCGAGCAATTTTCGATATCTGGCGACGGGGTCTGCGGCGCCGACGAGTTCGCGGCCGACGTCGCGGCCATCGATGGCCAGGAGCATGCCCTCCGCGCCCGTCTCCGCGCCCTCGATGGCGAGGCGCTCTTCGTTGGCGAGATCGACCGCCACCCGCAGGGGTGCCCCGAGGCCGGGGACGCGCACGTCGAGGCGATCGCCGTCGCGGCGGACATCGGGCCTCGCGGAGGCGAAGGTGGCGCGGAATCTATCGAAACCGTCGTCGTCGAGGCCCTCTGCCGCGCGGGCCCAGATGCCGATGACCCCGCGGGCGAGAGGCTTGGATGTAGCGTGCTCGACCGTCAGGCGCGCGGCGCCGAATTTTTCGCCATCGGCGAGGAGCGCGAGCGGCGCGGGTTTGCCGTCGGGTGCGGCGCGGACGACAAAACGGATGCCGGCGGCGACATCGCCAGAGCGGAGGAAGATCGGCCGGTCGCCATTGAGTTCGCGTCGGCCCGTGAGCGGGAGGGGTGCATCCGATGCGGTCTCCCAGACGGAGGCGTTCGTGGGAAAGAAAAGGTGTGAGAAGAGCCCGGCCATTTCCTCGTGGTGCATGAAGTGCTTCGGTTTCTCGGGGTCGGCCGAAGCCACGAGCAGGACCTCGGGGCCACGCTGCACGCTGGCGAGGAAGGGGTTGAGGTGGAGGGATTTCTTGTGCCCGCTCGTGCCCTCGGGGATGCGCGATTTCCCGTAGGGGTCATTGCGTGCATCCATGTGGAAGCTGGCGACGGGCGTATCGATATCGCCGGGCAGATTGAGGACCAGGGTCTTGTCCATGTTCCAGTAGGTGGCGGCGGATGAACCGAGGCTGAAGTTGCGTCCGACATGGTGCGCGGCCATCTCCCAGGGCTGGATGCCCCAGCGCTGGCGGACGAAGCGCGGTTGGCGATCGGCGAGCGCCCGCATCTCCGCGGGCGGCGGCCACGAGGCATTCAGCTCGTAGGGGTCGGAGCTGATGGGCTTGCCATCGGTGAGCCATCCCTGGCGGCGGAGGACGTTGTCGAGATGGCCGCGCCCGGTGAGGTAGTCGTAATCCCGGGAGTGAGCGCCGCCGAGGCGTTGCGATGGCCCGAACCAGTTGGCGGCGATGTCGGTCCAGAACAGCCGCAGCGCGAGCTCGGCCAATCGCTTGCCCTCGGCGCGCGCCGCGAATCGCGCGATGAGGCCGAGGCATTGGACGTCGACGCCGTAGTAGGTCGGGCTCAGGTATTCGTGGATCCCCGACTCCCAGACGTGCATGAACCACCGCTCCAGCATCTGGTAACCTTCGGTCGCGAGATCCGCGCGGTCGGCGGCCTCGCCGATGGCGATGCAGTTCCAGGTCTTCATGAGGAAGATGTTGGTATAGGATTCCCCGACCCGGTGCCGCCGGATGCCCTCGACGGAGAGGGCGATGAGTCGCTCCAAGCGCTCCTTGGCCTTCGGGGTCAAACGGTCGCGGTACAGCTTCCAGATCAGGACCGCCCGTTCCATGCTGAACTGGACGGCATTCCGGTCCACCGGCTTCTCGTTGAACCAGTACCAGCGGAAATTGCCGTAGGTGGGGCTGGCGGGATCACGGTCCTGCATCTGCTCGGCCACGTCGAGCGCGCGCTCGACCATCTCGGGGCGGTAATTGGCTGCGACGGCCTCCAGCGCGAACCCGAAGAGTTCCCGGACACCGGTCTGATCGCGGGGCGGATCGAATCGTCTGATGGAGGCCTCGAGGCGTTTGGCCATTTCGGGATCGGGCGTTTCGGTTGTGGGTGTGGTGGTGGACGCGAGAGCCGCGGGGATCCAGAGGAGGAAGGCCAGCGTCGCCGGGGGCAGTTTCATGGGTCAAGGGATATGGGCAGGCGCGCGCGCGCACAAGGCGGCGTTTCTAGCCCGGATTGTGTTTTCCAGAACACGCCGCGTCATTCGGGGGGAAACTGGATTTCCGCTGCGCCTGACACAGGCGGCCTACAAAAATTGTGGGGCGTCTGTGTCAGACGCCAGCGGGGGCAGACAGGAATGTCTGCCTCACTGGCCGTTGCGCGAGGGCCCTGGTGGTGCGGGCCAAACGCCTTGGCGCGTTCGGCTACGGGAATTTTCGAGTCAGCCTGCCGGACTTGGCAAAGTCCGGCGGGGTGCTAGGACCCCGATTAGGACGAAGATTGTGTTGGAGCGACAGATGGTCGGGGATCGTGCGAAGCGGAATCGCCCGGGGTCTTCTCCGGGGGTGGGGGCCGTGTGCGAAGTGCTCCGTCGCAAGTACCGCGATTGGGATCACCACAACCGCCACAACCCTCTGGACGAGCTGCTTTTTATATTGTGCAGCACCCGGACCCAGGAGGACGGCTATCGGGGGACTTACTCGGCCCTGAAGCGAAAGTTTCCGACCTTTGGCGCGCTGGGTGAGGCGCCGGCGAGCTACATCGCCAAACCGCTGGAGGCCGGCGGGCTCCAGCGGCAGAAGTCGCGGGCCATCCGCGAGATCTGTGACCGGATCGTGGCGCGGTTCGGGCGGCTGTCGTTGGCGCCGTTGTGCGAGATGAGCGACGTCGAGTGCGAGGCATTCCTGACTTCGTTGCCCCTGGTGGGGAAGAAGGTCGCCCGTTGCGTGATGATGTATTCACTGGGGAGGCAGGTTTTCCCGGTGGACACGCACTGCTGGCGGATCGCGCGGCGGCTGGGTTGGGTTCGGCCCACGCAGAAAGACGGACACTGCGCCGAGCGCGATATGGACCGCCTCCAGGGCAGGATCCCGCGAGAGTTGCGCTTCTCCCTCCACGTGAACTTCGTTTCCCTCGGGAGGGAATGCTGCATGGCGCAGAGCCCGCGGTGCGACGCATGCCCCCTGGGGCAGGTGTGCCCGCGCATCGGCGTCGGGACCGCCCGGTATGGGCCGCCGAGGCGGGCGGCACGAGCGCGGAAGATGTAGCCGAACGCGTTAGCGTTTGGCCGACGGCCCTGGTGGCACGGGCCAAACGCTGGCGCGTTCGGCTACGAGAATTCCCAGCCCGCACCCACGGATGCCCATAATCCCGAGACGACATCCTCGGGAAAGACTTCCGCGGGGTCATCGGACCAAGTGATGGCATTGATCCGCGAGCGTGTGATCAACCGGACAGCAAGACCAAGGGGGCGCGATATGGCTTTTAGTCCTTCGGGGGGGAGATAGGCTATTCCGCATGAAATGGGCGATAGGATTCGTTGCAGGGCTGCTGGCGGGTGTGTTGCTGGCGATGGTGCTGCGGCCGGATCGTTCGGCGGAGTTGGCTGCGGCGCGCGCCGACACGGAAAGGGCCGCCAAGGCGCTGGAGGCGGCCCAGGAGCAGTTGGCCAAGGCGCAGGCGAGCGCGGTGCCGGCCGAATTGGCGAGCGAGGAACTGAAGCGAGCGGTTCCGGGGAAGCCGAAGTCGGGGAAGAAAGCTGAGGGGCTGGCCGGCATCTTCGGAAAGGACTTCGCGAAGGCGGTGGGCGAGATGGCGCAGTCGCAGTTGCGTGTTGGCATCCAGGCGAAGCTGCAGCAGATCGTGGAGCGGCTGGGCCTGACGCCGGAGCAAGAGGCGAAGCTGCGTGCGATGGTCGAGCCGCAGATCGAGGCGATGGTCAAGCAGGTCGCCGGGGCGATGGACGGCAAGGAATACAAGGCGGAAGGCGCGGCCGCGGTCGGGGCGATCCAGACCGGCAACTTGCCGAAGGAGATCGAGGCGATGCTGACGGCGGAACAGAAGACCGCGTACGAGGAATTCAAGCAGGAAGAGAAAGCCAACCGCATCGAGACGCGGGCCAACGCGGAACTGATGGGCTTGCAGGCGCTTGGGCTGACCCAGGAGCAGAAAGATCAGGCGTTCGACGCGTTCTGTCAGTTGGCGGAGGAGGACGAGGGCGCCATGGCAAGGGCCGCTTCGGGAGAGAAGATCGACATCAAGGCCCGGATGGATCAGATGATGTCCAAGCGGGTCGAGGCGCTGAGGGGCGTGCTGACCGAGTCGCAGATGAAAGGCTACGAAGCGCAGGTGGAGATGCAGCGCAAGATCATGTCGGAGGTTGGAGTCGGCGTCGGCGTCGGCCCGGCCAAGTGACTCTTGGGTGGGCGCACATGGCCCCGGTTCGGCATCGCATCCGGGAAGGTTTCGAGGGCCAGCGTCTTTTCGTTTTGCCGCCGGCCGTGCAGGGGCGATGCGCCAGACAGCGGGTCGTGCGCGACTTATTCGCGACGGACCTCGGGCATTATCCGAACGCGCCGGGCCATTATGTGCATCGCCCCAGAGGCCGGCCGGAGGTCATCCTGATCTATTGCGCGCGGGGGTCGGGCTGGTGCCGGTGGCGCGGTCGGCGGTGGCTCATCGGCGAGGGTGATGCCGCCTTCATTCCGACCGGCACGCCCCACACGTATGGCGCCGATGCCCGGACGCCGTGGTCGATCTATTGGGTTCACTTTGCTGGTCGTAGCGCGGGGCACTATCTCGACGCGTTGGGCGTCTCGGCGACTTCGCCGGTCCTGCACGCGCCCGAGAGCGGTGTGATCGCCGGGGCCTTCGAGGAGATGCTCGGTTACGTGCCGCACGGATATTCCGACGCGAGCCTCCTGGGCATGTCCACCGCGCTGGCGCGGCTCCTCGGTCTCCTGCGCTGGCACCAGCGCTCGCCAGAGCGCATGGCCCGGCACGGTGAGGAAAAGGTCATCCGCTCCATCGATCTGATGCGGCGGCGCCTCGGCGGGCGGCTTTCCGTGGGCGATCTCGCGCGCCACGTCGGCCTTTCCCCTTCCCGTTACGCGCACCTGTTCCGCCGCTTCGTCGGCACCAGCCCCCTCGCGTTCCTGGCCAATCTCAAAATGCAGCAGGCCTGCCAGTGGCTCGCCACGGGCGATGACCCGGTCGGGGAGATCGCGGGGCGCCTGGGCTTCGATGACCCGCTCTATTTCTCGCGGGCATTCCATCGCATCGTCGGCATCTCCCCGCGCGCGTATCGAAGACACGCCGCCGAACGATCCGGTTCCACCGCCGCCAGCGGGTCATCGCCCCCGTCGGCGTCTCGCAGAGACGCCCTGCAGAATCTGTAGGGCGCCTGTGCCAGGCGGCGGCGGGAAAGAAGTTCCCCATGAATGATGCGCCGCCCTCGGGCGGCATGGGATCTGGCTCGAAGATTCCGGTTGTAGCCACGGTCGTTAGACCGTGGGCGCTTTGGCCGAGCGCCCGGGCCCATCTCTGACGGGATGGGCTACGTCCCCGCGTCCCCGGGCCTCTGCGGGAGCCGATCGGTGCAGCAGTTTTGTCCATATCATTGACAATCGCATCCATTCCCTTTCGGGCGGTAGGGGCCGTAGGCTGCCGGCATGGTCCGGCAAGCGCAGCCCGTTCGCGCGTGGGAGGAGGAGGTCGTCATGCCGACGCACGAGCCCGCGGCGCCGGACCGGAACCCGATGTTTCTGGAGCGGCGGGTGTACCAGGGGAGCAGCGGGCGGGTTTATCCTTTGCCGTTCATCGACCGGATTGCGGAGGAGGCGACGCCGCGTGCGTGGCGGGCCATTTTCTTAGAGAACGAGCATCTGCGGGTGATGGTGTTGCCGGAGATCGGGGGCCGGATCCACCGGATCGTGGACAAGACGAACGGCTACGATGTGATCTATCATCAGGAGACGATCAAGCCGGCGCTGGTGGGTTTGGCAGGCCCATGGATCTCGGGGGGGATCGAATTCAATTGGCCGCAGCACCATCGGCCGGCGACGTTCCTGCCGGCGGATGTGCGGATCGATCGGGCGGCGGATGGTTCGGCGACGGTGTGGTGCTCCGACCACGATCCATTGGCGCGGATGAAGGGGATGCATGGCGTGTGCCTGCATCCTGGCCGGTCGGTGGTGGAATTAAAGGTCCGGGCGTACAATCGGACCCCGCACGTGCAGACGTTCCTCTGGTGGGCGAACGTGGCGACGCGGGTGCACGAGGCGTACCAGTCTTTCTTCCCGTCAGATGTCTATTATGTGGCGGACCACGCCCGACGGGCGACGAGCGGCTACCCGTTATCGGGGGGGCGATACTACGGTGTCGATTATGGGGCGCGCGGGCGGCGCGGTGTCCCGCCGGGCGAGATCCCGCGGAAGTTTGTCCCACCGCATTGCCTCGGCGGAAAACAGAAAACGGAAAACGGGCAAACCCGCGAGGCGCCCGCGTACGCGGCGAACGACCTCTCGTGGTATGCGAACATACCGGTGCCGACGTCGTACATGTGCATGGGCTCGAATGAGGATTTCTTCGGGGGATATGATCATGCGGTGGGGGCCGGGATCGTGCACGTGGCAAACCACCACATTTCTCCCGGCAAGAAGCAATGGACGTGGGGGAATCACGAGTTCGGGTACGCGTGGGACCGGAATCTCTCGGATGACGGGGGGCCGTATATCGAACTCATGGCGGGGGTGTACACCGACAATCAGCCCGATTTCACATTCTTGATGCCCGGCGAGACCAAGTCGTGGAGCCAGTACTGGTATCCGATACGGGAGATCGGTCCGGCGCATGGCGCGAATGCCGATGCGGCGGTGAGCCTGGGGATAGACTTGGAACGGGTCCGCATCGGGGTGTGCGCGACACGGGCCATCGCGGGGGCGAAGGTTCGACTCGAGCGCGCGCCGGGTGCGGCGCTCGAGTGGGACGCGGATCTTGCGCCGGACCAACCGTTCTTGGTCGAGTGCCGGCAGTCTCCGGAGCCATGGCCGTCGGCGGGGGTGACGTTGCGCGTGCTCGATGGGGCGGGGCATGAGGTGATCGCGCATGAGGCGAGGGGGCGGGTCGCGGGGGAGGTTCCGGCTGGGGCCGAGGAACCCCCGGCGCCGGGGGATGTGGCGGGGACGGACGAGCTATTTTTGATCGGATTGCATCTGGAGCAGTATCGGCACGCCACGCGTTGCCCGACGCCGTACTGGCGCGAGGCGCTGCGCAGGGACCCGGGGGACGCACGCTGCAATAACGCGATGGGCCTCTGGCACCTGCGGCGCGGGGAGTTTGCTGAGGCGGAGAGGCACTTTCGGGCGGGCATCGGGCGCCTCACGTCGCGCAATGCGAATCCCTATGACGGGGAAGCGTACTATAATCTGGGGCTGTGCTTGCGGTATCAGAGCGACGCGGCGAATGGCGAAGCCCGAGGGGGCCTATTCGAGGAGGCATACGCCGCGTTCTACAAGAGCACGTGGAATCAGGCATGGCAGGCGGCGGGGTTCCATGCCCTGGCCGAGATGGACTGTCGCCGCGCGGACTGGCGGCGGGCGCTCGATCATCTGGATCGCGCTTTGCGCGCCAACGCCGACAACCCCCGGGCCCGGGATCTGAAGGCGATGGTCCTCCGCCGGATTGGCCGCGAGCCCGAAGCGGAATTGCTGCTGGGGGAGACACTTGGCCTCGACATTCTGGATGGCTGGGCCCGCTATCTGGCAACCGGGGATTTTGCCGGGGATCTGCAGACGGCGATCGACGTGGCATTGGATTGCGCCCGGGCGGGATTCTGCGGGGATGGAGCCGCGTTGCTCGAGGGGGCGATCCGGGCGCGGGACCGAACGGCAGACGCGCGGGATCTCGGTGCGTTGCCGATGGTTCGCTACGCGATCGGATGGTTGCGCGAACGGGTCGGCGATCCGGTCGGCGCGCGGGACAATTTTCGGATGGCGGCGGCGCTTTCGCCCGATTATTGCTTCCCGTCGAGGTTAGAGGAGATGCTGATCCTTGGCGCCGCGACCCGGTCCGATCCGGCCGATGCGCGTGCCCGGTACTATCTCGGCTGTCTCCTGTATGATCGTCGCCGCTATCGTGAGGCGATTCGGGAATGGGAGGTTTCCGCCAAATCAGACCCGGCGTTCCCTACGGCGTGGCGGAACCTCGGGATCGGGTACTTCAATGTGGTGCGGCAACCGGGCAAGGCGCGAGCCGCATACGAGAAGGCGTTCCGTGCCGATCCGGGCGACGCCCGTGTGCTTTACGAGCGGGATCAGCTGTGGAAACGGCTTGGCGATCGGCCCGCGAGCCGATTGCTGGAGTTGGAGCGGCATCCGGCGCTGGTCAAACGTCGGGATGATCTTTCGATCGAATATTGTTCGCTGTTGAATCAGGCGGGCCGACACGAGGATGCGGCGCGGTTGCTCGCGGGGCGCGCGTTCCAGCCATGGGAGGGCGGCGAGGGGCTGGCGCTGGGGCAGCACGTGCGCACGCGATTGGCGCTCGGCCGCGCGGCGCTGGATGCGGGAGATGCGTTTGGGGCGCTGGCGCATTTTGAGATGGCGCTGGATCCCCCGCAGAACCTTGGGGAGGCACGGCATCTCCTCGCCAACTGCAGCGATATCCACTATTGGCTTGGCATGGCGCACGAGGCGCTCGGCGATGGCAAGGCGGCGATGCGACACTGGCGGGCCGCAGCGACGTCCGCGGGCGACTTTCAAGAGATGAGTGTCCGCTCGTTCTCGGAGATGACCTACTTTTCCGCGCTCTCGTGGGGCAGGCTGGGCCGCAGGGATCGGATGCGGGACCTGTTGGGCGAATTGCTCCATCATGCCCGCGAGTTGGAGAAGTCGGAGGCCGGGGTGGACTATTTTGCGACGTCATTGCCGACGATGCTGCTCTTTGAGGATGACCTGCAATCCCGGCAGGTGACGACGTCGCTATTCCTTCAGGCCGAGGCGCAGTTCGGCCTGGGGAGGCGGGCGGAGGCGCGTCGGTTGCTGCGGCGTGTATTGGATCGCGACCCGGGCCACGCGATGGCCGCGGATCTCATGACGGAAGTGGATGCATTGAAGAGCCGATCGCAATGGAGGTGCTGAAATGAAAAAGGGAATCGCGGATATGACGGGTCGGGTGGTGGTGCTGCGGACGGCGTGGCTGCTGGCCCTCGTGACGAGCACGGCTTTGGCGTGCGCCGGGGAGACCGTCTGGCTCGACTCGCTGGACTTATCGCAGGTGCGTCAGGGCTGGGGCAAGGCGCAGGCCAACAAAGCCATCCGGGGCAAGGCCCTGACCATCGCGGGAGAGAAGTTCGCTCGTGGGGTGGGGACACATGCCGAGAGCAAGCTGTGGGTCACCTTGGATGGCCGCGCGGAGCGATTTCTCGCGTCGGTCGGGGTGGACGACGCGGCGGGTTCCCAAGGGAGCGTGACGTTCGAGGTGCGTGGGGATGGGAAGAAACTGTTCGATTCGGGGGTGATGCGCTGTGGGGACGCCGCGAAGGCCGTCGACGTGCCTTTGGCGGGGGTGGCCAATCTCTTTCTTCTGGTGACCGATGGGGGAGACGGGAAGACAAGCGATCACGGAAACTGGGCCGGTGCCCGCATCGTCTTCGCCGGGACAGTTCCGGCTGCCGCCGCCGGTCCCTCGGGGCCGAAGGAGGAACCCTATATTCTAACGCCAAGGCCGGGGCCGGCGCCAAAGATCAACGGGCC
>JAANMY010004139.1_pt1 | contig 11268 bp, 12 predicted proteins | sample 7279691 | NCBI WGS metagenome assembly JAANMY01 (sample SAMN14094543, study PRJNA606508) | bioreactor metagenome | isolation source: A lab-scale SPAN reactor treating ammonium-rich wastewater day 388 | place: Ireland: Galway | collected 2018-02-07
AGCCTCAACATTGTCACACGGTCATTTAATTTATTTCCTGAGTTATAATGCAGCAATCGGATAGCATATGATGCCGTTACAAAAAAAATTGTCACCCCCAATACAATTGCCATAATTAATGACGCAAAAATAGTTATATCGTGATAATAACTAGCATCAAAAGCAACCTTAAAGTATATGAACGCTGAAAATATCCAACCTGTTACGATCGCTATCATGTCGCCTCAAAAATGAGAGAGTGAAATTTCTTAAGCCGCCTTTTTATCGTACTTCGCGCGGCGCTCCGTCAGGTCGCCGAGGCCGGATTTGAGTTCCTTGACGTGCCATGGCAGGCCCTGTTTGGCGACCTCTTCCATGAACGGGTCGGGATCGAGCTGCTCGACGTTCCAGACGCCGGGTTCCTTGCCCCAGAAGCCCTTGGCCAGCATGATCGCGCCCGTCACCGGGGGAACGCCCGTCGTGTAGGAGACGGCCTGCGCCTGCACTTCCTCATGTGTTTTTGCGTGATCGCAGACATTATAAATCAGCACGGTTTTTAGCTTGCCGTTCTTAACGCCCGTCATGATGCAGCCGATGGAGGTTTTTCCGGTGTAATTCTCGGCCAGAGAGGACGGCTCTGGCAACAGGGTTTTCAGGAACTGGATCGGCACGATCTCCACGCCGTTGTGCTTCACGGGGTCGATGCGGGTCATGCCCACGTTTTGCAGGACCTCCATGTGCTTGATGTATTCGTCGCCGAAGGTCATCCAGAAGCGGATACGTTTTAGACCCTTGATATTCTGGACGAGGGATTCCAGCTCTTCGTGGTAGAGAAGGTAGCTGGCCTTTTCGCCGACTTCGGGATAGTCGATCATCTTGCGGAATTCCAGAGGCTCCGTCTCGATCCATTTGCCGTTTTCCCAGTATTTGCCGCGCTGGGTCACTTCGCGCAGGTTGATTTCCGGGTTGAAATTGGTGGCGAAGGCCTGCCCGTGATTACCCGCGTTGCAGTCGATGATGTCGATCTCATGGATTTCATCGAACAGGTTTTTCTGGGCGTAGGCGCAGTAGATATTCGTCTGGCCCGGGTCGAAGCCGCAGCCAAGGATGGCGACGATGCCCGCCTTTTTGAATTTGTCCTGATAGGCCCATTGCCAGTGATATTCGAACTTGGCCTCGTCGATCGGCTCGTAATTCGCCGTGTCCATGTAGTTGACCTTGGTTTCGAGGCAGGCGTCCATGATGGCGAGGTCCTGATACGGCAGCGCCATGTTGATCACGAGGTCGGGCTTGATCTTGTTGATGAGCGCGACGGTCTCGGCCACGTTGTCGGCGTCGAGCTTATAGATCTCGATGTCCTGACCGAAGAACTCCTTGCAGTCCTGCTTGATCTTCTCGCACTTGGAGAGGGTGCGGCTGGCGAGATGGATGCCCTTGAAAATGTCGCGGTTCATCGCGCATTTCTTGGCCACGACGTTCCCGGCTGCGCCGGCTCCGATAATCAGCACGTTCATCGCGTGTCCCTTCCCTGTTGCGTGTTGATTTTTCTTAGCAATTCGCAGGGGTTCGCGCAACAAGGATCATGCGGCGGAGGGGCTTGGCGGCCTATTATTTTCGCGGTGTTTCCTTCGGAGCGGAAAGTTGCTATAAGGCGCGAGGTTTTTAAGGAGGTCGGCGCATGGGCGCAGGCATTCACATTCCGGCGGAATGGGCGCGGCAGGCGGAGGTCTGGACGGCGTGGCCCTCGCACGACGACGAGGACCGCTGGCCGGGGCAGCGACTGGCCGATGCGCGGGCGGAAGTGGCGCAGATGGTGCGGGCGCTGGCAGCAGGGCAAAAGGTCGTTGTTTTAGCTTGCGGCGATGAGAGCGTGGCCGATGCGCGAGCGCAGGTCGGGGCGGCGGCGGAGATCGTTCCGGCCCTGTTCGGGGATACGTGGCTGCGCGATACCGGGCCTGTGTTCGGGATCGACGAGGCCGGGCGGCTGGCGGCGCTGCGGTTCCGGGTCAACGGCTGGGGCGGCAAGTTCATCTATGAACATGATGACACGATCGGCGATTTTATTCTGGAGCGCACGGGCGCGATCGTGCGGCGGTTCGATTTCATTCTGGAGGGCGGCGCGGTCGAGCATGATGGGGACGGCACGGTTCTGACCACGCGGCAGTGCGTTCTGAACCCCAACCGGAATCCGGGATGGACGCAGACGGACGCGGAGGACGCCTTGCGCGAAGCTTACGGCGCGCAACGGATCGTGTGGCTGGGCGATGGTTTGCTGAACGACCATACGGACGGGCATATCGACAATCTGGCGCGGTTCATCGCGCCGGGGGTCGTGGCGTGCCCGGAAGCGTTCGGAGACGATGACCCCAACGCGGCGCTTTATGCAGAGACCGGAAAAGCGCTGGAGGCCGAGGGCTTCGAGGTGGTGCGCATCCCCTCCCCCGGCCTTGTGCGCGATGAGGGCGGCGCGATCGTTCCGGCCTCGCATATGAATTTCGTGATCGGGAACGCGGCCGTCGTGGTTCCGGTCTATGGCACCGCGTCGGCGGGCGCGGCGGTTTCTTCCTTGCAAAGCCTGTTTCCCACGCGCACAATCGTGCCCGTGCGATCGAATACTTTATTGACGGGCGGCGGGTCGTTCCACTGCATCACGCAGCAGATTCCGGCTTTGCCCATAAAATGAGAGGATCCCATAGATGAGCCGCATCACCAACGTCGCCGCCATACAAACCTCTTTCTCCGCCGACATGCAGGAGAATATCGGCAAGGCCGCCGCGCTGGTGCGGGAGGCCGCGAAGAGCGAGGCGCATGTCATCTTGTTGCCTGAGCTGTTTCAGGGGCTTTATTTCTGCACGCATCAGGACGACAAATGGTTTTCGCAGGCCTATCCGGCGGAGCTGCACCCGTGCGTCACGGAATTGCAGATGGTCGCCAAGGATTGTGGGGTGGTTCTGCCCGTTTCGATTTTCGAAAAGGCGGGGCCGGAATATTACAATTCGGTCGTGATGATCGACGATACGGGCGGCATCATGGGCGTTTACCGCAAGACGCACATTCCCGACGGGCCGGGCTATCAGGAGAAATATTACTTCAAGCCGGGGAATACGGGTTTCAAAGTCTGGAACACGCGCTTTGGCAATATCGGCGTCGGCATCTGCTGGGACCAGTGGTTCCCCGAAGCGGCGCGGGCGATGACGCTCAAGGGCGCGGACTTTCTGTTTTATCCTACCGCCATCGGGGCGGAGCCTTACGATGATACGCTGGATACCAGCCCGATCTGGCAGCGCGTGATGCAGGGGCATGCGGTGGCGAACGCTATTCCCGTCATCGCCGCGAACCGGATCGGCACCGAAAACGCGAACGGCAGCGAGCAGACGTTCTACGGCTCCTCATTCATCGCCGGGCAGAACGGCGAGTTGATGCAGTCTTTTGGCAAGCAGGAGGAAGGCGCGCTGATCCAAGGGTTCGATCTGGAGGCGATGCAGAAATATCGCGCCGTGTGGGGATTTTTCCGAGACCGCAGGCCGGAGATGTACGGCGATCTCGGACGCCCTTCTGATTAAACTCTGGTTTTTATTGCGGATTCAAGACGCGCTCCAGCGCCTTGGTGAAGCCTTTCAGAGATACTTCGAGTCTGGCCATCTTGCCGTCCGGGCGGACATAGCCAACCTTCAGTCCGCTTTTGGCTTTTAACTGCGCGACTACATCGTCCGCCATGTCGAGGTTGATCATACAGCCCTCCGGCGTACAAATCTGAAAGGGTACGGCGGCCTCTTTGCCCTCTTCGAGGACCAGAAGCAGGCCGGGTGGAAGGATTGCGCCCAGAGGAACGATAAAACGCATGCGCGGGATCGGCTTGCCGTCACGCTCGGCGATGACGACCATCACCATCAGAGCCTGCACGGTCTGATCGCCGTCCCAGAGAAGGCGCTGGTACATATTGCAGGCGGCCTTGCCCGTATCGTCTTTGCCGCACTCGACGCGCCAATCCTGATGATCCTCGGTCTTGATCTGCTGCTTCGCGCCGACGACGCTGAAATCGGGCCGGATTTCGGCAGGTTGGGCGGGCGCGGGCGGCGGCGGGACTTCCAGAGGCGCTTGCGCAGATGTTTCCATTGGTGGGCGGGCCGTTTGCGAAGCGGGCGGGTGGACGTAGGTTGAAACGGGCTTGGACGGGCTGGTTAGCCTGTCAATTAAATCCGGCGCAAAGACAATGGCTCCGGCCACGACGCCCAGAGTTAGAACGATTAATCCCAATACAAGGTTGGTTTTGGTCATGGCTTATCTTTTTGTGCCGGGTTATGCGGGGTTATGCCGAGTACAGTAGCAAAACTTATACCACGAAATCCAGGGGCTGCGGGGTTTCGATGGTCGGGATATATTGCTTGCGGGCCTCGTTGCAGAGATATTTGAGGCTGACGACCGAGAGCATGCCCAGGCCGCGCTGGTACCAGTCTTCGACCTGCTCGTCGAGGATGCGCTCGTAAGAACCGAAATGCCCCTCATCCTCCATCGCGGAGTCGATAAAGCACTCGAAAATATCCTTGAGGGTGGTGTTTTCGGGATCCTCGACGTAATAGCCGCCCTTGGAGCCCTTGATCGAGGTGATGATGCCCGCGCTGGAGAGTTTTTGCAGGACCGGCTCCAGAGAGCGTTCCTTAAGGTGCGGGAAATAGCCGACAATTTCCGTATTCGGGACGGGGCGATCGGCCCGCCCGTTATAGGCGATAAAGAGGGCGACGTTCATCGCTACTTTCAGTCTGTTAGGCAATAACTCCATGGGGCCATATATTACATATTTTTTTTGTATTTACAATATTTTTTTGTTATTTTATACTCAATATCATACAGGAGCGCTTTTGATGGCTTACATACCCCTGTTTCTGCGGGCTTCCGCCGAAACGCCTGCCCTTATCGTCGGGGGCGGCGCGATCGCGGCCGCGAAAACGGAGGCATTGGCGAGCGTCGGGGCGCAGGTCGAGATTGTTGCGGAAACCGTTGGCGAATCCGTCCGCGCTCTATGTTCGCAGCATGGTTTTAAGTTTACGGAAGCCCCGTATCAAGCGGAATTTATCAAAGGTCATGCCTTTGTCGTCGCCGCAACAGACGACGACGATCTGAACGGGCGGATTGCCGCCGATAGCCGGGCGCTCGGCGTTATGGTTAATGTTGTGGATAACCCGCCGCTTTGCGATTTCATCTTTCCGGCTCTGGTCCGGCGCGGACCTCTTCAGATCGCCGTTTCGAGCTCGGGTATCTCCCCCGTTCTGGCCCGCCTGATCAAACATAAAATCGAGCAGGCCGTTCCGTCGGCGTTCGAGAATCTGATCCACTTTATGGACCAGAAGAAGACGGCGATGCGTGAGGCGTTTCGTTCGATCCAGCCGCGCCGCCTGTTTTACGAGCAGATTATTCGCGGGCCGATCGCCGAGGAAGTTCTGGAAGGCAATGCCGAGCGGGCCGATGCGCTGTTCGAGGCGGCGCTGGCCGAATTTCCCAAGGAAAAGCAAGCCGCGCTTTATCTGATCGGCGCGGGACCGGGGCATCCCGAGTTGATTACGCTCAAGGCGATCCGGCTTCTCTCGCAGGCCGACGTGGTGCTTTATGATCGTTTGGTGTCCCCGGTCATCCTTGATCAATATGCCCGCAAGGACGCGCATAAAATTCCGGTCGGCAAGACGCGCGACCATCACCACAAGAAGCAGGAAGATATCGGCGCGCTCATGGAGCGGCATTTGCGCAAGGGCGATATCGTCGTGCGGCTCAAGGGCGGCGACCCCGGCGTGTTCGCCCACGGGGCTGAGGAGATCGAGATCGCGCGGCGCGTAGGCTGCCCCTATCAGATCGTGCCGGGCATCAGTGCAGCGAACGGCTGCGCAGCCTATGCGGGCGTACCGCTGACCGAGCGGGACGGCGCGAAGGGGGTTCGTTTGATGACCCTTTATACCAAGACGCTGCATCAGGCCGATTTCTGGGAAGGCTTGCGTTTTTCCCAGAACGACACGCTCGTCTTTTACATGAGCACGCCGCATTATGTTTTGCTGTGCGAGAAGCTCCAGGGCATCGGGTTCCATCCCGATACGCCTGTTCTGGTCGTCGAACAGGGCACGACGCCCGAGCATCGCGATTATGTTTCGACGCTGGCGCGGTTCGATGCGGAGCTTGGCGAGCATGCGTTCATTTCACCCAGCCTCATGATTATCGGCGATGTCGTGCGCTGGCATGAGCAGAATAGCTGGAAGGAAGCGCCCGCACAGGCGAGCGCGTATTTCGCGCCTCTGCCCGAGCGCGAGGACGAACACAGCCCGCAGGAGGCACAAAATGCTTAGCACGCTCACCCGCAAGGAACAGCTGGCGGCGGAACTGCAAACGCAGCTCGCGCCTTTGGCGTGGACGGAACGGCTTAAAAAGCTTGCTCATATTTCGGGACAGGCCAAAGCGTTCTCCACGAGCTTCAGCCTTGAAGATCAGGCTATCACTCATGCCATCGCCGAGCATACTCTGCCGATCCGCATCTTTACGATCGACACGGGCCGCCTATTCGCAGAAACTTACGAGACGTTCCAGAAGACGCGCGACACCTATTTCGGGATCGAGATCCAGACTTACGCGCCCGAAACGGCGTCGGTCGAGAAGATGGTCAACCGTCAGGGCATTAACGGGTTTTACGAATCCGTCGAGAAGCGCAAGGCGTGCTGCTTCGTGCGCAAGGTCGAGCCGCTCAACCGGGCGCTGGAAGGCGTTGATATCTGGATCAGCGGATTGCGGCGCGAACATTCGGACAACCGCTCGGACCTCCCGGTCGTTGAGTACGATGCAGGACGGGACATTATCAAGGTCTATCCGCTCGTGGATATTTCCGAGTCGGATGTAAAGGCCTATATCCAGAACCATGCGATTCCTTATAATCCGCTGCATGATCAGGGGTTTCCCTCCATCGGCTGTGCGCCCTGCACCCGCGCGGTCGCTCCGGGCGAACATGCGCGTTCCGGGCGCTGGTGGTGGGAACAGGAAAACGAGCAGGAATGCGGCCTGCATATCAAGGACGGGAAACTCGTGCGCTCTAAACAACCGGCCAATGCCTGACCATGCTGAATAACGAACAACAGAGACTTCTGCAAACTCTTCTGGACGGGCTGACGCCCGAGCAGAAACTATGGCTGGCCGGATATGTTCAGGGCCTGACCGGGCGTCTGCCGGACGGAGGCGCGGCTGTGGCTTCCAACAAGCCGGAGGTGCATATTTTCTATGCGACCGAGACGGGCAATTCCAAGGCGTTGTCTCTTTCCCTCATGAAAGCCGTCAAGGGCGCGGGGTTCAAGGTCAAGAGCAACCCGGTTAACCGGATGAAGTTTTCGGATATTCCTAAGGACGGGTTTTCGATTTTTCTGGCGAGCACACATGGTGAGGGTGATCCGCCGGAGAGCGCCGTGAAGTTTTTCGAATCCGTGCGCGGCGCGGCGGATGGAGCGCTTGCGGGTTTGCAGTTCGCGGTGCTGGGGCTGGGCGATAAGAGCTATCAGATTTTCTGCGGCGCGGCGACGGAGCTTGAGAAGGAGCTGACGCGCCTTGGCGGCACGGTCATTCAGGAGGCCGCGCTCTTTGATGTCGATTATGCGGCGCACACGCCGAAATGGATTTCGCAGACGGTCGAGACACTCAATAAGCTCTCCGGCGATACGGGCGCGTCCGTTTCCGCCGTTTCGTTCGCCGAGCCCTCCGCCGTGCGGACGGGCAAGGGCTATACGCGCCTTGAGCCTGTTTCCGGCCGGGTCAAGCATATCGTCAATCTGAATGATATCGATTCCAAGAAGCAGACCTATCATATCGAGATTGAATATGAGGATTCGGTTCCCTATAGCTGCGGCGATGCCGCCGGGATCATCCTGCCGCTGGTTCCGACCACGCCTTTCCTTCTGCTCGCCGCCTTCGCGTTTGCGCGCTCCTCGCCCCGCCTGCATGCCTGGCTCGTGTCGCATCCGCGGCTCGGCCCGCCGATCAACGACTGGCAGCGCCATCGCGCCATCCGCCGCCGCGCCAAGGTGGTGGCGGTGGCGGCGATGGTTGCATTCCTTACGCTCGGCGCCGCACTCGGGCTGGCGCCAGAGATCATCGCCGCGCAGGCGCTCGTGTTCGCAGCGGTCGCAGCCTTCGTCCTCACCCGCCCGGGCGTGCCCGAGGCGGACGAATAACGGAAAAATCCATGGACGACCTCACCATCGCCCGCGCGCTGCATGTCCTCTCCATCGTGCACTGGATCGGCGGCGTCGCGCTCGTCACGCTCGTCATCCTGCCGGGACTGACGCGATCGGTCGAGGCGGCGCAGCGGCTCTCGCTGTTCGAGACGATGGAACGGCGCTTCGGCGGGCAGGCGCGTCTCTCGACGCTCGTCGCCGGCGCGAGCGGCTTCTACATGACGCATCGGCTGGATGGCTGGGACCGGTTCGCCGACCCCGCCTTCTGGTGGATGCACGCCATGGTGCTGATCTGGGCGGTCTTCACGTTCGTGCTGTTCGTCGCCGAGCCGCTGTTCCTGCACCGCTGGTTTCAGGCGCGCGCCGCGCGCGATCCCGAAGGCACGTTCCGCCTCGTGCAGCGGATGCACACGATGTTGCTCACCGCAAGCGCGATCACGATCGCGGGCGCCGTCCTCGGCGCGCACGGCGCATTCTACTGATCGCGCCGCTCAGGCGATCATCCGGCGCGCCAGCTCGGCGATGTCGGGACGGTCGCGCCGCAGGCCGCGCGTGACGGCCTCGCAGCGCCAGACATTGTCCCGCCGCTCGATGCGATAGAGATTGTAGGCGGCCGGATCGCCGTGGCCGCCGAGCGAGGAGGCGGACGGCACGCCCGCGACCGGCACCGGCCCGCCCGGGCCCTCGATGAAGGCAATCGAATGCACATGATCGTGGCCGTGCAGCACGAGCTCGGCGCCGTGCTCGGCGATCAGTTCGCGGAACGCAATGCGGTCGATCAGGCGCTTGAAGCGGTCGCCTTTCTTCGTCATCGGCGGGTGATGGATCATGATCACGCGGAACAGGTCTTCGCCGCGCAGCCGGTCGAGCAGGTCGCGCAGCGCCAGAAGCTGATGGGTGCCGACCATGCCGGTCGCCATGAACGGGGCGGTCGGCACCGCACTCGACACCCCGATCAGCGCCAGCGGTCCGCGCCGGCGCAGATAGGGAAAGCCTTCGCCGCCGTCGCCGGCCATGAATTCGCCCCAGTGCGCCATCGCCGCGTCGCGCACCCGCCGCACATAGAGGTCGTGATTGCCGGGCACCACGCTCACCGCCTGCGGCGTGCCGAGCGCTTCGAGAAATTCGCGCGAGGTGTGGAATTCGCCGGGCAGGGCGATGTTGACGAGATCGCCGGTCACCGCGATGTGGTCGGGGTTTTGTTCGCGCAGGTCGGAGACGAGCCCGAGCAGGACGTCGGCGCGGTGGATCTTCTTGCGCCCGCGGTGCCAGTTGATGAAGCCGATCGCGCGCTTGCCGGCAAGCTCGAACGGATGCGCCCGCGGCATCGGCCCCAGATGCGGATCGGAAAGATGCGCGAGCACATACATGGTGCTTCACTTTATCATGGCGCTTCACTTTGTCCGGGAAATCGCCGTCAATGCGCGGCGGCGAGTCGCAGGCACGAGGTGTCCCATGACCCTATCAGGAGCAAGGCGCGCAGCGGAACCCCTGGTGCGGCGGCTCCTGCATCTCTACTGGCGTTTCGCGCGCGGCATGACGTTCGGCGTGCGCGCGCTGGTGCTCGACGCCGACGGCCGCGTCTTCCTGATCCGGCATTCCTATGTCGACGGCTGGCATCTGCCGGGCGGAGGCGTGGAGACCGGCGAGACGGCGCTTGCGGCGCTGGTGCGCGAACTGCGCGAGGAGGGCAATATCGAGCTCGACGAGCGGCCGCCGCTGCACGGGCTCTATTTCAACGGTGCCGTGTCCAACCGCGACCATGTCGCGCTTTTCATCGTGCGGCGTTTCCGCCAGCCTTCGCCGCCGGTGCCCAATCACGAGATCGTCGCGCACGGCTTTTTCGCGCCCGACCGGCTGCCGCAGGGCACGACCGCCGGCACGCGCGCACGCATCGCCGAGGTGCTGGGCGGGGCGCCTGCGAGCGAACGCTGGTGAGGGCCGTCACAGCCGCGCGCGGTCGTGCGGCGCCGTGAAGTCAAGCGCGGGCCCGAGCGGGACGATGCGGGTCGGGTTGATCTGCGCGTGGCTCCAGTAATAGTGCCGCTTGATGTGGTCGAGATCGACGGTCGCGCCGACGCCCGGCATCTGGAAAAGCTCGCGCACATAGTTCGACAGGTTGGAATAATCGGCGATGCGCCGCTCGTTGCACTTGAAGTGACCGTAATAGACCGCATCGAACCGCACGAGCGTCGTGAACAGGCGCCAGTCGGCTTCCGTCAGCGCCGCGCCCGCGAGATAGCGGGAGCGCGACAGGCGCTCCTCCATGCGCGCAAGCGCGGCAAAGAGCGTGCGATAGGCTTCCTCATAGGCCTCCTGGGTGGTGGCGAAGCCGGCGCGATAGACCCCGTTATTGATGTTGGGATAGACATCGTCGTTGAGCGCGTCGATCTGCGCGCGCAGCGCCAGCGGATAATAGTCGTCGCGCACCGGCGTGAACGCGTCGAAGGCGGAATTGAGCATGCGGACGATCTCGGCGGACTCGTTGTTGACGATGGTCGCGCGCTTCTTGTCCCACAGTACCGGCACGGTAACGCGGCCGGAATATTTCGGGTTCGCGCGCAGATAGATGTCGCCGAGCGTGCGCGCGCCATTGACGGCGTCGCCGCTCGAACCCTCGTCCTGCGCGAACGTCCAGCCCTGCGCGCCCATGAGCGGGGAGACGACCGAGACCGAGATGGCGTCGTCGAGCTTCTTGAGCGCGCGGAAAATCAGCGTGCGGTGCGCCCACGGGCAGGCGAGCGAGACATAGAGATGATAGCGCCCCCGCTCCGCCGCAAAGCCGCCGTCGCCGGAGGGGCCGGGCGCGCCGTCCGGCGTCACGAAATGGCGAAAGCGCGTTGCTTCGCGCTCGAAACGGCCGCGGCTCTTGCCGGTATCGTACCATTGGTCGTGCCAGACGCCGTCGATGAAGAGACCCATGCTGCGCTCCGTTTCCCTGCCGGTTATCTAGGATCGGGACGGGGAAACGACAGGGGTGCGCGCGCATGGCAGCGCAGCCCGCGGCCGGGCGGCCTGCCGATGGACGCGCGCGCGCGCAAATGCTAAGCGGCGCGGCAGCGATGACCGACCTGTCCATCACCATCCTGCCGGA
>JAANMY010004145.1_pt1 | contig 11259 bp, 10 predicted proteins | sample 7279691 | NCBI WGS metagenome assembly JAANMY01 (sample SAMN14094543, study PRJNA606508) | bioreactor metagenome | isolation source: A lab-scale SPAN reactor treating ammonium-rich wastewater day 388 | place: Ireland: Galway | collected 2018-02-07
GCATCGGTTGTGGCCGCGAGCTGTTCGGCTTTCTGCGGGCCTCCTTCAGTCCGGCAGAAAAGGGCGCCAGTGTCTTTACCGAGGGCCTGGAGGCGCTTCGGTGAAGGTCGCGCTGGTTGGAGATATCGGCGGCACCAACGCCCGCTTCGCCCTGTGGCGTGAGCAGCGCGTGGAGTCTGTGCGGGTGCTGCCGACCCTCGACTACGCGCGCCCGGAGGATGCCGTTCATGCTTATCTGCGGAATATCGGGCTGGGCGTTGAAGCCCTTGAGGCGGTCTGCCTGGCGTGCGCCGGTCCAGTGACCGGGGATGAATTCCGTTTTACCAATAACCACTGGCGCATCAGTCGCCAGGCATTCTGTAAAACCTTCGGGCTTGATGAGCTGCTGCTGATCAATGATTTTGCCGCCATGGCGCTGGGTGTGACGCGGCTGGGGGCGGGCGAGCTTGTGAGCGTGTGTGCAGGGCTATCGGAGCCGGATTTGCCTCGATTGGTGATCGGCCCCGGCACCGGGTTGGGCGTCGCCACCCTGCTGCAGGTCGAGGGCGGTGGCTGGCGGGCCTTGCCGAGCGAGGGCGGGCACGCTTGTCTGTCCGTGGGCAGCGTCCGCGAGGCCACCATCTGGGCGTGCCTGCATGAAAGACTAGGGCATGTGAATGCCGAGGCCGTACTCAGTGGGAGTGGTCTGTTGCAGCTGTATCAAACCTGCTGCGCGCTGGACGGAAAGGTGGCGGAACTGGCTTCGCCCGCAGCGGTGACCGCAGCTGCGTTGGCTGGCGATGCCTATGCAGCCGCCGTGCTTGAACAGTTTTGTCTCTGGCTGGGTCGAATTACCGGTGACGCCGTGCTGACCACTGGCGCACGTGGTGGGGTCTATATTGCCGGCGGGATAGTGCCGCGCTTCGTCGAATTTTTCCTGAGTAGTGGTTTTCGTCAGGGCTTGCGCGACAAGGGTTGCATGAGCCGTTACTTTGACGAAGTACCTGTCTGGCTGGTGACTGCCGACTATCCGGGCCTGGAAGGCGCGGGTGTGGCTCTGCAGCAGCTTCAGGGTGCGAAGCGTCGTCGCTGAGTCTTCGTCACCCGCGGGAGGCGCAGCCTGCCCGCCATCCGTCAATTGCTGTGAAGGAAGTCATGCCTGCCATTACCGTTGAAGCCACGACCTTTGCCTTGTTCGGTTCGCTGGGGGATCTGGCCTTGCGCAAGCTGTTCCCGGCACTCTACCAACTGGATCGGGCTGGGTTGCTCAATGACGACACCCGCATCCTGGCGCTCTCCCGTGCAAAGCTATTAAAACCAAAGCCGGCGGCAAGCTGCTGGGTGCATTGGCGGACAATGGTATTTTCCTGTCATCTGCCTGTGGTGGTGGTGGTTCGTGTGGCCAGTGCCGCGTGCATGTGCACTCAGGTGGCGGTGAAATTCTACCGACCGAATTGGGCCACATTACCAAAGGCGAAGCCCGTGAGGGTTGCCGTTTATCCTGTCAGGTTAACGTAAAATCTGATATGGAAATTGAAGTTGAAGAAGAAATCTTCGGTATCAAAAAGTGGGACTGTACTGTTATCTCTAATGATAACAAAGCGACCTTTATTAAAGAGCTGAAGCTGCAAATTCCTGACGGCGAGTCAGTACCGTTCCGCGCTGGCGGTTATATTCAGATTGAAGCACCTGCACACCATGTGAAGTACAAGGACTTTGATATTCCTGCACAATTCCGTGGTGACTGGGAGCGCTTTAACTTCTTTAGCCTGGAGTCTAAAGTAGACGAGGAAACCATCCGCGCTTACTCAATGGCAAACTATCCGGAAGAAGAAGGCATTATTATGCTGAACGTGCGTATTGCTACGCCGCCGCCAAATAACCTGAGCCTGCCTTGCGGTAAAATGTCGTCTTTTATCTGGAGCCTGAAAGAAGGCGATAAAGTAACCATTTCAGGCCCGTTTGGTGAGTTCTTCGCCAAAGACACTGATGCAGAAATGGTATTTATCGGTGGTGGTGCTGGTATGGCGCCAATGCGCTCGCACATTTTCGACCAGCTGCGCCGGTTGAAGTCGAAGCGTAAAATTACCTTCTGGTACGGTGCCCGCTCTAAGCGCGAAATGTTCTATGTTGAAGATTTCGATATGCTGGCAGCCGAGAACGACAACTTTGAGTGGTATGTGGCACTGTCTGATCCTCAGCCTGAGGACAATTGGACAGGCTACACTGGTTTTATTCATAACGTCATTTATGAAAACTACCTGAAAAACCACAAAGCACCGGAAGACTGCGAGTTTTATATGTGCGGTCCACCGATGATGAACAAAGCCGTTATCAATATGCTCAAAGACTTAGGCGTAGAAGATGACAATATCCTGTTAGACGACTTCGGCGGCTAACACAGTAAAACACCGCAGGGGCTCCTAACAGGCGCCCCTGCTGCTATCAGGAACCGCTATGCACGTTGTTTCTTTCCTGAAAATCTGGCTGGCCACTATTGCGCTGGCCGTTTTAGTTTCCTGTACCCCGGCGAAACCGGTTAACCAGCAATATCAGCTGGACGGTAACACCATGGGAACCTACTATGTGGTGAAGTTTTACAGCAACACCACACCGGATCTAACGGCGCTTAAACAGCAAATTGATACTGAGCTGGAGTTGGTTAACGACTTAATGTCGACCTACCGGCCAGAGTCTGAACTGATGCGCTTTAACCGTCATACTGACAGCAGTGCTTTTGCTATTTCAGCGCAAACCCGCACTGTTATTGCCGAAGCCTTGCGTATTGCCGAGCAAACCGGCGGCGTGCTGGATGTTACGGTAGGCCCGTTGGTCGAGCTGTGGGGCTTTGGCGCACAGGGCCGTATTGAGCGGGCACCCGATGAGGCGCTTATCGCACAAACCCGAGGCTGGGTCGGCTATGACAAGTTACACCTGACAGAGACCGGTTTAAGCAAAGAGATTACCGAATTAGCGGTTGATTTGTCGCCGATTGCTAAAGGTTATGGTGTCGATCAGGTGGCTGCTGTGCTGGAGCAGCAAGGTATTACTGACTATCTGGTAGAGATTGGCGGTGAAATGCGCCTAAAAGGTGTAAAAGCGGATAATCAACCGTGGAAGATTGCCATTGAAAAGCCGGTAAGCGCCGAGCGTGCTGTGCAGCGTATTCTGCTGCCCGGCGATATGGGCGTGGCGACATCGGGCGATTATCGCAACTATTTTGAACAAGAGGGTGTGCGGTACTCGCATTTGCTCGACCCGCGTACCGGCAAGCCGATTACCAATCGCACCGTGTCTGTCACAGTGTTACATCCATCCTGTATGACAGCCGATGGTTACGCCACCGCATTAAATGTGATGGCAGCGCAGGAAGCACTGGCTTTTGCTGAGCAGCACCAACTGGCGGTGTTAATCGTGACAAAAACTGCCGATGGGTTTAATGAGTTAACCTCTTCAGCCATGTTGCCTTATCTGGCCGAATAACGGAGTTGTTATGAGTATTTTCTTACTAACCTTTGGTTTGTTTTTACTGGTAGTGGTTGCCATGGCAATTGGTTATCTGCTGCAACGTAAAACCATTGCCGGCAGCTGTGGTGGTCTGGGCGAGATTGGCATAGAAAAGGCCTGTGACTGTGATAAGCCGTGCGAAAAACGGCAAAAGCGTCTTGAGAAAGAAAAATTTTGGCAACAGAACAAAATTATCTAAACTCACCGGGTTACTTTCTTTATCCAAAGCTGGCGTCTTGCCAGCTTTTCACTTTTCAGGAGGCCGGCGTTGTTGGATAAATGGTTTTTAATTGGTGCCCGCGGCAGTTCGGTCAAGCGCGAGATGATGGCCGGGCTGACGACCTTTATGGCGATGTCTTATGTACTGTTTGTTAACCCCGCTATGCTGGCACAAACGGGTATGGATCAGGGCGCCGTCTTTGTTGCTACTTGCTTAGCGGCGGCACTGGGCTGTTTGTTGATGGGGCTGTTGGCTAACCTGCCAGTGGCACTGGCACCGGGTATGGGGCTAAACGCGTTTTTTACCTATGTTATCGTGCTGGAGCAAGGCCATAGCTGGCAAACGGCGCTGGCCTGTGTGTTTTTGTCTGGCTGTTTGTTTTTATTGCTGAGCATTTTTAAAATACGCGAGTGGATCATCAACAGCATTCCACTGCCGCTGAAAATGGGTATTGCCGCCGGCATTGGCATGTTTCTGGCGCTGATAGCGCTTAAAACCGCCAACATTATTGTCGCCAGCCCGGCCACACTGGTGACGTTGGGCGACTTACATAACCCGCAAGTAGTGCTGGCACTTTGTGGTTTTTTTGTTATTTTTGCGCTGGCCCACCGTGGCTGGCACGCTGCAGTGCTCATCAGTATTGTGCTGGTTACCTTAGGTGCCTGGTATCTGGGTGACACCCGCTTTGGCGGTATTATTGCCACGCCGCCGTCACTGGCACCGACTTTTATGCAGCTGGATTTCGCCGCGGCGCTGCAGCTTAGCATGTTGCCGGTGATATTAAGTTTGTTGTTTCTTGACCTGTTTGATACCTCGGGCACGCTGGTGGCCGTGAGCCATAAAGCTGGTTTAATGCAACAAGATGGCAAAGTGCCTGATTTAAACAAAGCCTTAATTGCTGACAGCAGCGCCACGATTGCGGGCGCCATGTTCGGCACATCAACCACCACCAGCTATGTCGAAAGTACCAGTGGCGTTGCAGCCGGCGGCCGTACCGGCTTGATGGCGGTGGTTACCGGTTTATTATTTCTGGCAGCATTGTGGTTCTCGCCGCTGGCGGCTATGGTGCCGGCTTATGCCACCGCCGGAGCATTATTGTACGTCGCTACCCTGATGCTGGGCAGTTTACAGCATGTAGAGTGGGATGATGTGATCCAGGCAGTGCCGGTCAGCGTTGTGTTGGTAATGATGCCACTGACCTTTTCCATCTCGGATGGCATAGGCATGGGGTTTATCAGTTACGCTGTGCTATGTTTAGTCACCGGTAACCTACATCGCACCACGCTCAGCGTTTGGTTGCTGACCTTGGTGTTTCTGGCCAAATTTATCTGGGGATAAGCTGAATGAGACTACAACTGTTTACCACGCTGGCGTTGCTGCTGGCCGTGGCACCACTACAAGCTGATCGTTTTAAAGACGTACAGGTGCAAGACACCAAACTGACGGAAAACCTGTATATGCTGACTGGTGCCGGCGGCAATATGGCTACCGTGATTGCCGGTGACAAGGTGCTGCTGGTCGATAGCCAGTATGCTGAACTGGCCGATAAAATTAAAGCCAAGCTGACTGAGCTGGGTGCAAGCTCAGGCGTTACCACGTTGGTCAACACGCACCTGCACGGTGACCATGTTGGCGGTAACAGCCAGCTGGCAGCCGGCGTCGATATTATTGCCCATCACAATGTGCTAAGCCGTTTGGCGCAGGATAGCAAGTTTCCCCGTAATGGCCTGCCGACCATTACCTTTAAAGAGCAGCTGAAACTGAGGCTTGGCGGTCAGACTATCCGCTTGGATTACCTGCCACCCAGCCATACTGACGGTGACATAGTGGTATGGTTTGAAGAGGCCAATGTGGTGCATTTTGGCGACTTGTTATTTGAAGGTCGCTTTCCGTTTATCGATACCAACAATGGTGGCTCGGTAAAAGGCTATATCGACAACACCCGCCAGCTAATTGGTATGCTAAACCAGCAAACCCGTGTTATTCCCGGCCATGGCCTGCTTACCGATAAAGCCGGTGTGCAGCGTTCACTGGACATGATGCAAGCCACCCTGGCCATAGTGCAGGGCTATAAGGCCGCAGGCCTGACCGAGCAGCAGGCGGTAGAGAAAGGTCTGGGCGAGCAGTGGAAAAGCTGGCACTGGAATTTTATCACCGAAGAGCGTTGGATTAAGACGCTTTATCAAGCTGACGTAAACTAGCACTTGTCGGCGTGTAATGCGCTGGTTATGCTGTACGGCATGATGAGGGCAGGGCGCCAGCCCGCTGCTGCGCAGGACACGGATGAGGCTACGCGAAACACTTGTTGCTTATATGCTGCCATTACTGGTTATACCGGTGATGGCCTTTGGCTATATTGCTTATCAGTTCAGTAAGCAATATTGGCAGCAGCAGGCGTATTATGGCGCAGAAAAAGCCCTTAGCCAGCAGCAATTACAGCTAAGCAGCTTTTTGCAGTTACAACAAGCCAGGTTAGTCATGCTGGCGCAAAACCCACTGCTAGCACAATATGTGCAGCAAAGCGACAACACGCAGTTGGCCGCGCTGCAACAACAGTTCCGCCAGTTTGCCAGCGCTGATAGAAACGTCGTGTCAGTTAAACTGCTTAATCTTAATGGTGATTATCAGCTGCAAGTGCCACACCGGGCTGATTACTCCGCCATTCCTAACCGGTTTCGCAACGAATATTTTTCTCAACTGCAAGCGCAGGTCGATGAAGCCAGCTATTTTCTGGCGCAAGATACTGACAGTAAAAGTCAGCAGCTGTTTTTTGCCCACAAGCTTTATGCCGGCAGTGTTAACGAGTCACGCCGTTTATGGGGCTATCTGGTGGTGGTTGTCAGCCCCAAGCCATTGGCTGACGTGGTGAGCTACCGGCATACCCCTAATAGCGTTACCTTGTTAATCAGTAAAGCGGCTGCTATTACCTATGCTGATAACCCAGCGCTGATTGGCAGTGCTTTTGCGCCGACCAATTTTCGTGCTATCCAGCAGAGTATTGATGCTGACAGCTTCAGTGACGTGATTTTGCTGGGGCAGAGCCGTTTACTGTTGGGCAAAAGTTTGCCCGGCGCCTATCAGCTGTTATACGGCATAGACGAGCAGGAGCTGTTGCAACAACAGCGCACCTTGTCGTTGGTGATCTTGCTGCTGACCTTACTGATGTGCGCTACGCTACCACTGCTAGTGTATTGGTTGCTGATCCGCAATATTTTTGCCCCGATTAAACAGCTAACAGCGGCGAAAACGGCAGTAGGGCGCGGCGATTTGTCCACCTTGCTGGAGGTGACAAAACAGGACGAACTGGGAGACATGTTTGCTGCCTTTAATGTGATGGTGCGTCAGCTCAGGGTGTACCGCGAACGCGAGCGTGCTTACAAGCAGCAACTGGAAGATAAAGTACTGCGCCGTACTCAGGACTTAGCCCGTGCCAATGACGACTTAGCGGCAGCCAACCAGGAGCTTATTCTGGCGCGCGAGGCAGCTGAGCAAGCCAACCGGTTAAAAAGCGTGTTTTTAGCCAATATGAGCCACGAGATCCGCACACCGCTGACGGCTATTATTGGATTCTCCGAACAGGCACTTAGCGAGCAAAACCGCGATAAACTGCAAAACTACCTGCAGCGGGTGTTAAAAAGTGGTGACCATTTGCTGGGGCTGATTAACGATATACTGGACTTATCGAAAATTGAAGCCGAAAAGCTGGAGCTGGACAGCGAGGCGTTTGATGTCCTCAGCGTAATTGAAGATGTGTTCCTGTTAACCCGCAGTCAGGCCGAGGCCAAGGGTTTACAGTGTTTGCTGCAGCTGAATTTCCCACTGCCACGCCAGCTTTATAATGATGCACTGCGTTTTCGCCAGGTGCTGTTAAACCTGACCAGTAACTCGGTAAAGTTTACCCAAAAAGGTAAAATTGTTATTAGCGTCAGCTTTGATGTACTGACGCAGCAGCTGAGTATCAAAGTGAAAGACAGTGGTATTGGCATGACGCCGGATGAATTAAGCCGCATTTTCCAACCCTTCGTCCAGGCAGATGCCACTGTCACCCGCCATTTCGGTGGTACTGGTCTTGGGCTTTGTATCTCGAAAAAGCTTATGCAACAGATGAATGGCGATATTCAGGTAGAGAGCGTAAAAGGTATCGGCAGCTGCTTTGAACTGCAGTTTGATTGCTCGCAGCAGCAACCGGAACTGGTGGATGATGTCGCCAAACTGCCTGTGCTGCCGCCCGCTCCTGCATTGCCGGCAGAGCAACAGCCGTTACATATCCTGGTAGCAGAGGACAATCCGGATAACCAGTTACTGCTGCAATTGATGCTGGAGAAGGTTAACGCCAGCTGTGTGATGGTAGAAAACGGCCACAAGGCGGTTGAACGCGCGCTGGCAGAAGATTTTGACCTGATCTTTATGGACATGCAAATGCCGTTAATGGGCGGCGAAGAGGCGACAAGGCTGATTCGTCACGCCGGTATTGAAACGCCGGTTATTGCCGTGACGGCCAACGTGATGTCAGAAGATTCAGAGCGTTATCGTCAGGCGGGTTGTCAGGGCTTACTGGCAAAACCTGTGATGCACGCTGAGTTAGTGGCTATACTGAGCAAATACGGCAAAACAACAACAACCGATGTGGATAAGCTCACGCAACAGTTGGCACAAGATCCGCAAATGCAGGCACTGAAGCAACAGTTCACGGCGCAATTGCCAGTGCTACTGGCTGAACTGCAACAGGCTTTTGCCGACACAGACTGGCCTGGTCTGGCTTATGCCGCTCACAGTTTGAAAGGTAGTGCCGGCAGCATGGGGTACCCGTTATTAACAGAGCTGGCCGGTCAGCTCGAGCTGAGCGCCCGGCAGCAACTTAGTGAAGCCTGCGCCGCTTTACTAAGCCAAATGCAGCACAGTTGCCAAAGGTGACGACTAACTAACGCCGGCCAGGGAGCCTTATGTCAGTACAGCAACGTTTGTTACAGCTTTTACAGTATAAAATTCAGCATGATCAGTTACTGTTACCCACCTTGCCGGATGTGGCACTAAAGGTGCGTGAGCGCTCGTCTGAGCCTGATATCAGCCTGGCAGAGATGGCCGAAGTGATAGCACAGGATCCGGCGTTAGCGGCGCGGATGATCAAACTGGCCAACAGTGCCTTTATGGGCCGCTCGATTAAAGTCACATCGCTAAGCCAGGCGGTGACCCGCATTGGCCTCAGTCAAATCCGTAATATTGCCATCGCCATGGCGCTGGAGCAGGTGTTTGTTTCTAAACATAAGCAAGTACAACAACAACTGGATCAACTGTGGCAACTGAGTGTACAAACGGCCTGTGTGGCAACAGCTTGCCTGAGCGTTTATCAAACGGCAGAGCCGCGCAGTGGGCTGAGTAAAGATGTGCTGAATCTGATGGCGCTGGTGCATAATATCGGCGCTTTGCCCATTATCAGTGAAGCCGAGCGTGAAACTGAGCTGCTGGGCGATCCGCGTTTTCTGCTGCATTTAGCCAATAGTCTGGCCAAAGACGTTAGCCTGCGTATTATGTATGCTTGGGGCTTTGCGCAGGAGTTTTATCAGGTAAGCCAAAGCTGGCAAAAATGTCAGCCAGATAACCCTGGACCGGGTTATGCCGACTTTATCCGTCTGGCGGTGATTGCCCGTGACGGCTATGCCGACAAAGCACTGCAACAACGGCTGCTGGACTATTATGTGTCTGTTAAGCTGGTGCCACAGCCTCAGTTTATGCAACATCCTGATATCCAACGGGTCTATCAGGACGTACAAAGTGTGTTTCGTTAAGCCGCGTTATTCTGCGGCGCTGTTTAGCTGCTGCTGTATTGCGCTCAGCGCCTGGTTGACGGTGCTGGCCATCAGCAGTAGGTCGGCATCCAGTCTGGCCACCAGATCATCCCAGCCGAGCTCATCGTTTTGTCCGGTCAGCAGATCGTGAAACTTCAGCCGCTTTAATGCCCCCTCATCGCTGACTGCCAGTGACAAGCGATCAGGCTGTTCCAGGCCGATACTGGTGACCAATTTATGCTGCAGATGGCTTTGTACTTCATCGGCACTGAGCAAATGGTTGCTGAATTTTACTTTAGCGCCCTCTTCATCCGGTGCTTTTAGCTCGGCATCTGCCCCCAGGCTAAACCCCTGCGGTAGCGCCTGATTTTGCAGCCATAACTGTAAATGCGTGGTCAGTTTGGTGTTGTCCAGCCAGGGCAGCGCGGGTAAAGAGCCCAACGCCTTACGCAGCAGCGCCAACACATCTTCTGCTTTGCTGGCACTGCCGCTGTTAATGACCAACCACTGATTGTCGGGGTCATAATAGCCCTGTGTTAAGGTTGAGCGGCTAAAGGCGCGCGGCAATAAGCTCAGCTGTAATTCTTCTTTCAGGCTTTGCTTCTCTTTGCGGCTTAACGGCCGGCCTTTTTCCTGCTCCATTGCTTCCAGTTTTGGCTGCATCTCTTCATTGATGACCGCTGCGGGCAGGATCTTTTCCTGGCGTTTTACGGCAAAAAACAGCAGATGCTGACAAGCATGACAATACTGTTTCACACTGGCATGTAACGGGAAACTAAAGCCGGTTTTTACCGCTTCCTGTGCGCTTAACGGGCTGAATTTAAATTCGGCCAGTGCCTGCTCCCATACCGCAGTGTCGGTGCTCAGCGGGGCGCTGAGCTTGTAAACACGAACATTTTTAAACCACATAATCTACTCTACTTCAAACATCCGGTTGCGGAGTATAACGTGGATCAGGCCGTAGGTTTTAGCTTTTTCGGAAAGCAAATATGGTAGTGCAGGCCTTTACCCGGCTCACTGCTAACACTGATGCTGCCGCCCAGCGTTTGCCGCACCAGGTTGTAAGTAATGTGGGTGCCCAGGCCGCTGCCGCCCTGATCACGTTTGGTGGTAAAAAACGGATGAAACAGCTTTTCCAGTTGCTCCTGCGCCAGGCCTTTGCCGTTGTCGCTGTATTTAATGTCGACGTTTTCATCTTCATCCAGCACGGTAATGCGGATCAGACCATTGTCCATCTCTTCAAAGCCATGGATCAGTGAATTCATCAGCAGATTAGTAAAGATCTGCGAGATGGCGCCGGCCGGACAGCTGAGCATAATATTATCCGGGCAGTTCACCTCTACCTGATGGTGCGTCTTTTTAAAGTTGGGTTGTAACGAACGGATTACTTCGTGCAGGTATTCGGCCAGATTGATGGTGCGCACTGCTTCACTGGTCTGATCGACAGCGATTTGCTTAAAGCTGGCAATTAACTCCGATGCCCGCATCAGGTTAGACTGTAATAGCTCAGTACCCTGTGTCGCTTCTTCGATAAAATGTTCCAGTGTTTTGGGTGTCAGTGTTTTGTCTTTGTAGGCTTGTTCCAGCGTTTGCAGTTTTTCGGCCAGGAAACTGGTCGCCGTAACGCCTATGCCCACCGGGGTATTCACCTCGTGGGTAATACCAGCCACCAAACCACCCAAAGCAGCCATTTTCTCTGATTGCACCAAGCGGTCTTGCGCTTGTTTTAAATCATCAACAATTTTTTCCAGTTCAGTTTGCTTGGTA
>JAANMY010004154.1_pt1 | contig 11244 bp, 11 predicted proteins | sample 7279691 | NCBI WGS metagenome assembly JAANMY01 (sample SAMN14094543, study PRJNA606508) | bioreactor metagenome | isolation source: A lab-scale SPAN reactor treating ammonium-rich wastewater day 388 | place: Ireland: Galway | collected 2018-02-07
AGACCTCGGCCTCGATCGTCGTGCTCGCGCCCCTGCTGCTGCCGGTGGCGGTGAGCTTCGGCGTCGATCCGGTGCACTTCGGCGTCATCATGGTGATCAACCTCGCGCTCGGCATGATCACCCCGCCCTTCGGCGTGAACCTGTTCGCCGCCAGCTCGATCTCGGGCGTGCCGCTCGAGCGCATGATGCGCCCGCTGCTGCCCTTCGTGGCCACGGTGGTGGGCTGCCTGCTGATCGTCACCTACGTGCCGCAGATCAGCCTGGTGCTGCGCGACCTCGTCTATCGCTGAGCGCGACGCGTCCGTCATCGCCACCCGCGCGCCCGTTAACGGAACTGCCCCATGACCCAGCCACCGCAGCCGCTCTCGGCCGCACTCACCGCCGGCGCCCTGCCCTATTCCGAACTCGCCGACGAGATCGCCGCCCTGCTCGCCGAACCCGGCATCGACGTGCCGCCGCGCATGGTGATGCCGCTGACCGCCCAGGGCACGCTGTTCGTGATGCCCGCGACCGACGGCAGGCTCGCGGTCACCAAGCTCATCACCTTCACCCCGGCCAACGTCGGCAGCGCGCGGCCGACGATCCAGGGCGACGTGGTGGTGTTCGACGTCGCCAGCGGCGCGCGTCGGCTGATCATCGACGGCCCCACGGTCACCGCACGCCGCACCGCGGCGGTGTCGCTGCTCGCCGCGCGGCGGCTGGCGCCGAACCCGGACGGCCCGCTGCTGATCGTCGGCGCCGGCGTGCAGGGTCGCGCCCACCTCGATGCCTTCGTCGACGGCCTCGGCATCGAGCGCGTGCGCATCGCCTCGCGCAGCCCGGCCAGCGCCCGCGGGCTGATCGACTACGCGCGCAGCCGCGGCCTGGACGCGCTGCCCGCCTTCGACCTGCGCCGTGCGCTCGACGAATGCCCGCTCGTCGTCACCGCCACCCCGGCCAATGGCGTGGTGCTCGACGGCACGCCGCGCGCCGATGCCTTCATCGCCGCGGTCGGCGCGTTCACGCCGCAGATGGTGGAGCTGTCCCCGGCGCTGTGCCATGACGTGGCCGCGCGCGGCACGGTGGTGGTGGACACCCGCGACGCCGACCACGAAGCCGGCGACCTGATCCAGGCCCGCATGGACGTGGGCACCATTGCGGCACTGGCGCAGGTGATCCGCGAGAACTGGCCGCGACCGGCGGGCCCGGTGCTGTTCAAGAGCTGCGGCTGGGCGGGCTGGGACCTGGCCGCCGCCCGCCTCGCCGTGCGCGCCGCCGCTTGAGCGGCGTGGGCGGCGAGGCGGCGCACTAGCCGACTAGTGGGGACGACGCACCGCCCGCCACGCCAGGTACGCACCGACCGCGATCAGCGGCAGCAGCACGCCGGGCTCGGTGAAGGCATGGATGACGGCATTGAAGAATCCGTCGGTGCCGTGAGTCTGGCCGGGATGGGCGAAGGCGGCGCCGGATGCGCCGGCAAGCGCCAGCGCGAGCGCGGCGGCGGTCGGCGTGCGGGATGTTTTCATGGTCGATACTCCTGTGCTCTTGATGATGCGGTGATTTCCGGGGCGGCACCGGGCCGCCCCCCGGACGGAAGCGGTGTGCTCAGGCCGGCGCGGTGGCAAGCAGGCCCTGGCATTCGATGAAGTCGATGATATCGGCAAGCCCCAGGCCGGTCTTCTGGTTGGAGAAAACGAAGGGGCGCGCGCCACGCATCTTGCGCGCGTCGCGATCCATGACCTCGAGCGAGGCGCCCACCAGCGGCGCGAGGTCGATCTTGTTGATCACCAGCAGGTCGCTGCGGGTGATGCCCGGCCCGCCCTTGCGCGGGATCTTGTCGCCGGCCGAGACGTCGATCACGTAGATCGTCAGGTCCGACAGCTCGGGCGAGAAGGTCGCCGCCAGGTTGTCGCCGCCGGACTCGACGAAGATGATGTCCAGCCCGGGAAAGCGCGCATTGAGCCGGTCGACCGCCTCGAGGTTGATCGAGGCGTCCTCGCGGATCGCGGTGTGCGGGCAGCCGCCGGTCTCGACGCCGATGATGCGCTCGGGCGCGAGCGCCTCGTTGCGCACCAGGAACTGGGCGTCCTCGGCGGTGTAGATGTCGTTGGTGACCACCGCGATGTTGTATTTGTCGCGCAGCGCCAGGCACAGCGCCAGGGTGAGCGCGGTCTTGCCCGAGCCGACCGGGCCGCCGATGCCCACGCGCAGCGGGCCGCGCGCAGCGGCCGAGAGCGCGCCGGACAGGGCGCCAAAGGGGGCGGAATGCGTCGTCATGATCTGAACAACCTCGTGTATTGGGTTTCATGCCGGCTGCTGGCGATCGCCAGGCCGGGGGTGTAGTTGCTCCAGCGCGCCTCGGGCAGCTGCAACGCGGACTCGACCAGCGCCGGGATGCGCTGGCCCAGCGTCGCCAGCAGGCGCTGGCCGGCGCTCTGGCCGAGCGGCACCGCCTTCACCGCCGCCATCACCTGGTTCTCGGCCCACGCCCACAGGTAGGCGGCGAGGGCCTGGTCGGCGGGCACCTGCCAGGCTGCCGCAGCGGCGGCCCAGATGGTGGGGAAGCACGGCGTGTCGACCACCAGCAGGCGCCCCCGCCAGCCGGGCAGCGCCGCGAAGGCGTCGAGGTCGGCGAGCAGCCTGACCAGTGACCAGCCCATCTGCAGCGTCTCGGCGCGCAGCTCCGACGTCTCGCGGCTGGCGAGAAAATCCGCGTTGAGGCGCGCGACCTCCGCATCGTCGCCCTCGGTCCAGGCGACGATCTGGCGCGCCAGCAGCGGTGCCTCGAAGCGCGCCAGGCTCCATTCGAGCAGATCGCCGATCCACGCCGAGGCGTCCGCTTCGTTGCCGACCGACCCGCTTTCCACCGCCCACTCCAGGCCCTGCGAGTAGGTGTAGGCACCCACCGGCAGCGCCGGGCTGGCCAGTTGCAGCAGGCGCACCAGGGGCAGCAAGCGACCCGATGCGGGCGCGAGCAGAGGGACCTCTGCCGCCGTGTTCACTGCCCGGCCATCAGGTGGATGCGCGCACCACTGCCGTCGCCCGGGTGCTGGTGGCCGGGCGCATAGGCGCCGGCCTCGGGCTCGAAGGGCGCGCGCAGGCGGCAGACCAGCGCGCCCAGCCCCACCAGCATGCCCTCGAGCACATGGTCGGCCTGGATGCGCAGCCAGTCGCCGCCGGCGTCGCGCCCCACCTGCACGGCAACGTGACGGTTGCCGAGGTGGTAGGCGGCGCGCGCGAGCTCAGAAGGCGAGGCGCAGCGTGCCTCGAGCAGATCTTCGGCGGCGGCACGCACCGCGACGATGCGGCCGTCACGCGCGCGCAGCTTCTGCCCGCCGCGCAGGATGGTGCCGCGCGCCAGAAACAGGCCGACCTCGGCGCCGGAGGCGAGCCTGGTGCGCAGGCGACTCTTGGTGCGGGCACCGAAATCGAGTTCGAGGGAATCGGTCGCCGGCGCGTCGCCGTCGTAGAGGGTCTCGATCAGCAGCACCGTACTGGCGGGCGCGGGCATCACGAAGTCGGCAAGGATGTCGTTGGTCATCGGCATGATCGGTGAACTCCAGGCGGGGTCGGGCGGGCACCGGCAGGGTTGCCGGCACCCTCGCCCTAGAACAGGAAATAGCGCTGCGCCATCGGCAAGGTCTCGGCGGGCTCGCAGGCGAGGTACTCGCCATCGGCACGCACGATGTAGGTCTCGGGGTCGACCTCGATCTCGGGTGTGGCGTCGTTGAGCACCATGTCCGACTTCTGCACCCGGCGGCAGCCCTTCACCGCGACCAGCGGCTTCTGCAGCCCGAGCGCGGCGACCGCGGCGTTGTGCAGCGCGGCCTGCGACACGAAGGTCACCGCGGTCTTCACCGCCTTGCCGAAGCTGCCGAACATGGGCCGGTAATGCACCGGCTGCGGCGTGGGGATGGAGGCGTTGGGGTCGCCCATCGCCGCGGCGGCGATCATGCCGCCCTTGACGATCAGGCTCGGCTTGACGCCGAAGAAGGCCGGCCGCCACAGCACCAGGTCGGCGAGCTTGCCGGGCTCGACCGAGCCCACCGCGTGCGCGATGCCATGGGTGATCGCCGGGTTGATCGTGTACTTGGCGATGTAGCGCTTGACGCGGAAGTTGTCGTTGGCGGTGCTGCCCTCGATCACCGCGACCGCATCCGGCACCGCCGCCGCAGCGCTGCGCCTGGGCGCCAGCCAGCCACGCTGCAGCTTCATCTTGTGCGCGGTCTGCCAGGTGCGGATCACCACCTCGCCGACCCGGCCCATCGCCTGCGAGTCCGACGACATCATCGAGAACGCACCGCTGTCGTGCAGGATGTCCTCGGCAGCGATGGTCTCGCGCCGGATGCGCGACTCGGCGAAGGCCACGTCCTCGGCGATCGAGGGGTCCAGGTGATGGCACACCATCAGCATGTCGAGGTGCTCGTCGATGGTGTTGATGGTGTAGGGCCGCGTCGGGTTGGTCGACGACGGCAGCACGTTGGGCCGACTGATCGCCTTGATGATGTCCGGCGCATGGCCGCCGCCCGCGCCCTCGGTGTGGAAGGTGTGGATGGTGCGACCCTTGAACGCCGCCAGCGTGGTCTCGACGAAGCCGGACTCGTTGAGCGTGTCGGTGTGGATGGCGACCTGGATGTCCATCTCGTCGGCCACCGTCAGGCAGTTGTCGATCGCCGCCGGCGTCGTGCCCCAGTCCTCGTGCAGCTTGAGGCCGATCACCCCGGCCTGCACCTGCTCCTTGAGCGGCGCCGGCAGGCTGGCGTTGCCCTTGCCGAAGAAGCCGAGGTTCATCGGAAAGGCCTCGGCCGCCTCCAGCATGCGGTGGATGTGCCACGGCCCCGGCGTGCAGGTGGTGGCGAAGGTGCCGGTCGCCGGCCCGGTGCCGCCGCCGAGCATGGTGGTGACGCCAGACATCAGCGCCTCCTCGATCTGCTGCGGGCAGATCCAGTGGATGTGGCTGTCGATGCCGCCGGCGGTCAGGATCATGCCCTCGCCGGCGATCACCTCGGTTCCGGCGCCGATCGGGATGGTGACCCCGGGCTGGATGTCCGGGTTGCCGCCCTTGCCGATCCGCCAGATGCGGCCGTCCTTCAAGCCGACGTCGGCCTTCACGATGCCCGCCACCGCGTCGACGACCAGCGCGTTGGTGATGATTGTGTCCGCCACGTCGGCGGCCACGCCCTGGCCCTGGCCCATGCCGTCGCGGATCACCTTGCCGCCGCCGAACTTCACCTCCTCGCCGTAGATCGTGAAGTCGCGCTCGACCTCGATCACCAGCTCGGTATCCGCCAGCCGCAGCCGGTCGCCCACCGTGGGGCCGAACATCTCCGCATAGGCGCGGCGCGAGATCGTGCTCATCACAGTGCTCCCATCACGAGACCGTTGAACCCATACACCTCGCGCTCGCCATCAAGCGCCACCAGCTCGACGGTGCGCGACTGCCCGGGCTCGAAGCGCACCGCGGTGCCGGCCGCGATGTTCAGGCGGAAGCCGCGTCCCGCGGCGCGGTCGAAGTCGAGCGCGGTGTTGGTCTCGGCGAAGTGGTAATGCGAGCCGACCTGGATCGGGCGGTCGCCGGTATTGGTCACCACCAAAGTCAGCGTGGCACGACCGACGTTGAGTTCGATGTCACCGTCGGCGACGAAATATTCTCCGGGGATCATCTGCGCAGTCCTCAAATAATCGGCTGATGCACGGTGACCAGCTTCGTCCCATCCGGAAACGTCGCCTCCACCTGGATGTCCGGAATCATCTCCGCCACCCCCTCCATCACCTCGTCACGCGTCAGCAACGTCGCCCCGAAGCTCATCAGCTCGGCCACCGTGCGCCCATCCCGCGCCCCCTCCAGGATCGCGCAGGTGATCAGCGCCACCGCCTCCGGGTAGTTCAGCTTCAAGCCGCGCGCCCGCCGGCGCTCGGCCAGCAGGCCCGCGGTGAAGATCAGCAGCTTGTCCTTCTCGCGTGGCGTCAGTTCCACTTTTCATCTCCTTCTGCGGCAGCCATCCGCCACCGCCACTGATTCTCTTGCGCCGCACCCGCTGCCGGCCGGCAGGGACCGCTTCAGGTCCGCCAGATGCGCGGCACCTGCAACGCCCGCCCTGCCACCGCGGGTCGCGCCGCCCCCCACAGTCGTGCCAGCCACGCCCGCCCCGGTTCGCAGGATGGACCCAGCCAGCGCGCCACCAGCAACCCGGGCAGCAGGCTTACCGCGCCACGCCCGGCCGCAGGCTCGATCGCCCGCCAGGCCTCGAGCAGCCCCGCATCGCATCCCGGCGCGGCGACCAGCAGGCTCGCACTCACCGGCGCGCCATCCAGGCCCACGGCAGCGTCGAGCAAGGCACTGCCGCCACCGAGCACGCCACGCTCCAGCCACACCGGCTTGCCATCGCGACTGATCCGCGTGCGCAGCGCAAGCTCGCCGCGCGAGAAGCGCTCGCCCGCACCGGTGCGGCCGAGGCAGAGCATTTCCGCGCCGATGAAGACCGCCGCCCCGTCGAGTTCGACCTCGGTGGCGAGCGTGCCGAGCGCGCCGTCGTAGACGATGCTTTCCTGCGGCAGGAACTCGCACACGCCGCCCTCGGCCACGCGCACGTGCTGCACGAGCTCGCCGCGCGCGCCGGCACTGCGATACCACTTGCCGGCACCGGGCGTGGTCAGCAGCACATGCGCGTGCGCGCCGAGCTCCAGCGTCAGCGCCAGCCGATCACCGCCGGCGATGCCCGCCGGCGGATGCACCAGGATGGTGTGGCACACCGCCTCGCCTTCCGGGTACAACGGACGCTGCACGACGAGCGGACCGCGGTGCGCGCGCTCTACGAGCACGGTACGGGCGCCACGGCGCTGAAAACCGAGCCGAAGCTCGGCCCGCCAGCCCGCGCCGGCGGCGTCGGGCAGGAAAGCAGGAGGATGCGCTTCGGTAACCGCGTTCATGCGGAGCCTTGAAGCAAACACCGGGCCAGCCCGCGCGAGACGGCGCTATGCACCTGATCGGATGACGTTTTTCTGGAAAAGCGAGGGGCTTCGCGGGGGTGCGTTGCGGATCCAGTCAGCCGCTACTGGCCGCGGCATGCACCGTCCGGGAGCGTGCGCGAACGCAGGCACCATGGTGGTGCATACGGAGGACGCCGAATGCCTGCGGCGGCGCGCGCCGGACGAACTCAGCGCGAGGATGTTTCGCCGGCGCGCACGCCGCCGCCGGCACCATCGCCCGCGGCCTCGACCCGCAGCGCGGGCGGGCCGTCGACGGCCGCCGGCTCGGGCAGCGGCTCCCAAAGTTCGCGGTAGGTGGCGCTGTAGTCGAGCAGCTTCTCCGCCATCCGGTCCACATGGTCGGGCGCACGGGGCGCACGCACCGGACCGATCGCGGAATAGCCGAGCCCGGCGCGCCCGCCTTTGACCTGCAGACCGATGAGGTCGAGCATGGTGGGCAGCATGTCGAAGTGGGTCACCTCACGGGTATTGGCCGTGAGCTTCGGGTTGTCGTTGATCAGCAGATTGAAGACCCGGCGCTGGGGGTTGGTCACCAGCTTGTCGTAGGAAGTGTTGCCCATGGCCAGATGGTCGCCCTGGACCACGATGGCGACCCGGTCCAGCCAGCCGCGGGCGATGATGTACTCGACGAACTCCGCCACCAGGTCCGCCGTGCATTCGACGATACCCTCGAAATCCTGATGGCCGCGGCGCGCGCACTCGGGCGAAAGGTGGCCGTAGGGGTGGTGGGTGTCGACGGTGAGCACGTTGAGGTTGAAGGGCTTGCGCGACTTCATGAGCTGGTCGAGTTCGGCACGCGCGCGGCGGAACAAGGCATCGTCGCGCAGGCCCCAGCCGCTCATCGTGCCCGGGGGCTCGCCGGCAGCGATCCATTCCTCGCGCCCCATCACGCGAGCGTAGCGGTGGTCGTTGAAGAACTTGCCGACGCCGGCGAAGACCAGGCTGGAGCCGTTCAGGAACACGTTGCGGTAGCCCTCGCCGGCGAGGATGTCGCCCAGGCAGCGTGCGCGCGGCAGGTAGCGCTCGACCTTCTCGCCGACGTCGTTACCGCTGAACATGGCCACCGACTTGAGCGGCACGCCGCACTGGGTGGACACCAGGCTGGCGATGGTGAAGTGCGCGCCCATCAGCTCGCGGTAGCTGTCGAAGGACACCACGCCGGGCAGGGCCTTGAGCGCGTTCAGGCGCTGCAGCAGGTCGCGACCGAAGAGCGCGGGGTCGGAGTAGGTGTTCTCCAGGCTCTCGACGTAGATCACCACCAGGCTCTTGGGCGGCTTGCGCCCGCGCTCGAGGGTGATGCGCGCCGGATCGACGTAGGCGTCGGCGAAGTAGTCCTCGCCGAAATAGCCGCGCACGTAGCGCGCCACCGAGAAGTTATCGACGAAGAAGGCGACGCCGGCACCCAGCACCACCAGCGGAACGATCCGCGGCAGGGTGTGGCGGGCGGCATGGTGCAACACGGTCATCAGGCGCTGCCAGGCCATGCGCAGCCAGGGTCGCGGCCAGGCCTCGGGATGGCCACGCAGATACCGCACCCAGGCATCGAGCCCCCACAGCAGCAGGGCGAGCGCGAGCGGCAACGCAAGCCCGCGCCACAGGAAGCGGTGGATGATCTCGGGGTCGCTGGTGAGCACGCCTTCCGAGCCGAAGCGCAGGTGGTAGAGCACCTGGTCGATGCTGACCTGCCCAAACTCCTCGTTCAGCCAGCGCGGAATCGCGTACAGCAGACAGCCGGCCAGGATGGCCAGGAATCTGAGCAGTTTTCCGACGCGCATGCAGTCCCCGCAGAAGCAAGCCCCGGCGCAATCCGTAAAGTGGGCGCACGTAAAGGGTGCGCAATGGTACTGCAACGCCCTCGCAACAAAAGCGGCATTTGTCACCGCATGTGGCACGCCGGCGCACGCACGCGCACGGCCAGCTCACCCGAACGCAGTTGCGCTTTGCTGCGTTCGCTGTGAGATCAACTTACGGCGGGACTTGCACCCGCAGGGGTGCGCCCATGCTGGGCGCACAAAAGAACCAGCCCCGACCTTGACGATCGGGGCTGGCGTGGCGAGGCGACAGCGTTTACTGCGTCGAGCGCGCGATCAGCACCGCCATCTTCGGGTTCTGCTTGGCCACCTCTTGCGCGAGCTCGGCCTTGGCACGCTGGCCGCCTTCCTCGGTGTTGAGGATGATCAGGTCGCAGCGCAGTTGCTCGGCCAGGTCGACCACCGCCTTGCCCCGACCGAACAGCGTGGACGTCAGGATCTGGCCTTCGGCCGGCACGCCCTGGGCGTTCACCTCGTTCACATACGCCTGCAGGTTCGCCACGTGCGTCGGGTCGATGTCCTTGTCGGTCTGGTTGACCTCGGCGGACAGGACGTGCTCCGGCGCGAGGTACACCAGGTGCACCTTCGAGCCGGTCAGCGAGACGAACTCGGAGACCCGGGCTCGGGTCAGCTGGTTTCCAGTGTGATCGACCACGGCCATGATGGTGCCGTAAAGGCGCGACTTGGTGGCGGGGACGGCCGCCGCAGGCGCCGTGGTGGGTGCCACCGACTGCGCGACCGCCGCAGCCTTGCTCTTCGGAATGATCAGGGTGAGGGCCAGGCCGATGAGACTGATGCCACCGAGCACATAGAAGATGCTGTGCAGCTCGCCGGCAAACTTGACCGCCAGGAAGGCGCCGAAGATCGGCCCGAAGATGCCACCGATACGGCCGAAGGCAGCCGTCCAGGCGACACCGGCGCCACGCACGTTGGTGCGGTAGTAGTTGGCGGCGAGGCCGTAGATCAGGGTCTGCGTCCCCGAGGTCCCCAGACCGGTGATCGCGATCGTGAGCAGCAGCAGGGCCACGGCGATGCCACTGACGTTGGCGAGTTGCTGGACTTCGCCGGCCTTGGCGACCGCCGGGACGTCGATGGTGGAGGCGATCATGCCGATGGCACCCATGGCAAGCGCACCGACCAGGAAGCCCAGCGCCACGATGCGCTGCGGACTGTGCTTGTCGGCCAGGGTGGAGCCGTACAGGGTACCCACCATCGCACCGGCGTTGAGCACCAGCAGCAGTGCCAGCGAGCCGTTCTGGCCCATGATCGGGAGCATGATCTTGGGCAGCCAGGTGTTCAGCGAATACACCAGCAGCAGGCAGAACGCCGAGACGAAGCCGATGACGATCGCCGGAACGAGATAGACGGTGAACAGACCCGCCCAGCCGGCACGCGCGTCGGCGGCGCTGGCGGCCGCGCTCTGCTGCGGCTTGATCTCGGTCTCGGGGATGGGCACGCCGGTGCGCTCGGAGACGCGGCGGGCTTCGTCCAGACGGCCGCGCGAGGCCAGCCAGGCCACCGACTCGGGCAGCTTCCAGATCGCCAGCGGCAGCAGGGTGACCAGCGGCAGCGCACCGAGCAGGAACATGCCGCGCCAGCCGATGATCGGCAGCAGGAAGATCGCCAGCAGCGCCGACAGCAGCGAACCCAGCGGGATGCCCGCATAGCAGAAGGCGGTGGCCAGGTTCTTCTTCCCGGGCGGGGCGAACTCGGCAGCCATCGCGCCCGTGGTGCCGGCCAGCGCGCCCACGCCCAGGCCGGTGATGAAGCGCCAGATACCGAAGGCGGTGACCGACTCGGTCATCGCCGACACCGCCATGCCGATCGAGAACCAGGCGATGGACACGAGCATGACCTTGCGGCGGCCGACCAGGTCGCCCAGGGTGCCGGCGACGAGGGCGCCGAGCATCATGCCGATCATCGCGTAGGAGCCGAGCATCCCGGCCTCCGGCGGCGTCAGCGCGCGGTCGCCGATCCATTTGGCCGCGTCCGGGCCCATGAAGCCGGGCAGGACGGCGCCGTAGACGACGAGGTCATAACCATCGAAAACCAGGCCGATGAAGGCTAGGGCGATCACCCAGGTAATGGTACTGCGCCGCTTGCGCGCCATTTCCGGGCTCTCCATTGGAGCGTTCGCTTTCAACATCATGCGTCCTTGCAGAGTTTATTGTTGGGTACAGAGGTCTGGTGGATAAGCGTTGAAACTGAAGATTCTTCACGCTGCGGGCGGACTCGTCTCTCGAGCCCGCCCGCAGCGAACTACCGGCGCCATTGCGTGCGTTGCAGCTCCGGGTTTTGCAATCCGGGGGCAACCCTGCGCGATGCAGCGCCCCTGAATTGCGTCCCCAAGATGAGGTTGGCGGTTTCAGACGCTGGCGGCGAACTTCTCGTAATGGAAGCTGTTGGGCTGGACCTTGCGCTCGCGCAGGTCGTGAGCGACGGCCTCGACCATGGGCGGGGGGCC
>JAANMY010004160.1_pt1 | contig 11215 bp, 16 predicted proteins | sample 7279691 | NCBI WGS metagenome assembly JAANMY01 (sample SAMN14094543, study PRJNA606508) | bioreactor metagenome | isolation source: A lab-scale SPAN reactor treating ammonium-rich wastewater day 388 | place: Ireland: Galway | collected 2018-02-07
GAGGGCCCAGGTGATGAGTGGGTTCATGGGATCTCCGGGGTGTCCTGGCGGTCCAGGGGCGTGCCGCGGATGCGCCAGCCACCCGGAACCCGGCTGAGTTCCTGCAGGTTGAGCTGGTGCGTCCGTTCGAGGTTGCTGATGGCGAGGGTCGCGGCCGCGCGGGAGGCCGCGACGGCCGTCACGGTCATGGCCACCTCAGGCGGCCCGGCGGGCACGGGAGGGGGCGCTTCCGTTTGCGTGTCCGGCGTTTCGGCAGCGGCCGGCGCCGGGGCGACGCTGGCCTTGGCGAGGAGGCTGGCGAAGCGCACGCTGTACTTCCCGGCGTCCTCGGGAAGCTGGTCGGTGACCCGCGTCAGCGTCCGCTCCCAGTTCACGCGCCCCCTGAGAATGGTGTCGGCTTCCTGCACCACCCGGCCGGCGGCTGCGGCGCGTGCAGTCAGATCCGCGTGCTCCTGCAGGGGCGCGGCATTCGCGCTCAGGGCACTTTGCTCGGCGCGCTGCGTGCGCTGCACGTTCGCGGTCTGGAGGGTAACGAGGGCTGCGGGCAGAAGTCCAGCCGCGAGTCCGGCCGCCAGGGGACCCCACAGGGCAACGCCACTGGCCCCGGTCCGTTTTGCGGTGGGGGTGTGGCCCTGCACGGGGGTGAGCGGGGGTGAGGTCAGTTGTGTGGGCTACATCACGGCATGGTTCACGGTCTGAAGCTAACCCATCACAGAACCTTGGTGAGGGCAGGCCTCAAGCGAGCAGTGGCGCAAGGCAAGGTGTTGGGCAGGCCGATGATCAATGGAGAGGTTGAAAAGAGAGTGCATGTGCTTCGAGCGAAGGGGTATGGAATGATCAAGATTGCGAAGGAAGTTGGCATTGGTGTTGGAACGGTTGTCCGGATGGTGAACTCCTCTCGATGATTCAAAGTTCTTGATTGTGATCGTTGATCCTAGCGGTCGCTAGACCGCTTCCTGAGGGCTTCCAAGGGCCTTCGCGGGCATTCCCATGGCCTGCCTCTGAGGCTATCCTGAGGGTTGATTTGATCAACAGGCGTTGCCTAGGGCTCGCCGTCGTTCGGAGCTAGCCCTTGTCCGTCAGCGGTTCGTCTGCTGTTCGTCTGCTGTTCGTCTGCTGTTCGTCTGCTGTTCGTCTGCTGTTCGTCTGCGGACAGACTCGGACAGACTCGGACAGACTCGGACAGACTCGGACTGACTTGGACGGCTTTTGACGGACCTTTGGAGGCCGAAAGGAGACCTTTGGTGATTCCTCGAGGTTTCCAAAGGCTTCCCATGCGTTCAGGAATCAAGGCCTAATTAAGTCGTACCATAGGAGCCCCCAAAGCGTTTCAGGGCGGCCTTCGGGACAGCCGCTGTCTTCGGTGAGGTCTTTTTGAGAATCTTCTCAAAGAGCCTCGAACTCGCTGCTCTGAAAGAAGGTACCTGGCTGTGCGGGAATTACCCACTACCATAGGAGCCCCAAAGCGTTCCAGTACTGTGCGGATTTAAGGCGCATCTTAGGAGATAGGAACATGGGGCTTCGCCTGCGCGACGTTTCACACAGGAAGACGCAGAATGCCGGGGTCGGTCTGACGACCTCCTGGGTCGGTCTGACGACCTCCTGGGTCGGTCTGACGACCTCCTGGGTCGCTCTGGCGAGATCCGGCGAGCTCTCGGCTTCGCTTCTACCTCCAATGCAGTACCTCTACCAGTACGAAAGTACCATTAGCCATTTCTACCCACCTAGCTGGCCCTACAATCGATTCTCTTCCCAAGACAGCCACACGCAGGGGTTTGGGTGGGATCGTTGATCCTAGCGGCAGCCAGACCCGTCAGCGGGGCTGTCTTAGGGGCCTTGCTGGGGCATTCCCACGGCCTGCCTCTGACGAGTCTTTGGGACTGCAGCAGTCTTCGAGGAAGGCCCTGAGCCTCTCTGAGGCGAGGCCCTGAGGCTATCCTGAGGCTATCCTGAGGGTTGCCTAAAGCTCGCCGGATCTCGCCAGAGCGACCCAGGAGCTCGCCAGAGCGACCCAGGAGCTCGCCAGAGCGACCCAGGAGCTCGCCAGAGCGACCCAGGAGGTCGTCCTTAGCGTTCCAGGGCTGTGCGGGAATTAACCGTTTCAGAGCTGTGCAGGAATCACCCACCACCATAGGACAGAAGGCTGTGCTGGAATTACCTTCCAACTGACAGGAAGGATTGTTGATCTTCCAGGTCAAGTATTCACGCACTCACCTTCGTTCTTAATCCCCTGTCATTAGTTTCTTCGCCGTTTCTGCAACCACAACCAACCATCAGCAAGGAGCATCATTCGGAACAGATGAGTTCGAAGAACGACCACGACTGAATAACAACATGCACGAAGGAGTAACAATGGATAATGAAACACTCTCAAAGATTGTCGAAATGGTCCTTGGTCGGCGCTTCCGATCTAGGACGGAGCTCGCCACCTACATCGGGGTTGATGTCAGCTACATCTCAAGGATCTGTCGGACGGCTGTCCAGCGGGGCATGGTCGATCCCAAGGAATGGCAGGATAGCTTTCGCACAGGGCGGTGCGGTCATCGAGGGAAGAATAAGAAACCGCGTGTGAACGCCCATGGCAGAACGGCTGAGAAGGTGAAGCAGGCACTCGCCCTGAAGGAAGGTCGTCAGACCGACACGGAAGGCGGGGTCAAGGCCGACCAAGGAGACCAACCCTAGCTCCAGTCTCACGCCAGCGTCACCACAACCTGCTGATTTCCTTACAACCCACATATGGTCCTGGCCTACCCATCAAGACCGTGTTTTAGCCATCCCACAGCCCCTGAAATATCAACAAGTTGTGGGCCGGTTTCTGACCACCTGAGAGTCGGTTTACCAACCTCCCAGCCCCATGAGGGGGGCAACCAGCCCTGTCGAAGGGCAACCAGAAAGGACGCCCAAAAGAAATCGCATCATGCCAGCCCCCACCAAGTTTGTGTCAGTCGGTGAATTGCCAACCAGCACCACCAAGAACAAGAAGTCCACCAAGAAGTCCACCACCAAGAAGTCCACAAAGCCCGTTCAAGTGAGACCACAGCCCCGCGTCTCTGATGAAACCAGAGAGCGCCTCTATCAGGAAGCCCTAGCCTATCGAGGATGTGAGGGCATGGCACCGGAGGATGTCCGCCAGTGGGTGGACGAACGGTTAGAAGCCTACCTCTCGAAGCAGCCCTTCTGGTTTGGCCATACGCAAAAGGCCGACGTTCCACATAGGGCAGCCCATGCTCAGTTCAGAAGGGAACGAGAGGCTGACAAGGGAGTCGTCAGCGACGACAAGGCAAAAGACAAGGGTAAGTGTTTGTGCCCATGGTGTACTGGGCAGTTACCGAGGTCGTCAGAAGCGACCGACCCAAGGAAAGGAGAATCTGAATGAACGCCCCAAAGGCAAACCCAGTCCACGTTGGCCAGACCCTGGTCGATAGCAACGGGGGCCAGCACAGTCCACTGTGGTTTCCCCACAATAAAGTCTTCCTCTGCAGCTGCGGTCAGTGGGGCTGCTTCAGGACCATCCCTGCAATCGGCCTCCAGCGTCTTGAGGAGCATGTCCAGAAGTGCTGCGAAGCACTCGGTGCGAGCGACGCAGGGAGTCGTCATGGCGTCGCCTCGACGGATCTCGAAGCTCTTCCGAGAGCGGAAGACGACAAGCAGCCCTGTGAAGGGCAAGGAGCGCCTAGATGCTGAGCCAAAAGGACATTGAGGAAGCCAGCGCCATGCTGCGTGAGTCAATGGCCAACCACAGGCCGGTCAAGAGGCGCACCTATGCAGAATGCGAGGAAGAAGAACGGCAGCTGCACGAAGACCCCTACGGCTGCGGCGGGTCGTTCGGTCGGTGTCTCATTGCTGAGCGAAAGGCCAAGGATCTGGCCGCTAGGAAGAAGGTGGAGCCATTGGTCAACCCTAAGGGCAGGCGGGGACTGCGGCAGTCTAGGAACGGCCCTCGCGTCCCCTTTGAAACCATCTTGGGCACAATCCAGCACGGAGCCTGGAGGTCACCCGATGAGATGGCCAAGGCGTACTCAAGGCCTCGCGCATGGGCGATGCAATTCAGGGCTGTGGCGATTGCCCAAGGGTACATCACGAAGGAGGAATGGAAGGCAGCCTTCAGTGAGCCTTCCTAGGCGAAGGCAGCGGCATTGTAAGTAAGTAGTCAGCGGCCCTCAAAAGGGCGAGCGGCCCTCAAAAGGGCGAGCGGCCCTCAAAAGGGCGAGCAGTCAGCAGAAGTAAACCAATCAACCAGCCCCATGAGGGGCAACCAGACCACACAAAGGGAGTAATCATCATGGCAGCACGAGTTAAGAACCTGGGCGGAGGTGTGACGGAGATTTCGATCAGCGACAGCTTTGGAGCCGACGATGGTTCTGAATGGGAAGCTGTGGGCTCTCGAACATGCTTCAAGAGCAAGGCGGAGATGGTCAAAGCGATGGCCAGTCCAGACTACAAGAAGTCTGCAGGATACCGTCAGGTGGTGCGGCAGATCATTGCGCAATCTGACCCCGTTGTTCTGGGATTGGCAGAAGCGCCTGTGAATGATCGCTTTGAGTACGAGCAACAGAAGACTGCAGCAGCACGGGAGCTCTTTCGTGATCCCCGCTACCGTACGGATGCACGGTATCGGCAGTATGTAGCCGACGTGGTGGCTTCACAGGAAGCCGAAGGGTACTACCCAGAGCTCTCGCAGGCTGCAGTCGATAAGCAGCAGGCGCGGGTGCGTGGTGGCAGTTATGAGGAGCCGACCAAGATGACTGGCCCTGAGAATCCGAATGCGAAGCGGGACCGCAACGGGGACCTCAAGTAGACAGTAAGTAAGTAGTTCATCCACTGACAAATAGACAGTCCGCTGTCGGACTAGACTGGGACTAGAAAGGTATCAACACCATGAGCACCACCATTCGCACAGACAATGAGAACGCGCCCGTTGAGTATGAAACCATCACCAACAAGATTGTGAAGGTCAGTTCATCCTATCCCACGACCACGGTACGCAGTGATGCTGGAGGGGCAACGACTGAACACACGCAAGTGATCCACACTACGCGTAAGGAGTGCCAATGACCGCTCAGAAAGGAAAGCAGCCCGTTGCAGGCAAAGACAGTCCTCCGCCTGCCGATCCGTATTCTGAAGAGGCACGGCAATCAAGGATTGAAGCTACACGTGCGGAGTACGCGAAGTTGGCGAAGCAACACGCGTATGAAGAGCGAGTGCGCAAGGGTGTTGGTGTGGACTGGCAGGAATTGACACACATCTCGAAGTAAAGGAGAACGTATGAAGTGCAAATGCGCCCCTGGTGGGCCAGGTAGAGGCATAGGCCCATTGAACCCTCTCAGTGAATTGATTGTTCCGCCAGTGAAGAAATTCAAACTGTAAGTAATCCACGCATCTGCAGCGGCGGAAGCTCCTAGCCTCCCTGAGATCAACATTCCCACACAACGCATCACACGCGCCCACTTCCGGAGGACTGCGGTCGTCCAGCGGTGGAGAACGGGTGTGGTATTGCGGGAGTGAGGCTCAGGGTGGCGCACTAGGGCGGGCCATAGCATGCAGTCTCAGAACCTTAAGTGGGTGGCTGGTAATGCTTGTCAGTGCCCGAGGGATCGGTGGGGGAAGATCCCGTCACAGGGTACCTCCGCCGGTCTCACCTTGGTGTGGCTATACGTAGACACTCTCATCAGTCATTCAAACAACAAACTCGAAAGTATGAAGTCCAAGGTGAGCCTGGAGTTGTCTAGGTATTTGCCCACCTGTGCGATCAGGTGAGCCTTGGGCTTCATAGTTTCATCACACACGAAGGGCAAAACTTCGATGAACAATCAATTGACAGATGCTGAAGCCTCAGCACTCACAGAGCGTGCCTTTGAACTCCTTACGAAACGCCTTGAACAATTCGGGAACATCCTGTCAGCACCCCACAAGAAAGCCCTCCATGGCATCGTTGAAGCGTTCTCCCAGATGACCCAAGGGGAACTCCAAGGCCGTTGGGCGGTGGGTCTCGCGGCTGGCCTAGGGAAGTCTACGAGCGTGGTGTGCTGGCTTGCTGCCTTGTTGCAGCATGGCTTGCAGAACCGTGTCTCCGTGGCAGTTGCAGCGGAAGAAGTGGAAGCCCTGTGCGACCTCTGGAAGTCCCTGGAAAGCATGGGCGTGGATATGTCCCATGTGGGCATCAAGCACAGTAAGGCAGGGGCAAGGGTGCCTTCGACTCCAGACTACGACCAGAAGCCTATTCTCTTCATCTGTCATGCCAGGGTGAGAGACAAGTACCTACAACAGTTCAACACCTACAAGGGACAGCCTAGGCAGCTTCTCATATGGGACGAATCGCTGATAGCTACGTACAGTCAGTCCTGTGAGACCAACATACTCACCAGCATCATTGGGTCGATGGAACGCTTGATACGGCGTGATGTCGATCTTCGAGCAAAGCAAGGTGAACTGGTCGAATACCTCTCAGCAGTGGAAGAGGCAATCTACAAGGAACAGGACAGACTCAAGGAGATCAACTCTACACAGAGTGTGATCAAGTTGCCTCAGGTCAGTGAAGAGAAGTTGGAACACTTCAAGAAGTTGACCAGCCGATATGCTTCGCTGCAAGACCTCTTTGAGATGGTGGCGTACCCAGTGAAGGTATCGAACTTCGCTGAGAAGGGCGTGGTTCAGTACCAAGTGTCTGTCCCTGTAGACCTCAAGAACATCATCATCCTTGATGCGTCAGGACCGATCAGGGATCTCGTATGGCTGGATAAGTCGGTTCATTGTGCAGAGGATGAACTACGTAGCCTGAGTGAGAAGACCTTAGGCGTGAAGCTATCGGCCTTGAAGAGATATGACAATGTGACCATCTACAGGATGAAGGCCCCTGGTGGGAAGGGCGCAATGTACAAGTCCTTCAAGCAAGTCTACAGACGAAACAGGTTGATCTCTCAGGAAGTGGCTGAAGTGGTGAAGAACCACATCCCTGAGAATGAAGCTGTGCTGCTGGTGACATTCAAGCCTGTGACTGCCCAGTCTGGTGAGGTTGCTTTTGAGAAACTCTTACGTGCCGACCTTGAGGCCGCTGGAGTGAACCTAAGGGCAACCGTCGATGTCGAAGAAAAGAACGACAAGGGTGAGACCGTGGTGGTGAAAAAGCCCAGGGTGAGAATCACGACCTGGGGCAGACACACATCCACCAATGACCACAGCTACTGTCAGAACGAAATTCAGATTGGCATCGTTCACAGGAGCACTCTGGACCTCCTTGGGAACGCCCTAGGGCAACTAGGAGCGGTAACTAAGGAACCCAACAGGAAGGCCCTGTTAGACCTCCAGCTTTCTGAAGTCGCTCATTGCTGCTATCAAGCCATCAATCGAGTGAGTTGTAGAAGCATGGATGGTCTTCAAGCTAGACCGGCCAAGGTCTGGTTGATCCATCACAGCAGCGATCTGGAAAAGAAGTTAGAACCTGTCCTCCAAGGGGCTGTTTGGAAGGAGTGGAAGAAGGTGTATCTCTTGGAGGAAACCAAGGTGGATGGTTCGGTGGGGAGGATCAAAGAGTATCTCTTAGGGTTGCCTGAGGATGTTCAGGACTTGCCCTGCAAGCGGTTGAAGCAGGGGCTAGGGTTAGATGTTAGTAAAGATACCTGGCAGTCCTCCCTTACCAAAGCAATTGAAGGAACCGAGTGGAAGAAGGTAGGTCAACGGTTGCTGCGTGGGAAAGCCCTAGCGAAGGCGCTTGGCTTTGCCGAGGAAGCGGCCTAGTTTGTCGCTACAGACGGCTCCTAGCCTCTACGTGCGGCAAGCTTCGTAAGAAGGAAAACAATACGAGGGACCAGGCACGTAGATTTGAATAAATTCAACGGTTCGAACCATTTTGGCGTTCAAACTTTTCAGTCTGAATTGACTCCATGGTGAGGTCTGCTTTCTTGTGGGCCTCACCCTTGCCTCCTCAACTATTCCAACAATAGACAGCCTAGTAAGGCCTTCAATGACGTGGCCGGGGCCGGTGCTGATGCACAGCAGGCTATCGGTAGACTCCGGTGTAGGCGGATCAGGAATGGGAAGGCGCTTCCTGTTCGGATCTTCATCACCCACTTGGACGACAAGGAACGGAACTTCAAGCAACGTCTGATGAGGGCCTATCCGAAAGCAACCTGGAAGGATCAGGCATCAGAGAATCGCTTGAAGAGGTCCATGGCATATCGGGTGAGCTGGGCAATCGAGGAATATGTGAAAGCCAACTACCAGCCTGGGAAACCCCTCAAGGCTCAGGAGATTAGGGAAAATGTTCCGAGGCTATTAGATAGTTATAGGCCCAGAACAGTTTCAGATCAGGTCTGGAGGGATGCTAAAGCTTTGTTTCTGAAGCGCAATAAAGAAACATGGGTCTGGAGAGGGCATAGTTTGGCGCTTCTGTTTGATGCGCTATTTCCCGACCAGGCAGCTTAGTCCTTACCATACAAAGGGAGGGTCTACCGTACTACGAAAGTAAGTAGGCCCTCTCTTATCCACACCCAACTATCCCAACACCGACAGCCTAGTAAGGCCTTCAATGACGTGGCCGGGGCCGGTGCTCGCAAGAGCGCCCTGGAGGTCTATTCAACATGAAAGGTCAATCCAATGAATCACTGTAGCGTGTGCGAACGGGCCAACATTGCCTTGAAGCCCGATGCCATCGGCGGTCGTATCCGCGGTCATCTGTGTGGCAACTGCCAGCACCTGATTACTTACATGCAAGCCAATGCGTGGTGGTTGAGGCAGGCTTTAAATTATTTGGGCTACACAGTCAGCCGGTAGCAGCCCATGAGGGCAAGCAGCAAAGAGGAACAATGAACATGTCTACAACCAAGCCCGAAGTCGTGAGGGTCTATCGCGGAGACCTCAGACCAATGAAGGGAAGGAACAACGGAAATGAGCGACAACAACCCATCTACACCTCAACCAGACCGACCAGACGAAAATGATGCCGATCTGCCGGATGCCACCGACCAGATCCTTGAGCGTATCTACCAGATGAAGAAGGCAGGCATTGTCTTTCATTCAGCGGATGAGTTCGAGCAGCCCGCAACGGGCAAGCAGCAGGAGCAAGACCGTGGCGCTAAGGGGTACACAATGTTCAAATCAAAGCAACGGTTCGGTGGTGGGAAGTGACTCTGCAGGAGGTCAAACAGAAGCTGTTGGACATCAAGCCTGCGGCCTTCGAGCCTGATTGGTACCTGCTGCCTTGGTTCAATCCAGCCGTTTGCGAGTACTACGTAGCCAATGCCGTTGAGATCGTCCCAACAGCCATTCGGTGGGGGCAAGGAAAGCCCTTCTGCTGCCATTTGAACAGCCTTGAGCACGCCTCAGCTCACCCAGGGTCGGTGCCATACTGGGGAATGCAGTATCTCGAATGGGCACCTGTTTATGGCCAGGAAGTCGCTGCCTCGTGGGAGGTCCACTCAATCGCTGTTGAACCAGACGGCACAGTGATTGATTCAGGGGAATACGTACCAGCGAAAACGCGATACGTCATGGTCCCATGGAGTTGGCAGCTGCACGACTTACTAACAAAGGGGATGGAACGGAGGCCATATGATAGGTAGCCTTTAACAAGACTGCCACTCACACAGGAGATGTACGAGGATCTCATCGGCAGGGTTGCGTAGGAGTAACTAGGAACTCACCAGGCCAGGGAAGGCCAGCTTCTCCAGATGCTCCTTTAGCAACGCCAGAGGTATCCCCTCACGATGCACATAGGTCTGCCCATGGACATTCTCAGCGGCGTGTCCAACGATCACCTCACGCATATCTTGTGGCGCCCCAGCAGCCGTCAACCGAGTGACCACAGTATGCCGGAAGGAGTGGATCACCTTCGCAGGATCGGTGATGCCAATCTTGTTCAGATGCCGCCCAAACCATTTCCCAACAGCATCCCCGTACCCGTTTCGGTTCTTCTCTAGCTGGTAGAACAACCGCGAATGTCTCGCCTTCTTTGCTTTGTTTGCTCTACGTACTTCAGGAAACCAAGCCTGATCAGTTCTGAATGCACCGGCACTCTTCGCTTGCTTCCTTGTGTCTTCAACTTCTTGCGCGGCTCGCCAAGTATAAGACGACCAACGCAGCGTGACCACAGAACCTCCCATCTAGTTTCGTCTCAGGTTCAGGAACCCACCCGACCAAGGACGGTCAAGGCTGTCAGCGGACTGACAATAAGTTCCTGTAGTCTAACTTCTCCAAGTTCTCTTGAAGCAACTTCAGTGGAATCTGATCTCTGTGCATGTAAACGCGGGAATGTACCCCCGCTGAGGCATGACCTACGAGGATTTCCCTGATGTCCTGCGGTACAGAAGCAGCAGCCAGCCTTGTCACAACAGTATGCCGTAGGCTATGCAGGGTCTTGTGTCCCTTGATACCGGCATCCTTCAGCAGCCGCGCCCACCACTTGCCCACAGCATCACCAACAGTCTCCCGCCCTTTGCTGCCTTTCTTCTTTGGCGGCTTGGGGAAGAGCATTGTCCCCTTACTACACTCCCGCTCGCTAATATAAGTACGTAGGCCAAGCTCCAGCAGATGGGAGTGAATCGGCACTCTTCGGATGCTGGCTGTGTTCTTGAGACGCCTCCCACGATCTTCCTCGAACTTCAGATCCATGTACCAAATCCCATCCTCACTTTGCCTGATGTCTGCCAAGGCGAGTTGATCGATCTCGGAGCGGCGAGCACCAGTGTACAGAAGCATGAGAGGCAACCAAAACCGTGGAGGGTTCTTCGTCCGCTGAGCCAGGAAGTCTGGATGCGTGAATGCTGCTTTGATGTCTGCATCCGTGAACGGCTCATAGGATCTCTTCTTGACACCTTCATAGTCGATGCCCTCACAGGGATTCTTGCCCATGTAGTGGTCATGCCGGATCGCCCAGCTGAAGAAGTGTCGAAGATCACTCAAGCCTTGGTTCACGGTGCTGTGGGTCATTCGGATGTACGGTTTGTCCTGAGATTGGGAAAGGATCTCCGCCATGGGCAACCCTCTGAGCTTGTCAGGGATACGCTTTGGAAGTTGCCCATACGTACTCCTGAAGGCAATGCATTGCGCCTTGATGATGTCTTTCAGCAGGGTGGCATCGTTCGCAGGCAGAGACTCTGTGAACCGTTTGAGCACAGTAGCTTTCTCGTTGTTGGTTCGCTGATCCCTATGGGCATAGTGCTCCATGTAGAGCGCCACAGCTTCCTTGATGGTCGGGGTTGAGGCGAAGACATTGTGCGGT
>JAANMY010004161.1_pt1 | contig 11215 bp, 6 predicted proteins | sample 7279691 | NCBI WGS metagenome assembly JAANMY01 (sample SAMN14094543, study PRJNA606508) | bioreactor metagenome | isolation source: A lab-scale SPAN reactor treating ammonium-rich wastewater day 388 | place: Ireland: Galway | collected 2018-02-07
CGAAGATCTCCTCGCGGTTGAGGGAATCGCCGGAAGGGGCGCGCTCGGGGAGGTATTCGCTGTGGAGGCTGATGGGTGCCGACGTGGCGGGGGGCGCGAGGAGTTTGACGAAGCGCCTGAAATCGACCAGCCCGGTGCCGAGGGGGGCGTTGTCGACGGCGAGTTTGCCATCCTTTTCCTTAAAGGCGAAGTCCTTGAAGTTGAGGGTCTGGATGTGGGGCATGATGGCGGCGAGGCCGAGGGGCCAGCAGCCCAGTCCCTCGACGGTGGCGTGGCGGATGTCGTACTGGCAGCCGATCCATTCCGAATTGACCTTCTGGAGGACGTGCCACAGGTCCCATATCGCGGCGCCGAAATAGGCGCCAGCGTGGTTCTGGACATTGCCGCGGATACCGATGTCTTGGTTCAACTGGGCGAGGGCGCGGAGGCGGGCTTCGATCTCGGCGAGGGATTTCTCGACCGGGGCAGAGGTGTCGTACTTGTACCAGTTGGTGCGGTAGAACTTGACGCCGATTTTGGCGGCGGTTCGGAGGATGGTCTCGGCGTGTGGGTCGTCGGGGCTGCCGATGGCGGTGACGATGGTGTCGAGGCGCATGCCGTTGGCCTTGGCGGCCTCGGCGGCCCTGGGGAGGTCATCGGCGGCGCGCTCCGGGAGGACATGGCCTTTGGGTCGGACGGTGAGGTCGAGGCCGTCGAGCCCGAGTTCGGCGGCGGCGGCGAAGGCGTCCTTGACGTCCAGCCAGTGCAGCTGTTTTGAGAAAAAGGATATGGCGCGCTTGCCTGGCGCGGGTGTCTGGGCCTGGGCGTCGGCCGGGGCCGTCGCGCCGAAAGCGATGCTGGCCGCGGTACCCGCGGAGAGGGTGAGGAAGTGCCGTCGATTGAGGGTGAGAGATACCATGGAGATATGTTGCTGCGGGGCGGTGCCTGGGGCAATATCATTTCGGACGCCATGAGCGACAAGGACATCGGTGGGGATTGTGGGCCAGCCGGCGCGCGCATCGCCTTCTGGAATAGTTTCCGGGGTCGGATGCTGCTCTTCGTGCTGCTGCCGACGGCGCTGATCTTGGCGGTGGTGATGATTTTCCTCTCCGGGCGGACGGTGCGTGCCATGCGGGGCGAGGCGGAGGAATTGGTCCGCGAGCGGGCGCGGACGATCGCGGGGCAGATCGACAAGGGAAACGAGCACGCCGTCCAGACGACGCGGGTCATGGCTGTGGCGCAGGAGGAGGGGCTATTCGGCAACCGGGAGGCATCGATCCGGTACGTGCGGCGGCTGCTGGAGGACTCGCCCGAGTTCACGGGGGCGTCCTTCGGCTACGAGCCGGACGCGGACGGGCAGGATGCCGCCTACGCGGGAACCGCGAAGGCCAAGGCGCTCGGGGACGGATTCGGTCCCGACGGGCGCTTCCTCCCGTACTGGTTCCGCGACGAGTCGGGGGGCGGGAAGCTGACCCTGACTCCCCTGATCGACATGGAGACCAGTCTCTATTACGACGGTTGCCGCAAGCTGTTCGAGTCGGCGAAGCGCCCGCTCCCGATGGTGACGGAGCCCTACGTCTACGAGGGCAAGATGATCACGGAGTACGCCACCCCGATCATCCGGGAAGGGAAGTTTGCGGGCGTGGCGACCGTGGATCGGGCGCTGGACGATATCGCGGCGTTTCTGGACGCCATCCGTCGGGACACCGGGGTCGACGTCATCGTGATCAGCAGCCGCGGGCGGTTCGTGGCAACGACCCTGGGGCAAAGCTATCGGACCAGGGAGATCCGCGAGACTCCCTACGCCGACATCATCGGGAGGTTTTTTGCGAATCGAGATCGCCCGGAATATGCGCTGGAGGTCGATCCGGTCGATGGGCGCCGCTTTTATTTTGCGTCGGCGCCGGTGCCGACGGGCGAGTGGCTCGTGGTGGTGCGGTCGCCCGAGGAGGCGGTGCTTGGGCCGATCCGGCAACACGCGGTGTTTGCCGGATCGATCGGGCTCGTGGCCCTCGGGGCCACCCTCGGATTGGCGTGGCTCATGTCATCCTCGGCCTCGCGGCGCATCCATCTGGCGCTGCGGGCGGCGGATCGGGTGGCCTCGGGCGACCTGGATCAGGCGCTGCCGGATCCGGGGAGGACCCGGGACGAGATCGGGGCGATGTTCCGGAGCTTCAACCACGTGGTGGAATCCTATCGCAGCGTGGCGTCGGTGTGCGCGGCCATCGCCGGGGGGGATTTCAGCCGGCGGGTGCCGCGGCGTTGCGGGCGCGATGCGCTGGCGGACGCGATCAACCTGATGGCCGAGCGGCGGCAGGCGGCCGAGGAGGCAATGGGCCAGCACGCCGCGCAACTGGAGTCGCGCACCGCCGAGTTGGAGAAACTTAGCCGTCAGGCGCAGGAGCAGGCGGCGCTGGAGGCGAGCCTGTCCGAATTGAACAGCAACCTGCGGGGCTGCTGTGGCGTCGGGGATCTGGCGGGCCGTGCCCTCGACGTGATAATCGGCTTCCTGGGTGCCCCGGCCGGGGCGGTTTTCGTCGCCGGTGCAGACGGCCGTCTGGCGAGGATCGCGGCGCACGCGTATCCCGAGGGCGAGACGGCGGGGCGCACGTACGCGCCTGGCGAGGGAACCGTGGGCGAGGCCGCGCGCTCCCGCCGGCGCCTGGTGCACGGGCCGGATGATCGGGCGCTGCGCGTGATCTTTGGCTTCGGGGGCGTGGCCCCCGCCGAGGTCATCGCGCAGCCGCTCGTGGCGGATGGGGTATTGGTCGGGGTGGTGGAGCTTTGCCTGTTCCGCCCATTGACCGAGGTCCAGTCGCGCTGGCTGGACAAGGCCGCGGAAGCCGCCGCGAATTCGTTGCGTTTCGCGGCGCAGAACGCGGAGTTGCGGCAGGTCGAGGAGCGTAACCGACTGATCCTGGAGTCCGCGTCCGAAGGCATCTTTGGAGTCGATACGGGGGGGCGCATCACCTTCGTCAACCCCGCCGCGTGCCGCATGCTCGGTTACGGGGCCGAGGATCTGATCGGGCAGGGTGCGCACGCGACGATACACCACCATCGGCCCAACGGGGCGGGCTATCCGGAGGAGGAATGCCCGATGCGCGCGGCATACTCGCAGGGGAAGGCGAGCGTGGTGGACGACGAGTGCCTCTGGCGCAAGGACGGGTCGGCCCTGCCCGTTGAATACGGGGCCACGCCGATCTGCAAGGATGGCGCCGTCGTCGGCGCGGTGATCAGTTTCAACGACATCACCGAGCGGCGGCGCCAGGAGGAGGCGCTGGTCGAGGCCAAGGCCAAGGCGGAGGAGGCCACGCAGATGAAGTCCATGTTCCTGGCGAACATGAGCCACGAGATCCGGACGCCGATGAACGCGATCATCGGCCTGGCGCATCTGGGCCTCAAGACGGAGCTGACGCCCAAGCAACGCGATTATCTGGGCAAGATCCACAACGCGGGCATATCGCTGCTGGCGATCATCAACGACATCCTGGATTTCTCGAAGGTCGAGGCCGGGCGGCTGGACATCGAGGCGACGGGTTTCCGGCTCGAGGACGTGATCACCTCGACGGTGAACCTGACCGGGGGCAAGGCGCACGACAAGGGCCTCGAGTTTCTGGTCGATATCCCGGCGGATATCCCTCAGGACCTCGTGGGCGACCCGCTGCGCCTCGGGCAGATCCTGACGAATCTGGTCACCAACGCGGTGAAGTTCACGGAGAAGGGCGAGGTCCGGCTGCGGGCGGAGCTTGTGGAGCGGGCGGGCGAGAAGGTGCAGCTTAAATTTTCCGTGGCGGACACAGGGATCGGCATGACGCCCGAACAGGCCGCGAGGCTCTTCCAGCCCTTCACGCAGGCGGACATGTCCACCACGCGGAAGCACGGGGGGACGGGCCTCGGCCTCACCATCTGCCGGCGGCTGGTGGAGCTGATGGGCGGCCAGATCTGGCTGGAGAGCCAGCCGGGCGAGGGGAGCACATTCTATTTCACCGTCTGGTTGGCCGCTGGCAAGGGCAGGGCCGCGGAGCGGATCGTGCCGGAGGCGTTGCGGGAATTGCGGGCGCTGGTGGTCGACGACAATTCGGCGGCGCGGGAGATCCTGGTCGATGCGCTCGGCCCGGTGGCGGCTCGGGTCGATGCGGTGGCCTCGGGGGCCGAGGCGATCGCGGAGGTCCGGGGGCACGCATCGGCGGACCCGTACGACGTGGTGTTCATGGATTGGCGGATGCCCGGCATGGATGGGCTCGAGGCGATCCGCCAGATCAAGAATGACCCGTCGATCCCGAAGCAACCCGCATTCGTGGTGGTCACGGCATTTGGCCGCGAGGAGGTGCGCGAGGAGGCCGAGGCGATGCACGTCGATGGGTTCCTGATCAAGCCGGTCACGAAGTCGATGCTCATGGACAGCCTGGTGAATGTCTTCGCGGCGGGGGAGGGCGAGGCCATGGCCCCGGGGCGCGAGGAGGGCGCGGTCCGGCTGGACGGGGCGCGCATCCTGCTGGTCGAGGACAATGAGATCAACCGGCAGGTGGCGACCGAATTGCTCGGTGGCGCCGGGGCCGTGATCGATGTGGCGACGAATGGCAAGGAGGCCGTGGGGCGGCTGAATGCGGGTGGCGCGGCGTACGATGTCGTCCTGATGGATCTCCAGATGCCGGTGATGGACGGGGTTCAGGCGACGGCGCAGATCCGCGCCGACGCGCGGTTCGCCTCATTGCCGGTCATAGCGATGACGGCGCATGCGACGATCGAGGAGCGCCAGCGCTGCATGGTAGCGGGGATGAACGACCATATCGCGAAACCGATCGATCCCGCGCAGATGTTCGGGACGCTGGCGCGCTACTATCGGCCCGGCGGGGATCAGCCTGGCGGCCGGGCCGCCGGGACCGGCGGGGCCCCTGAAGTCGTCGGGTTGCGGGGGATCGATGGGCTGGATGCGAGCGAGGGGCTGATGCGGCTCGGGGGCAACGAGGGGTTATACCTGAGACTATTGCGGCAATTCCTGCGGGATGAGAAGGACGCGGCGGTGCGCATCGGGGGGGGGATCGCCCGGGGCGAGATAGGGACCGCCGAGGCCGTGACACATGCGCTCAAGGGCGTCGCTGGCAACCTTGGCGCGAAGGCTGTCCATGGGGCCGCCGCGGCGCTGGAGCGGACGCTGCGCGCGGGCGCGCCCGACGCGGAGATCCAGGCGGGCCACGCTAGGCTGGTGGTCGCCCTCGATGCCCTGATCGCGGGCCTGGAGCGTGGGCTCGGCGATGCCGAGCCGAAGGTCGGGGGCGACGGAGGGCCCGGCGCGAGCGATCCAGGGGCGGCCGTCGAGGAAATGAGGCGCCGACTCGCGGCCTTCGATGCCGGATCGGTCGATTGGCTGGAGACCTCGGGAGCGGCGTTGCGGGCCGCGATGCCGGCGGACCGATTCGAGGACTTCGCAAGGTGCGTGAGCGCCTACGATTTTCAGGGCGCGGCGCGGGTGCTGGACGCGGTTTGCCCGCCCTGAGGGCTTGCTGCGTGTCGGAGGTGTACCAAGACGCCACACGAGTCAAAAGATGAGCAAAGACAACCGCATCCTGTTGGTAGAGGACACGCCGGCGAACATCCAGGCCGTGACGGCGATCCTCAAGGAGAAGGGCTACCAGATCAGCGTGGCCACGAACGGGAAGCTGGCGCTGGAGGCTATCGGCCGGCAGCGGCCGGACCTGGTCCTGCTCGACGTGATGATGCCCGAGATGGATGGGTTCGAGACCTGTCGCCTCCTGAAGGCCAATCCGGAATGGCGCAACATCCCGGTGATCTTCCTGACGGCCAAGACGGAGACCGAAGACATCGTGAGGGGCTTCGAACTGGGCGCGGTCGACTACGTCGCCAAGCCATTCAATGCCCACGAATTGCTGGCGCGCGTCAACACGCACCTCTCCCTCGACCGGCTGAACCGGGAGAACACGCGACTCCTGTTGAACATATTGCCCGGCCCGATCGCGGACCGCCTCAAGCGCGAGGAGGGGGTGATCGCGGAGCGATTCGAGGATGCCTCGGTGCTCTTCGCCGATCTGGTGGATTTCACCCCGCTCTCCTCGACGCTCTCCGCGATCGACCTGGTCCAGTTGCTCAACCGCATATTCACCGGCTTTGATGGGATGGTGGAGAGGTATGGCCTTGAGAAGATCAAGACTATCGGGGATGCGTACATGGTCGCGGGGGGATTGCCCGAGCCGTCGGCGGGGCATCTGGGCGCGATGGCGCGCCTGGCCCTGGACATGCAGGGGGCCATCGCGGACCTGTGTGGATCGGGAGGGCCGTGCCTTCGTCTCCGCGTCGGCCTTCATGTCGGCGATGTGGTCGCGGGGGTGATCGGAAGGCGCAAGTTCATCTACGACATCTGGGGCGATACGGTCAATATCGCCAGCCGCCTCGAGTCGCACGGTCAACCCGGGAAGATCCACGTCAGCGAGGTCGTCAAAGAGCGCCTCGGCGACCACTTTACCTTCGAGCCCCGCGGCACGATCCAGCTGAAGGGGAAGGGGGAGATGGCGACCTGGTTCCTGACGGGGGCTGCCGGGGGGGGTTGAGGGAATCGACGGGCTATCAGGGGGCGTCCGGCGGCAGGAACAGGACGCAGATCGGACGGGGCACCTTGATCTCGCTGCCGGCGAATTCGAGCGCTCCGGTGGCGGGGTCGATGCGGAAGACGGCGATGGTGCCGGAGTCCTGTCCCGCGGCGAGCAGCCATTTTCCGGAGGGGTCTATGTTGAAATTCCTGGGGATCTTGCCGCGGATGTGTTCCCATTCGACGAAGCGGAGCGCGCCGCGCTCGGGGTCTATGGTGAACGCGGCGATGGAGTCGTGGCCCCGGTTGGAGCCATAGAGGAATTTTCCGTTGGGGTGGACCTTGACCTCTGCGGTGGTATTGGGATCGGTGAAATCGGGGGGCAGGGTGGAGACGGTCCGGATTTCCGAGAGGGTGCCGTTGGCGGAGTCCCACTTGAAGGCGGTGATGGTGGATTTCAGCTCGTTGATGGCGTAAGCGAACTTGCCGTTGGGGTGGAAAGCGATGTGGCGCGGGCCGGAGCCCGGGGCGACGGCGCCGTGGCCATTGGGTTCGAGGAGGGCGTTTTCCGGGTCGAGGCGATAGATGAGGATCTTGTCGATGCCAAGGTCCGGCGCGCAGGCGAATCGGTTGGAGGGGTCGGGGAAGATGGAGTGCGCGTGGGGTCCGGCCTGGCGCTTGGGGTTGACGCTCGATCCCTCGTGCTGGATCACGGATTTCGCCCGGCGCAGCGAGCCATCCTCGGCGATGGGCAGCGCGGCGACGCCGCCGGAACCATAATTCGCGACCATGGCGCACTGGCCCTTCTTATCGACGGAAACGTGGCAGGGGCCCTCGCCCTCGGAGGGCTGGCGATTGATGAGTTCGAGTTTCCCGCTGGCGCGATCGATCCGATAGGCCGCGACGCCACCGAGGGGTTTTGGGCCGTCGCCTTCCATCACGCAGATGGCGTAGAGGGATTGCCCGTTGGGGTGCAGCGCCAGGAAGTTGGGACGTTGCTCGCGCGCGGCGAGTTACGGTCTGGTCAGGGCACTCGTGGCGGGATCGAGGAGCGACGTGTAGATGCCCTCGCTGGTGTTGTCCTTGCCTCCGGTGTAGGTGCCGAAGTAGACGCGGGTGGGCGCTGCCGTCGCGGCGGCGATCGTGCATAGCATCGTCAGGCTCGTGGCGAGTGTGGAATCTGGCATCGGTGACCTCCTGAGGATGAATACTGCCCCGCGGGGGTGTCGCGGGTCAAGGCGGGGGTGGGCCCCCAGAATGCGCCGTAACAGGGCCGGCGCACGGGTCGCTCACGCTTGCCGCTACGCCGCTGTCGCGCTTCACGAACGGGATTCTGGAATAGCCGCGAAGGCGAGCGAGCGGGGTTCCGACGCTACGGGTTGCGGAGCTTTGGCTTTGCTGAGTCCCTCTGGGGCAGATGCACATGCCCGCCGTGCCGCAGCCAATGGAAAAGGTACTGCTGCGCGAGTCCGGCGTAGGGGCCGAAGCGATGGCGGGCCACCGTGCGCAGGAATTCCGGGCTCAGGTGGCGCCTGCGTGGATAGTAGAGGTGGCGGAGCGCCTTCCCGATCCAGGTGTCCACCGGGAACGCCCGCAATCGCCCGTAGCCGAAGAGCAGCACACAGTTTGCGATCTTGGGCCCGACGCCCGCCAGGCGTTCGAGTTCCGCGAGCGCCGCATCATCGGGCATCGTTGCGATGGCATCGAGGGAGACTTCGCCATCGAGCAACTGCCGGGCGGTTTTCCGGAGATTGGGGGCGCGGAAGCCTAGGCCCACCGCGCGGAGCCCCGATTCGGGCGCCGCGGCGATGGCCTCTATCGTTGGGAAGCGATGGCCGGCGTGCGTGGATTCGCCGAATCGCGACCGGAGGGCCGCATCCATCTGCTGGATGTGAGGCACCTGTTTGACCGCCGAGCACAGGAAACAGGCCAGGGCCTCCCAGGGGCGCTGGCGCACCAGCCGCAGCCCATGGCAATGCGCCACCGCCTCACGCATCCAGGGGTCGTCGGGGAATGTCGCGATCATCGCGGGGAGATCGTCATCGATGCCGAAGTAGCGTCTCGCGGCGGATTCTGAGAGGGCTCCGTCGAGGCCCTCGACGACGAGCCGAGGGTCCCCGCATTTGTCCTCTATATGGCACCGGGCAGGGGAATCGCCGATCCAACCCCGCCAGGCGCCCGGCGCTTCCTCCCGCCAACAGAAGACTTGCCCGCAGTTCAAGGTGTGCGGCAGCGACAGCCCGCCCGCGGGTATTGGCATGCGCAGGGTCCGGGCGCGGTCGGAAGGCATGGGGCTTTTTCGCACGGGTGATGCGGGGGTCAAGGGGGTCCACAAACGAACCGTAAGGCAATCCCTTCGACTGAGAGACGCTCGATGACCTGTATAGAACGCTTCGATAGGTCCCCGCTCGCTCACCCGCCAGAGGCGGGCCGGCTGCTCGCGGCTACCCCGGAATCTCGCTCGCGAAACGCTACAGCGACGTAGCGGGGAGCGTGAGCGACCCGTGCGCTGGCCCTGTTACGGCGCGTTCTGGGTCCGCCGCAGCCCCTTGCGTCGGGTCAGGGATGGGATCTAGAATGGGATTCATGCGTTTGCGCGGCATCATGGTTGTTCTGGCATCGGCTGTTCCCGCGTGCTGTCTGGGCCAGGCGGGTGATGCCGCGCTGCCGACGCCGGCCAATGAGGTTGCCGCTGGAGCGGCGGCCCCCGACGCCCGGTCTGCCGCTCGGCCCGGTTACGATGGCGCCCCGATCGACCCCTCTGCCCCCGTGCGCGTGATCATCGAGAGTCCCGTGGCCAACGAGGTCATCCCGGACACCGCGGTCGCCGTGCGCGTGCGGGCGGAGAACTATCATCTGGCCGAGGGAGGCAATCGGCTTCAGGTCGTGCTGGATAACCGGCGATCGGTTCTCGTGTATGATGCCACCCAGCCGCTGCTTTTCACCAACCTGTCCCGCGGGGGACACATGCTTCGCGCGTTCGCGGTCGCTGGGGACGGGCGGTTCGTCGTGGGAGAGGGCGCTTTTGCGGCCACGGTGTTTCACTCCCTCGGGCAGGGCGTTGAGAATGTCCCCGAACCGGGCGAACCGGTGCTCACGGTCTCTTCGCCGCGGGGCACGTATGAGGGCCAGGCGGCCGCGCTTGTGGTGTTCGATTACCGGATCCACGGGGTGTCCCTTGCGCCCAATGGCTATCGCCTCCGTTTCCTGCTCGATGGCCGCGAGCGGATCACCCACGAGCCCGGACCTGTCTTTTTTCCCGCGCTGGGACCGGGCACCCACCGGCTCGTGGCCGAGATCGTGGATTTGGACGACGTCGCCGTCCCCGGGATCTATACTCGCGTGGGGTCCACTTTTGAGGTGAAGCCCGCGGGACTGCCAGAGGTCGAGACACAGCCCGCGCCCGCGGTGCGCTGACTCGAAAATATGACGTAACTCGCTAGTAGCGAAGGGCCTTCGGCCCTTCGGCCGGCGGCCCGGGCCCACGCCGAAGCCCGAAGGGGCTTCGCTGCAAATTTTCCTCCCCGGTGGTGCCCCGCCTGCGGGTTACGGGATCTAGCTTGAGAATTTCAGACGCAGCCACGGCCGCGAGGCCGTGGACCCCCACCGCGCGGCCCCTCGGTGACCGGAGGGGTTATCTTGCAGGCCGTCTCCGTGCGATGGGGCGCTTCGGACGCGGCCCGTGGCATCGCCGCCCCGGCAGACATGACTGGCGCGCCGGGCGTTTGGGTGGTATGACTCGCGGCCCATGTCGGATTCCAAGAGGTCGGATCGGTGCGTGATGGCCGCCGCGGCGCTGCTGGCGGCGCTGGGCGCGTTCCGGTTATTCCTGACCACGCGCTACAGCCTGATCCCGGACGAGTGCTACTATTGGCTGTGGTCGAAGTTTCCGGACTGGTGCTACTTCAGCAAGGGCCCGCTGGTGGCGTGGACGATCTGGCTTGGGACAGCGGTTGGCGGGGACACGGCCATCGGGGTGCGGTGGCCGGCCGTGGCGCTGCACGTGGCGACGGGATGGCTGATGTTCTCCCTGGCCCGCCAGATGTTCGGGGGGCGGGCGGCCCTGTGGACATTGTTCGTGGCTATGACCGTGCCGCTTTTCGCGGTGGGCGGGATCGTGATGACCATCGATCCGCTGAGCGTATTTTTCTGGGCGGCCGGCGCGGCGGCGTGCTGGGGGGCATGGCGGAGACCGACTTGTGGCGGGTGGTTGCTGGTGGGTGCGATGGTGGGGTTCGGGTTTTTGGCGAAGTTTACGAACGCGCTGCAGGGGATATGCGTCGCGATTTTCCTGCTGTTGACGCGGGAGGGGCGGGCGGCGTTGCGCACGCCGGGCCCTTGGCTGGGCGGGGCGCTTTCTCTCGTGCTGACGGCGCCGTTCTGGATCTGGAACACGCGGCATGGTTGGGTGACGATGGGACACCTCGCGGATCGCGGGGCCCTGGACGAGCCATTCCGCATTTCGCTTTCCGAATTCTGGCAGTTCCTGACCTTGCAGGCGGTGGTATTTTCGCCGCTGCTGTGGGCGGGGCTGGTGATGGCGGCCATCTGGGGGTTGCGGCGGTTGGTGCGCGGCGGCGCCTGGCGGCCGGGGGTGGTCGGTGGCGAGTGGCGGGACCCGCGAATCCTCTTCCTGTTGTGTCAGAGCGTGCCGCTGGTGGGGTTCTTTACCGCGTTTGCGTTCAACGAGGC
>JAANMY010004164.1_pt1 | contig 11212 bp, 9 predicted proteins | sample 7279691 | NCBI WGS metagenome assembly JAANMY01 (sample SAMN14094543, study PRJNA606508) | bioreactor metagenome | isolation source: A lab-scale SPAN reactor treating ammonium-rich wastewater day 388 | place: Ireland: Galway | collected 2018-02-07
TCTTCAATACATTGAAGAAGGAGATGAGCTTGAGCTTGAAGGAGAAGTTTTTACGGTGTATCACGTTCCTGGACATTCGCCGGGAAGTATTGTTTATCATAACAAAATTCAGAAATTTATTATTTCCGGTGATGTTCTGTTTGAAGGGAGTATCGGAAGAACAGATTTATACAAGGGTAACTATGAACAGCTTATTGAAGGCATCAAGTCTAAACTTTTTGTTTTAGATGACGAAACAAAAGTTTTTTCCGGACATGGAAATCCTACGAAAATCGGGTTTGAGAAGGAGTACAATCCGTTTTTTAAATAACTCCAGTAAAATTAAATATCAATTAATATTGCAATTTCAGGCATAATAAATTTCATTTTTCAGCAATCTTAACTGTATTATATAAAATTAGAAATAAGATTTTATGAAGATTCAATTTTCCATCCTATTTATTTTTCTCTGGTTTCTTGGCAAATCTCAGATAAAAAACAACCAAAACGATACATTCGTAAAGGATAATTTCACTAAAAGAGAGTTTTATATTCCAATGAGAGACGGAGTTAAGCTCTTTACCTCAGTATACATCCCGAAAGACATTTCAAATAAAAACAAATATCCATTTTTGATGCAGCGTACTTGTTACAGCATTGCACCTTACGGTGAAAACGAATACAAAACAAAACTGGGTCCTAATCAATTTCTTATGAAAGATAAATACATTTTTGTTTTTCAGGATGTAAGAGGAAGATACATGAGTGAAGGAACTTTTACCAACATGACTCCGCAGGTAGATCGCACATCTAAAAAAAATGTTGACGAAAGCACAGATACTTACGATACTATAGAATACCTTTTAAAAAACATTAAAGATAATAACGGAAAAATTGGTCAGTACGGAACATCATATCCTGGTTTTTATACAGCCGTAGGAACTCTTTCTCAGCATCCTGCTTTGGTGGCATCATCACCTCAGGCTCCGATTTCTGATTTCTGGAATGATGATTTTCTTCACAATGGCAGATTTATGCTGGGATATTTCAGGACTTTCCCTGTATTCGGAGTTCAGAAAACAAAACCTGAAAATAAAGCCTGGTACACCGATTCAATGATTAAAACATTTTCTGAAGACGGTCTTAAATTTTACAGAGAAATGGGAACTTTAAAAGATGGATATGAAAAATATTACAAAAATAATTTTTTCATGACAGAAATTATGAATCATCCCAATTACGACGATTTCTGGCAAAAAAGAAATCTGCTGCCCCACCTGAAAAACATCAGTCATGCGGTGATGACTGTGGGAGGATGGTTTGATGCCGAAGATCTTTCCGGACCGCTGAATATTTATAAAACCATTGAAAAAACAAGTCCAAAAGCCAAAAACACTATCGTAATGGGTCCCTTCTCTCACGGAGGATGGTCCAGAGAAGATGGAAAACATTTTCATAATCAAATTTATTTTGGCGACAGCATCGCAACCTATTATCAGAAAAACATCGAAACAAAATTTTTCACTCATTATCTGAAAGGAAATACGAAACAAGATGCGGGTTTACCTGAAGCTTTAATGTATGACACCGGAGCAAAAGAATGGCGTGAGTTTTCGGTTTATCCGCCAAAAGAATCAAAAAAACTACAGTTTTATCTAGCGGGAAAAACATTAGGAAACAAATCCGGAACAGGTTTTTCAGAGTACTACAGTGATCCTGAAAACCCTGTTCTCAGCTCGGTCAGTCTAAAAGATTTCAATGGCTTCACTCCGAAAAATTACATGTCTGAAGATCAAAGATTTGCTGTGGGAAGACCCGATGTCCTCACTTTTACTACTGATGTTCTTACAGAAGATCTCACTTTTGCCGGAGAAATTATGGCAAAACTGAATATTGCCTCTACATCAACAGACGCAGACTTTGCGGTAAAACTGATTGATGTATATCCTGAAGATTTCAAACCTGCGGAAAAGAAAGAAGGTGTTATCTATGGAAATTACCATCAGATGGTAAGAAGTGAAATTATGCCTGCAAGATTCCGAAACTCCCGTGAAAAAGCAGAAGCAATTATTCCAAACCAAAAAACAGCCGTTAATTTCAGGTTACAGGATGTTGTTCATACCTTTAAAAAAGGGCATAAAATTCAGATTCAGATCAGCTCAACATGGTTTCCTTTATTTGCGATAAATCCGCAAAAGTTTATGGAAAATCCAAATTTTGCTACCAAAGAAGATTATACAAAGGCTTTTGTTAAGATTTTTGAAGACAGCATGATTGAAGCAGATGTTTTAAAGTAAATATTTTAGGCAACAAATTAATCTCAGCTTGTGACGGATACAGTCTTAGATTAAAGTTAATAAACAAAAAAGAGACTGTTCTTTTGCAGTCTCTTTTATTTTTGTTTAAACTTATTTTCCTGAAGCACTTTTCTGACCGTAATTTTTTTGATATTCCTTTACCGTCTTCCCTTTCCCGTCATGTCTCCATCCCGGAGCATTAAAAATGTAATTAATTCTGTCTGAAAACTTTAATCCCGGCTGTCTGAGATCTTTCCATATTTTGCGCCATTCATAAAAAAGAACAGTATCCGGCTTGTTGTCGGGCATTTTAGGATAAATCCCGAATTTTACAGGAGTTTGAGGATCTTCTTTCTCAAAAGTTCCAAATATTTTATCCCAAACAATAAGGCACATTCCCATATTTCTGTCGAGATATTTGATATTGCATGCGTGATGAACCCTGTGATGTGAAGGTGTTACCAAAATATACTCTAAGATTCCCAGACTTTTTACCGTTTGTGTATGAACCCATGTTCCGTATACTTGACCGATAGCATAAACAACCATGATATGCCAAGGATTAAAACCCAAAAACGCTAACGGACAAAAATATAAATATCTGTATAAAGGCTGTAAAACCGGACTTCGGAAACCCGTCGTAAGATTGAAATAATCTGAATTGTGATGAGTAATATGAACTGCCCAAAAGGCTCTCGAATGATGGTCTACATAATGCAATACATAATAGGCAAAGTCAGTGAGTACAAAACAGATCAGCCAATACCAGATGGTAAATTCCCAAGTAAAAAAACTTAGATTATAAAAAAAGAACATCACTGTCATTGCGAAGACTTTCATGACAAGATCTAACCCAAAATTCATCACAGCAAGACAAACGCTTGTTGCAACATCTTTCCCGTTGTATAATTTAGCTTCAGAATAATGACTATAAATCATCTCAGCCAAAATTACAGTAACAAGAATGGGAATTGACCAGGCATAAACACTTTCCAGACCATCTTCTCCCATAAAAAAATCCATCATTATTATTCGCTATTTTTACAAATGTAGAATTTTATGGAAATACCATAAATTCTTTTTTACTATTTTAATGAAAATTTAATCGAAAATTGATCGAAGAGATTTCAAAATGTATTAATATTCCTAACGTTTCTCAAAGTTTATATTACTTTGACTCAATGTATTCGACTGCACGCTTTGTGCTAAGATGATATTTAGTGTAGAAAACCCAATATTTTCCAGTAATACGATCCTTTTTAAATATCAGATCATCACCAGAAGGTAAAACAGTAACTCCATACGTTTTTCCCTCAAAATAATATTTTTGAGAAGAAACTGTTAAAGTTAAAAGATCAGATGTAGTGATAAAATTATTTTTCTCCAGTTTAAGACGGTTATGTTTCAAATCCGAACAGATTTCATCAGCAATTGAATGACAAAGTCTGTTGTCAGCAAAAAAGAATAATGGAAAGCCTAAGAAAAAGAATACACTCTTTAAGCTGTCTTTCTTTTTAATCTTGTCGTAAATAAAGTATATAAATGAAAATATTATGAAAACTACGCTGAAATAGAACAAGCACAGCTAAAAGAAAGTCATTACTCTGCGGATTTATTTGCCAATTGTCCGCACGCAGCATCAATATCTCCACCACGGCTTTTTCTTACTACACAGACAATACCTGCATTTTCAAGCTGACGGATATAGTTTTCTTCAGCCTGTTTATTGCACTGATCGTATTTTCCGTCACCGATAGGATTATACTGAATTAAATTAACTTTTGAAGGAACCTGTCTGCAATATTTAATTAATGCTTTAATATCTTCATCGCCGTCATTAATTCCTTTCCATACACAATATTCAAAGGTAACAACAGAACCTGTCAGCTTATACCAATACTGTAGAGCCTCCATAATTTCCGTTAGTGGAAATTTATCAGAGAAAGGCATAATTTCATTACGCTTAGATTCAATGGCTGAATGAAGAGACAACGCTAACTTCACCTTCAGTCCTTCATCTGCCAACATTTTGATCATTTTAGGAATTCCGGATGTAGAAACGGTAATTCTTCGTGGTGACATTCCCAAACCTTCAGGCTGGGTAATTTTTCTAATGGCTTCCACCACATTTTTATAATTCATCATCGGCTCTCCCATTCCCATAAAAACGATGTTGGAAAGCGGTCTGTTGAAATACATTTTGCTCTGACTGTCGATCAAAGCAACCTGATCTACAATTTCGGCAACTTCTAGATTCCTCATTCTTTTGAGTCTTGCTGTAGCACAGAACTCGCAGTTCAAAGAACATCCTACCTGTGAAGAAACGCAGGCTGTTGTCCTGGTTTCCGTCGGAATCAAAACAGATTCTACCAATAATCCGTCATGAAGTTTTACACCATTTTTTATGGTTCCGTCTGTACTTTTTTGCAGTAAATCTACTGAAACAGGATTAATGATATATTCCTCAGAAATTCTATCCCGAAGCTGTTTTGAAAGATTGGTCATCTCATCAATTGAATGAAGATTTTTACTCCACAGCCAATCATAAACCTGTTTCGCACGAAAAGGTTTTTCTCCCAAAGAAACAAAGTAATCTTTGAGCTGATCTAGTGATAAAGTTCTTATGTCTTTCATTTCAGTTGATCGGTTGTAGATGACAGGTTGCAACTAAACTAATACCTGCAACCTGTACCTATTATCTTTTTATAGAATTAACATTGCGTCTCCGTAAGAGTAGAATTTATATTTTTCTTTTACAGCTTCTTCGTATGCATGCATAACAAAATCTTTACCTGCAAACGCAGCAATCATCATGATTAACGTAGATTTTGGCGTATGGAAATTTGTAATCATAGAATTAGCAATTCCAAAATCATGTGGAGGATAAATAAATTTATTTGTCCAGCCTTGAAATGCAGATATTTTTTTATTTGAAGAAACTGATGTTTCAATAGCTCTCATTGTTGTAGTTCCTACAGCACATACTCTTCTGTTTTCCTGCACGGCTCTGTTAATGATTTCAGCATTTTTCTCATCAATAATCACTTCTTCAGATTCCATTTTGTGCTTAGAAAGATCTTCAACCTCAATTGGGTTGAATGTTCCCAAACCAACGTGAAGAGTAATTTCAGCAAAGTCAACTCCTTTTATCTCAAGTCTTTTCATCAAATGTTTTGAGAAATGCAGACCTGCAGTAGGTGCCGCAACAGCTCCTTCAATTTTTGCATAAATAGTCTGATATCTTTCTGCATCTTCCGGCTCAACCTCTCTTTTGATATATTTAGGAAGCGGAGTTTCTCCCAGCTCTTTCAATTTAGCTCTGAATTCTTCGTAAGACCCATCAAATAAAAATCTTAATGTTCTACCTCTTGAAGTAGTATTGTCAATTACCTCAGCTACCAAAGATTCATCTTCGGTAAAGAATAATTTGTTGCCAATTCTGATTTTTCTTGCAGGATCTACCAAAACGTCCCAAACACGGGTTTCTTTGTCTAATTCTCTTAAAAGAAAAACTTCAATTTTTGCTCCTGTCTTTTCTTTGTTTCCGTAAAGACGGGCAGGAAAAACTTTGGTATTATTGAAAATGAACAAATCTTTTTCGTCGAAATAATCAACTACATCTTTAAAAAGTTTATGCTCAATGGTTTCAGTTTTTCTGTTAAGAACCATTAATCTTGCTTCATCTCTGTGCTCTGAAGGATGTTCTGCCAACAACTCAGCAGGAAGGTCGAAATTAAAATCGGATGTCTTCATTTTTTAAATTACGGTTTAAAAATTATGTAAAATTACAGACTGTAATTTTTGGAGGTGCAAATATACGATATTTTGAAGGGTTTGTCAAGTTTTTGTTTTTTGAGAATAAATGGGTTCTAAACAAATTCCAATATCTTCCTCCAGTCATCTAATTTCTTTTCAAAAGAAATAGTGTGCAGCGGACTTGTTGACGGCAGTAAATAAAATGGTATAAGAGGGCTTTTACCTAGCATTTTCTGCAAATTTTTGTAAGATTTGCCTCCGTTACAGAATATTGCTTGAATATTAGGACATTCTTGAAGAAGTTCCGGGATCTGATTGGCTTCCTCGTTTTTAATTTCAGAATCCAAACTGCCTTTTCTTTCGCAGGAATCAATAACGTCCCATAATGCAATGTGATGTTTCTTCAGAACATTAATCCTTTGAACATAATCTTCTGTAAATTCTTCATTAAACAACTCAAAAATAATTTTCCAGAATTTATTTTGAGGATGACCGTAATATTGCTGTTTTTCCAAAGATTTTACCCCGGGAATTGATCCTAAAATTAAAATTTTAGAACTAGTGTTTATAATTGGAGGAAATGATGAGATCCGGTTTTGCATAATTTAATACGAAATTTGGTATAAACCTGAAATTCTGAAAACAAAAAGCGGGCTAAAGCCCGCCTTATTAATATTAATTTGCCTGTTCGAATTGTTTTAACCACCCCGTCAAAAATTCTACGAATTTTTGACACCCCTCCAAAGGAGGGGAATTTTCGTTTAATTTTAATTATAAAGTTTCTTTCAGCCAGTCAAAAAATTCTCTTTGCCAAACCAAACCATTTTGAGGATGTAAAACCCAATGGTTTTCGTTCGGGAAATACACAAATTTAGATTTTAATCCTTTCAGTTTTGCTGCCTGAAAAGCTTCCTGTCCCTGTTCATAGCCCACTCTGAAATCAATTCCACCCTGGATAATCATGATTGGTTTATTCCATTGATCTACAAAATTGCTTGGGTTAAATTCTGTATAAGCTTTTGGAAGTGGTTTTTCCCAAGGTGAACCCAAATCCCAGTTGGCAAACCAAAGCTCTTCCGTCGTTAAATACCATGATTTCATATCAAATAATCCATCATGAGCAATAAATGTTTTAAATCTGTTGTTATGAATTCCTGCCAACATGAATACGCTATAACCACCATAGCTCGCTCCTACTGCCGCTACTCGTTCACCATCTACATAAGGTAATGTTTTTGCAAAATCTGTAGCTGCCAAATAATCTCTCATGGGTTGTCCGCCCCAGTCTCTTGAGATTTCTTCGTTCCATTTTGTTCCCCAACCCGGCATACCTCTTCTGTTTGGCGCCACTACAATATAGCCGTTTGCTGCCATCAAAGAGAAATTCCATCTTGTGCTGAAAAACTGCGTTAATGCAGATTGAGGACCACCCTGACAATAGACAAGGGTAGGATATTTTTTATTCGGATCAAAATTTGGCGGATAGTGGAACCATACACCCATTTCTTTTCCGTCTGAAGTTTTCACCATTTTGAGCTCAGATTTTCCCTGAGCTAATTTCGCATAAACATCTCCGTTTGCATCGGTAACCTGCTTCAGTTCACCATTTTTCAGATTTACAGAATAAATTTCTGAAGCATGATTAATGTCTGTTTTTGAGACTAAAAGTGAGGATTTCTGATCAGCAAAAATTTCATTGATATCAAAATTCCCTTTCGTAATCTGCTGAATTTTTGAACTTTTAGGATCTAAAGAAAATAATTGTTTAGTTCCTTTAAAAGCTGCCGTAAAATAAATAGATTTAGAATCTCCGCTCCAGAATACATCACCGGTAACGCTTTCATCCCAGTTTTTTGTGAGATTTGAAGTTTTACCAGACTTACAGTCCATCAGCTTAATGTCATTTTTATCGGCTTCGTAGCCGTCTCTTTCCATACTTTGCCAAACCAAAGACTTTCCGTCCGGACTAAACTTTGGATTAACATCATAGCCTTTGTTAGATTCAGTTAAGTTTTTAGTGGTTCCTGAAGCTAAATCATAAGCAAAAATATCTGTATTTGTGCTTGTTGAGTATTCTTTCCCACTTTTTGGTTTTGTAACAAATAAAAGCTGTGAAGAATCCGGGCTAAAGATAAAATCTTCTGCTCCTCCGAAAGGTCTTTGCGGAGAATCCCACATTTTATTTTCCAGTAAATCTTTTGCCGAATCTACATTTGAAGAAACATCAACCACGAAAACATGATTGTATTTTCCTTCATTAAAATAATCCCAGTGTCTGTGATTCAAATCGGTATAAACTTGCGCTGTAGTTTTTGGAGTATCAGAATATTTGTCTTTACCCATTACTTTTTCTACCAAAACCTGCTTGCTGAAAGCTATTTTCTTTCCGTCCGGAGAAACAACAATATTATCAGCTTCACCAATAGTATAAAATTCGGTCCAGGTTTTTCCGTTATCTTTTGAAAGATGAATTTTCTCGCCTTCCTGAGCATAAAGTCCGTTTTTATCCCATTGAATCAAAGATCTTTTTCCTAAATCAATTTTCGCTGACTGATGATTAACAATATTTAAAAAATAATTTTCATTTTTTGTCTTTTCTGTTTTTAAATCAGTTTGTCCTATTTTATAAATAAGCGCAGCATGATCCGGAGAAACTGCCTGAACTCCGACTTTTTTTAAAGTCCAAAGAATTTCGGGCGTCATTACTTGTTGTGCATTCATCAGAAGAGGAGCTGCCAAAGCCAGCAGACTATGTTTCAATTTCATATTACATACATTTTTTAGATTTTGAATTAACAAATTCAAAGATTGCCAAAGTTAATATTTAATACAAAACTATACGAATGAAAATAGAAAATTCGTTTCAAATCTGCTATTTGAGTATTTAAATGAATTTAATTTCTGGAATCTACCTAAAAATCACTTATTACAAAACTATAAATGAAAAATCCCGCTTACAACTGCGGGATTATATTAAAAAATAATTTCTTCGTTTTCTTCTTCATGATCATCTTCATTGTCGCTTCTGCTGTACAGCTTGTTTTCCTCATCAGGAAGCTGACTGATGATCTGCTCAAAGTTATCGTCATCTTCGGCTCCCGGAACATCCAATCCGTAAGGCATTTCATCATTTACATGATTGGGATTGGTAATAGGATTACCGTTTCCATCTAAAGGAATGTGTTTTTCTCTGTTGAAAATATCTTCTCCCGGATTATAATCCATTTCCTTTAGTTTTCTGTTTTGCTCATTAATATTATCTTCCATAATGCTATTTTTTTGGTATGAAAGTAACAAGACAAAAATGATTCCAATTACCTACAAGTTTTTATTTTAAACGAATCAGCTCTCCTTTTCTTTTCACTAAATTTTTATAATCCCATTGAATTTCTTTTGATTTTCTAAGCCAGCGGACAACATCTTCTTTATTAATTTCATTCAGATCATTATAAAATACTGATGCATCCTGAAATTTATTTCCTTTACTATTCAATTGTTCTTCATCAAAAGATTTTCCGCTCCAAAACATGAGACGAACTCCATTTTTTTGTTTACTGTAACCGACAATAGGATTTTCATCTAAAAACCAGACCGGATGCGAATGCCAGATTTTGCTTTCGGCTTCGTGAAGCTCATCACCAATCAATTCGGCAAGAAAACAACAAATCTCTTTGTCTGAACTTTGCTGACCTTCGTTATATTGATTAATTTCAGGATCTATCATCGCTACTGATTCGTATTATTGAGCATCGGAACAAATTTATAAGCTCCGAATTCTTCTTTTTCAATTTCCGTTGGCGAAATTTTGGTAAATCTGTACAAAACCTGTTCATCTGTAGGTCCTAAAGGAATGACCATTTTACCGCCCACTTTCAGTTGTTTTAAAAGCTCTGTAGGTAAAACTGAAGCTCCGCAGGTCACAATAATTTTATCAAAAGGAGCAAAAGTAGGAAGACCAGCAAAACCATCTCCAAAACTCTGAAACTTTGGGTAAAAATTCATTTCACGAAGTTTATTTTTAGAAAAATCAAACAAATCTTTTTGTCTTTCCACTGTATAAACCAAAGCTTCCATTGCAATTAAAACTGCCGTCTGATAACCGCAACCTGTACCGATTTCCAAGACTTTTTCTCCAGGTTTAAGCTGCAGAAGTTCTGATTGCTCTGCCACCGTGGAAGGATGTGAAATTGTCTGATGCGCCAAAATAGGAAAAGCACGATCTTCGTATGCGAAATCTTCAAAAATACTTTCGATAAAAAGATGCCTCGCAACAGCATTCATTGCAGCAAGAACATTTTCGTCAGAAATCCCGATTTTCCGTCTGAGATATTCAATCAAGTTCTTTCTTTTTCCCTTGTGTACAAATGAATCTACCATATCACAAAAATAAGAAATTTTGTTATTTATTGACTGCCCTTAGTTGACGGTTTTCAAATTTCTGATAACTGTCAACCAACAACAATCAACAAATTATTATCTTTACAAAAATTTGAAAACTATGTTAAAAGCAGGTTTGGTAGGAGCCGGACATTTGGGAAAAATACATTTAAGACTTCTGAATGAGTCTACAGAATATCAACTGATTGGATTTCACGATAAAGATGCAGAAAACGGAAGAAAACTGGAAGCCGAACTTGGCTACAGGTATTTTGAAAATTTTGATGATCTTCTGAATGAAATTGAAATGCTGGATATTGTAACTCCTACAATCTACCATTATGATTATGCATTAAAAGCTATTGAAAAAGGTCTTCATTTTTTTATCGAAAAACCGGTTACACAAACTCTGGAGCAGGCTCAGGAAATTGTGTCTCTTTGCAGAAAAAATGCTATTAAAGCTCAGGTAGGACATGTTGAAAGATATAATCCTGCCTTTATTGGTGCAAAAGATTATATTCAGAATCCGATGTTTATTGAAATTCACCGTCTTGCTGAATTTAATCCTCGCGGAACTGATGTTTCTGTGGTTTTGGATCTCATGATTCACGATTTGGATATTTTACTGAGTGTTGTAAAATCTCCTGTGAAAAACATTCACGCAAGCGGCGTATGTGTAGTAAGCAAAACACCTGATATTGCGAATGCAAGAATTGAATTTGAAAATGGCTGCGTAGCCAACCTTACTACTTCCAGAATTTCTATGAAAGCCATGAGAAAAAGCCGCTTCTTTCAAAAAGACG
>JAANMY010004166.1_pt1 | contig 11210 bp, 12 predicted proteins | sample 7279691 | NCBI WGS metagenome assembly JAANMY01 (sample SAMN14094543, study PRJNA606508) | bioreactor metagenome | isolation source: A lab-scale SPAN reactor treating ammonium-rich wastewater day 388 | place: Ireland: Galway | collected 2018-02-07
GCCTTATTTCAAGAGATAAAGAGATTATTATCGTAAGCCACGATGAAACCAAAAGGAAATTTACCATCCTTAAGACTGAGGGGGGGCTTTCCGTTAAAGATATAGGCCTCACGACGGCAGATACTGTATCATCAATTTACCCGAAGGAGATGATAGCCAGTCGGTCGTTTTTTACGGATGGAGCAGAACCATCTGTGCAAGCGAGTATTCACGATACTCCCGATGTTTATGCAGCACCTCAGCAGCAGGATACCCTTCAGCAAGGCGGTAAACCGTGGAAGGGGAATATTGATGCCGGTCTTACCCTTCAAAGGGGAAATAGGGACGCATTGACTACGAGCGTAAAGACAAATTTTTCTCTGGAAAGAATGAAAGATAATTTTTATTTCAGCAGCCTTCTTCTTTTTGAGACAACTGCCGGGACGAAGAGCGCTGACGAACAACACGGCGCTTTTAAATATGAGCGTAAACACAAAGAAAGATTGTATTCTTTTCATCAGGAGAGTATAGAGCATGATGAGATCGAGAAGTTGAGTCTCAGGTCTATTACATCATCAGGTATGGGCTATCGGTTTATTGAAAGGGAAAATTTGAAGTATAAATCTGAAATAGGTCCATCATATACCTACGAGAGATTTCAAGACAGTATGGTACGAACAAGTCCTGGTTTGAGAATTGGAAATTATTTAGATTGGCAAATTTTTGATTCAACTTTCATGTATGCGAAAGTAGATTTTATACCTGCAGTAGATAATCTTATACAATGGCGATTAGAATCTGATGTAGGATTAAGGCAAAAATTGAATAACCATATATCCTGGAACATTAGCTGGATCAACCAATATGATAGTGATCCCAGTGCAGAAGGGGTAAAAAATAACGATGCTACCATATTAAGTACCATTGGGTATAATTTCTAAGAGAACCTTTATTTTATGACAAAAGATCTATTACGATGCTTTCATTGTGGTCAGATATATCGTATTGAAGAGTGTAATCAGAAAAAGAGTATGATATGTGTTGGCTGTGGTTTAAGGGTAGTTCCTATCCTAGCTGTGAAAAGGCACGAGAAGGATACAAAAGGGTTTTGTGTCTTGCTGGGGTATTTTGCAATTGTTGCTCTTTTGGGATCGTTAGGTGGCGCTATGCTCATGCAGGGATGGAACTTCTGGGTAACGTTTGCTGTATTAGGGGGAATTATTTATCTTGTAGGTAAGATCTTTATGGGTACCTATAAAATTACCGGAATTGTTGAGTATGGATCGGATGAAATAATTCCGGAAGCTCAAAGCACAGGGCATACAATAGTTTTCGACCGGCTTGTGATTGATGCAATCAAAGAATTGCCACAAAATATCCAGGACCGTTTATCGAATGTGTCTATTGTTGTAGAGGATAGGCCTACCAGTAATGTATTAGAAAAACTGAAAATAACACCTAGCGGAATTTTGTTAGGGTTATTTGAAGGTATACCGCTTAACAAGAAAAGTGTATGGCATTCTGGCACAATGCCGGAGAGGATTACGATATTTCAGAAGAATATCGAGTCTCTTTGCCACTCGGAAGAGGAGATTAAGAAAAGGATAAAGAATGTGGTACGCCATGAATTAGCTCATTTTATCGGATTTACGGAAGAAGAAGTCAGGAATTTAGGTTATTGAATGTTCAGGAATTTCAAAATAGCCACAAAATTACGAAGATAAGGAGATACTGGTATGGCAGAAATGCATTCGTTTGATATTGTATGTAAGGTAGAAATGCACGAGGTAAATAATGCGGTTGATCAGGCCAAAAAGCAGCTTGCAGTAAGATATGACTTTAAAGGAAGTAAATCTTCTGTTGCATTAAACAATGATAATTCTATAACATTAATTGCCGATGACGACTACAAGATGAGGAGTTTAACAGAGATTTTACAAGACAAGCTTGAAAAGAGGGGCATTCCCTTAAAATCGCTTAACGTTGGCGAGCCAGAAAATGCATTAGGCGGTACTATTCGGCAGGTTATTACGTTTCAGTCAGGCATTCCTATGGAAAAGGCCAAAGAACTGGTAAAATTTATTAAGGGATTGAAACTGAAAATTCAGGCCCAAATTCAGGAAGATAAGGTCCGTATAACAGGGCAAAAGATAGACGATCTCCAGTCAGTTATGAAGGCAATTAAAGACCAAAATTACGATTTTGCTATGCAGTTTGTAAATTATAAATAGCAATAGTTATTTCAAAAACTCATGATTTTCCAGATCTTTTGAAATGATACGATAGACATGCTTTAGGGGGATGCCTTTTTCCTCAGCAATCCTTTTACAATCCTCATATTCAGGAGAAAAACTTTTAATATCCTCATGAAATTTCCCAATTTTAACCTTTATTTTACCAAGCCGGGTGTCAAATTCTTTGAACTCACGGGTAAGTATTGTACGAATTACTTTATATTTCCTTATGCCAAAGGTGGCTGTCTGGTCAAACAAAACCGATTCAACAGAAGATAGATTTCGTTCCGGTACAAGAGCGCTAATAATTATTCCGGGACGCTCCTTTTTCATCTGAATCGGTGTAAAATACACGTCCACCGCGCCTGCTTCAAATAATTTATCCATGACATAACCTATTATTTCTCCGGACATATTATCAATGTTGGTCTCAACAACCCACATTTCATCGGTTTCCTTACCCGGAGTTATTTCTCCTATGATGACACGTAATAAATTCGGTATCGTAGAATCATGGTAACTACCTGCCCCATAACCGACCTGAAGGATCCTCATTTCTGGAATAGTGTGTATGCCTTCTCCCAACGTCGTTACTATTGCAGCGCCAGTAGGGGTTGTTAATTCTTTTGCTATATCGACAGATTTTAATAGGTGTCCCTTAAGGAGTTCTGCCACTGCAGGTGGAGGAACAGGGAATGTGCCATGTTCACACATCGTATATCCATGACCGGTGGGAATAGGTGAGAAATATATCTTTTCTATTCCTGTGTGTTTTAGAGCAATTACTGACCCTACAATATCAACGATTGAGTCTATTGCCCCTACCTCGTGAAAATGGACTTCCTCTATTGAGGTATTATGGACTTTTGCCTCAACCGTTGCCAATCTATGGAAAATCCTGATACTATCTTTCTTGATATCGTGGTGGAGGTTGCTTTTTTCTATAATTGTCTGTATATCAGAAAAATTATACTGTGAATGGTGATGGTTGTGGTGTTTATGTCTATGTTCATCTTTTTGAGATATTATTACATGAACTTTTGTACCGCAGATACCTGCTCGCTTTACCTTTTCTGCAGATAGCTCATAACCATGAATGGGAAGTTGCCCCAGGCGCTCTTTTAAAACAGCGAGGTCTAATCCTGCATCTACAAAAGCCCCTAATGTCATATCACCGCTTATACCGGAAAAACAGTCAAAATATGCAATTTTCAAGAGATTTCCTCAAAAATGCCAAACCTTTCTGATTCATTACAATTGCCAGATGCTAACACACCTTTTTTTACGAGTCAATGAAAAACAAGTCCCGTTTTTATTAACTTATTTACATCCCTTTATATCATGGTATATAATATGACTGCTGGTAAAATTCAGATTTTTGGTTTTAGAATAGAAATTCTTCTCTCATATTGTATCTTTATGCTTAAGCTCCCAGGGGCTGAATGATTATTACATACGATGGATATCGGTATATTTGGTGGATCGTTTAACCCAATCCATATAGGTCATTTAATTGTTGCAGAAGAAGTATTTCAGCAGCAAAGATTATCGAAAGTGGTATTTATCCCTACCGGTATATCTCCGCATAAAGAATCAATCGATTTAATACATTCTTCTCATAGATATCACATGGTAAAACAGGCTATAAGCGATAACGATCATTTTGAGATTTCTGATTTGGAAATTAAACGGTCAGGAAAATCCTATACGATAGATACCGTAAAAACTCTTAAAGGGATATATGGGGAGAAACAGAACTTATATCTGATTATTGGATCAGATATGCTGCATGAGATAAATACCTGGAAAGACATTGATATACTTTCCAGCTTGTGCCGTTTTGTCGTGGTTAATCGTTTCCCGGTACCAATAAACGAAGATTCCCATAAATCCCATGTACCCCTTACCAAAGAGAAATCTTACAACTTTTCCCTTATGAGGGATGAGGCGGAGTTCAAAAATAAAGAGAAAAAAGAAATCGAAAGACTAAAAGTCATGATCCCATCCATTGGGATATCCTCTACCGAAATCAGGGAACGATTACGGGACGGGCGTAGTATACGATATTTGGTTCCCCGATGCGTGGAAGAGTATATTAAAGCACATAATTTATATAGAAAAAATCCCGCCGGGTTTATTGAATATAAATAAAGATAGTTGCGTAGAAGGGTAATAAACGTGAAAAATACCAAGCATGCTCTCAGAGATTTCACAAGAGAGATTCTTCATCGTTTTATTCTTCAGCATGAGGGTAATCATCATACTGAAGAGAACAAAGAATCTTGTGGAGTACTACTGTATCGTAACAGGAAATTTTTCCGGTGGAATTCTTTTGTCTCTCAATCGTTGTTATATTTGCAAAAAAGGATACCCTGCCTGTACTTATGGTGTACGTTACTTGTAGTATTCACTCTCTTTTCCATGGAGAATGTCAGTCTTGCCCAGGGGAATATCGTGGATTATTTTTTAAAGAACCCGAGCGCCTGGGAAGACACAAAGAGGATTATCCATAAGGAACCGACAAAAATTGTCGTTGCAGACGGATTAAAGGGATTGGGATTTAACCTTGCAGAGTTAACGGAAGGGGATGAAGTAGCCCTGGTTTTTATAGAATCCCAAAAGGCCGAAAGATTAAAATATAAAGGTTTCTGTAATGGAGAAGATAAACTATTACCGGGTAAGAATAGGGTTGTATCCGTTATTACCAGAAATTCCGGAGATCGTACAAGATTTCACTATAAATTCGTACTTCAAAGGAATGTCAATAGCGAACCTGTTACGATTTATTATAATGGGAATGCTATCCTGGAAAGTATATACGATGGTAGTTTGCCAGTTAGAGATATCTCTAATTTATCAGGCATTGAGCTTTGTGAGATAGAGGTTCATTCAAATTGGTAGAAAATAATTATAGCCACAGATTGTACGGATAAAAGGATATACGTGAAAAATAAAGGGCGTGTCGTTCTCATGTATGATAATACCTGTTGTTTATGTCGCGCCAGTATGAAATGGATTCAGCTACATGCAATCCGAAGAGATGCCTTTGAATGTATTCCATGCCAATCAGAGGAACGAAGAATCCGATTCCCTGAGATGACTGATGAGACATGTCGAAAATCCCTTCAGCTCGTACTTTCAGATAACCGGATTTTAGCTGGCGATATGGCATTACCAGAGATAGTTGTCCGATTAAAGGGTCTCAGATGGTCGTATGTATTGTTTAAGATACCCATAATAAAAGCACTCTTGTATGCTATCTATCACTGGATTGCCAATAATAGGTACATTATCTCACGAACGATAAAACCTTTTATTGAGGAGTAAGATATAAAAATTTAGTAATACCAGAAACCTCTTCGCCACCAGAAATGATCATGATAGTAGTAATCAGGTGAATAATATCGCTTTTCAACTGGCCAAAGGTGCATCTCCTTAGCCTGGATAACTGGATAGGTATATTGCACTTCGCCCACAGGTAATGTTTGTTTTCCCTGTACTTCTCCTGCGATAGTGATGGCTCGTCCTTTAGCATAGATAACCGGATCCAGATAGTGGTCGAAAGCCGCCAGAAATCTTCCTTCACTTGTATCCACATCTTTAGGCCTTCCCCGGGAACCCGCAGGATGTTGTAATATCTTTATAAAAGTGCCTTCTTTGGTATTTTCGGTCTCGATAATATTCCCACTTACGATAATCATTTCACCCTGGTAACGTTCAGGATCCTTAAATACCTCTTCAACTGTGATATTTGGATTAACTTGTTCTCTTACTTGTTTTGATATAACCGGTGCGCAACCGGTTATCAATAACAATGTCATCAATGATATACATTGATATGAGCTGGAATATGTAATGCCTTTTATCATATGCATTCCTCCTTATTAATGGAAATACCCAAGACCAAAGCCGATGTGGAATGAAGGGGAAGGAGAATAGTACTGCTTTTCAACTGGCCAAAGGTATATCTCTTTAACGTTAACAACCGGATAGGTATACTGTATTTCTCCCAAAGGTAGTATCCTCGTTCCCTGAACTTCTCCGCCAATGGTAACAGCGCGATCCTTGGAATAGAGAACCGGATCGAGATAGTGATCAACGATGGCTAAAAATCTTCCGCCGGATACATCTACATCTTTCGGTTTTCCGCGAGAACCGGCAGGGCGCTGTAATATCTTTAACAAAGTTTCCTCTTTCGTGTTTTCAGCCTCAATGATAATCCCGCTTATCACAATCATTTCACCTTTATAATGTTCAGGATCGCTTAATACAGCTTCAGGAGTGATATCTGGTTTTACCTGTTCTCTGATTTGTTTTGATATAACAGGGGCACAGCCAAGCATTGATAGCAATAATACAATCGGCATGAATCTGGGGAAAATAAAGCGCCTGTTGCCTTTTACCATGGATTAATTTACCCTCCCTTCAAAGAGATGTCGTATGAATTAAAATATCATGTGGCTTCATCAAAGCCTGCATGACACGGTGGAATTTTAATAGAAGCAATAAAGTTCTATGCACAGGAATTTTAATAGAGATTGTTTCTGCTTTAGCTTAGCTTGAGAATCAAAATTAAGCAACAAAAAATATACCGTGAAGGGAAACTAAACAGAATACAAATAAAATATTTAACCTCACTAAGGCAATTTAAGCCTGCAGGTTTGAGAAAACTCTTTCTGTATCCAATCAGTGATAAGAGAGGAATTTTTGTATGAGGGTGTGACATGTCACAGAAATGTGTTGCTACAAAAGTGTGACAGTTCACACCCTTCCTGGAGTTATAATATCCAAAGTCTGAGACAATCTTCTCAGGTATCCACAAACTCTTCCGGAATAATATTTCCTCTTCCTAAAATTCCATAAGGATCGAGCTTTTTCTTAATGCAGGCCATCTCCTTAATACCTGAGCGTCCAACCATATTGAGCAGATAATTCCTTTTGATCTTGCCCACTCCATGCTCTGCAGAGATAGAACCTCCCCAACGAATAATTATATCGGCAATTTGGCCGTAGAGTTGCCATCCTCTTTGTGCCTCGCTATCGTTCTGTGGAAGAATGTTTACGTGAAGGTGATTGTCCGCAATGTGTCCGAAGGTACAGTATCGAAGGCCTGAATCCTTCAGGATTTGCCGGTACAGTCTCAAGAGATCAAAAAAGTGTTCTTTTGGAACGGTAAAATCAGTGCCAATCTTCATTTGGTGGTGTTGCCGTAAGAGTTTGTTAACGAGAGCGGGGATAGCGTGGCGAAACACGCGAAATTCAGTATGTTCTTGAGAACTTTCGCTGAACCAACTCTGGTCTAACAGGACCTGATGGTTTTGGAATAACCGAAACCATTGTTCTGTAAGCTTTTTTTTTGAATGAGGGAGAATTTCCTGTTCAAAGAAAACAGCCGATTGGGCTTGTGGCGGGATTTGAGGATAGGCAGTACGCAGGATGTGAAGAGCATGGGAATCAAAATATTCCAGAACACTGGCATCGAATTGATCTTTTGTCTGAGAAACACGGTTCTTTAACGACTCATCTCTGGCCTGATCTACCAGATGCCAGGCATCTTCCTCCTGATTGAGAAAAACGATTCCACTAAAGAATCCGTAAGGTTTGAGAATAAGCTCAACCTCAACTTCAGTGAATACGCCTAAAGTTCCCTCTGACCCGATAAAGAGATCCAGGGCGCTCATCCCTGGTGTGATGTAATAACCGGCCGAATGTTTTATGCGTGGTGAACGATAGTGGGGTAACTTTAGTTCAAAGGTATTTCTGGAACCATTCAGAAAAATATGATCTTCTGAATCGGCAAGGAATTCTCCACGGTGCAAGTCCAGGATGTCACCTGTCGCAAGAACGATTCTTAATCTTCTCACCCACTTGCGGGTAGCTCCATATTTGAAGGTTCTGGCCCCGGAGGCATTGGTCGCTACACTGGCGCCAATAAATGCGTTCTGCTCCGTGGGATCTGGCGGGTAAAGAAGCCCATTCGCTGAAGCTGCTTCCTGAAGCCCTTTCAAGGTGAGGGCAGGTCCTGTTATGATATAACCCGATTTACTATCTGTTTGATAAACTCCTCTTAATCCACCTAATTTTTCAGTTGAAAGAACAATCCCTCCGAACGGTATTCTCGCCCCCACAAGGCCTGTCCCGTTTCCTGAGATCGTTACTGGCGTCCTGGTACATGATGCCTCTTCCAGTATCTGAACAACCTCTGTTTCATTTTCGGGGAAGACGACCTCCTGCGCATAACCACCGTTAAGGTTTGAAGCATCTTTAAGGTAAGGGTGTATTATACCTGGATCAGTGCTGCGGAGCATGCCGGTCTCTCTATCTTTTCTCTTACATCTATGGTATGTGTTGACTTATCTACCTGTACAATAAAAATCATAGCACTACCTCATTGCTGCTTACTATACTCGATAAGATCATATATTGCAATCTTGTAAGGGCAATTGTTTATAATCATGTATTTATTGTATATTCTGGAATTTCGAAATAGCTATGGAGAGACGCAAAATCTTGTGCCTCTACAGGTTTATATTTATCCGGCATTGAAAGGGTATCGAGGGCTTAATTAATGGATAGACTTGCAAGTTGGTATAAAAGATGCTAATAATGATATGTAGCAAAATTTTATTTTTCTGTTCTTGAAGGTTACCATAGGTAAGAAAAGGAATACAAGAACTTATGCCTCTGCCCAATATCATTGAACGAATATCCGATACTGTTTGGGAATTACCTGTCTCTTATAAACCCGGCATGCGCGTACCAGCAAGGATCTATGGAACGGAAAAGTTGATTCAGGCAATGGATGAAGCCGTCTATGACCAGATTACCAATGTGGCTACATTACCAGGCATTACCAAGTATGCGCTTTGCATGCCTGATGGTCATTCTGGCTACGGTTTCCCTATTGGGGGTGTAGCTGCTATGGACACGGAAGAAGGGATAATTTCTCCGGGTGGTATTGGCTTTGATATCAATTGCGGTATGCGCCTGGTGATGACGAATCTTACCTATAACGAAGTGAAACCTCATCTTAAGGAACTGGTTGATAAACTGTATAAGAAAATCCCGGCAGGTGTAGGGAGTACAGGCTTTCTGAAGGTATCAAGAGACGAATTTCGGCAGATTGTTGAACAGGGGGCACACTGGTGTGTCAAACATGGCTATGGATGGGAAGAAGACCTGGAGATGACCGAAGAGTCTGGTTGTATTGAAGGGGCTGATTCAAAGAAAATTAGCGAAAAAGCTATCGATCGGGGATACAATCAAATTGGTACATTAGGTTCTGGCAATCATTATCTGGAAATACAGGTAGCACGCCGTGAATATATAATGGATGAGAAGTTAGCCAGGGTATTCGGGATTACCGTTCCTGATCAGATCGCTGTCATGTTTCATACTGGCAGCCGTGGATTTGGCCATCAGGTGGCAACTGACTATCTGCAGGTTTTTCTGAAGGTGATGCAAAGTAAATATGGAATCAGCGTTCTGGATCGCGAGTTAGCTTCTGCCCCTTTCAATTCACCCGAAGGGAAAGATTACTATGCTGCCATGAAATGCGGAATCAATATGTCATTTGCAAATCGCCAGCTTATTTTACATCGAATACGCGAAGTTTTCTCAGATGTATTTGGTCGTTCTCCTCAGGACATGGGGATGTATATGGTATACGATGTTGCACACAATACAGCTAAGGTTGAGAATCACAGTATTAATGGTCAGACAAAAAAACTGCTGGTACATCGAAAGGGGGCTACCCGCGCATTTGGACCGGGAATGGAGGGAGTGCCGAAACGCTATAAGGAAATAGGTCAACCGGTTATTATTGGAGGCAGTATGGAAACCGGCTCTTATTTATTAGTGGGTACTTCCGGAGGTAGCCAAACCTTCTTTAGCACGGCGCACGGAAGTGGCAGAACTATGAGCCGAAGTAAAGCAAAGAAGACATGGAGAGGGGAGACATTACAGCATGAAATGGAGGCGCGGGGTATCTATGTCCGGAGTGCATCATGGTCGGGACTGGCTGAAGAAGCCGGAGGCGCCTATAAGGATATCAACGATGTCATCGAGGCAGCCGAACTATCAGGAATCAGCAAACGTGTGGCACTCTTTATACCCATTGGTAATGTAAAGGGATAACGCACACGGAATAGTCAATACAGGGAAAGATCATAATCTTGCAGGGGCAAACCTTGTGCTTGCTCTGGAAAGGTAATAATCCCAAATGAGTTTTCCTGCGGTATTATAGTACTCAAGATATGAAGCCGAACGTATTTTTGATAGGGTGGCACGGACAAACTCGTTTGTCCGTGATGGCGCAATCAAATCATGGCTCATTGTATTTGGTTTCATTATGTTCCGTCCGGTTTCATCTATTTGATACTATATGTCCTCATGATGCAAAAATTATATCGATATTGTGTTATTGATTTTTTTTATTGCAGGTGCGGTTGTACCGCAGTATGATAATGCCATACGAATATCTGGAAGATATTGCCATTGCTGATACAGCTTTTAAAGCCTGGGGTAAGGATTTAGAGGAGACGTTTATATCAGCAGCCAATGCTACGATGCATGTGATGGTAGAAGATCTTGATTCAATTCAGCTTCAGGAAAAGCGTGAAATACAGCTCGAAAACGAAGAGCTGGACATGCTCCTTTTCAATTTTCTGCAGGAGTTCATTTACTACAAAGATGCTGAACAGTTGATAGTGCGCACTCAACAGATACAAATTAAAGGGAAAGATCATACCTATGTGCTGGAAGCGACCGCTATGGGTGAAAAACTCAATCCGAAACGCCACCATCTTAAGGTCGATGTCAAAGCCGTAACCCTCCATCATTTCCGGCTGGAAAGAACCGACAGTGGATGGGAAACACTGGTAATATTAGACGTATAGATACACATAAGTTGCGCATAAACTAGACAAAAATTGTGCTAACCAGCCATAGATAAGGGAAAGATGGCAGTCATGGCTGAGAGAGCCTGAAAAATCTTGT
>JAANMY010004167.1_pt1 | contig 11204 bp, 7 predicted proteins | sample 7279691 | NCBI WGS metagenome assembly JAANMY01 (sample SAMN14094543, study PRJNA606508) | bioreactor metagenome | isolation source: A lab-scale SPAN reactor treating ammonium-rich wastewater day 388 | place: Ireland: Galway | collected 2018-02-07
GCTGAAGTCGGCAAATGCGCGTAAACGTAATCGCCGCCGCTTCCGTACGCAGCGTCCCGCAACAACAACGCCGCGTCCGGCACCAGCTCGGTAAACAGCGATCTGAATTTTTGCGAAAAGTGGAAAAGTGCACCTTTGGTCGCTTTTTCACTTTTTGATTTCTATAGCTCGAAAAAATGGCTAAACCGCGAATTCTCATCACAAACGACGACGGCATTCACGCCGAAGGCATTAAGGCCCTCGAGGCAGCGCTTGCTCCCATAGGCGAGGTCTTTGTCGTCGCACCGGAGGCTGAGATGAGCGGTGCCTCGCATAGCCTGACGCTCGCCCGTCCGTTGAGAATTCGGCGAATAGATGATCATCACTGGACGGTTGACGGCACACCGACCGATTGCGTCGTAATGGCGTTGAACAAGATCCTTCCACCGGATATGCCGCCGGACATTTGCTGTTCGGGGATCAATCACGGGCCTAATCTCGGAGACGATGCGAGCTACTCGGGAACGGTTGCTGGAGCGATGGAGGCGACGATCCTTGGAATTCCGGGCATCGCATTTAGCCTCGCAGTTTCTCGCGACCCTGATTTTGGGGAGTCGGTAAACGTCGCCGCGTCGATCACCGAAAAAGCTTTGAGCATAGGCTTGCCCATGGGGACTCTGCTTAATGTAAATATCCCACGCGGCCTACCGACCGGAACCCGCATCACAACACAAGGTTTTAAGACCGCTCGGCCGGTGATCAGCGAACATACCGACCCACGCGGAAAGCTTTATTACTGGATCGGTGAGGTTCGAAACGGATATCGGGCCGAGGGTGGGACAGATTTTGAGGCGATCGATGCCGGCCTTGTTTCGGTAACCCCGATGCGTGCGGATCTGACCGATCATTCATCCTTGACGCTACTAGACGATTGGAACGCCTAGCCAGAGAATTCAGTTTATGCCGCCCGGAGCAACACGCGATGACATGACGATCCGCCGCCAGCAAATGGTTGCGATGCTCGCCGATGAGTTTCACATTCGGGATGTTCGTGTTCTGGAGGCAATGGCGAAGATTGCGCGGCATCGATTCGTGCCCGATGCGTTAAAGGCGCAGGCTTACCGTGACGGTGCGCTGCCGATCGCTAGCGGCCAGACGATCTCGCAGCCATACATAGTTGCGCGGATGACCGAACTTCTTGAACTAAAAGGCAACGAAAAGGTGCTTGAGATCGGCGCGGGTACGGGCTATCAAACAGCGATCCTCGCTACCTTGGCGAGGAAGGTATTTGCGATCGAGCGGCACGAAACCCTTGCGCGTGAGGCGAATGCGAGGCTCGCCGATCTCGGATTTAGAAATATCACCCTAAAAGCGGGCGATGGCACAAAAGGATGGGACGCCTATCATCCGTATGATGTTATTCTTGTCGCGGCAGGCGGCCCGGACGTGCCTGCGCCGCTTGTCGCTCAGCTAAAGGTTGGCGGGAAGCTTGTCATACCGGTTGGCAGCAGCCGCGAGGATCAGCGGCTTATTCGTGTCACGAAAACCGATAGCGGTACTAGAACGGAAGATTTCGGCCCTTGTATGTTCGTTCCTTTGATCGGCGTTCACGGTTGGAAAGATCAGCAGCAGTAAATGGAAACACTCATCGATATTTTTAATGCCGTCCGAGAATTCTTAAATCCGGCGCACTTGATCGACTATCTCCTCGCTTTGCTCGGTAATTGGGTTTATCTCGGTCTCTGGTTCGTCATCTTCGCAGAGACGGGACTCGCAGTCGGTTTTTTCCTGCCCGGCGACTCTCTGCTGGTCGTCTCTGGGCTTTTTGCTGCTGCAGGCAAGCTGAATGTTGTGCTGGTAATGCTCGCATTCTTTCTTGGTTCGGTGATCGGCGACAGCACCGGTTATTGGACCGGACGCGTAATGGGAAAAAGTTTGTTCGGCCGCGAGAATTCTTGGGTGTTCAAGCCTTCGCGAGTGGAAAAAGCACACGCGTTTTTCGAGCGTTATGGGCCAAAAACTGTACTTCTCGCGCGATTTGTACCGATCGTACGCACTTTCGCACCCATTGTGATCGGTTCGGTAAAAATGGAATATCCAACATTCCTCGCTTACAGCGTTGCCGGTGGAGCGCTTTGGATATCTACGATGGTACTTGCGGGATATTTCTTCGGCGGGATCATCGAGAACGCGCTTGGCATTAAGCTGCAGGATCATATTGAGAAGGTCGTGATCGTCGTCGTGGCACTCTCGCTACTTCCGCCCGTCATCGAATACTTGCGGCATCGCTACGGAAAGAAGCCAATAGAGGACGCTCCGCAGGATATCGCTTAAATTTGTTTGACAGGTGTCTGCTTGATGCCTACACTTATTATTTGACCCATCGGGGCGTGGCTCAGCCTGGTAGAGCGCACGGTTCGGGACCGTGAGGTCGGATGTTCAAATCATCTCGCCCCGACCATCTATAGAAAAAGCTGTCTGCGGGAACCTCCAGACAGCTTTTTCGTTTCTAAAGAAATTTTCGAATACTGCCTAAAACGTCCACAAAATGTTGGCCGCAGAGCAAAACGCGATCAATTTAGCTGGTAGGTTGCAACGCTAGTTGGCGTTTCGTAGCAGCGGACCTTATAGACCTGGACGCGGTCGTCTGAGATCCGTGAATTTAGGTAATCGACAAAGAATTTCGCAAGATTCTCGGCAGAAGGGTTGAGTTCCTCGTCAAACGGGGGGAGTTCGTTGATGTTGCGATGGTCCAGGTAGCGAACGATCTCATCGGCGGCTTCTTTGAGGTCGCCAAAATCGATCAAGAGCCCGATGTTATTTAGCTCCGAACCTCGCGCGAAGATCTCGACCTTGTAGTTGTGTCCGTGCAGATTTTCGCATTTGCCCTTGTAGCCGCGCAGCTGATGGGCTGACGAAAAATTCCGCTCGATCATTACCTCGTAAAATGCCGTCATAGTATCTATTCGAGATTATCACTTTCTAGCTAAGAATTTCACGAACGTCATCTAGTTCGCTAGTGATCTTCATTCGCGGGAGAGAGGCAAGGAAGTCGCGGCCATAGCCCTTAGTTCTCAAACGCGGATCGAGGATCGCGATAACGCCGCGATCCGATCGGCTGCGGATCAGGCGGCCAATTCCCTGCTTCAGCGTGATTATTGCCTGCGGAACGCTGTATTCGAAGAACGAGGCTCCACCGCGTTCGTCGATGAACCGAGCGCGTGCTGCAACGAGCGGATCTGTCGGCACGGCAAACGGAAGCTTATCGATGATCACGCATGAAAGCTGTTCACCTCGAACATCGACGCCTTGCCAGAAGCTTTGTGTCGCGAAAAGCACGGCATTCGGCGTCGAACGAAATCGCTCGATCAGTCCGGCTTTCGACATCGTGCCCTGCACAAAACACGGGTACCCGACACGCGAGCTTACGAGCTGATAGAGAGAGCTCATAGATGCGTTCGACGTGCAGAGAACAAAGGCTCGCCCGTCGGTCGCGCGCAAGATCTCCGTTATCTCGCGTGCGGCCGCCGTCGCGTAGTCCGGTGATCGCGGATCGGGCATCGACTTTGGCAAATAGACGATCGCCTGAGTCTCGTGATCGAAGGACGACGGCGCCATGAGCGTCATCGTCCGCGCGGACGGCAGACCCAAGCGGTCGCGTATGAAGTTGAATCCATCTTTCGTTGCAAGCGTTGCCGATGTCAGGATGCAGGTATTCGTCTTATCGAAGAGCTTCTCGTTCAACAAGATAGAAACATCTACCGGTGATGCCTGCAGGAACATTCCACGGCCGCGGCGTTCGAGCCAATAGACATAATTCGGATCGTCCTGTCTTGTAATGAACGAAAGGTCGGCACGTATCTGCTTCAATCGGCGGGCAATGGATTCAGCCTCAACCATCTCGCCTGAGAATGCGTCAACAATAGTTTCGAGGCGATTCAGGGCATCCGAAAGAGCACCGTTAGCGTCCCCAAACGAGAGCCCGTCGCCGCGTTCGACCGAGATATCCCTCGAGAGCGGGAAACGGCCTTCGATTTGCCTTTCGGGCATCAGCCGCTGCCAAAATGATTGTGCGATCGATAGCACTTTGCCAGCAGCCTTTGTTATTGCTGCGGCCGACACTGCATTACTTACCGGCAGTGCCTCGGCATCGTGAGCTAGTTCTTCGAGCTGGTAGTTTGACGCCTGAACGCCAAAATAGTCTGCTGCGATGTCTTCGAGCAGATGGGCTTCATCGAAAATGACGGCCGAATAATCCGGCAAGACCTTGCCGAACTTATTGTCTCGGACGTTTAGGTCCGCAAAAAAGAGATGGTGGTTGACGACGATTATGTCGGCATTCTCGGCATTACTGCGCACACGCGTAATAAAACACGGCTCAAAGTCGGGGCATTTTTGCCCTAGGCAAGTATCAGCGCGAGCGTTGATGCGGTTCCAGAACGCGAGATTCTCCGGCAGATCTGTAAGTTCGGCGCGGTCGCCCGTCTTTGTCCCCTCCATCCATTCACGCACGACCCTGAAATGATCGACGTCATCGATCCCGTCCAGTATCGGTTGATGTCCGGAATGAGCAATGCGATAAATGCAGGCGTAGTTCGCACGGCCTTTCATATACGCGGCTTTGAATTTTGTAGGAAGGGCTTCCTGCAGGAACGGGATATCCTTCTCCATCAGCTGCTCCTGCAAATTCTTTGTCCCCGTTGAGATAATTATCCGGCACTTACCCTTGATCGCGGCGGCGATTGCCGGGACAAGATACGCGAGGGTTTTGCCGGTACCGGTTCCCGCCTCGACTATGAGATGTTTCTTCGCATCGAACGCCTCAGCGATCTTCTTGGCCATCTCGACCTGGCCTTCGCGATATTCGTAATTCTCGTGAAATTTCGACACAATGCCGCCGGGCGCAAAGACCTTTTCACTGCCGTTCTTGCTGTTTTCTTCTGCCATTGCCGACGGTTGACTGCGCCCGATATTCTGCTAAAATTCGATTTTCACGAAGAAGCTTGCCTGATCGCCCGCAAAAGCGGCCGAAAAAGCGTATTCGATTTCCCGGACAAACTCTTATTTTAACCTTAGCCCGCTCTCGTTTGCTAAGCATAGGGAGCCCATATTTCACGCACATTCTCACGCAACGTGAGAAAAACAGGAGACAACGTCAGATGTTTTTCGCTTCCGTTTCGCTAAAGGCCAGGCTCCGCCTTTTTGTTTTCGCCATCGCTGCCATTGCGGCATCGGCCAGCACACTGCTGTATCCGCATTTCGCCGCAAAGGCCGCAAAGGGACTGTTCGTTCAGACCGTCTCGGAGGAAGCATCGCTTCCGAACTACGACATCCGCACTGATGAAGACGCCGTTGCGAAGATTGAAGCGTACCGCTCGATAGCTGGTTTGTCCGCGCTGAATGTAAAAGAAGAGCGGATCGCCTTCAAGGCGGGCGAGGCGTCATTGAGAGAGCGGGTGCCGACACTCAAGATCGAATACAACGGCGACATCAAGATCCCGGAGGTTATCGGCCCGGATGTCTCGAAAGGACGCCACTTCTTGACGGCACCAAACGCCGTGCGCGACGGAAAAAGAGCTCCGATCCTGATCGGCTTCTTGAAAGAGAACAGTTCGCTGATCGGCGTTTCAGCGGGCGAGATCGATTCTCTGAAGATCGCGGCGGATTACACCAACCCGGACGGAAACCTGTCTTTTGTCGAGCTGAATCAGGAAATAAACGGCGTCCCCGTCTTCCGCGGCGAGGTAAAGGCCGGGTTCACGAAAGCGGGCGAGATCATTCGCGTTATCAACAACCTTGCCCCCGGGATGGAGAATTCGACGATCTCGCAGGATTTTGGGGATGCGTTTGAGGCTGTGAAAGCAGGTGCACGGCATATCAATGTAGATCCCTCGACACTCGATCTCAGCGAGAATGCAGCTGAATCAAGTGAACTGAAGAAAACGTTCGGTACCGGCGATTCGGCAACGACCGCCGAAAAGATGTATTTCCCGACCGAGCCGGGCGTTGCCGTCCCTGCATGGCGAGTGCTGATATGGCAGCCGGTGAACGCGTTCTACATCATCGTTGACGCCCACACCGGCACGATGCTCTGGCGAAAGAACATCACTGAAGATCAGACGCAAAGCTCAACGTACAGCGTCTATACGAATCCCAACGCAATGATCAACGTTGCGGATAATCCGTTCCCGATGACGCCGGGACCGCTTTCGCCGAACGGCGTGCAGGGAGCCGCGATCTCTCGCTCGAGCATCTCGCGTATTGGCAACGAGGCCCCGTATTCATTTAACAACAATGGATGGATCACCGACGGAGGCACCGTAACGGACGGCAACGCGATTCAAGCCGGACTCGATCGCGACGGCAGCGACGGTGTCGATCCCAACAGCGAGGCTTCGAGCGCGTCGCGGAATTTTGTTTACACATTTTCGCCTTTCAACCCAAACACGAACACGGGCGATCAGCCGGTTCCGTCCCCACAGACATATCCTGGAAGCGCATATCAGCAAGGCAGCATTACGCAGCTCTTCTACATCACGAACTGGTATCACGACGAACTCTATCGTCTCGGTTTCACTGAGCAAGCACGAAATTTCCAGCAAGATAACTTTGGACGAGGCGGAGTTGGGAATGACCGGGTTCGGGGCGAAGGACAGGACACTTCCGGCACTAACAACGCGAACTTTTCGACACCAGCCGACGGCGGTCGCGGGCGTATGCAGATGTATCTCTGGAGCGGTCCGAACCCCGATATCGACGGCAACTTCGATGCCGATGTCGTGATCCACGAATTTTCGCACGGACTTTCGAATCGCCTGCATGGCAATGGCAGCGGCCTTTCGCTGAATATGTCACGCGGTATGGGCGAAGGCTGGGGTGACTTCTACGGACACAGTCTCCTAAGCGAACCGACGGATCCGATCAACGGCATCTATACGACCGGCTCTTACGACACGTATCTCTCATCAGGTTTCGTGAACAACTATTACTACGGCATTCGCCGTTTCCCGAAGGCGGTCAGAGCGTTCACGGGAGCGAACGGGAAGCCGCACAATCCGCTCACGTTTGCTGATGCGGACCAAACGCAGCTAAATATCTCGGACGGCGCCTTTCCCCGCGGGCCTTTTGGTTCATCAACGGCGGATCAGGTTCATAATCTCGGCGAGATCTGGAGCTCGGCCCTTTGGGAAGTTCGTGCGCGGTTCGTTACACGTCTCGGCTGGGAAGTAGGCAACCGAAAGACCCTGCAGCTTGTTACCGACGGGATGAAACTTGCACCGCTCGGCCCCACATTCCTAACCGAACGCGATGCGATCATCGCTGCAGCACAAGGCAGCGCGTTAGCACCTGAAGCAGGTATTGATGCCGTCGATGTTTGGCAAGGGTTTGCTACACGCGGCATCGGGTTTAGTGCGTCTATTCAAAATTCAGGAACCGGTAGCGGAACTACTCGAGTGACTGAAGCCTTTGATATACCAAACATCATACAAGCTCCCGCGATGACCATCTCCGACACGTCCGGCAATGGTTCGGGCGCTCCCGATCCGGGTGAAACGCTGACATTCACGATCCCGCTGACAAATTATGGCGGGGCGGACGCGACGGGCGTTACACTTTCAATCGTCGGTGGCGGTTCGGCAAGCTACGGAACGATCGCAAACGGTGAAACGGTCAGCCGCGCGATGACCTATACAGTCCCGGCGGAAACTGCCTGCGGCTCGGTCATCACCCTGACATTCAACATTGCGAGCAGCCTCGGAAGCTCCTCCTTTACAAAGCAGATCGCTATCGGACAGCCATCTGCAACGCTCTACGAGAACTTTGACGCGGTCACCGCGCCGAATTTCCCTGCCGGATGGACGGTCACAAGCGTGCAGGGCGGGCAGCCGTTCACATTGACGACGACAACACCGCATACGGCACCGAACGTCGCCTTCGCGATAGATCCTGAAACCGGCGGTGGCGGCACGGACCTTACGTCGCCTTCGATCCCGATCACAACGGCGAATTCGACGCTGACGTTCAACCATAAATTCAACACGGAATCTGGCTGGGACGGCGGCGTTCTCGAGATCAGCATCGGAGGAGGAGCCTTCACCGATATCGAAGCTGCCGGCGGCACGTTCCTCGCGAACGGCTACAACGGAATGCTTCAGGGCGGAACAAATAATCCGATAACCACTCGCCTTGGATGGAGCGGCGATTCGGGCGGCTACATCCTGACGAGTGTACGCCTTCCGGCTGCGGCCGCCGGGCAATCCGTGCAGTTCAAATGGCGTTTCGGTGCAGATGACAACACCGCGTTTGACGGTTGGTATATCGACACCGTGACCGTCAACGGAAACACTGTCTGCACACCTGTTGAACAAAATTCCAAGGCACCGGCCGACTTTGACGGCGACGGAAAAACCGATGTCTCTGTTTTCCGGGATCCTGCGGGTGATTGGTATTTGAACCGCTCGACCGACGGATTCACCGCGATGCACTTCGGTACGCAGGGTGATATTCCGGCTCCGGGTGACTTTGACGGAGACGGCAAAGCCGACGTAGCGGTCTTTCGTCCGTCAAGCGGCATCTGGTACATCTTCCGCAGCAGCGACAGCCAGTTTGTCGTTCGACAGTTCGGCTTGAATGGCGACGAGCCGCGAGCGGGAGACTTTGACGGCGACGGAAAGGCCGATCTTGCGGTATTTCGAGGCTCAGAAGGCCGCTGGTATTGGATGAACAGCTCGAACGATGCATTCAATGTCGTGAGTTTTGGCCTGAATGGTGATCTGCCACTACTCGGCGACTTCGACGGTGACAACAAGACGGACCTCAGCGTCTTCCGCCCGTCGAATGGAGTTTGGTATCGGCTGAATTCATCCGACGGGTCGTTCGCCGCGGTCGGATTCGGTCTCGCGACGGATCGACCGGTTCCGGGTGATTACGACGGAGATGGAAAGGCGGATGTCGCGGTCTGGCGCCCGTCCAACGGCACATGGTACAGCCTCCGGAGCAGCGACGGTCAATATTCCGTCGTTCAGTTCGGTTCGAATGGCGATGTGCCTGCTCCAGGAGACTATGACGGAGACGGCAAATTTGACCAAGCGGTCTACAGATCGGGATTGTGGTACCTAAACCGTTCAACTGCAGGTTTTCAGGTAGTCTCGTTCGGTCTTCCCACGGATACTCCGATACCCAGCAAGTACTGAGCGCAGGTCCAACCTGCGTCGATCGAGGCCGAAGGTCAACATCTTTGTTGGCCTTCGGTCTTTTTTGAGGATCCGTCGGCAAGATCAGCGGCATTTGCGCGACAAACCCTGTTCAACACACTTCCGGAATTTGACGTGACTTTTGTTGACCTTAGGACCATTTTCTGCTACAACTAATCCGATAATTTTCGAAAAATTGGTCAGTTTACTGACATTGTTCATTTGGCTCGCGCCCAAAACCACGACGGGTTGCCCATTTAGGGCTCAAATATACCCATTTTGAAAGGTCCGAAAAGGACAAGAGTGGTGCGTTTTCTGGCCCTCAAGGTTCATTCAGAAACATTGAGTTTTGCCAACGCTGCTGAATTTTTCGAACGGTCTCAACAACACTCAAAAACGTAAAAGGAAAGCTTTAGGAGGGCTTCAACAAATGCAGAGACGTTTTTTATGGGATAGGCGTAGCGGAATATTGCTAGGTCTGTTAGTTCTCGGCATCGTGGCGGCTTTGGTCGTCCTGCCGAACTATTTCCACTCGAAGGCCGGTGTAAAAGCCGGTCTGCTACAGCGGACATCGAGCCTCGATGAAGGTATCCCAAAGATGTGGGATATCCGTGAGTCCAAGGAAGGACAAGCCGAACTTGCCGCGATCCGTGATCGTGCAGGCAAAGGCGAGGCTTTGGTCGCAAACATCCGCGAGAATTTCAAGCGGGGCGAAAGTGCGCTTCGCGACAGGATGCCTACAGTCAAGATCGAATACAACAATGATATTCGCATCCCCGAGGTTATTTCGCCGGACGTGTACAGCAAGCGCATTGAATGGCTTACCGGCCCTTCGGACGCAAAGCGTGCTGACATTCTTCGCAATTTCATCAAAGATAATCAGGACCTTGTCGGCGTTTCGTCGCAGCAGGTAGATGACCTTGTCACCGTTGCGGATTACACGAACCCGAATGGTGAACTCTCGTTTGCCGATCTCCAGCAGCGGATAAACGGCATCGAAGTATTCCGCGGTGAGATCAAAGCAGGGTTCAGAAAGGATGGCAGCATCATCCGCATTATCAATAACTTGGCTCCGGGTCTTGACTACGGTTCGCTTTCGACCGAATTCGGTGATCCTGCCGCGGCGGTGCGTTTTGCAGCTCAGCACATTCGCCACGATCTCCGTCCGGAAGAAAAGGTCCGCAACGATTCGGCCTCTGACGCCAACCGCGTGGTCTTTGGTCAGGGCGACTGGGCAACGACTGCAGAGAAAATGTACTTCCCGACGGAGCCCGGCGTTGCCGTTCCCGCCTGGCGCGTACTTATTTGGCAGCCCGTCAATGCGTATTACGTGATCGTTGACGCAGCGAGCGGCACAGTGCTTTGGCACAAAAATATCACCGATGACGATGGTACCGTTTCGGCGACCTACGACATCTACGGATTCCCAGCTACTTGGGCACAGATCGGAAGCTCACCTGCACCGCTTGCTCCGGGACCAAATGATCCGGCGCTTGGAACGCAGGGCGCGATGATGGCCCGCAACCAGGTCACTTTCATCGGTAACGAAGGACCTAATAGCTTCAACCAAAACGGTTGGATCAATGATGCCGACAATAAACTCGACGGCAACGCCCTCGAGGCCGGTATCGATCGCGACGGCACGAATGGTGTTGACCCTGCGTCGATTCCCGTCGGTAGCCCGAATCGCGTGTTCACCTCCACCTGGAACCCGCCGCCGGGAAATCCGGCACCTGGCGACGACCCGCTGACAGCTCAGGCACAGCGCGGTGCGGTCATCCAGATGTTCTACGTGATGAACCGTTATCACGATGAACTCTATAAGCTCGGATTCAACGAAGCGGCCCGCAACTTCCAGAATGTGAACTTTACAGGACAAGGCGTTGGCAACGACCGTGTATCAGCCGAAGGCCAGGATTCTTCGGGAACGAACTGGACCCGCCTCGGTTCCGCGGCGGAAACGTCCGTTGTCTCGGTGCGGTCCTTGCCAAGGTTGTAAAGCTCAAAGCGAACCTTGCTCCCGGACTTGTC
>JAANMY010004169.1_pt1 | contig 11198 bp, 7 predicted proteins | sample 7279691 | NCBI WGS metagenome assembly JAANMY01 (sample SAMN14094543, study PRJNA606508) | bioreactor metagenome | isolation source: A lab-scale SPAN reactor treating ammonium-rich wastewater day 388 | place: Ireland: Galway | collected 2018-02-07
GCATTGCCCAAAAACGCAATTCATACAAATTGTACTGTTACGATTAAGGTTGATGGCACAACGCTGACAGGAAAATTTAAAAATGAGGTTTCTGCCGCTGAAAAAGCACACGGGCATCAACATTAAATCTGTGAAGGTTGAAACATACTATCTTCTTCTTTTTGGGGAAGAAGATGGTATGTCAATTCAAATACCGTGTATCAATATTAAGTGAGAAAAACAAATAACACAATAATGCTAAAGGCTATAAGAAAGTAACGATATGGAACAATTTATCCATTACTTTTTACACCTTATTTTTCCGGGTATCCTTTCCTATTTTCTGTTTAGGGAAAATTGGATAAGATGCTATGCAATATTGTTGCTCACTATGCTGGTTGATTTAGACCACCTTTTGGCAACACCAATATTTGACCCTTGCAGGTGCAGTATAAATTTCCACCCCCTGCATAGCTGGTTTGCTATTGCTATTTACTTTATCCTGTTGTTTTTCAAACCGACACGGGTTGTTGCCGTGGGGTTGCTTTTACATATGGCTACCGATGGTTTGGACTGTTTTCTTAGCCAAAATAATTGCGGTTGATGTTAAAAGATATAAGACATATAAAAGGTTTTTTTCTTTTGCTATTGTACGTTTTTGCAAATAGCCCGGTTATCTTATACCACCACCACGACGATGAAATTATCGCCTATTCAAAAGCAAGCCAATGTGAGAAGGCAATATATTATGGGGATGAAAGCAATGCCTGTAATCATAAGGCACATCTTACCAAAGCATTCAAAAAGTGTTCACTGTGCGATAATCATTGCTTATCGCCTCATCTTATCGTTGATGCCATTATTGTTTACGTTGATGTACAGCCTTATTTTGAATACAGCTTATGTAAGGTAAGTTTCTACGAAGCGGAACGCCTTACAATCCAAAACAAAGGACCGCCCACAGTTTGATTTTTTATATAGACGCAAGCAGTCAAACGCCTGTTTGCTCATATCAAACAATAATCGTTAAAAAATCAAACAATGAATTTAAAAAGCATATTACTATTGGTTGCTTTCGTATCAGCAACCTTAAACATATTTGCACAAAACAGTATTTCAGGTACGGTAAAAGACGAAACCACAAACGAGAATTTAGCTGGTGCATCCATCTATATTGCTGACCTGAAAACAGGTGCAACGACAGACACAAACGGTAGTTATAAAATCAATAACCTTAAAAGGGGAACCTACCTTTTAGAGATAAATTATACAGGCTATCAGCCAATAATCGAAAAAATAAGCATTGACAAAGATACGGTTATGGACTTTTTGTTAAGCCCCGCTGTTACAGAACTGAATGAGTTAATCATTACAGGCGTAACCCGCTCAACAGAATTAAGACTAAGCCCTGTCATTGTTAAAGCGGTGGACGGTAAAACACTCAATCAGAACAGTGCTACCAATCTGATTGATGCTTTAAGGAATGTACCCGGTGTAAACCAAATAACAACAGGGACAGGAATTTCAAAACCTACTATAAGAGGTTTAGGGTTTAACAGAGTAATTACATTAAACAATAATATCCGGCAGGAAGGACAGCAATGGGGCGATGAACACGGTATTGAGATAGACGAGAATGCAGTGGACAGAGTGGAAGTTGTCAAAGGTCCCGGAAGCCTTATGTACGGTTCGGACGGTATTGCGGGAGTGCTTAATTTTCTTGCTCCGAAAGCCTTGCCGTTAGGACAGGTAAAAACACAGGTTTCCTCCAATTACCAAAGTAATAACAACCTCATTGGCTATTCCGTTGCCAACGCTGGGAATAAAGACGGCTTGCAATGGCTTGGCAGGTTCAGCAACAAGTTTGCAGGCAACTACCAAAATGCCTACGACGGAAAAGTTTTCAATTCGGGATTTAAGGAAATCAATGGTAGCCTGTTTTTGGGAATAAACAAAAGCTGGGGACACTCACACCTGACCGTAAGCTCTTATAACAACACCCTTAATCTTGTAGAGGGAGAAAGAGATGAATTAGGAAGATTTATCTACGAAAATGCCAATGGCGATGAAGTAGCAGCAACCGACAAAGATTTGAAAGGATATAAAACAGGTTTTCCGCATCAGAAGATAAATCATATTGGAGTAGCTTCAAACAATTATTTCATATTGGATAAAGGAACGCTTAATGCCGACTTTGGTTTTCAGAACAATAAAAGAAAAGAGTACGAAGACCCTTCCGCTCCTGACCAGCCCGCTTTGTTCTTTGATTTGAACACGCTGAATTATAACGTACGGTATAATTTTGAAAAGTCAAAAGGTTGGGAAACTTCGGTCGGTATTGGTGGTATGTGGCAGTCCAATACCAACAGAGGAGAGGAATTTATGATACCTGCCTATCATCTGTTTGATGCAGGCGGGTTTGTTTTCACACAGAAAACTTTTTTTGACAAGCTCACTTTAGCCGGAGGTATCAGGTTCGACAACCGATATATGAACTCAAAGGAACTTTACCTCAATGAAGATGAAAATCCCGTTTCCGGTACAGACCCCGATGCGGAGTTGAAATTTAGTGCTTTTAACAAAAGCTACAATGGCATTTCGGGAAGTTTGGGATTATCGTATAAGGTGGATAAAAATTCTACTTTCAAATTTAACGTATCGAGAGGTTTCAGAGCACCGAACAGCACCGAGCTTTCTGCCAACGGAAGACACGAGGGAACATTTCGGTATATCATCGGAAAAGCTGATTTAAAATCAGAAATCAGCCATCAGCTGGACGTTGCCTACTTTCTTAATTCCAAACATATCACGTTGGAGATTACACCATTTGTAAACTTCATTCAAAACTATATCTATTTGGAAAAACTCGTTGCGGAAGACGGAACTGAAATCATTCCCGACCCGACTGACGGCGCACCTGCCTTTCAATATACGGCAGGAAATGCTACTTTGCTCGGTGGCGAAATCTATTTGGATATACACCCACACCCAATAGAATGGTTGCATTTGGAAAATTCGTTTTCCTATGTGCAGGCTACCCAAAGCAATCAGCCCGAAAGCTCAAAGTATCTGCCGTTTATTCCTGCCCCAAGGTACAGGGGAGAAATCAAAGCTGAACTAAAGGAAGTTAATCATACATTTTCTAACGCCTATATCAAATTCGGTATAGACTATTTCTTTAAGCAAAACAGATTTTTCAGTGCTTACGGAACAGAAACGGCAACACCGGCTTACACGCTGTTGAGTGCAGGAATTGGAACAAATATAAAGGCATTCAACCGAAGCGACTTTATGTCTTTGTATATCAGTGGAGAAAACTTGGCTGACGTGGCTTATCAAAATCATTTGAGCAGGTTGAAGTATGCCCTTGAAAACCCCGCAACAGGACGTATGGGTGTTTTCAATATGGGACGTAATATCAGCGTGAAAATGATAATGAATTTTTAACAACAACTCTGTAAAGCCTTATCAAATGTATGGTAGGGCTTTGCAGAAAATTTTTGATAAATATGAGAAAGATTTCAATTACAGTAATACTATTGATATGCTCCATAATTACCAATGCACAGCGTTCGGAGCATTCCGATACTACACCACCGCAAGAGTTTTCCCTTAGTGCCGGGGCGGTCAATACCGCTATTCTACAAAAGGGATTTTACGGGGGATATTTGGATTTAAAATATTACCCCGTCAAAAGGTGGGCTACGGGGCTTAGTTTTTCACTTGTTGGAAGAAAGATAACAGATAATTTCACTTATTCGATAGGACAGCCATTGGTTGATTTTTATGAAATAGGCTGGGTTAATCAATATGACATAATTCAGAAAGATAAAATCCGTCTTGGGGTAAGCCTTAATAATGGTGTTGTTATTTCGAGGCTTGGGGATAATGCCGAAAAAGAAAAATATATTGGGCAAGATTTGGTTCGGGAAAACGTGCAAAAGAAGTAGCTACAAATTATTTCTACCTGTTACAACCCGGCTTAAATATTTCGTACAAGATTTATTCAAACACTAACAGTCCTGACATTTACTTTACAACCAAATTACAGTATCGGGCAGTATTTGGCAGTCCGAAATACGGACAAATCAACGACTTTTCTAACTATTGGATAGGAGCAGGAATTACAGTTTTAAGCGATATGTAAACAGAATTATTTAAAAAATTTCAGAACAATACTATAAGAAATCATAAATGAAAAATAAAACATACGACATACTCGGCATTTCGGCAGCAACGCTCTGTTTAATCCATTGCCTGATTTTCCCCTTGCTTGTCATTATACCGATTGGCATATCGCATAATCCGTATATAGATTTAGCCTTTTTGATTATCGGAGCTATTATAGCCTTCAAAATCTGCAAGACGACTGACAGCAAGCTGGTCATTGCTCTTTTTGCCGTTTCATTGCTTACGATTTTAATTTCGGTAGTCCTTGATTTTGTTTATCATATCCACCTACCGCTTATCTATGTAGGTTCTGCCGGACTTATCACGGCTCACATCATCAATCATCGAAGAACACATACTTAATGAAAGTATATCAATATATAAAAAACATCATTACTGAATGGCAACAGATAATATAATAAAAGTAATCACAGAACCATTTAAAACCCTGCGAAACACGACTTTCGCAAGGCTTTATTTCGCACAGATAGCAAGCCTTTTCGGCGATGCTTTTACGTGGCTCGGTCTGGCTTTGCTCACGTATGAGATAAGCCCCCAAAATGCCGCCGCTATTTTGGCATCAGCCCTAACATTAAGGGTAACGGCATACATCATCTTTTCGCCCTTTGCAGGTGTGGTATCAGAAAAATTCCAACGCAAACAGATATTGCTCATCACGCAGTTTGCAAGAATGACAATCGTCTGTATGCTGCCTTTCGTCAATGCCGAATGGCAGTTGTACGCATTGATATTTGCATTGAATGTGTTTGCTGCATTTTTTACGCCTACATACAGGGCAATCATTCCGCAGATAGTAGAAAAAGAAATATACAGAGAAGCTAACGGCTTATCAATGGCAACTTTTCAATTGTTGAGCGTATTTGGTCCTGCATTAGCAGGTATCGTAGCAGTTTGGTTAGGAGCGACACAAATATTTTTCGTCAACGGTGCTACCTTGTTCATCGCTATATTGTTCATTCTTTCCATTCCGAAATCATCATTGCAAAAAGGTGTAAGCAGTGATAATGCCGTACCTCAAAAAACGTGGGGCGAAGTATTAAAAGGCATACGCTTATTGTTCGGCAACAAGATTGTACGGTTTGCATTGAGCATTGAATTTATATCAGCCGTTGCAGGTGCTTTGGTATTGGTCAATACAGTAGGATTAGTAAAAACAAATCTTCAGTTAGATGATAAACACTATGGCTGGATAATGTCGGTATTCGGTGTAGGTGCAGCGATTACAGCATTTTTATTGGGTAGTTTGGACAAGTCCAAAACACGTAGCGTTTCACTGATTAGCGGAGCAATGCTAATAGGTGTTGCCATTAGTTTTGCCAATTTCGTACCGTTCAACGGTTTGATAATCCTGTGGATTTTGGCAGGTATCGGGCAGACGTTAGCCGATATGCCGTCCGAAACACTGATAGGCGAAAATATCGAACCTAAAGACCAAGGCAAAGTGTATGGTGCTCATTTCGCATTCTCCCATTTGTGGTGGGCAATCGCCTATCCGATAGCAGGATTTTTAGGTACACAGTTCCCGAACAGAGAATTTTTGTACGGTGGGATAGCCACCATTGTTTTGGCGGTTGTAGCCATTCTGATGTTTAGAAAATCAAATTAAAAAAGCCTAATCAAAGATGCAGCCTGAATATTAATTTAAGATAACCCGTATGGATAAATTTTATCAACAGACGCTAATTAAGCTGGAGGACGAAATCAGGGAATTGGAAATTGAAACCGATTGCTCTGTGCAACGAATTGAAGCAGTTATAAAACTTATCATTAAAACATTGTCCGACATAAAGGAGCACATCTTAAAAATAGGGTTTAAGAATAATGTTGAAGAAATCCATTTTTTCAAACATCAGAAACCCGTTATCGTTGCTAAGCTCATTTATTACTATGCCATTTATAAAATTGAAACGAAAAAGCCCAACGGCACGAAAGCGGTCAAAAAATATTTCAATGAAGAATTGAGAAAACTCAAAAGACACTTCAATAATAACCTTGAGCTTTATAAATATTATCGTACCAACAGTACATTTCTTGATGAGAAGCTATTTATAAGAGGAAAATTTGATATTAAGTTAAGTATAGACACTATTTATTTGGAAACAGATATTAGGTTTTCTACTTATTATGATTATAAAATAGCCGAGATTATTGCCAATGATTTAATACAGGTATATCTTGAAGCCAAATTAAATAAAAGCAATCAGAGCAAGACATCAGAAAATCCACCTCTCAAATGGACGGCAAGCAAAGCCTCCGCAACCGAATTGATTTACGGATTGTATTTGTTAGGTGTATTCAACAATGGGAATACGGATATTATCAATATCGTTAGATATTTTGAGCGTGTTTTCGGTATTGATTTAGGCGATTTTTACCATACGTTTATGGAACTCAAATCCCGAAAGATAAACCGTACCAAATTATCAGACAGTATGCGTGAAGCACTTATAAAAAGAATGGACGAACAGGACGAGAAATAGTAGTCATTGGATTGAAAAAAAGTAACAGGGGATTTGCAGATCCCCTGTTACTTTTTAGCCAGCATTATAATCAAAATTTGAGGTCTTCATTCTCATTAACTCATTATTTACAATACCCCTCGTGCCAAATGAACACCTTTTGTCCGTACAATACTCTCCGAGAATTTTGGCGTTTCTTGCTTTTTATCAACCTGTTCCGCAGACTGTCCTTTTTGTTCCGGTTCGATAGATAGCTGTATCTTTCGCTCGATAGCAGCCAGCTCCGTTTTGAGTTCGCTCAGTCGGCTCTCCTTAGACCACGTACCATTAACCACCTCCTGAAGCACAGGTATATCCTTTTGATAGCTCGCAATGCTTTCCTGTTCCTTTGCAATAAGTGGCGGTATTTTTTCCAACGCTCTCAAAAAGTTAACGGAGGCGGTTTCAGGGTCTTTCGCAATCACACCGAAATTATGATTGTACTTGATGTTGCCCTCTCCCTTTATGAAAAATCGGTTGACCCGAATATCTACGCCGTCTTTTTGCGACATTTCCGTTTTAACCAAAAGCTGAAAGCCGTACAAACTGCCAATCTCCTGATAATCCCCACCTGTACGGGCTTTGTCTGCAATCTCGTTGAGCTTGGTTCCAATCTGTTTAACATTTGCATTAGGCGACAATCCGTCCAACTGAACGGGGTTTGCGATTTTGCCGTCCTGCCTTTTTTGTATGCGTTGCTGTAAGTTCTCCCAATCGGTTGTCATACGGTTGAGGCGTGATTGAGCTGCGTTAAATTCTTCCGTATAGTTTTCCAATTTGCCTTTAGCACTGTACTTAGAGCGGTTAAACGCTTGCTTCTCGCTTTCCAATCCGGCAATCTGTTTTTCAACCCGTGCCTTATCCAACAGGTCTGTATTTCCTGACAGGATTGCCACGTATTCCGAGAAGTTCATACCCGACTTTTCGTCCATACTGCCCTCGTCAATGGTTCGCTTGCCGAGATTATTGGATTTTAATTGGTCGATAAATAGCTGTTTGTTGAACAGCAGGTTGAACTTATAACTATCCAAAGATTTCTCAACGGCATAAATGATTACATCTACTTTGTTGTCCGCAAAATGTTTGGCAATTTCATTGCCTTTGCGGATTGCCCGACCGTCACGCTGGGCAAGGTCGCTTGGTCGCCACGGGGTATCTAAGTGATGAACGGCAACGGCTCTTTTCTGTGCATTTACACCCGTTCCGAGCATACTCGTTGAGCCGAACAGCACACGGATTTTGCCCTCGTTCATTCCTTTGATAAGGTCTTTACGTTGCTTGTCCGTTTTGGCTTCCTGAATGAACCGGACTTCGTTAGCAGGTATGCCGTGGTCTTCCACGAGCTTGCGTTTGATTTCCGAGTACACATTCCACTCATTCGGCTTGTACGTTCCCAAATCAGAGAACACGAATTGCGTACCTTTCTGTGCATTGTATTTGTTGTAATACTTCGCAATATTATTGGCACAGTGCGTGGCTTTATTGTCGGGGTGGTCTTCATACATACCGCTTACCATTCGCATATCCAATGACATCTTACGGGCGTAGTCCGTAGCAATTAGCATTTTGGCTTTTTCTTCCGATTTTGACAACGGGTGTCTGCCGAGCAGGGTTGCATCGCCCGACTTGGCAAATTCCATTAAGTTCTGAATAAACTCCGCTTGGTCGGGCGTAGGCGGAATGTTGTACAGGATTTCTTTTTTTTCGGGACGGTCAATCCCTATATCTTTGGCAGTCCTGTAATCCGTGATTTCAGAGTAGAACTGTGCCAGCTCCGGTACTTTGATAAAATAACGGAAACGTTCTTTTGCTACGATATTATTAGCCACTGAAAACTCGTAATCGGTTGTTTTCCTTGCGTAGATAGCTGCCCACGCATCAAAACAGTTAATGCCCTGTTTCTCTAATGCCCGTGGTCGCAGGTATTTGAACAGGAGGTACAATTCCGTCAATGAATTGCTGATAGTCGTTCCCGAAAGAAAGGTAGCCCCCATATCCGCATTGGTTCGCTCCTGAATGGTGCGGATAGCAAAAAGCAGGTTCAACGCTTTTTGGCTACCGTCCACATTACCCAATCCGGCTACCCGACTATGACGGGTATTGAACATCAGGTTTTTGAATTGGTGGCTCTCGTCGATAAACAAATGGTCTATGCCCATCATTTTGAAATCGACAATATCATCTTTGCGGTTCTCAATATCGTGCTGTAAGGTCTTTAGCTTGACTTCGAGATTATCCTTTCGCTTGATAGCTCCGGCAAGCATACCCCTTGTTACTTCCGCACCGTCTGCCTCCATTGCATAGAGGTTTCGCTCCACATTATCCAATTCTATTTCGAGGATTTCCTTTTGAATTTCGGGGCTTTGCGGTATCATCCCGAATTGGTCGTGCGTGAGAATGACACAATCCCAATCGTTGTTTTTAATATCCCCGAATATCCGCAGGCGTTTTTGTGGCGTGAAATCTTCCTTTCCTGGAAACAGTATTTTTGCGTGGGGGTACGCAGTTCGGTAGGCTTCGGCGATTTCGTGTACATTACTCTTTAATCCGATTATCATTGGTTTGTGTGCCAAGCCCAAACGCTTCATTTCCTGTGCAGCCGTACACATAACCAATGTTTTCCCAGCACCGACCTCGTGGTCGCAGATAGCCCCGTTGTTCAGCTTAATCATCCAAACGGTATCCTTTTGGCTACTGTACAGGTCTTCGATACCCAACGCTTTGCGGTCTAAGCCTGCAAAGTCCTGATGGCTTCCGTCATAGTTCGGACGGACAAAACAGTTGAACGTATCGTTGTATTGGTCGGTCAGTCGGGTTTTAAACTCGTCACTTTGGGCGTGTAGCCAATCCGTAAAGGCGGAACGGATTTCGTCAATTTTGGAATTAGCCATTTGTATGGCTTCCATATCCTTGACCTTGACTTCCTGCCCGTCTATTTCGACTTTCTTGGTTATATCGGGTGTCGTATTGACAAGGGCGTGTTTCAGTAACGCCACGCCGTCAAACGTCCGGCTCTCCGACTTGACCGCATACTTGACCCAAATATTTTGGTTGCCCTGATTACAGATGACCGAAAAATCATCGGAGCTGTCCGAATAGTGGATTTTTACATCTGCATCGAACAGGTGTGAAGCAAATTTGGCGTAAACACCCGTGGGTATCCAGCGTTCGCCGAGGTTAAAGTCCAGCTCCTCAAATTCGATACGTCTTGGTCGGGCTTCCTCCAATACGGTAAGGCTTTGCTTGGCTTCCTTATCATCGGGATTTTGTTCAACGTAGGTTCTGATTTCGTTGGCTTTTTCAACCACATTGCCCGCTATCCAGCGTTCGGCAATTTCGTACTCCCTTTCCAACGGGTTGTAAAAAATACGACCGTGCAAATGCTCTTTCAGTGCATCGGCGATCATATTGCTGATTTCGGACATATAGTCCAAATCCACCGTTCCGAATTTGTTCAGCGAGGAAGCTAATGCTTCCGGCGGATTGTCCGTTGCTAATGTTGTGGTGGAGAAACTTACGGGATGGTTGAATATATCCGCTTTCTGAACGATACCGCCCTTTACACGCTCCAAATACGGGATTTCTTTTCCGGCACTATCCGTTTTAATCAGCTTGATATTATCGGCACTGTTCAGGTTGCTGTACTTTTTGATAAAGGCATCGTACAGGCGGTTCAGGTTTTCCCTTTCTTCCTTATGCTCCGTTTGTTTTTCGGCTTCTTTCTGATACAGGTCATTATAAGTATCACGTACAGCGATATAGGCTTCGGCTCTTGCTTTTTGGGCGGATGGCAGTTGCAAAGGATGGAACATTGCCGTTCCGTTTTCCTTATCCACCTCCTGCAAATGACCGACCCAGCCGTTATCCACGACAAGACAATCGTTACGGTGGTACGATTGCAGTTCCTGACTGTATAAGGCAGGTTCGGGAATGGCAACAGTCACGGGAATAGCTGGCTTGTCCGCTTGGCCATTTCCGTTTTGTTGTGAAAACAAATCTCCGATGACCTCCTGTTTAATGCCGTTTGGTGGGCTTGTCCTGTTAACCTTACCATTGGGAGCAGGAGGCGTGTAAGGTTGTTGCATCGCTCCACTGAATAAGTCCGTTTGCCGATTGATAGGCGTTCTCCGTCTATTGGAGGTTTGCCTTTTGGTTCTTGATGTTCGCTTAGGCGGAGCAAGAACGGCAACAGGTTCGCCAGCATTTTCAAACAGGTCGAAAATGCTTAACTGCGTAAATTCCTGTGGGCTTTCCTTTCCTATGGTTGTTTGCGTAAAACGAGGTAGTTCCGGCTGAATGATTTCACGCTCGATAACAGGAGGCGTTGGTGTTGGTTGTACCGGAATTTGTACGATTGGCTCATCGTTCCGCTCGCCTTTGTACAAAGACAAATTCAGGTGCTTTCTAAAATCATCGGAAAGCATCTGTTTAAGATTTTTGGCAATGCCCTCAACGCCGTCTTGGTGGGTATAAATTAATGCAGGTTGCCCGTATGGGTCAGTACCTACTTTCCAATGCGTATTTATAATT
>JAANMY010004173.1_pt1 | contig 11186 bp, 9 predicted proteins | sample 7279691 | NCBI WGS metagenome assembly JAANMY01 (sample SAMN14094543, study PRJNA606508) | bioreactor metagenome | isolation source: A lab-scale SPAN reactor treating ammonium-rich wastewater day 388 | place: Ireland: Galway | collected 2018-02-07
TGGATGCCGTTCCGCTTCCCCGACCAGTGGCTGGCCTTCTGCGGCATCATGCGCCGCGTGCTGGCGGCCAACGGGCTGATCCACAGCAGGCACGCCGACACCTACCGCAAGCTGCTGGATGAGACGCCGCCCGTCGAGATCGAGGGCGAGATCGACGACCGCATCAAACAGGCCCGCACACCGATCAACCCGGCCAGATGCTGGGAGAACCGCGGCGCGGAAACCATGGCCGACCTCGCCGAGCGCATCTGGCACGAAGTAGACCACCCACCCTACCCACCACCCAGAAAACAATACGCACCTGACTAGCACGCAGGGACACACGCCGCCGTGTCCCCACGGAACCCCCGGATTGGCATCCCGGGCTTTGGTTCTTTGCTGCGCTTGCGCCATGAAAAACCCCCGGGGCGGGTTTCCGCCCCGGGGTTGGGTTCAGCTTGTGGCGAACTTACTTGTTGTCGTCTTTCACCGAGTAGTCGGCGTCTACAACGCGGTCGCTGCCGCCGGCGGTTTCGGTGCCTACGCCGCCTCGTGCCTGGGCCTCTTCGGCCTGCTTGCGCATGTCCTCCTGCTCCTTGGGGCTGGCGTTGGCGTAGATCTTCTCCGCCAGCTTGTGGCTGGCCTTGGTGAGCGCTTCCGTGGCGGCCTTGATCTTGGCCACGTCCTCGCCCTTCATGGCCTCTTCCAGCTCTTTCTTCTTGTCTTCGATTTCCTTCTTGCCGGCTTCATCCAGCTTGCTGCCGTGTTCTTCCAGCATCTTGGCGACGCTGAAGGCCATGCGGTCGCCCTCGTTCTTGGCGTGAATCAGCTCGACGCGCTTCTCGTCGTCGGCCGCGTGCGTTTCGGCCTCTCGGCGCATGCGCTCGATTTCGTCCTTGCTGAGGCCGCTGTCGGACTTGATCTCGATCTTCGCTTCCTTGCCGGTGCCCTTGTCGCGGGCGCTGACCTTCAGGATGCCGTTGGCGTCGATGTCGAACTTCACCTCGATCTGCGGCATGCCGCGCGGGGCCGGCGGGATGCCGGTCAGGTCGAAGCTGCCCAGCAGGCGGTTGGCGGACGCGATCTTGCGCTCGCCCTGGTAGACCTTGATGGTGACGGCCGTCTGGTTGTCGGCGGCGGTGCTGTAGGTCTGCTCCTTGCTGGTGGGGATGGTGGTGTTCTTGGGGATCAGCACGTTCATTTCGCCGTGCAGGACTTCAACGCCCAGGCTGAGCGGCGTGGCGTCGAGCACCAGGATGTCCTTGAACTCGCCGGTGGCGACGCCGCCCTGGATGGCGGCGCCCAGGCCCACGACTTCGTCCGGGTTCAGGCCGCGGTTGGGCTCGCGCCCGAAGATTTCGCGGCAGATGGCCTGCACCTTGGGGATGCGCGTGCTGCCGCCGACCAGCAGGACTTCGTCAACTTCGCTGGCGCTGAGACCCGCCTCGGTCAGGGCCTGCTTTGTCGGGCCGACCAGGCGGTCGAACAGCTTGGCAGCCAGGCTCTCGAACTTGGCGCGGCTGATGCTCATCTGCAGGTGCTTCGGGCCGCTGGCGTCGGCGGTGATGAAGGGCAGGTTGATTTCGGTCTGCTCGGTGGTGCTGAGGTCGCACTTGGCCTTCTCGGCCGCTTCTTTCAGGCGCTGCAGGGCCATCTGGTCCTTGCGCAGGTCGATGCCCTGCTGCTTCTGGAACTCGTCGGCGATGTGGTCGATCAGCACCTGGTCGAAGTCGTCGCCGCCCAGGTGGCCGTCGCCGGTGATGCTGAGCACCTGGAACACGCTTTCGCCGCCCTCGCTGGAAACCTCCAGGACCGAGACGTCGAACGTACCGCCGCCCAGGTCAAACACCGCGAACCTGCCCTGCTTGCGCTTGTCGAGGCCGAAGGCCACGCAGGCGGCGGTCGGCTCGGGCAGCAGGCGCAGCACTTTCAGGCCCGCGATTTCGCCGGCCTCCTTGGTGGCCTGGCGCTGGGCGTCGTTGAAGTAGGCGGGCACCGTGATGACGGCCTGGGTGACGGGCTCGCCGAGGTAGGCCTCGGCGGTCTTCTTGAGGTCGCTGAGGATCATGGCGCTGATTTCCTGCGGCGTGTACTCCTTGCCGCGGGCCTTGACCTTCACCATGTCGGCGGAACCGCCGGTGACTTCGTAGGGCACCAGCTTCTCTTCGCTGGCGACCTCGTTGTGGCGGCGGCCCATGAAGCGCTTGATGCTGAAGATGGTGTTGGTGGGGTTGGTGACGGCCTGGCGCTTGGCCATCTGGCCGATGTGGCGCTCGCCGTTTTCGGCGAAGCTGACGACCGAGGGGGTGATGCGCGCGCCGCTGGGGTTCGCGATCACCTTGGGTTCCTTGCCTTCCATGACGGCGACTACCGAGTTGGTGGTGCCGAGGTCGATTCCGACTGTCTTGCCCATGACGTTCTCCTGCCGGGTTTTGAGGCCCGCGTAATAGTTGTGGAGAACATATGCAAGCCCGGTGCCAAAACCGGTGTGGAAGTCGCTAACTGCTTGTATTGCAATGAGTTAGAAGCATTTGCCTCACCCGGCTTGCCTGCCATTCCTGCAGGAAAGGCAGTGCCGACTTCGGCGATGTTTTCCAACTGCCAAATAGGCTGGCACGCGGGCGGGGCCGCGTCACCTGCGGTACGGGGCGAATGCCTGCATCAGCTGTTCGCGCCACCAGGTGTGGGCGGGGTCGTTGCTGAACCTGTCGTGCCACCACAGGTACGCGTTGCCGCGGGGCAGCTTGAGCGGAGGCGTGTGCATCTTCAGCGGCAGCAGCGTGCAGACGTACTCCACCAGAGCGCGCGGCAAGGTGCTGATGTAGTCGCTCTCCGCCACCAGCAGCGGCGCGGCGATGAAGTGCGGCACCGCGGCGGCAATGCGGCGCGACTTCTTCATGCGACGCAGGCTGACGTCGACGTGCTGGTCGCAGGCGCCGCCCTCCGCCATCACGGTTACATGGCCGAGCTTGAGGTAGGTTTCGAGATCGAGCCCGCGCCGGAGCAGCGGGTTGCCCTTGCGCGCCACGCACACCAGCTCCTCGCTCACGATGGGCCGCGAGCGCATGCCCGGCAGCGCTGCCAGCTGCGCCTCCACCTCGACGCCGGCCAGGGCGACGTCCAACTCGCCGCTTTCCAGCTGTTCCGCCAGGCGCGGGCCGATCATCCGGCTTTCCACGCTGACGCCCGGCGCCTGCTCCTGCAGGCAGGCCAGCAGTGTGCGCAGGCCGGTCAGGTGCGGGTAGTCCACGGTGGCGATGCTGAAGCGGCGCGCGCTGCTGGCCGGATCGAAGCCCTCCTCGTGCCGCAGCACCTGCTCGAGCTGGTTCAACCCCTGGCGCAACGGCGCGGCCAGCGACTGCGCGCGCGGCGTGGGCACCAGCCCGCCGCGACCGCGCACCAGCAACGGGTCGCGCAGCAACTCACGCAGGCGCGCCAGGGCGTGGCTGACGGCCGGCTGGGTGAGCCCCAGGCGCTCGGCGGCGCGGGTGACGCTGCGGGATTCAAGCAGTGCGTCCAGCACCACCATCAGGTTGAGGTTGGCGGATTCAATATTCACATGCTGCATGGGATCATTCCATACATGAATTGGAAGCATGATAACAGACGCGCTACTTTTCTGCACATGGGCGCGGGTAGCGCCCCTGAACAGGAGACGACAATGACCACCGCCATGCTGACCCCGACCCGAGTTGACATCTACAACCTGCCCCACAAGGCCCTGCGCCGCGCCTTCGGCCGCGTGCTGGCAACCCTGGGAGCATCCCACTGGCAGCAAGCCGGGAGCGCGCGCCAAGCCCTGGCCGAGCTGGAGAACGTGCTGCAGCTGAGCGACGCCCACGCCGCCGCCGAGGAGGCCATCACCCACGCCGCACTGGCGCAGGCGCGGCCCGAAGTCCTGGGCAGCTTCGGGCAGGAGCACGCGGGCCTGGCCGCCGCCACCCGCGGGCTGCGGCAGCTGGCCGACCAGGTCGCCCGCGCCCCCGAGCGCGAGGAACTTGGCCGGCGCCTGTACGTCGAGTTCGGTTACTTCATGGCCGATCAACTCGACCACATGGCGCGCGAAGAAGAGCGATTGCTGCCCCTGTTCCACGAACATTTCAGCGACGCCGAACTGCGCGCCCTGGAAGGCCGCGTGATGGCCGGCCTGAAGCCGGACCTGCTGGTCGCCTTCGTGGCCGAGATTCTGCCCGCCGCCACGGCCGCCGAGCGCGAGGCTCTGCTGCGCGGGGCAAGCGTCAAGCTGCCGCGCCCGCTGTATGAGCAGCTGCTGCACGCCGCCTGCCGCGGCCTGCCGCCCGCCCAGTGGCTGGCGCTGGCCAAGGCCCTGGGCGTGGACCCGGACTGCTGCGCCCCCGCCCTGCTGCAGATCGACTTCGCCTACCCGGGACCCTGGGGGCGCGAGATGACCGCGACCTACCGCATGCTGGCCGACAGCCTGAACGAGCTGCCGGGCCTGCGCTGGAAGTTCTGGAGTGAGGACCGCAAGGCCGGTCGTGCTTCCGGCGTCTACCTGTTCGAGACGGCGGCCCAGGCGCGCACCTACGTGGACACCCACGTGGCCAGGCTGCCCGGTTTCGGGATCAGCGACATCCACTACCACATCGGCACGCTCAACACCGAGTTGAGCCTGCTGAACAACGCTCCGCTCAGCTAGGCGCAAGGACGGCCGCCGCCGGCAGCCGTCCTGCGCCTTGCCCGTGAGGCTACCTGCGCGCCGTGAAGTTGGCGGCGCGCAGCCTCATGTGCGGGGCCACCTGCAACTCGGAGCTGGTGCCCTGGAAACTCTTGAACTCGGCGGTGATGCGCGCGTCCTTCAACCCGGCCTGTTCCATCAGGCTGTGCAGCTCTGCCACCGGCAGAGCGCCGGCCACTCAGGAAGCCCACAGCGCCGGGTCGCTCAGCGTGGCAGGGCCGAAGGGGCGGTCGATGATGGCGTCCGCCAGGTAGGCGCGCCCGCCTGGCTTCAGCACGCGGGCGATTTCGCGGAACACCCGGCCCTTGTCCACGCCCAGGTTCAGCACGCCGTTGCTGATCACCACGTCGGCCACGCCGTCCGTCAGCGGGATCGACTCCACCTCGCCCTCCAGCATCCAGACCTGCTCCGCGAGGCCGGCTTCGCACGCGGCCTGCCAGGCGGTGCTCCGCATGGCGGGCGTCGGGTCGACACCGATGACGCGTCCGAGCCGGCCCACGCGTCGCGCGGCCAGCAGCAGGTCCATGCCCGCGCCGCTGCCCAGGTCCACCACGGTTTCGCCCGGGTGGATCGGCCCGATCGCCAGCGGATTGCCAAGCCCCGCAAAGCGCGAAGTGGCGATCTCCGGCAGTGACTCCAGCTCGGCGCGGTCGTAGCCCAGCAGCCGCACGGCGTACTCCAGGCCGACATGGAAATGGAACTCGGTGGCAGGGTCGTCCGCGACGGCCGTGTAAGTCTCGCGCACGATGTTCTTCAGGTAGTCGCGGTCGGGTGTGACGATGCAGACTTCGTTCATGACTTTCTCCAGGTCAGGCGCGCCAGGCCACGATATTGGCCGCGTGCAGGTTGTACTTGCGGGGAATGCGTCGGCCGGAAAGCGTGCCGAGGAACGCATCAAAGCGGCGGGCCACGCGCGCGCCGCAGAAGCCTGCAGCCTCAAGCCAGTCCGGCAGCTCCGCCTCCGGCAGAGCTCCGGCCACTCAGGAGGCCCACAGGGCCGGGTCCACCCGTTCGTGGGCGGGGAAATGCCCGTCCACCACGGCGTCCGAGATCACCAGCCGCCCGCCCGGGCGCAGCACGCGATGCAGCTCGGCCAGCGCTTCTTCACGGGCCGGGCAGAGGCTGAAGGTCGCGTTGGCGATCGCCACGTCCACAGACTGGTCGGGCAGGGGCAGGTACTCCAGGCTTCCTTCCAGGACGCGGCAGTGACCGAGGCCCTGGCGCGAGACGGCATCCCGCGCGATCGCGCGCATGGCGGGGTTGGGCTCAACGCCGAAGGCGCGGCCTTCCCGCCCGACGCGCCAGGCGCCCAACAGCAGGTCGGTACCCGCGCCACAGCCGGCATCGAGCAGCACTTCGCCGGTCTGCGGATCGGCGTCAGCCAGCGGGTTGCCCAGACCGGCGAAGCGCGCGGTGCACTCGACGGGTATCGCCATCAGCTCGCCCGGGTCGTAACCCAGACGCTCCACGGCGTAGCTCGCGCCGGTGTTGAAGTGGAAACCCGCGTATGGGGCGCGGGCCAGTTCCGTGTAGGTTTCGTCCACCAGCGCGGCCAGGATCTCGGCGTCGGGGCGCAGGTCAACGGGCGGTGCGAACACGTTGGACATGGCTGTCTCCGGGAAAGGCGGGGCCCCGCCCCACGGCGGGGCCCCTCGGGCGCTAGCAGAACGCCGGCGCGACTTGTTCGAGGCGGGCGCGCTGCACGTCGCTCAGCGAGCCCACGGTTTTCAGGAACTCGGGGTGCGACATGCCGGTCCCGAGGTAGGTCCAGCGGTTGGCCTGGTGCTGCACGCGCAGGAACTCTTCGCGCTCCTCCACGTTGAGGACGCGGCCGGTGGCGCGCTCGAAGGCTTCCAGGTCGAACTGGGTCTGGGCCTTGAGGCCTTCGTCGATGAAGCCGCCGATCGCCAGGTACTCGTCCACGCCGTGCTCGATCTCGCCGGGGGTGCAGGAGTCGGCGATGGCCTCCACCATGAGGGTGTCGAGCTTCGCGTGCTGGGCCTCTTCCATCCAGTGATGGCGCAGCAGGCTCTTGAACTGCGGGTCGATCTCTAGGTCGCCGGTGATGGCCTCGATGAAGTGCCGCTGGGTCATCCACTCGATGTGCAGGATCACCAGCGCGACGCCCAGCGGGTGGTGGCTCAGCACTTCGCGGGCGATGGCCTGGGGCGGGCCGATCATCTGGCACTCGTGGCCGAAGCCCTTGCGGAACTCCTCGGCGAAGGTCTTGAACAGGTGGATGTGCTTGGCCTCCTCACCGGCGAACTGCAGCAGGGCGCGGGTGCGGTAGTCGTCGCCGGCCAGGCTGGGACGCGCGTGGTCAAGCACGAAGGGAAGGATGAACTCCTCGACCAGGCCGAAGATATTGAGGTAGGCGTGGCCGCGGATCTGGCTCAGCACCCGGCGCTCGTCGGCATCCAGGAACGCCAGCTCTTCGGTGCGCGCCAGGCCCTCGGGCAGGAACGCGCGGCTGAAGTCGAGGCGCTTGTTGCCGCCGATGATGTCTTCAATCTTCCAGTTGACCTTCTGCGAGGCGGCCAGGGCGTCTTCGAAGCTGTACTTGATGGCGGTGGTCATTGCTTGTCTCCCGTGTCGTGTGTTCGGGCGGCCCATCCGCCCACGGGAGAAAAGTAGGGTGCGACCGTTTGAAGAAGCGTTTGAGCCAACGTGGTAAGACAAGAATTCCGAAAGTTTTTGGCCCTGATTCGTGTGAAAACAGTGAAATTGGACGCGATGGGCGGCGCTGGACTGCAAATCGGGCTACTTGGCGAAGTGCGCGTGCTGCGCGACGGCTTGCCCGTTGAATTGCCGCAGTCCAAGAAGACCCGCGCGCTGCTGGCCTACCTGGCGGTCACCGCGAAGCCCCAGCGGCGCGACCGCCTGTGCGGTCTGCTCTGGGACGTGGCCGACGACCCGCGCGGGGCCCTGCGCTGGTGCCTGTCCAAGCTGCGCCCGCTGGTGAACGACGATGTGGAGCGCCTCAAAGCCACGCGCGAAGAAGTGGTGTTCCAGGCGCAGGGCGCGCTTGTCGACATGCATCGGCTGTGCGCGGCCAGGCCTGAGGAGCTTACTGACGCGGAGCTGGAAGAACTGCTGGGCCAGGTGCGCGGCGAATTCCTGGAAGGTCTGGAACTCACCGAATTTACCGACTTCCACGGCTGGGTCTCCAGCCAGCGCGAAACCGCGCGCCGCGCCCACGCGCGCCTGCTGGCCGAGGGCGTGCGGCGCATGCCCGACCCGGAAAGCGCCCTGCCGCTCGCGCGCCGCCTGGCGCAGGTGGACCCGCTCAGCCAGGAAGCGCAGGCGCAGCTGGTGCGGCTGCTGGTCGCCGCCGGCCGTCAGCGCGAGGCGCAGACGCAATTGGATTCCGCCAGGCGCTTGCTGGCGGAGCTGGGTGAACAGCCGGGGCCCGAGCTGCTGCAGGCGTTGCAGGCGCCGGGAAAGCAGTCGCCACCGGCCCCCGACAGGCGCGCCGACACGGGCACGGCGCTCCGCTTGCCGCTGGTGGGGCGCGAAGCCGAGTTGCGCGAGATGGAGGCCCTGGCGCAGGTCGCGCGCGAAAAGCGCCGTGCCCACGGGCTGCTGCTGGCGGGGCCGCCGGGGATCGGCAAGTCACGGCTGCTGGATGAACTGGGACGCCGCCTGTCCGGTGCGGGCGCCACGGTGCTGGCGGGGCGCTCGTTCGAGCTCGAGCAGGACCGCCCCTACGGGCCCTGGATCGACGCGCTGGCGCGCATCTCAAAGCACGCCATCGGCGCCGAGCTGGGGCGCGAACTGGCCCCGCTGCTGGGCGCCGCCGAAAAGCAGGGCGGCAGCCGCGAGCAGCTGTTCGGGGCGATCAGCGAGCTGATCGCCGCGCGCGCGCATTCCGCGCCGCCGGTGGTGCTGGTGCTGGACGACGTGCAATGGCTGGATGCCGCCAGCGCCGAGCTGCTCCATTACGCCGTGCGCACCAACCGGCACCGTCCGCTGCTGCTGCTGCTCAGCGCGCGCCCCGGCGAGCTGCCGGACAACGACCCCGCGCTGCGCCTGGTACGCCAGTTAAGCCGCGACGGGCTGCTGGCCGAGCGCGAGCTGGCGCCCCTGCCCGAAGCCGACGCCGGCAGGCTGATCCGCGCGGTAGCGCCCGGGGCCGACGTGGCGGCGATCTGCCGCGACAGCGGCGGCAACCCGCTGTTCGCCCTTGAGCTGGCGCGCGGCGCCGGCGCGCGCGAGTCGCTGCCGGCCTCGATCACCGGCGCGATCCGCGAGCGCACGGAAACCCTGCCTGCCAACGCGCTCGATGTGCTGCGCTGGGGCTCGGTGGTGGGCTGCTACGCGCCCGCCGAGCTGCTGGGTGAGCTTGCGAAACTCGAACCCGAGCCGCTGGTGGAATCCCTCGAGACGCTTGAGCGCCACGCCCTGATGCAGAGCGTGGCCGACGCGCGCACGCCGCTGGGCGCGTTCGCCTTCCCACACGAGATCACCCGCCGCGCCGTCTACGACGAGCTGTCCGGCCCGCGCCGACGCCTGATGCACCTGAAAGTCGCGCAGCTGCTGAGCGCCCGGGAAGACCCCGACGGGCGCATCGCAGCCGACGTCGCCCACCACGCCTCGCAGGCCGGCGAGTTCAGGCTGGCCTCCGTAAGCTGCGTGGCGGCCGGTCGCCGCTGCCTGCGCCTGTTCGCGGGCAGCGAGGCCGACGGCTTCGCGCGCCGCGGCATGGCGTTCGCCGCAAAGCTCGATGACCCGCAGCGCACCCGCCTGATGCTGGAACTGCACGAGGTGCAGCTGGGCGCGCGCAAGCCCGAGAAGCTGGGCCGGACCGCCGACCAGCTGCAGCAGCTGGCCGAGCACGCGCTGGACCTCGGCTGCCTCGAGCACGCGCGGCTCGGCTTCCACATGGCCGCCTGGCTGCGCTGGGAGGGCGGCGAGTGGGGCGACGCCCAGCGCCAGATGATGCGCGCCGAGGTCGCCAGCCGCGATGCCGGCCCCGAGCAGCGCGCGCTCGCCATGGCCGAGGCCGCCCGCTGCCTCGCCATGCTCGAGCGCGACCTGAGCCAGGCCGAGGCCCTGCTGCTGGAAGCCAACGCCATGGCGCGCCGCAGCGGTGTGGAATCCGCGGGCATGCTGCACGCGGCCGGCATGCTGCGACTGCACGAGGGTAAAGTGGATGAAGCCGCCGGCCTGTTCGAGCGCGCGCAGTCGCTGGCGCGGGCGCGCGGCGACCGCGTCTCCGAGTTCCAGGTGCTGGATCACCGCCTGCTGCTCGAGCTCGAGCGCGGCCATGCCGACGCCGCGCTGCCGCTGGCCGAGGAGCTGCTCGAGATCGGCCAGAAGCTGCGCGGCGGCAGCGAGGCGCCCTGCGCCGCCGTGATGCTGGACGTCGCGCGCCAGGCTTCTGGGCAGGACGCGCAATCCGAGTTCGAACGCGACGTCGCGCAGCTGCGCGAGGTCGACGCCAAGCAGCACCTGCTGCACGCGCTTCTTCAAATGGCCGCGCTGGACCTGCGGCAGGCCCGCACCGGGCATGCGGCGGCACGCGCCACGGAAGCATTGCAGCTGGCCGAGCTGCTGCAGCGCCCCACAGATGCCGCGGCCGCGAGGCTGCTGCTGCTGCAGGCCGCGGAGGCAAACGGCGATACCCGGGCGGCAAAGCAGCAGGTTGCCGCGCTGGGAAAGCTCCCCGCCGAGCGTCTGGCGCGCAAGGTCAAAGAACAGGTTGAAGCCGTGGCCGGAGCGGGGAGGAGTCGCTGATGGAGTGGGTAATCGTCGAGCGCGAAATGCCACAGGCCGTCAACTTTGACGACATCCGGGCCCTGCGCGCGCGGCTGCAGGGATGCGCGGACATCTATCGCGTGGAGTACCTGCGCGCCTACCTGTCCCGCGACGGGCGCAGGCTGGATTGCCTGTTCCGCGCACCTGACGCCGAATCCGTGCGCACCGCCAACCGCAACGGCAACGCGCCCTTCAGCCATGTTTACAGCGCCACGATTCACGGGCCGGAGCCCGACCTGGTTCGGCCTGAATCCGGTGAGCTGGTGCTTGTGACCCGCAGCTGGGAGCAGCCGGTTGCGTTCGACGACGTGCAGGCCCAGGAAGACGCCTTCGCCTGGTGCCTGCAGCAGCACCGCGTGAAGTTCCTGCGCAGCTACTTTTCAAAGGACCGCAGACGCATGCTGTGCCTGTACGCCGCGCCGGACGCCGAGGCGGTTCGCACGGCCAACCGCACCGCGAACCTGCCTTTCGACGACATCCGCACCGTGGAAGTGTTCCGGCCCTGAACGCAACCGCTGCGCCTCGATGGCGGCGAACTGCACGATTCCTGGGCAGCAGAAATGTGACGGAATAGGCATGCGTGCATCGGCCGTTTCTGCCTTCACTGCGAAAGGGGAAAACCATGAAAGTCGGCATTCTCGGCACCGGCGACGTGGGCGTCGCCCTGGGCAACGGTTTCATTGCACTCGGCCACGAAGTGAAGATGGGCTCGCGCAAGGCGGGCGGCGACAAGGCCAGGGCCTGGGTCGCCAAG
>JAANMY010004174.1_pt1 | contig 11183 bp, 10 predicted proteins | sample 7279691 | NCBI WGS metagenome assembly JAANMY01 (sample SAMN14094543, study PRJNA606508) | bioreactor metagenome | isolation source: A lab-scale SPAN reactor treating ammonium-rich wastewater day 388 | place: Ireland: Galway | collected 2018-02-07
CCGTCCCAGGCCATCCCGTGTTATCCCAAATCATCCCGCTCCGGTTTGAGGCCGATCCGGTGGGGTGGCGAGAGGAGTTCTCGCTGCTCCCGAGGTCGCGCGCATTGCGAGTTGGGTGGCGTCGTTGCGTTCGGTGTTCCGATGAACCGCTTTTTGTCGACATTCACGATGCGCCTCGACGCCAAAGGCAGAGTTTCCATTCCCGCTCCATTCCGTGCCGTGCTTGCGCATGTCCTTCATCGGGGTTTCGATTATGAGGCGGCCGTCATGGTCGAACTGGCGGTATCCGACCAGTTCTCCGTCCAGAATGTATTCGCGGCGTTCATAGTGGATATTGCCGCCCTGCTGGCGGGCGTTTTCATCTTCGGTGTAGAAAGAGACGACGTTTTCCTTCGCCTCCGCCGGGATATCCGAGCAGTAGGCTTCGTCAGCCGGGGTTTTTTCCGGCTCCTCGTCGGGGGCGGGCTTTTCGGCGGTCATGCTCATGCGGCCATCAGGCTCCGTAGGCTGATTTGCGGGCGGGGGCCGATGTGGCTGATCACTTCAGCGGCGGCCAGTGCGCCGAGCTTGGCGCTTTCCTCCAGAGAGCGGCCATGCGTAAAGCCATAGAGGAACCCGGCGGCGAACTGGTCGCCCGCGCCCGTGGTATCCACGACCTGTTTGACCGGAGCGGCGGGGATCGCGAATTCCTTGCCTTTGGACACGACCACCGCGCCCTTTTCGCTGCGGGTCAGGACGGCGATTTCGCAATGGTCGCCGACGGCGCTTTTGGCATCATCGAAGTTGTCCTGAAGGTAGAGGGATTTGATCTCCTCCTCGTTCGCGAAGAGGATGTCCACGTGGTTCTGCACAAGCGTCAGGAAGTCGTGGCGGTGGCGATCGACACAGAACGGGTCGGAGAGGCTGAGCGCCACGCGGTGGCCCGCTTCGTGCGCGTATTCGGCGGCGGTGATGAAGGCCTGTTTGGCCAGTTCGCGGTCGAACAGGTAGCCCTCAAGGTAGGTGATCTTGGAGCTTGTAATGAGGTTTCGGTCGATATCCGTGGGGCTGAGCTCTACGCTCGCGCCCAGAAAGGTGTTCATGGTGCGGTGCCCGTCAGGGGAGACGAGGATCATGCAGCGGCCCGTGGGCGGTCCGGCGATCAGGGGCTGGGTGGTGTGATGGACGCCGATTTTTTTCATATCGGCCTTGAAGGTCTTGCCGAGCGCGTCGTCGGCGACCTTGCCGATGAAGGCGCCCTTGCCGCCGAAGGAGGCGAAGCCCGCCATCGTGTTGGCCGCCGAGCCGCCTGAGGTCTCGATTTTCTCGGGCATCTGAAGATAAAGCTCGACCGCGCGTTTTTCGTCGATCAGGGTCATGGCGTCGCGCTGCATGCCGTATTTGCTGCATTGATCGTCCAAAAAGGCGTCGTCCACACGGGAGAGAACATCCACCAGAGCGTTGCCGACGGCGACCAGATCGAGAGAAGCTTCAGACATACTTTTTTCCGTTCCTTGTGCGTTTTCGAAAAATATTGTTTTATCGTCCTATCTCTCTACAGGAAAAGCACAGGAAAGGGCAATTCCGTGGCCGCAAAAACCCGCAAAAAAAGTGCCGGAACGCCGGATATCCGCCTGATCGTGGTCGAATCCGCCCTGGAACTGGCGGCGGAACAGCCTTGGGAACAGGTCACTTTGCGCGATATCGCGGCCCGTTCCGGGATTAAGCTTGAGGACATACGGGCGCATTTCGAGGACCGGGGCGATATTATCGCGGCGCTGGGGCGGATCATGGACCGGAAGGTTCTGGCGGGCGTTTCTGCGGACACTGGGGATTCGAGCAGCATGCGCGAGCGGTTGTTCGACCTGCTGATGGACCGCTTCGAGGGGCTGAACGAATACCGGGAGGGCGTGAAGTCGATTTTGCGGAGCTTCCGGCTCGACCCCAAGCAGGCGGTGATCTGCATGCCGCATATCTGCCGCTCGATGAGCTGGATGCTCGAAGCCGCCGGGGCAGACACGGCGGGCTTAAGCGGCGCGGCGAAGGTGGCCGGGTTGAGCGGAATCTATCTCAAAGTGCTCAAGGTCTGGGCCGAGGATGAAAGCCCCGACCTGCCCAAAACCATGGCGGCGCTGGATAAGGCGCTGGGCCGGGCGGAGGCGGCGGTGAACACGCTCAAGGGGCGGCGCGGTGCTGAAGATTAGTTTTATTTAGGAGGCATCTGTGGTTACTGAAAATGATATTACACATTTGGAGCAACAAATTAGGCTTAGAAATGCTCTAAGGTCATCTTCCCTAGTAATAACTGAAAAAGAGATCATGTTGCTGAATGTATTAGCATCCAATCCTGGAGCTACAGCAGAGCATTTGTCACAAAAATGCGGATATCGGCGTCATCCGGCTGGCTGGAATGGACAATTTGGTAGCTTTTGTAAAAGGCTTGAACCCAGACTCTGGGTAGCTCCAGATTCTATTGATCGTAAAGGTGAGAGGTTTTTTTCCGGGCTGTTGACAGATGGTGGGGGACATACTTTTACGCTAAAGGGCCACCTAGAGGTCATATTCCGAGAAGAAGGGCTTATTAGGTAAGCTCTAAGTTTTTTAATTACACACTAATTAAACAATTTTTTGTAACGACATATTTTTTTCCAAGGACTTTGTTTTTCGCTGCGTCTCACTCCCAAGGTGTATATTTTTTTGAGGCCGATATGACAGCAGCCAACCTTTTTCAGGTGTTCGTGCGCGACCCACGGCATTTCCAGATTTCCACGCTTTCGTGCCTTGTCGCGTTGCAGGGCTTCTGGGCCGATTTCGGGCCGACCGGGCTGATCGTGCTTCTGGCTGTGGGCGGGTGTTTGCTGTTTCAATTCGTGTTTTCCGGTTTATGGCGCGTGCGGCTCGATCTGCGCAGCGCCCTGATCAGCGGGCTGTCTCTGTGCATTTTGCTTAAGGCGTCCTCGGTGCTGTTCTATCCGCTGGCGGCGCTTCTTACGGTGGGCAGCAAGTTCGTGATCCGGTTCCGGGGCAAGCATGTGTTCAACCCGACCAATATCGGAATCGTCGTTCTGCTGTTCCTTGCGCCGCACGACGTCTGGGTTTCGCCGGGGCAGTGGGGGCAGGCGGCGTGGCTGGTGTTTTTGCTGAGTTGTTGCGGATTGCTCGTTCTGTACCAGATTCCCCGGCGCGACATGGGGCCGATGTTTCTTGTGATGTGGGCGGGCGTTCTGTTCGGGCGGGCGCTGTGGCTGGGCGATCCGCTGGAGATTCCCCTCCACCAGTTACAGAGCGGGGCGCTGCTGATCTTTTGTTTCTTCATGATTTCCGACCCCAAGACCATTCCCAACCGTTTTGCCGGGCGGGTGATTTTCGGCCTGCTGGTGGCGTCCGTTGCCTATTATATCCAGTTCAAGATGTTCCGCACCGACGGTTTGTTGATTTCTCTGGCGCTGGTCAGCGCCTTCACGCCGCTGATTGATGTCCTGTTGCCCGCGCAGGGCTATAACTGGGGCGACCGTATTCAGACATTCAAGCACAAGGAGACACTGCCATGCGTCAATTCAACACCCTGAAATTTTTCGGACGGGCCTTTATGGCGCTGTCGGTTCTCGGGGCTGGGTTTTCATCCGGTCCCGCGCAGGCGTTTTGCGGGTTTTATGTCTCCAAGGCGGATTCGAGCCTGTTCAACAAGGCGTCCAAGGTCGTGCTTTCGCATGCCGAGAACCGCACCGTCATCACGATGGCCAACGACTATCAGGGCGATCTGAACGAATTCGCCATCGTGGTTCCTGTGCCCGAAGTGTTGCGGGAAAACCAGATCAACGTCGCGGACTCGCGGCTTGTGGACCATGTGGACGCCTATACCGCGCCGCGCCTTGTGGAGTATTACGATTCCGATCCGTGCCAGCCCGTTATGCGCGAGATGATGGCGATGAGCGCGATGGATAAGGCGGGCGGCGCGTCCGCTTCCGAGGCCAAGCAATCCGCAAGGACGCTGGGCGTCACGATCGAGGCGGAATATACGGTGGGCGAATATGACATCGTGATTCTCTCCGCGAAGGAAAGCTCGGGGCTTCTGACCTATCTGAATCAGGAAGGCTATAAATTACCGCGCGGGGCGGACCGGATTCTGGGCAGCTATATCAAACAGAATCTGAAATTTTTCCTCGCCAAGGTGAATCTGGAGGAGCAGAAAGGCACGGGTTATACCTATCTGCGCCCGCTGCAGATCGCCTTCGAATCGCCGAAATTCATGCTGCCGATCCGGCTGGGTACGCTGAACGCGGACGGCCCGCAGGATTTGCTGTTGTTCACCCTTACGCGCCATGGGCGGGTGGAGGCCGCGAATTACCGCACGGTTAAAATTCCGACCGACATGAATTTGCCCACCTTTATCCGCGACGGTCAGGAGTTCGGGGAGTTTTACAAGGCGATGTTCGATCAGGCGGTGCAGAAGGAAAACATGAAGGCCGTGTTCCTCGAATATGCCTGGGATATGGGCTGGTGCGATCCGTGCGCCGCCGACCCGATCCCCAACGACGATCTTTTGACCCTCGGGGCGTGGTGGCTGAACATGCCGGTTACCTCAAACTGGCAGAACCGGGGGATCATGCCGCCGCAACAGGCGCCAAACGTCTATATCACAAGGATGCACGTGCGCTACGATGCGGAGCGTTTTCCAGAGGATATTGTTCTGAAGGAAACGGGCGACCGCGAAAATTTCCAGGGCCGTTACGTTTTGCAGCACCCGTGGACCGGTTCAGTGAACTGCGCGGCGGGTCAGGAGTATCTGCGCAGCCTACCGCCCCGGTTTGAGCAGGAGGCCAAGACTCTGGCCTCGCTGACGGGGTGGGATATCAACGATATCCGCCGCAAGATGAAATATAACGGGCAGAGGCCTGAGCCCGGACCGATGCCCAGACCGGAGCCCGAGCCGATTCCCGTTCCGGGACCCGGCCCCAAGCCTTGGTACGACGATATGTGGGGCAAGGACTAGTTTTGCGTCCGCCGGCCTCCCCACACGGCCGGCGGCCTTACCACCGGAAGGGCCGGATTCGTCCGGCCCTTCTTTGATTCGGCTCTTTGATTCGGCTGGGCGGGCCTACGCCGGCATTCAGGACCGGGTTGGTCCTGTTGGTCGCTGCGGCCCGGAAACGCTTGATTTTCTGGCGGACATGACAAAGGTCAAGGATAGGATGGTGATAATCCTTTATTCGGCATAGAGGGCGCACAGGGCGCATGTTAAGCTGTTTATCAGCAAAATATGCAGGAAAGCCTTGATCTTCGCTTCCATCGGGACTAAGACAGGCAAAAGCAAGGACAGTCAGAATGACGATTGATTACGACCGCGAATTCCAGCAATGCGTCGATAAAGTCAAGCAAGAGGGGCGCTACCGGGTTTTCGCCACGATGGAGCGGATTGCCGGGCGGTTTCCGAGAGCCAAATACCACGCGCCGGACGGTTCGGTCCGCGAGATCACCATCTGGTGCAGCAACGATTATCTGGGCATGGGGCAGCATCCCGTTGTCCTGAAGGCCGCGCACGAAGCTCTGGACGCCTGCGGCGCCGGGGCGGGGGGGACGCGTAATATTTCCGGCACCACGCGTTATCACGTCGAGCTTGAAGCCTCGCTGGCCGATCTGCACAACAAACAGGCCGCGCTGGTGTTTTCCTCCGGCTATGTCGCCAATCAGGGCGCGTTGGGTACGCTGGCCCGGTTGCTGCCTGACTGCGTAATCTTTTCCGACGAACTCAACCACGCCTCCATGATCCACGGGATGAAGGAGAGCAAGGCCGAGAAGAAAATCTTCCGCCATAACGACGTCGAGCATCTCGAAGAGCTGCTGAAATCGGTCGATCCGAAGCGGCCCAAGCTGATCGCGTTCGAATCCGTCTATTCGATGGAGGGCGATATCGCGCCGATCAAGGAGATCTGTGATCTGGCCGAGAAATACAACGCCATGACGTATCTGGACGAGGTTCACGGCGTCGGGCTTTACGGGCCGCGCGGCGGCGGCGTCGCCGAGCAGATGGGCCTGATGGACAGGATCGACGTGATCGAGGGGACGTTCGGCAAGGCTTACGGCGCGATGGGCGGGTTCATCACGGGCAGCGCGCCGATGGTGGATGCCGTGCGCTCCTATGCGTCCAGCTTCATTTTCACGACCAGCCTGCCGCCCGCCGTTCTGGCTGCCGCGAGGGCTGCTGTCGAGCATCTCAAGGTTTCGGATGTCGAGCGGATGCGGATGCGCCGCAACGTTGAACTGTTCAAGGATTTACTGACGCGGGCGGATTTGCCGTTCCTGCGCGGGGAAAGCCATATCGTCCCGCTGATTGTCGGGGAGCCGAATTGCTGCCGCGAGGTGAGCGACATGCTGCTGCGCGATTACAATATCTACGTCCAGCCGATTAATTTCCCGACCGTGCCGAAGGGCACGGAGCGGCTGCGCCTCACCGCCACGGCGGCGCATTCGATGGAAGATGTGCGGTTTATGGCCGGAACGCTGGAGCATATATGGAACAGCCATCACGCCCTGCGGGCCGTGGCTTAAAGCCTTCGTTTTTTGCGGACAATAAAAAAGGCGCTGTGAGCGCCTTTTTTGGTGAATTTTTTCAACCCTTACGATGGGTCGTGGTCGAGGTCGATCAGGTAGGGGACGTCCTGACCGAGATGTTCGACTGCGGAGCGCCGGCCATTATGTTCGGATACGCGCTGGAAGTCCTGATTGCTGCCGCGATAGACGACCTTGTCGAGCAGCGGGCGCTGCTCGTCTTTGCTGCCGTGGGTCATAACCGAGAAGGTGAGGGCGTCTTCCGCCGTGTATTCGTCCACGGCCAAAGTGACCTGGAGGGTTCCGTCTTCTCTTAGGACCGTGTCGATGTTGCTCGCGCTGCGCTTAAGGTCGTTGAGCGCGTTGAATTCGCGCGCGGGCGTCACGTCATGAATGCCAAAAGTGGGAACCTTGGCCGACTTGTTCGTGAACAAAGCCGCGAGGCGCGGGTCGTGGGTTTCGATTTGAACGATAAAATAGCCGGGATCCTGGCGGATATCCTTTTTGGCTTCGGCTTCAGCGCCGGTTTCCTGAGAGACGACTTCAGACATAACACACCCCTGTTTTCTTTCTGTTATAAATTATGGACACTTCCGTGCCCTATCGAACCCTGTATCCGATATGGGTAAAAAAGTATCATTTGGTCGATTTTTATGTCAATGCAAATATTTTAGCGTGCGGCGCAGCAAATACAGATCACAAAGGCGGGTTTTTACTTGCCGATTTTTTAGCTTAGGCTTTTACATCAAGGCGCGCGCCACGGCCAGAGAGCGCCGCAACCGTGGTTGCGGATTCCTCAAGGATTTTGGCGACTTGCTGGGCCTGTTCGGCATTTTGCTTGATGACGGAAAGCGCCACGTTTTGACGGGCGAGGGCGGTTTCGGCGGCGATGGTGGCAGGGATATTCACTGTCGAACTCCTTTCAACATGTTTAAATATACAGCATTTTTTCTTAACTTTCGATGAAAAAACCTAAATTGTTCATGTTTTCAACGGGTTTTACATCAAAAGTTGGGTATTATTTTCCATACGCCGTTGTCGGTTATCATAAAGAATCGTAGAATCTGAGGGTTAGCAAACGAGAATCAGGCATCCGTGGCCAAATACAGAGGCAGACCCGCATGGATACGCGGCAGATCATAATGAACTATACGGTTGCGCCCAGTGTTGATGATCTTCAGGCGCTGGCGAACTCCATTTTTGACGATATTCCAGAGGAGTTGGTGGGATTTTGCAAGGATTTGCAAGTTATCGTAGAGGATTTTGTCGATGAAGCCACAGAGATTGAGCTTGATCTTGACGATCCTTACGATCTTTTGGCGATTTATCGCAACGGCAAGGAAATTTCGCCGGGCGTTGAAAAAAAGAGCTCTGAAACCGCTGATATGCTGGTTATTTACCGTCGATCTGTCTTGGATATGTGGTGTGATACGGGCGACGATCTGACCAAGCTGATCCGGCAGGTTATGATCGAGGAAATCGGGCGTCAATACGGGTTTTCGGACGAAGAAGTCGCGGAGATGGCCGGGCGCCATTATCAGGGGATGTTTTGAGGGAGAGCGGCGGACTGGTTCCAAGTGTTAAAAAATACACAGGAAACTAGGCAGAGGCTTTTTCTGTATGCTAAAGTAGCTTGTTGCACGTGTCACTTTATCGGGGCTAAGGATTTTGTTCTCAGTTTTCAGGGCTTTTGCGGTTGCCTGTTTGCTCATGGTGTCTTCCACCGCGGCGTATGCCGGGGCTGCCGCCGTTCCACCGACCTGCGATGTTAACTTCTGGGACGTGCTGCGCGCCCGCGCCTGGGAGGAGGCCAACCGGGAAATTACCCAGAATCAGAACCTGATCGCCAAGCCGGACAGCGTTCTGTCCTACATCTGCTTTGACAATTATATGGACCACCTTGCCCGTTATTCCGAAAATGGCGGGCCGGAAGACCCTGACGGCACGGGCGGTATTTTTTATGATCTTTACGTTTTGATACGCCAGATTCCGGGGTTGCTGGACCCTGCCCTGACCGATGGTCTGGACATGAACAGCGTCCTTGAAATTCTTATTCTGGACTCTCTTGAGGACGGGGTATCCGTTTTGTCTATTGCGGATGCGGGCGGGCCGGAGGCTGCGATTTGCGGCCGGGATCATTACATCGATGCGAATTTCGACCACACCATGCTCGGCGGTCGTTCGGGTCTGAGCGGCGCGTTGAGTGACAGTATCAGCGATTCGAACTATACCTGTAACCGGATGCGGCAGGTTTGGGATGCTGCCAAATGTTACAATTTCCAGACGCGTTCTCATGATGCGTTTTTCATTTTTGACCAGTATCGGGCGACCGAGGCTGCTGACAACGATTACCGCCAATTGCCGGTCGAATGTACCGATCTGGATACCGATTTTGCCGATGTTGCCTGTAACTTCATCATTCACGGCTTTCCTTCCTTGCCCATACCTCCGGGATGGCCGTGGGGCGGTGGAGTGCCGACTGAATGGGCTACGGCTTTTCCGGCGGCTAACCCTGCGCCCGGCGCGGCGGGAGGGGCGGACAGTTCGCTTTCATTCTGGAATCTTCTTGATCCTGCGGCCTGCGGCGCTCTTGTGCCTGTCAGAACCGGCCTGATCGTCAACCGACCGGGCGTCGGAACCTACACGGATGCGGTCTGTCCGGCTCCCGGATGCTGGTATCAGCAAGGCGGCAGTGTGGCCGCGGCGGGAACCTGCAACCCTTAAATCCTGTCTCTTCTTTTTTCACTTTTTTAATGCCAAGGGCCTCAGCTTTTGCTTCCCTCGAGTGCGCGGAGCATGATCTCCGACATCCGGCGGGCGAAGGCCGATGGATCGGCCAGCGGTTCGCCCTGAATGATGAAGGCCTGATCGAGGAGCAGGTCTGCGGCTTCGGCAATATCCACGCCAGCCTGCGCCTGTTGCGCCAGAAGCTTGATGAGCGGGTGGTTGGGGTTGATTTCCAAGACGGGTTTGGTGCTGGCCTCGTATTTTTGGTGGATTTTCAGGACGCGCTCCATGTGCATGTCTACGCTGTTGTCCGCGGCGACGAGGCAAACGGGTGAGCCGGAGAGGCGCTGCGACCGACGCACGTTCTGCACCCGGTCGCGCAGGATATTGGCCAGCCGGACAATCAGGCCGCCGATATTCGCGGCGTCTTGTTCATTCTTTTCGTCTGGTTGTTCGGTTGTGTCTTTTTGATCGTTCTGTTTCGTTTTGAAATCGTAAACGTCGAGGTCTACGTGGCCTTTTGTTATAGATTTAAAGGGCTTGCCGTTGAAATCTAAAACTTTTTGCAGCCAGAAATCATCGATTGTGTCGGTGAGGAAGATGACTTCCAGGCCGCGGTCGCGGAAGCCCTCAAGCTGGGGGCTGTTTCGCAGGGCGTTCAGGGACTCCCCGGTAATATAGAAAATCTGCTCCTGCCCTTCTTTTATGCGGGCGATATAATCCTCAAGGCTGGTCAGCCGTTCGCCGTTATCGTGGCTGCTGAAAAAGCGGCAGACCTTCAGAAGCTCCATGCGGTGTTCGGGCGCGTCGTAAAGCCCTTCCTTCAGCACGGCGCCGAACTGGCCCCAGATGGAAGCGAAGGTCGGCGGGTCGATTTGCGAGAGCTTGTCGAGGTCGGTCAGGACGCGTTTTGCGACCGCGCTTCTGATCTTGCTGACCACAGGATTGAATTGCAGGCTTTCGCGGCTGATGTTGAGGGGCAGGTCCTCGCTGTCGATTATCCCACGAACGAAGCGCAGCCAGGGGTACATCAACGTGTTTACATCCTCGGAAATAAAGACCCGGCGGACGTAGAGCTTAACGAAATGGCGGCGGGAGGGGTCGAACAGATCCCACGGGCGCAGGGTCGGGATGAAGAGCAGGCCGGTGAATTCGATCTTGCCTTCAGCGCGCCAATGCGCGGTCATGCTCGGTTCATCGAAGCCGCCCGTAAGGTGGCGGTAGAATTCGGTGTATTGCTCTGCCGTTATTTCGTTTTTCGGGCGCATCCAGAGCGCAGACGCGGTGTTCAGCTTTTCCGACTGATCGTGCTTCGTGTCATGGGGTGTTCCCATATAAATCGGAACGCTGATGTGGTCGGAGTACATGTGGACGGTCATCTTGATTTTTTCGTCCAGAAGGAAATCGCAGGCCTCGTCTTTAAGATCAAGGCGTATGGCGGTGCCACGTGCGCCGTCGAGGGTGGCGGTCTCATCGCTGGTGGCTTCGCGGACCGTGTAGCCCGTGCGGCCGTCGGATTCCCACGTGAAGGCGCTTGGTTCCCCTGCCTTTTTGCTGACGACGCGGATTTTATGCGCGACCATGAACCCCGCGTAAAAGCCCACGCCGAACTGGCCGATCAGCTTGAGATCAGCGCTTGCGCCTTGCTCCTTCATCTGTTTCATGAGGGCGGCGGTGCCTGATTTAGCTATTGTGCCAAGGTTATCGGCCATTTCCTGTGCGCTCATGCCGATGCCGTTATCGATCACACTGAGGGTACGGTCTTTGGTGTCCTTGAAGACATGAATGCGGAAATCCGGGTTGTCTTTAATGAGGCCGGGGTTCTGAATCGAGTCGTACCGTAAGCGGTCGCAGGCGTCCGCGGCGTTAGAGATCAGTTCGCGCAGGAAGACATCGTGGTTCGTATAAAGCGCGTTGGCGACGATATC
>JAANMY010004179.1_pt1 | contig 11173 bp, 8 predicted proteins | sample 7279691 | NCBI WGS metagenome assembly JAANMY01 (sample SAMN14094543, study PRJNA606508) | bioreactor metagenome | isolation source: A lab-scale SPAN reactor treating ammonium-rich wastewater day 388 | place: Ireland: Galway | collected 2018-02-07
GGAGATGGCGGTCACTGGGTTTCAGATGAAAGGTGGGGCTGGAAGCCGGCGCGAGGCTCGTTTGAGTGTGATACGGCCGAGTTCAAGGTAAAGGGATATATCAACAATCTCTTCATGAACGATGCCGATTTTGATCCTGGGATGGAGCGGGATAAAGTGCGAATCATGGCGTTGGGGGACTCGCACACTTACGCCGTGGGGGTTTCCATGGAAGAGACGTGGGCGAAAGTTTTAGAGCGGCGATTGAATGAAACGGCAGGGGGCGTCGTTGTAAGGACCTGCAATGCCGGCGTGCCCGGGTACAACCTCCATCAATATCTGATGCGACTGATAGACCAAGGGCCGATCATAAGGCCGCGCTACGTGATCGTGGGATTGTCTTACGCCACGGACTTCTACGACCTTTTGCCGCCGGACCGGGGGGGATGGATCTACGGCGGCGATATGGCCCGTCACTATTTCGATTTCGATGCGGGCGGGGTACTCACAGAAAGGGTTTGGCGCATGGAGGAAAGAGGTCAGATCCCGCGGGAAAGCCTGAACGCGCAACGATTGTCGGCACAAAGCGTACGTGAATTTCTGGACCGCTCCTCGACCTTCCGATTTTTGAGAAGGTCCAGGCTGGCGCTATTCGCTGGCAGCAAGCTACGGTTGGGTGGACAGTCGCTTTGGCCGAACATGGAGGTCATTCTTGAGCGGGACGTGAGCCCGAGACATGAGTGCCAGGTTCGGCTGGCCTTTGCGCTCTTGGCGAAGATCCGAGAGGAGTGTCAGCGTATGGGCGCGGGTCTTATCGTGGTCGGAGTTCCGTATCTGCCGCAGGTATACGATGATGTTTGGAGTATGACTTTTGGCGGAGACGAGAGGTTCAGTCGGACGGCGGGAATCGAGCGCACCGTGAAGTTTTGTTCCGAAAACGGCATCCGCTACATCGACACACTTGAGGCATTTCGTGAGCGAGTGAGACGGGAAGGCCGGTGGATGCACCATCGGAAGGACGCCCATCCGACAGCGGAGGGACATGAGATCATTGCGGATGCTATCGTGGCCGCGGGGGTGATCGATATGTCTGTTTCGTCTCCATGAGAATTGTGCGGTTGTGATCGGAGTGGAGGGTCAAGGTTAAAGGGGGGGGCGGTTTTCCGTTTTCTGTGTTCGGTTTTCTGTGTTCTGGTGGCGGTCCTTCGCGACCTTCGTGATCTCGCTGCTAGCAGCTAGCCCCTATCCTCCAGCACCCAGCACCCAGCACCTCGCCCCTGTCTGTCCCCCTAGCCTCGCTCAAGGAAGTTGCCCGGCGCCGCGGGTTTTCCTAGGATTGAGGCGGGTTTGGGAACGCTAATCCTCGCTAATCTTCGCTGATCCTCCCGGCTTGTCTGCTCCGTCCTTGGTGCGGTAGCAAGACTCCCATCAGCGTCGATCAGCGCAGATCAGCGTTCCCGACCCCTAGCCTCTAGCCTCGTGCCTCGATGAAAATCCATCTCTGGCTGCCGGAACTGGTCCGCACGAAGGGCGGGATCCAGGTATTTTCGGGGTTTTTCCTGCGTGCGCTGGTGGGGGCGCGCGCTTCGGGGTTACGGCTCTTTTGCAAGAATGATCGTCGGGGGACGCTGGGGGGTGTGGTGCCCGAGGGGATCCCGGCCACGTGCGCGGGGGATTGGCCTGGGGTATCGCGGACGGCGGCGTTCGTGGGGCAGATCGTGCCGGCGGCGGTGCGGGAGCGGCCTGGGCTGATCCTGTGCGGGCACATGAATTTCGCGGCGGCGGCGTACTGGGTGCATCGGTGGGCGGGGGTGCCGTATTGGATCATCGCGCACGGGATCGAGGCGTGGGATCTGCGGCGCCCGGGGATGCGGGCGGCGGTGCGCGGGGCGGGGAGGATCTTGGCGGTGAGCCGCTTCACGCGCGACCGGCTGATCGCGCAGCTGGATCTGCCCGAGGACCGGGTGGTCCTATTGCCGAACACCTTCGACGCGGGTGGCTTGGCGGTTGGCCCGAAACCGGAATATCTGTTGAAGCGCTATGGCCTGTCGGCGGGGCAGCCGGTGATATTGACCGTGGCGCGGCTCTCCAGCCCCGAGCGCTACAAGGGCTATGACAAGATCATCGAGGCGATGCCGGCGATCTTGGATCGCGTGCCCGACGCTCATTACGTGCTGGTGGGGAAGGGCGACGACCGGGCCCGCGTCGAGCGCCGCGTGCGGGAGATGGGCATCGAGGACCACGTGTCCTTGGCGGGTTTCGTGCCCGAGGGGGAATTGAAGGACCATTACAACCTGTGCGATGTCTTCGCGATGCCCAGCAAGGGGGAGGGTTTCGGGATCGTGTTCCTCGAGGCGCTGGCGTGCGGGAAACCGGTGGTGGCCGGGAACCAGGATGGCTCGCGCGATGCGCTCTGCGACGGCGAGCTGGGCGCGCTCATCGACCCGGATGATGTCGGCCAGATCGCCGGAACCATTTCCGGTATTCTGTTGCGGCGTTACGAGCACCCCCTGATGTATCGGCCCGAGGCGCTCCGGGAGGCCGTCGTGGCGAGGTATGGGTACGCGCGCTTCGAGGCGCTCGTGCGGGAGCACCTCGCGGTTCTGGTGAACGGGGGTTGAACCACGAATGAACACGAATGAACACGAATGGAAGAGCTTCGTGAACTTCGTGCCCTTCGTGGTGGGAAATTCTGCGGGGGATTTGGAACCACGAAGGGCACGAAGGATGGGAACTGAGGATGGCGGGGATGGGTGGCGCGCTCTCTCGGTTCGTGCGTCCGCTGATGCGTCCGGACGAACCGAGAGGGTCCCGTCGGCTGAGATTCGTGTGCATCCGAGTTCATTCGTGGTTGAAACCTGCGGGCGACCGGAGGACGGGGGAATTTGGAACCGCGAATGGGAGGCCTTCGTGACCTCGGTGCCCTTCGTGGTGGGAAATCCTGCGGGGGAGAGGATGCCGTCGGCTGGGATCCGTGTGATTCACGTTATCCGCGGTTGAACCCTGCGTGTGACCGGAGGACGGGCGGATTTGGAACCACGAATGGACACGAATGAACACGAATGGGTTGCGGATGGCGGACGCACGTATGGGTTTTCATTCGGCCGACCTGGCGGCCGAATGAAAACCCATGGTTCCGCTTGCGTGTTGGGCGCAAATTCCAGATCCGCGACATCCGCGCTATCCGCGGTTCGTCCCTCGACCCACCAGTCAACCATCCGTGGTCCCAATCTATGTGTGGCATAGCGGGAGTCATTAGATCGGCGGAGGGGCCGAGGGATCGGGTCCGCGAGGCGGTGGCCCGGATGCAGGCGTGCCTGCGCTTCCGCGGGCCGGACGACGAGGGCGTCTATGCCTCCCCGGATGGGCGGGCGGCGTTCGCGCACACGCGGCTCTCGATCCTGGACCTGAGCCCGGCGGGGCACCAGCCGATGTCCACCCCGGACGGGCGGTACACGATCACCTTCAACGGCGAGATCTACAATTTCTTGTCCCTGCGGGAGGAATTGGAGGCCGCGGGGGTTCCTTTGGCGAGCCGGTCGGATACCGAGGTCATCCTGCGGTTGTACGAGCGCGAGGGGCCGGGCTGCGTGCGCCGCCTGCGGGGGATGTTCGCCTTCGCCATCTGGGACGAGGTGGAGAAGCGATGTGTCTTCGCCCGCGATCCGCTGGGTATCAAGCCCCTGTATTACTGCCGGACGGCGGAGGCCCTGGCGTTCGCCTCGGAGATCCGGGCGCTGCTGCGCGGGGATGGGATCGAGGGGCGGCTGGGGATGGTGGGGTTGTATGGGTATCTGACGACCGGCACGGTGCCGGAGCCGGCGACCTTGTTGCGCGGGGTGGAGATGCTGGGCGTGGGGCACTGGATGGAGTGGCGGGACGGGCGGGTGCGAATCGAAAAGTATTGGGGGGTCGACTTTGCGGACGAGGCGATGGGGAGGGCGGATGCCGCGCGCCTGACCCGGGAGGCCCTCGTGGATTCCCTGCGGCACCACTTCGTCAGCGACGTGCCGGTGGGGATCTTCCTCAGCGGCGGACTGGATTCCACCACGCTGCTCGCGCTCTCGGCCGAGGCCGGCGCCGGCCGGGTCGCGACGTATTCCATCACCTTCGAGGAGCCGGAGTGGAACGAGGGGCCGCTGGCGCGGCGGATCGCCGAGCACTTCGGCTCGGAGCACCACGAGTTCAAGATCACCGCCGACATCGGCCGCGAGTGGTTGGAAGAATTTCTCGAATCGGTGGATCAGCCGACGATCGATGGGTTCAACACCTTCTGCGTGTCGAAGGTCGCCCACCAGCACGGCGCCAAGGTGGTGCTCTCCGGCCTCGGCGGCGACGAGCTATTCGCGGGGTATCGTTCGTTCGTGGCGCTGCCGCGGGTGATCCGCTGGATGCGGGCCACGGGCTTCGCGCATCCCCTCTATCAGAGGGTGGGCGCGTGGATGGAATCCCATAGCGCCTCCAGCAAGGCCAGGCGCATGGGCGACTTCATGCAGAAGGACAACTCCTGCGCGGCATTCTACCGCAGCTTCCGGGCGGTCTTCGCGCACGCCGAGGCCGCGGAGCTGGCGGCGACGATGTTGCCCTATGGGGTTGTCCCCGGCCGGGGTTCGCGGGAGCCGCGGCCCGAGGCGGGGTGGGCCCTGCGGGATGCCGTCAGTTTCTTGGAGCTGACCAGCTACATGCGGAACCAATTGCTGCGGGACAGCGATGTCATGAGCATGCGCTGGGGGCTGGAGCTGCGGGTGCCCTTCGTCGATTCCAAATTGATCGAGACGATCGGGCGGGTCCCGGCGGCGCTCCGGCTCCGGCATGGGAAGAAGCTCCTGATCGAGGCCGTGCCCGAATTGCCGCGCTGGCTCCTGGATCAGCCGAAGCGCGGGTTCACCTTTCCGTTCGAGCGGTGGTTCGCGGATCGCTGGCGCGACCTGCTGCGCGATGCGGTCCCGCCGCAGGGGATCGTCCTCGACACGTGGTACCGCGGATGGTCGCTGGCGGTCCTGCGGCACTGGATGCGGCGCAACCATGTCGCCGAGGCGGGAAACCACGGATGACGGGTGGGGCGGGAGTTTTAACCACGGATGAACAACCTGTCCGCCTCGGGCGGACGGATGGACACGGATCTGGGACTTGCGGTGGGTGGCCGCGCCTGAGCCATTGGGTTTCATTCGTCCGCCACGGCGGACAAATGAAACCCAATACGTGCGCCAAAGATCCAAGAAATCCGTGTTATCCGTGGTTAAACCCCGTCGGTTGAGTCGGTGGTGGGCATGAAGGTCTTGCATGTGATCCCTTCGGTCTCGCCCCTGCGCGGGGGGCCGAGCCTCGCGGTGCTGGGGATGGTCCGCGCCCTGCGCCGGGTGGGATGCGATGCGGAGATCGCCTGTACCGACGATGATGGTCCGGGCCGACTGGATGTCCCGCTGGATGGGCCAACGGAATGGGAGGGCGTCCCCATCCGGTTCTTCCCGCGCTTTTCCCCGGGCCTCGCCGCCCTGCGGGAATTCCAATATTCGGCGCCGCTGGGGCGATGGCTGCGCGGGAAACTCGGCCATTATGACCTGGTGCATGTCCACGCGGTATTCTCATACGCGTCGACGCACGCGATGCATCTGGCCCGGCGGTTGGGCAAGCCGTACCTCGTGCGCCCCATCGGGCAGCTCTCGGCGTGGTCCCTCCGCCAGAAGGCGGCGAAGAAAGCCCTCTATCTGGCGCTCGTGGAAAGGAAAAATCTGCGCGGTGCCGCGGGGATCCATTGCACCTCGGAGGCGGAACGCCGAGACGTGCTGGCCTTTGATGCTGGGTTGCCGACGTTCGTTTCCCCGATCGGCGTGGATGTGGGGAGTCCGGTAGCGAAGGGTTTGGATGCGGTAGCGAAGGGTTTGCACCCTTCGGCGGGGGGCGCGCCGAAGCCCGAAGGGGCTTCGCTACGACGGGGAGGGGATCGAGTAGCGAAGGGCTTGCGCCCTTCGGCGGGGGAAGGCGGGGCCGCCCGGGAGGCGGTCCTCCGCCGCTTTGGGCTGCGCGGGGGGGATTTCGTCGTTCTCTATCTGGGCCGCTTGCATCCTAAGAAGGGGCTGGATGTTTTGCTCGATGCGGTCGCGGGCCTGCCCGGGGTGGCGTTGGTGATCGCGGGCTCGGGTGACGCGCGATATGAGGAGCGGCTGCGGCAGCGGGCCGCCGCGCCGGGATTCGGCGGGCGCGTGCACTTTGCGGGCTTTGTCTCGGGGGCCGAGAAAGAGATGCTGCTTCGGGGGGCGGATGTGTTTGCGCTGCCCTCGGAGCATGAGAATTTCGGCATCGCGGTTCTGGAGGCGCTGATGGGGGGCCTGCCGGTGGTGGTGAGTCCGGGGGTGGCGCTGGAGGACTTCGTGCGGCAGATCGGCGCGGGGGTGGTGGTGGAACCGCGGGCCGAGGAAGTGGCGGCGGCGCTGCGTTGCCTTGTCGCGGGGGGGCCGGCCACCGCGGAGGAGCGCGATCGGATACGGCGCGAGGCGGCGGGGGCGTACGCCTGGGATGGGATCGCGGGGGGACTGCTGGCGACATACGGGGAGATTCTCGCGCGGGGGCGCGGGGGCGCGGGGATTTGGAACCGCGAATTCACACGAATGAACACGAATGGAAGAGCTTCGTGAACTTCGTGCCCTTCGTGGTGAGAGATTCTGCGGGGGATTTGGAACCACGAAGGGCGCGAAGGAGGGGAACTGAGGATGGCGGGGATGGGGTGCGCGCTCTCGGTTCGTGCGTCCGCTGATGCGGCCGGACGAACCGAGAGGGTCCCGTTGGCCGAGATTCGTGTGCATTCGAGTTCATTCGTGGTTGAAACCTGCGGGCGACCGGAGGACGGGGGGATTTGGAACCGCGAATGGACGCGAATGCACGCGAATGGGAGACCTTCGTGACCTCCGTGCCCTTCGTGGTAAAGATTCACGTGAGTGAGACATATGCTGCTTGACGAGATCACCCCGCTGGTGCTGACGAAGAACGAGGCGCCGAACATCGGGCGCTGCCTGGAGAAGCTGCGGTGGGCCCGGCGCGTCGTGGTCCTGGACTCGGGGAGCGCCGATGACACGGTGGCGATCGCGCGGTCGTTCCCGAACGCCGAGGTGCACCACCGTCCATTCGACAACCACACCGATCAGTGGAATCACGGCATGGGGCTGGTGGATGCGCCATGGGTGCTATCGCTGGATGCGGACTATATCTTGACCGGGGGATTGATCGAAGAGATGCGGGCCCTGGCGCCCGGGGATGACGCCGCCGCGTATTTCATCCGGTTTCGGTATTGCGTGGGGGGGCGACCGCTGCGGGGGAGCCTGTATCCGCCGCGGGCGGCGCTGTTCCGCCGGGACAGGTGCCGCTACATCGATGATGGCCACACGCAGTTGCTGGAGGCGCGGGGGGCGACGGCGACATTGGCTGGGGAGATCTGGCATGACGACCGGAAGGCGCTGGCCGAATGGGCCGCGAACCAGGTGCGCTACGCGCGGCTCGAGGCGCAGAAGCTGCTGTCCCGCCCGAGGGAGGATCTGTCGCGCAACGACCGCATCCGGCTCACGGGGTTTCTTGGCCCGGCGCTGGTGCTGCCATATTGCCTGATCCTGAAGCGCGGGCTGCTGGATGGCTGGCGGGGGTGGTTCTATGCCTTCCAGCGGCTGGTGGCGGAGCTGCTGCTGGCGCTTTTCCTGATCGAGGCGCGATGGGGTGGTGCTTCGCCTGTCCCGAGATCGCGCTGGCCAGGGGGACAAGGGCCGATAACGTGATGCCGAGCCTGATTTCTCCCGCAGAGGCGCAGGGGCGCAGAGTTTTTGTTTGGGGATGCGGGATTCCCCATCCGGAACCCCGCGTCCCTGCGTCCCTGCGGGAGGATTCGTTCGTTTCCCGATCATGAAAATTTTAGGAATCAACGCGTATCATGGGGATGCGTCGGCGGCGCTGGTGGTCGATGGGCGGCTGGTGGCGGCCGTCGAGGAGGAGCGCTTCAATCGCGTCAAGCATTGGGCGGGGTTCCCCGTGGAGTCGATACGCTATTGCCTCGGCGTCGGCGGGATCGCGCTCGGCGAGGTGGATCACGTGGCGATCTCGTTCGACCCTCGGGCGAACCTACATCGCCGGGTCGGTTTCGTGGTCGCGCAGCGGCCCTCGTTGGCGGCGGTGTGGCATCGGCTCAGGCGCCAGCGGCGGGTGATGAATCTGCGCGGGCAACTGGCCGAGGCGTGCGGCTGCACCGAGGACGAGATCCGGGCCCCGATCCACCGGGTGGAGCACCACCTGACGCACGTGGCCTCGGGCTTCCATGTCTCGCCCTTCGAGGAGGCGGCGATCCTATCGGTCGATGGCATGGGGGATTTTGTCAGCACGCTGACGGCGCACGGGCGGGGCACCGGCTGCCGCGTGCTGCGGCGGATCTACTACCCGCATTCGCTGGGGTTCCTGTACAACGCCCTGACCCTGTACCTCGGTTTTCCGTCCTACGGCGACGAGTACAAGGTCATGGGCCTCGCGCCCTATGGCAAGCCCGAGTACCTCGAACTCTTTCGCCGGATCGTCTTCCCGAAGGGCGACGGCTTCGAGCTGAACATGGATTATTTCACGCACCACAAGCGGGGGATCTCGATGACCTGGGAGAATGGCGCGCCGGTCGTGCAGCCATTCCACAGCCCGAGGCTGGAGAAGGCATTGGGCCCGATGCGCGAACCGAGGGCCGAGGTCACCGGGAAGCACCAGGACATCGCCGCCTCGCTGCAGGCCGTGACCGAGGAGATCCTGTTCCACCTCCTGGGGCGGCTGCATGAGCGGACGCGCTGCGACCGGCTCTGCATCGCGGGCGGGGTGGCGATGAACTCCGTCGCCAATGGCAAGGTCACGCTCCGGACGCCATTCAAGGAGGTCTATGTCCCCGGCGGCGCGGCCGACAATGGCACGGCATTCGGTGCGGCATTCCACGTGTGGCATCGCGTCTTGGGCAAGCCCCGCGGCTTCGTGCTGGATCACGCCTACTGGGGTTACGAGAGCCCGGATGCCGAGTGCCTCGACGCCATCCGAAAAATGGAACTGCCACACGAGTCTTTGGATGACGGCCCGCTGTTCGATCGGATCGTCGGCGCCCTGTGCGAGGGCAAGGTCGTCGGATGGTTCTGCGGGCGGATGGAGTTCGGCGCGCGGGCCCTCGGCAGCCGGTCGCTGCTGGCGGATCCGCGCCGCGCCGACATGCGCGACATCATCAATCTGAAAATCAAATTTCGCGAGAAGTTCCGGCCCTTTGCGCCGAGCATCCTGGAGGAGCGGGTGGCGGAGTATTTCGAGATCGACGCGCCGTCGCCGTTCATGGAGAAGGTCTTCCAGGTGCGGCCCGAGATGCGGGCGCTGATCCCGGCCGTGACGCACGTCGATGGCTCCGGTCGCCTGCAGACGGTGTCGAGGAAGACCAACCCGCGATATTGGGAGCTGATCCATCGCTTCGGGGAGAAGACGGGGGTCCCGATCCTGTTGAACACGTCCCTGAACGAGAACGAGCCGATCGTGCGCGCCCCGCAGGAGGCCATCGCCTGTTTCCTCCGCACGCAGATGGATGCGCTGGTGCTCGGGCGGTATTTCGTGACGCGGCGAGGCGAGTAGCGAAGGGCTCGCGCCCTGTAGCGAAGGGCCTTCGCCCTTCGGGGGGGCGGGCCCGAAGCCCGAAGGGGCTTCGCTACGACGGGGAGAGATCGAGTGGCGAGGGACTTCGCTGCTTTCGAGATGCCAAACAGACGCGAGAGTTTTCTGGCGCTGCTGCTGTGGATTGCGGCGCTTGGGGTGAATCTGTTCACGGCGACGCGGTCGCCGACGGCGTGGCACGACGAGGTGTATTTCGCGGATCCGGCGGTGCATTTTGCGATGGGGGAAGGTTTTCGGACGACGGCGTGGACGCTGGTTCCGGAGGGGGTGCATTGGCCGGGGTTGGTTCCCGCGTATGGGTATGGTTTGGGGGTTTGGCTGAAGGCATTTGGGGTTGGGCTATGGCAGGTGAGGGCGCTGCCGATCCTTTTGGCGGCGATGGCGGCAGGCTGGGTGTGGTGGGTGGCCCGGCGGCGGGGTCACGTGGGATCCTCTGGTGCGGGCATGCTCTTATTGGCGCTGTTGCTCTGTGGGGCGGGCGCGGTCTTCAGCTATCGGAGCGGGCGCGCGGATGCGCTGGCGATGCTATGGTGGGCGGCGGCCTACGCGGCGGTGGGTTGGAGGGCAGGCTTCCAGCCTGCTATGGCAGGCTGGAAGCCTGCCCTGCTGATGTTCTTGTTGGGGGCAATCGCGCCGTGGTGCGGGCTTTTTCTTGGGCCCTACGTGGCGGTGATGGGCGCGATCTTGCTGTGGATGGGGGGCCGCCCTTGGGTCGGCAGGGTGGTTGCCGCGTATGCCGGGTTCGGTCTCGGCACGCTGTGCCTCGTGGCCTTCTATCAATCCACCGGCGGGTGGGAGGCCTTCGTCGCGTGCTCGCGCCATTACCAAGACGGGATCCTGTCCCCCCATTTCCGTTTGCGGCTGGATGGGTATCGGGACGTCAGCCTGCTCTTCGTCTTGGCTGGCCTGGTGTTGGCGTTGGCGCTTCTTCCGCGCGGTTCGCCGGGGCGCAGGTATTCCCTGGCGGCGCTGATCGCCGCGCTCCTCGTGGGGCCGGCCCTCGCGCTCCTGGGGAAGTTTCCAACGTATTACAGCTGGTTGGTGTTTTTTCCCGCGGCGTTGGCGCTGGCGCACGCGATGCCGGCGTTGCCCGCCGCCGGTCGCCGTGCGGCGCTCGGGCTCGCGGGCGCCGCGTGTTTGGTGGGTCTACCGGCGAGGCTCGGCCTGTGCGCCTGGGAGTGGCGGTTGCGCGACCACCGGGCGGTCGAGGTGTTCGCGTCGGAGGTCTTTCGCGATGCGGATCGGGTGGCCTGCCACCCTTCGGCCTATTTCGCGCTGCGGCGCGTGTCGGGGGAGGTCTATCCGCGGGCGACGGATCTTATCGGGGAGATCCCGGCGGGAGTCCGATCTCAAATCACCGCCGCGTGCGTGCAGCCGGAGATCGATGCGGGGACGCTCCGTTCGGTCTTTGGTGGCGGGTGGATTCGCGTGGCGTCGTTGGGCGATGCCGCGGATGGCCCCAAGAGGGGCAGGGCCGAGCCCTATCGGCTCGTGGCGTATCGGCGGGTGGAGTAGCGCGCCGAGGTTGGCGGTGGTC
>JAANMY010004182.1_pt1 | contig 11162 bp, 8 predicted proteins | sample 7279691 | NCBI WGS metagenome assembly JAANMY01 (sample SAMN14094543, study PRJNA606508) | bioreactor metagenome | isolation source: A lab-scale SPAN reactor treating ammonium-rich wastewater day 388 | place: Ireland: Galway | collected 2018-02-07
TGCCGCTGGTGAAGACGCCGATGATCGCGCCGACCAAGCTCTACCAGAACGTGCCGACGCTGACCCCCGAGGAGGCCGCCGACCTGGTGGTCGAGGCCATCATCCACAAGCCGGTGAGGATCGCCACGCGGCTGGGCATCTTCGGCCAGGTGGTGCATGCCGTCTCGCCGAAGGTGGCGCAGATCATCATGAATACCAGCTTCCGCATGTTCCCCGATTCCGCCGCCGCTGTCGGCCAGAAGGAAGGCGCGCCGGCCCAGCCGACCGCCGACCAGATCGCCTTCAGCCAGCTGATGCGCGGGATACATTTCTGAAGAAAACCTCCTTCAACGCAGAGGACACGGAGGCGCAGAGATCACGGAGAAAATCATTCGCATTTCTCTGCGTCCTCTGCGCCTCTGCGTCCTCTGCGTTTGAAGCGGTTTAACTTGATCGGGAAACACCATGAGGCCGAAACCCGGCGACCCCGCTCCCGACTTTTCCTGTGCCGCCACCGACGGCAGCATCATTCGCCTGGCCGATTTTCGCGGCAGGAGGCTGGTGCTGTATTTCTACCCGATGGACGACACGCCCGGCTGCACCGCCCAGGCCTGCTCGCTGCGCGACGCCAACCGCGACATCGCCGCTCGGGGCGCCGCCATCCTCGGCGTCTCGGCGCAGGGCGAGGAATCGCACCGGAAGTTCACCTCGAAGTACAAGCTGAATTTCCCGCTGCTCGCCGACACCGACCGGGCCATGGCCAAGGCCTACGGCGTGGCGGGCTCGGGGCTGTTCGGCGTGGCGCGCGCCCTGGCGGGCATCCACGAGCGGGTGACTTTCATCATCGACGGGAAGGGCAAGATCGCCCACGTCCTCGACGATCCCGACTGCCGCCATCACGGGGAGGAAGTGCTGAAGTATCTCTGAGCCTATCCCTCCCTCTCCCGCCAGCGGGAGAGGGAAGTCGATTATCCCAGCTCCGCCAGCAGCAGCCGCGCGATCTCCGGCGAGAAGGCCATCTCGAGGTGGCCGAGCCCGGCCAGCGGCACCACCTTCGCGCCCTCCAGCAGCGAGCTGTCCTGCGGCATGACGTAATTGTCCTGGCAGCTGTAGACCGACACCGTCGCCGCCGGCAGCGGCACGGCGCCCGGCGCGTTGAGGCCGGCGAGCCAGGCGCTGCCGGGAATCATCTGGCGGGCGTTGCGGCCCGGCCCCATCACCGCCAGCCGGCTGCCGCGGTGCGGCGAGCCGAGCGTGACCAGCTTCGCCACCTTCGCCGGGCCCCGCGCGCGCAGGTAGGCGCGCGACACCAGCCCGCCCATGCTGTGGCCGACCAGAATCAGCTGCTCCGTGCCGGCGGCGGCGCAGACCTCGTCGATGCGGCGCGCCACCTGCTCGACGTAGCCGTCGATGTCGTTGAACACCGGGGCGAGGCTGACGGTCGCCACCTGCCAGCCGGCGCGCTCGAGCCGGCCGCGCAGCTCGATCCAGAAGCCGCGGTTGCACTGGTAGCCGTGGATCAGCAGCACGGGCAGCCGGCCGCCCTCGCTGCGGCCGACGCGGTCGGCCGCCATGAACAGTCGCTCGAAGGGCATGATCAGGGTGAACAAGGCGAAGAAGGCCGCCACCTCGCGCACGTAGAGGGCGATGCCGCGCAGCAAGCCGATGCGGCAATCCGCCGGCGGCGGCGCGGCATGGGCGCGCGCGAAGGCGAAGGTCACGCCGATGATGAAGCAGCGCCCGGCCACCATCAGCAGCATGGCCAGCCCGAGCGCCTGCTGCCAGGCCCAACCGAAGCGCCCGGTCAGGAGCAACCCGATCAACAGGTACAGGACGATCTCGCCCGCGAGCATCAGGCGGTGGAGGGTCGATGCGGCCATGTCGCTATGCTAACGCCGGCGCCGGCCGTGCGGTCAATTCTTCCGCCAGACGGCTGGCATTGCGCGCCGCGAGGCCGTACACCGACTGCTGCGGATTGGCGCCGATGCTGGTCGGGAACAGCGAACCGTCGCAGACCGTGACGTTGCCGAGCTGGCGATAGCGGCCCCAGACGTCGGCAACGCCCTGCTTCTCGTCCGCCGCCATGCCGCAGCCGCCCATGACGTGGGCGCTGACGACGCGCGCCAGCTGCGGCTGGAGCGGCAGCTGCGCGATGCCGGCCTTCGCCGCCGCCAGGCTGGCGTAGCCGCCGCATTGCTCGTGCACGATGTAGACGCGCCTGGCGCCGGCGGCGAACTGCAGCTCGGCCATCGTCAGCCAGGAGCGGCGCACGCCGTCCCAGACGAAATCCGTGATCGGGTAGTCGAGCAGCGGCGTGCCGTCGTCGCGCAACTGCACGCTGCCGCCCGGGCTGTCCGGATGGAAGCCGTCGCGCAGCAGCGCCAGCATGGCATGGGTGTTGGCGAACTCGGCCATCAGATTGCGGTGCATCTCGCCGTAGCCGTGCAGCGTGGTGGCGAACAGCACCGGATGGATCGGCGGCACTTCCAGCTTGTAGCCGATCGGGCCGCCGACCGGCACACTGTCGAGGGAGTGGTCGGAATAGATCGCCTGCGGCGCGCCGGCATAGCCCTTCACCGCATGGCCCATGAGCGCCGCGGCGACGGTCGTCGGGTGCAGGAAGGTGCGCCGACCGAGCAGGCGCTGCGGGTCGGGCGCATGGCTTCGCAGCAGCAGCGCCGGCGTGCCGATGGCGCCGGCCGCCAGCACGAAATGCCGCGCCCGGATGCGCAGGCGGTACGGCAGCGGCTGGATGCCCGCCGCTTGCATCGCCGTGCCTTCCAGCGCCTCGGCACGCCCGCCGCGCAGGGCCAGGCGCTCGGCGCGCAGGTGGTGGACCAGGGTCGCCCCGCCCGCCAGCGCCGCCGGCAGCGTCGTCACCAGCATCGACTGCTTGGCGTTGGTCGGGCAGCCCATGCCGCAGTAGCCGAGGTTCCAGCAGCCCTTGACGTTGCGTCGCATCGGCGCCACCGGCACGCCCAGCGTCCAGCCGGCCTGGCGCAGCAGGGCGTTGTTCTCGTTCGGGCTGACGTCCCAGTAGCGGATGTTGAGGCGCCGCTCGACGGCGTCGAACCACGGCGCCAGCGCCTCGACCGACAATTCCTTCAGGCCGTACTCGCGCTGCCAGTGCGCCAGCGTGGTCGGCGGCGTGCGGAAGCTGCTCGTCCAGTTCACCGTCGTCGAGCCGCCGACGCAGCGGCCCTGCAGGACGTTGATGGCCTTGTCCTTGGTCTTGCGCGCCGCCGATTCCTGATAGAGCTGCGGATAGGCGTCGGACTCGCGCATGCGGAAATCGGTCGAGGATTTCAGCGGCCCTTCCTCGACGACGACGACCTTCAGCCCCGCCTTCGTCAGGATCTCGGCCGCGATGCCGCCGCCGGCGCCGCTGCCGACGATGGCGACATCGGCCTCCAGCTCGCGGTCGGCCTCGAGTTTCGAGGCGTCGATGACCTGCCAGCCGGCGCCGATGCCTTCGAGGATCGGATCGCGGATCGTCATGGCATCTCCGGCGGGCCGGGATAGCCGATGGCCTCCCAGGCATCGGGGTTGCCGTACCAGGCGCCCAGCACCAGGTCGTGCAGGCCGGCGTAGGCGCTGCGCAGCAGGGCGAAGCGGCTGAAGCGCCAGCCCTGCAGGAAGGCGGCGACCTGCGCCGGCGTGGCCGCTTCCCAGTCCGGCCACAGCCGCGCCAGCAGCACGCGCGCCGGCGCGAAGCCGAGCAGCGCGAACAGTTCGCCGAGTTCCTTTTGCGCCGCCGCCGAGAGGCCGGCGATGGCGACGCCGACGCCGTCCACCGTCCGTGCGACGGCCAGGCTGCGCGCCTCGCCCGACTCGGGCAGCGCGCCGGCGAGGATCGCCGGCGCCAGCGCGGCGACGATGCTGCGCTGGGACAAAGTCAGTCCCGGCGGCACGGCGCCGCCCGGCGCCTCCTTCAGGCCGCGCGACCAGAACAGGCCGGCCGCCGCCAGCGCGGCGCCGCCGAGGAGGCCTGCCTTGATGAATTGCCGGCGCGTCGGCATCAGCGGATGAGCAGCTTCACCATGCGCTCGAACAGCTTGCCGTAGGGCGGCTTGAACAGGCCGATGCCGTTCAGGCGCGACTGGAAGAACACCGCCTTCTTCTTGGAGAAGGTCTCGAAACCCTCGAAGCCGTGGTAGTGGCCCTTGCCGCTCTCGCCGACGCCGCCGAAGGGCAGGTTGTCCTGGGCGATGTGCAGGATGGTGTCGTTGATGGTGACGCCGCCGGAGAGGGTCTGTTCCAGCACGCGGTCGATGCGATCGCGGTCGCGGTCGAAGTAGTACAGCGCCAGCGGGTTCGGCCGCGCATTCACGTAGCGAATCGCCTCGTCGAGTTCGCGGTAGGGCAGCACCGGCAGGAGCGGGCCGAAGATCTCCTCCTGCATCGCCAGCATGCCGTCGTTCGCGCCGAGCAGCGCCAGCGGCGGGATGCGCCGCGTCGCCCCGTCGGGCAGCGCCGCGGCCGAGAGCGGCACCACGCTGGCGCCCTGCCCGCGCGCATCCTCGATCAGGCCGACCAGCCGGCGGTAGTGGCGCTCGCTGACGATCGCGGAATAGTCCGGCGTGCGCAGGATGTCCGGATAGCAGGCATCCACCACCCTGCGCGCCGCGGCGACGAACTCGCCTTCGCGGCCGGCCGGCACCAGCACGTAGTCGGGCGCGATGCAGGTCTGGCCGGCGTTCATGGTCTTGCCGACCATCACGCGCTCGGCGAATTTATCCATGGAATAGTCCGGCCCGAGGATGGCCGGCGACTTGCCGCCCAATTCGAGGGTCACCGGCGTCAGCGTCTCGGCGGCGGCGCGCATCACGCTGTAGCCGACCTTGGTCGAGCCGGTGAACAGCAAATGGCCGAAAGGCAGCCGGGCGAAGGCCTGCGCCATCTCGGCGTCGCCCTGCACCACCGCCACCTCGTCCTCGGCGAAGTATTTCGCCGCCAGGCGGGCGAACAGCGCCGAGGCGGCCGGCGTGTATTCCGACATCTTCACCATGACGCGGTTGCCGGCGGCCAGCGCCGCCGTCAGCGGCCCGACGGCCAGGTAGAGCGGATAGTTCCACGGCACGATGATGCCGACCACGCCGAGCGGCTGGTGCAGCACGCGGGCGCGGCCCGGCATGAACCACAGCGACACGGCGCGCCGTTCCCGGCGCATCCACGACTTCAAATGGCGGCGCGCATGGCGGATGCCTTCGAGGGCGGGAAAGAATTCGAGCAGCTGCGTCTCGTGCCGCGAGCGGTTGCCGAAATCGGCGCGGATCGCCTCGGCGATCTCCGCCTGGTTCTCGCGCACCAGCCGCTCCAGCGCCGCCAGCCAGGCATCGCGCCGGCGCCAGCCGGGATGCGCGTCGCGCGCCGCCGCCTCGCGCAGGCGGGCGTGAATCGGCGCCAGGGCGTGGCCGGCCAGTTCCATCCCGTTCGAACCCTTCGCCGTCGTCTCCATCCGCCCCATCCGCCCTGTAGGAAGAAACCAGTGTAGCCGAGCGCCTTTCGCGCCGGTTAGGCAATTGATTCTAAACGCGGCCGGCCAGCCGCCGCGGAGGCGATAATGCCGGCATGAGCAGCGAAGAAAAGGAACGCTGGGTCGCCGAGCTGCGCCGCCATCTCGTCGCGGCCAAGACGCTGCGCGCCGCCGCCAACGCCGACCCGCGCATGAGCCAGGACCGCCTGCGCCTGCGCGCCTGGCAGGCCGGGCGGCTGGCCGCCACCTACCGCGACCTGCTCGATTCCGAGCGCTACCGCGACGCCGCGCGCTTCTTCCTCAGCGACCTCTACGGCCCGAAGGACTTCAGCGAGCGCGACCACGAGGTCGAGCGCATCCTGCCGACGCTCGCCGCCACCCTGCCCGCCTCGGGCATCCGCACCATCGCCCTGGCCGTCGAGGTCGACGCCCTCTCCGAGGAGCTCGACGCCGCGCTGATCGTCGAGCTGCGCCGCGCCGGCGCCATGGACGCGCTCGACGCCGCCGCCTACGCCCGCGCCTATCCGCGCGCCGGCCACCGCCAGGAGCGCGAGCGGCAATTGCAGCTGATCGGCGAAGTGGGCGAAGCCCTCGCAGCCCTCACCCGCAAGCCCCTCGTCAGCGCCGCCCTGCGCCTGATGCGCGCCCCGGCCCGGCTGGCCGGCCTCTCGGAGCTGCACGCCTTCCTCGATCACGGCTACCGCGCCTTCCGCAAGATGGGCGATCCGGCGCAATTCCTCGCCACCATCCACGATCGCGAGCGCACCATCCTGGAGCGGCTCTACGCCGGCGCGGCGCAGCCGTTCGAAGCGCAGGACGGCTGAGCGCCCGCCGCGAAGCACCCGCCCTGCCGTTCCGAAAGGAATGCGCGCGCCGATCGCAGGCGTTCCGCTGAAGTGCGCTTGCGGCGCGGCGTGCAGCGCCGTCTATGCTTTCATTCGCGGCACGTCGTTCGGATCGAGGCGAAGTTCGATCAGCAAGGGGCGGTCGCGGCTGCCGATGGCATCGACGGCGGCCTGAAGCTCGCTGTCCGAGCGGACCAGGATGCCCCGGCCGCCCAGGGAAGTCGCGACCTCGGCAAAACACGGCCAGTCGAACTGCGTCAGACCCGGATCCATGTTGCGGTCGATGAACTGGATGTGCTCGGCGCCATAAGCGCCGTCGTTGCACAGGATCACCACCAGATCCTGCTTCAGGCGCACCGCGGTGTTGAATTCACCCAGGCCGCCCATCATGAAGCCGCCGTCACCGGAGAACAGCACCACCGGGCGGTCCGGCGCGGCGATCGAGGCGCCGATGGCTTCCTGCAGCCCGAGGCCGATGGAGCCGAAATTCGCCGTCATGACGAAGCTGCGAGGGTCGGGGGCCGAAATCCGGCACCACACCTCGGTCATGAAGCGCCCGCCGTCGGTGACGAGAATGCGATCGTCCGGCAGGGCCCGTTCCAGGTGCTCGAGCGCCGCCACGAAGTTGACGCAGCCTTCGCGCGGATGGCCGGTGCGCGGCGGCGGGTGGCGACGCAGGGTCTGGCTGTCGAGCTCGGCGGTGAAGCCGCTGGCGGGAATTTCGGCCTCGTCGAGCCAGTGGATGAAGTTCTCGGCGGTCAGGCCGGCGTCGGCGACCAGGGCTGCATCGGGGTGCACGCTGCGGCCGATGGCGCGCGGGTCGGTATCGATCTGCACCAGCCGCTTGCCCTTCATCAGCGCGCCCTTGTCGGTGGTGTAGTCGTGCAGGCCGGCGCCGAAGCAGACCACGCAGTCGGATGCGGCGATGGCCTCGCAGGCCGCCGGCGTGCTCAGCGTGCCGAAGATGTCCATGTCGTAGGGGTGGCCGCGGAACAGTCCCTTGGCTTTGAGTGTCGTGGCGAGCGGCGCCTCCAGCCGATCAGCGAGGCGGATGATCTGCGCGCGCGCGTCGCGGGCGCCGGCCCCGGCGAGGATCATCGGCCGCCGCGCACTGGCGATCATGCCGATGGCCTTGTCGAGCGCATCGCCCTCGGGCACGACGCCGCGGGTCTCGAAGACGCTCAGCACGCAGGGCGCATAGTCCGTTTTCTGCCACATGAATTCGGTCGGCATGTTGAGCACGATGGGGCGCCGCTCGACCCGCGCCCGGTAAAAGGCGCGGGCGACGTCGCGGGCGGCCAGTTCGGGCGATCGCATCTGCTCGAAGCCGGCGCCGCTTGCATTGACCACCGCGCGCTGGTCGATGCATTGCAGGTGGCGCGGGTTGGCGACCGGCGTGTCGCCGGCCAGGAGCACCATCGGGATTTGCCCGCGCGCGCCCTCGGTCAGCGCGGTGACGCAGTTGGTCAGCGCCGGACCGTGCGTGACGGTGGCCACGCCGATCCCGCCCAGCACATGCGCGTGGGCCAGCGCCATCAGCACCGCGCTGCCTTCGTGCACCGCGGGGACGAAGCGCCCGCCGCAGCCGCGCACGAAATGGTCGGCGATGAACAGGTTGGCATCGCCCATCAGGCCGAACATCGTGTGAATGCCGTGGTCGCGAACGGCCCGGGCGATGGCTTGATGGACATGAATGGGGGTTGCGTCGGACATGGTGGTTACACTCGGGAGCCGTTTTTTCCAGAATAGCGCTGCCGACGTGCATGAGGTGCGCGAATTTGCCCAAATAATTCTCGGATATGTTTGTTATTTGTGCAATATTGATATTTAATGCATGATCCTCGCAATTTGTAGCCCTGCGCTGCGCGATAGGATCCCGATGAACTTCGACCGCTACGACCGCCTGATCCTCGAGGCGCTGCAGAAAGACGGGGCGCTCACCAATGCGCAGTTGTCCGAACGGGTGAACCTGTCGGCTTCGCAATGCTCGCGCCGCCGTCTGGCGCTGGAGGCCGCGGGGGTCATCGAGGGATACCGCGCGCGGCTAAACGCCAGCCGGCTGGGCCTGGGCGTCCGCGTGGTGATGCGGGTGAACCTGAGAACCCACGCCAGGACGACGGACATGGATTTTTCCAGCTGGATCAGCCAGCAGCCGGAGATCCAGGCGGCGTTTTCGACTTCGGGCGATGCGGACTATCTGTTGCATGTGCGGGCGCGCGATCTCGACAGCTTTTCCAACTTTCTGCACGAGCGCCTGTTGCAGCGTTCCGATATTGCGCAGGTGCGCTCGGATTTCGTCCTGAAAACGCTCAAGGACAGCGATTCACTCGACTTGTCGCGGATCGCAGGCTGAGACGAGGGCCTGCGCGCACTGCCGCAGCGACATTGCCGCGCAACATTCCTGCGCATCCAGCCGCCGCTTCCGGCCGAAATCACCGCTTCGCCGTGCCACGCAGACTGACTTTTGATGCCTTGCGGCAGACCGGTGACGATCCGCTCCGCGGTCATGATATTTTCTCCGCCTGGCCGTTCGCCCCTCACCTCCCCACCCTCTTCCCGCAAGCGCGCCGAGTCGGGCGAACCAACGCCGCTTGAATCGCCTATTTCGCCGCGTCGCCGACCAGCCCGTAGGGTGCCCAGAAGGCGGGGTGGGCATATTCCTTCGAGCTGGCCATCAGGCGCAGCATCGAATGCCGCAGGGCCTCGGCCTTGGATTCGCCGGGCTGTTCCTTCTGCCGCTTGAACAGCTCGGTGGTCAGCAGGCGCGCCGAGACCGTTTCCACCGGCCAGTAGGTCAGCAGCAGGCGCCGCGTGCCGGCGAAGAAGAAGGCCCGCCCGAGCCCGGAGATGGCTTCTTCGTTTCTGTCGTCGCCGCTGGCGGTGTTGCAGGCCGACAGCACCACCCAGTCGGCGTCGAGCTTGAGGCCGAGCACTTCGCTCAGGGTGAGGAAGCCGTCGTTATCCTTGTCGCCGCTCAGCGCCGGATTGGCCATGGCCAGGCTGGGCTGGTCCAGGCCCTGCAGCTCGCCCGGCACCAGGCCATGGGTAGCAAAGGCCACCACGCCATAACCTGAGAGGTCGTTTCCCTTGACCCGGGCTTCGGTGGCCTGGCTGCCGAGGTGCACATCGGTTTTCGGGTCGGCGCCGAGGATTTTTCCGATCTCGTTGAGTTCCTCGGCAGTGTCGGGCAACTGCGGCAGGCGGGCGAATCCGCGCAGGAGCAGGGCCTTGCCGTCTTCCGGCGAGGCAGCGGCGCCCAGCGCCTGCACCGCCGTCGGGTCTTCCGGTGGCGCATCGCGCGCCGGCGCCACGGCGAGATTGCGAACCGAGCGGGTGGCGGAGGGCTTGCCGGCGGCCTGGGCGGCGAACAGCGGATCGCCGAAGCCGACGAAGGGCCGCCGCTTCGTTTCGGCGCGCCCCTTGCCGCGCAAGGAAATCAGGGTGCCGGCGGAGGGCTGCTGGGCGATGGCGATTTTTTTCACCAGCCAGGCTTGCTCGGCAAGCCCGGTCTTGTCCGATGCCGCGGTCAGCAGCACGGCGAAGGGAAGCTGCCCGAGCGCGCCGTGCGGGACGATGTTGAGCAGCGCGGCCCCCTCCCACAGTTTTTCGTCCGGCGCCAGCAGGGTTTGGTAGAGGCTGCGGGCCGTCGCGGCATCGTAAGCCGGCAGCCGCCCCTCGCTCAGATCGAAGGCGCCGAGCAGCTTGGCGACCATCTTGCCGGCCTCGTCGCTCGACAGGTCGACCGCCCGGAAAGACACGCGGGTCGGAGTCAGCGTCCAGACATAGGTCTGCCGCTCGGCGACATACAGCGCGACGGCGGCTTCGCCCTGCTGCAGCACCTTCTGGAGGTCGGCCGGCGAGGGCGCCTTCGGCGCCACCAGCTCGGCGTAGGCGGGATAACGCTCGGCCAGCTCGCGCCGCAGGCCGGCATGGCTGTCCTCCAGGCGCAGCACCTCCCCGCGGATGTCGGCGATGGCCTTGTCGAGGCGCTGCCCTTCGGGCGCCGAGGCGAGGCGCACCAGCAGCTTGTTGAGCGAGCTGATCTGGTTGGCGGTGTCCTGCTCGCGCCGCGCCAGCTCGGCCAGGGCGGCGTCGGGCAGCTTGGCGCGCGCCGCGCTGCTGGCGATGGCGGCCTGCACGCTGGAGCCGCGCGCCGCCTCGGCGACCCTGAACGCCTCGGCGATCAATTCGCCGTCGGCGGCGGCATTTTTGCCCGCCATCCTGGCCAGCAGCTCGAGATAGCCCTCGGCGATCAGGCGCAGGCGGAACTGGCGCACGAAGCCGCCGTTTTCCGAGCTGCTGTCGGTTTCCGCCTGGCGCAGGATGGCCGGGAAGGCTTCGCGGTATTCGGCCAGGGCGGCCGCATCCTGGCCGGCGGCCGTCAGCGCCACCGCGTGGTAGCCGCGCAGGTGGGCCAGATACAGCGGATCGACGAAGGGCTTCTTGAGATTCCAGTCGATCATGGCGCGCAGCATCCGCTCGGACTCGGCGGTCTGCCCGTTCTTCAGCAGCGCCATGGCCCAGTTGATGTTGTTGGAACCGGTCCTGGCGAACTGGGCCGGGTTGCTGCGCAGCCCCTGGTCGCGCTGCCGGAAAGCCTCCAGGGACTCGGCCCAGCGGTTCTGCACGCCGAGCAGGAAGCCGGCCATGGCGCGCATGTCGGCCAGCATGGTCGAATAGCCGCGGGCGCCCGAGGCTTCCAGGAGGGAGACGGCCTGCCGGCGCAGGCGCAGGGCTTCTTCGACGCGGCCCTGCTGCTGCTTGATCAGGCCCAGGGCGTTGACTAACCGGGCAACGCCCTGGGTATGCTTCCCGGCGCGCGAGAGCGTCTCCTGCAGCGCCTGGCGCACCAGGATCTCCGC
>JAANMY010004183.1_pt1 | contig 11154 bp, 8 predicted proteins | sample 7279691 | NCBI WGS metagenome assembly JAANMY01 (sample SAMN14094543, study PRJNA606508) | bioreactor metagenome | isolation source: A lab-scale SPAN reactor treating ammonium-rich wastewater day 388 | place: Ireland: Galway | collected 2018-02-07
GGATTGCGACTTGGTGCGGATCGCCCGAGTCTGTATGCCGAAACATTAGCCAACGCATTTGCAGGACAGGCCGATCAGAACCGCGACAACCGGCTCACGTCGGCCGAACTTTTCGAGTTCACGCAGTCGACGATGCCCAAGCATCTAGGGCCCGACAACCAGGTTCAACATCCGGCGCTGTTTGCTCCGGACGTGATTCAGCCGGTATTCAGCGAGGAGGCCAAGCAACCCATCCTGCAATTGCTGGCAATGATCAGCCTGACGCCGCAACGAATCGAACTGGCCGAAGCGCTGGTGTTGCTTAAGGAAGCTGAATCGCTGGCCAGTGGCGAACCCGACGCAAAATTGGCCTATGCCCTGGTGTTGGTGAGGGCGATTCAGTTGGCAGACGCCCAGCGACAGTTCGAAGAACTCAAGGTTCAGCATCCCAATCTCGTATTGGCTCACCAAGGGGCGGCCTACATTCAGTTTCGCCAGGGTCGTCATCTGTCGGGCTTGGCCGGACTGATCGAATTGGTGCCCCTCATTCCCGATCCGAAACAAGGCGAGTCGCCCCCCGAACGCGACCTGGCCGTTCTGAACTGGTCGGGTCGCTTGCGGGAGTTCGCCGCCACGCAGACCGATGGCCGTAACGTGCCCGCGCTGGCTCAACTCGATGCCGCGGTGGCGTTGCGAGGTGCAACTTTCGAAAAAGCGTACGAGGCTGGTCGTTCGGCCGTCCGGGAGCAGTACCTCAAGTACACCAACGACATTGCCGCAAGCACCGATAGCGCGGAACAAAGTAAATTGCGCATCGCGCAGCGACAAATGCTGAACTACGTCGATCTGGACCTGTCTGCCGCCGCAACTGAAATTCGCAATGGCCTCGATCGCATTCGCTAGCTTTTCACGCAAAATCCAAAATATCGGAACCGAGCTGCGATTTCGTGCGCAATCTCTTGTTGAATTGTTATTTATGGCTAGAGTGACGGCACAGGATTTCCCCAAAATGCACGAGTTGCCTCCCCCTCATCGTGGGCATACGAGGCCTCGGCCTGTATAATTTTTGAAGTGCGGTCGTACCGGCCAACGTCCGTTGCGATCAGTCAAACATTTGTGCGGCTGGGTGAGAAGTTCCTCGCGCCCCGGGTGGCATGTGCCGGATGAGGAAACCGACGCCCCCGCAAGCGGAGAGTATTTCATGTCCATTCGTCTGCTGGTTGTTGACGACCATCCCATGGTGCGTTCTGGCGTGGCGTTTTTGGTGCAAGACACAGAAATCGAAATCATCGGCGAGGCTTCCAGCGGGGAGCAGGCCGTGCAGAAAGTGCAGGAATTGGGCCCCGATTTGGTCCTCATTGATATTCAAATGGCCGACGGCGACGGGCTTACGGCCCTGGGTCAAATCAAGGCGGAACGCCCCCACTTGCCGGTTCTCATCCTTTCCACGTTCGACAATCCGCTTTATGTCGGGCAGGCCATGGCGCTAGGCGCCAGCGGCTATTTGCTCAAAGGTTGTGAACGCGACGAATTGATCCAAGCGATCACCAGGGCGGCCGCGGGCAAGTCGGCCTGGACCCGCAGCGAAATTCGTCGCGTGAGTGGGGCCCTTTCCACGCCGAGGCTGCAAGATATCGACGTGCCGCTTACCGAACGCGAAGCCGAGGTGTTGCGCCTGCTCGCTCTTGGCAAAACCAACAAGCAAATTGCCCGCTCCCTGGCCATCAGTTTCGAAACGGTGAAGGAGCACGTGCAACACATTTTGAATAAAATTGGCGTTTCGGACCGTACCCAGGCTGCGGTTTGGGCGGTACGCGAAGGCTTGGTGTAACGGCCGTTGCTGTGTGAACTTCTCGTTGTATTGCTGAATGGCCATCCGGCGGAAGCAAGCCGACCGCCCTGTAGGCTCGCCCGTTTTTGACATTTTCCGACACCACATTTCGGAACTTCCCGCTTCTTTCCCATCTTGGTGCGGAGCCTGTTCTGACTTCCGCACGAATTCTCAGGAGCCCGACGATGTGCAAGGTGCTTGCCACGGTTGGTTGCGCGGTGTTGATGAGCGTTGTAGTGGCACCTGTGAAAGCCGACGTGTCGGCGGCGGTCGAGAAGATACAGGAATTGCTCCGCCAAGAAGATTTGGCGGCAGTTGAGGCGGCTTACGCCGCCGCTCGCACAGAGTATCCCGATGCGGAGGAACTCAAGTCGCTGGAATACCGCCTGTTTGTGGCGAACGCGCGGGCGGACAAACTTCCCACGGCGGTAGGCCATTTGCTCCGTGACGTCGACTATCAAGTGGATCGTTCGGCCCAGGAACCCAAGACTGCGGAACGGATCCCAAGCTACCTGAACCTGGCCGTTCAGTTTGGTGCCCGAGCGCAACAGACCGAAGAAGTGCTCAAGAAGCTGACCGAGGTCGAAACGCGGCTTCGAGAATTCGATCAAGCCAGTCCCGCGCTGTCTTTTCAGCAGGCCGCGATGCAGACGTTTTCCGAGCGCGTATTATTGCTGGCGCGAAGCGAGCGAGTTGATGAAGCCACCGCTCTGGCGAGTCGCCGGGCAGCGTCGGCGGCCGACGAATTCGCCCAGCGCCCGGAGGAATTGCGGGCGATTCTGGGCCACGCCTGGGCATTGCGATTGCAATCTCAGTTGGCGCAAGAGATTCGCTCGCCGGAACTGCCCGATCGAGAACAGCGATATCTGGAGTTCGTCTCCGAGCAACTGTCGCGGCATCCTCAGCAAGGTCCGTTGCAAGACGCCTATTTGACAGCGCACTTTGGCCAGATCTCGCGCATGATGGGCATCGATGCCCGGCAGGCAGAAAACCTGCGCGGCAAGTTGGCCGAGCGAATCACGTCTTGGAAGGCGGAGGACGGCGAAACCAAGACGCGGGTGGCCAGTGCCTTGCAGGGATTGAACACGTTGAAGGCTCGGCTTGCCTCTGCAATCAAGCATCAGGATCTGATCGGCCAAAAAATCCCCGAGTTACAAGTAGAGAAATGGGTCAACGGTAGCGCGCTGCTCACGGAAGATCTCGCCGGCAAGGTGGTGTTGCTGGACTTTTGGGCGGTCTGGTGCGGTCCTTGCATTGCTACGTTTCCCCACTTGCGTGAGTGGAATGAAAAGTATCGTGATCGGGGTCTGGTGATTGTGGGGCTTACCCGGCAGTATGGTTACGGATGGAACGACGAAACGCGGCGGCCCGAACGTATGCCGAACGTCACCTTGGAAGATGAACTAGAAGGTTTGGAGAAGTTTGCCCGGCACTACGAACTCAAGCATCGTTTTGCGGTGATGCCCCAAAATTCCACGCTGTCGGCCGAATTGGGCGTGAGCGGGATTCCGCACGTGGTGTTGGTCGATGGCCAGGGCAAAATCCGCTTGATTCGGGTGGGTAGCGGCCAGCAAAATGCCCAAGACATTGAAGAGATGATCCTGCAGTTGCTACCCAAGTCGGGCGAGTAGCGCCCGGTGGATGGCTTGAATCGATTGCGTCGGGATGCAAGTCCGGCCTGCCGCTTGCGAGCAGGGCGATCCCGACGTTGAGAACCCGTCATGCCGTGGTAGCATTCACCGAAACAGGTTTCTTGCAAGAGTCATCCGTCAAGGGACACCAGCGGTGACTTCTTGTACGCGGTGAACCGGGCTGCGTAGCGGCTGGTCCGTTTCTCCAACTCTGCCATCGCTTGATCATCGAGTTGTGCAAACTCGCACGCAATGCGGGCATTCGCTTCGACCTCGGCAGGCGTGCTGCATCCGAGAATCGCCGTGCTCACGCCGTCCCAACTGAGGGCATAACCAAGTGCATCGTCTGCCGTTAAGGCGGAAGGTCCAAGTAGTGCTCCTTGTGCGTAGACCTTCATCGCAATGACGCCGAGCGACTGCCGTTTCGCCTCGGGCAGCACCGTTTCTATGAACGACATGCGGTGTCGATCGGCGGCATTCAAAGCGACCAAAACCGTGTCAAAATCGAATCGTCGCATTGCCTCCAACAAGACCTCCGGATCGTGGTGCCCCGTAATCCCGAGGAATCGGACACGCCCGTCCTCGCGGGCTTGTAGCAGAGCCCGCAGCGCGCCGTCCGGGGCAAAGATGCGGTCCAATTCATCGTGGGTGCGAAGGTCATGTAGCTGCCACAGATCGAGGCGGTCGGTGCGCAGTCGGCTCAGCGTTTGATCCAACAATCGGAATGCGCCGTCCCGGCTGCGTTCATGCGTTTTGGAAGCGACAAATACGTCGCTGCGACGATCCCCCAGCGCTTCGCCCAGATAATCGAGGCAGTTTGCGTACGCCGGAGCCGAATCGTAGTAGTTGACGCCCAAGTCGAGTGCCCTTTGGATCACGTCGACCGCTTCGTTCATGCGGCCTGTTGACCGCAGAACGCCTTCTCCGCCCAGGCCAAAAATTGTTGCCTGTTCGCCCGTCCGTCCAAGCGGACGCTTGGGGATTTTCAACATCGCTGTCATGATTTTTTTTGCAACTTGGATTGGCGACGCCAGAAGTGTTGCCTTGCGTCAAGCGACCTCTACCGTTTTCTGCACCCAATGCCGGGAATTCTCCGCATAGATTGGGGCGGAAATTCGGCAATGGTACAATCCATCGCAGACGCCAGGGGGCAAGGCATCGACGCATGATACCAGAACTTCGATTTTAGGTAGTCTTCTAGTTGGAGATTGGTGCCGGGTCGGTCATGGTCCGAACGGGCATTGGACTTATGCTGGCAGGCTAAGTTCAACGCCGCTATTTGCCCAGCCTAAGAGATCCAACTCGAATTGTGATCAATCGAGCCGCCGATCGATTGCGAAGTCTTCTTGCCGCACCAGAATCAATCCGTATGAACGGAAGGGAGGGACCGATGTTTTCGCCCGTTGTAGTGGTAATGCGAAATTACGGTATCGCGCAAGTGCGACGCGCGTCTTGGTATGCCGCGTTCGCCTGTCTATTCTTCGTGGCAGTACCGTCGTCCTTCGCGCAGCAAGCGCAGACCGACTTGTTCACGCGGCTCGATACGAACAAAGACGGCAAAGTGTCATCGGATGAATTGCCGGACCGGCAAAAACCCAACTTTGGCCGCATCGATGCCAACAACGACGGGTCGATCTCGCGGGAAGAGTTGGAAACTTATCTGCGACGCGCGCAACGTCCCAATGCGCAGCCTGGCGAGAACAATCTCGCACCAACCCACGCCGATGTGGCCTATGGGCCGCACGAACGCCATAAGTTCGACCTGTACCTGGTCGAATCGAAAACCCCGACGCCGCTGGTGCTCTTCATTCACGGAGGCGGATTCCGCGGGGGCGACAAGCGTTCTATCGGCGCGGGCGATGTCCGCTCGTACCACAAGGAAGGCTGGTCCGTGGCCGCTCTCAACTATCGCTTTACCGACGTTGTTCCGGCGCCGGGGCAATATCTGGATTGCGCCCGCGCCTTGCAGTTTATTCGTCACCACGCAGCCCAATGGAATATCGATCCGAAACTGATTGCCTCAACGGGCGGCTCAGCCGGGGCAGGCACCTCGATGTGGCTCGCGTTTCATGACGATTTAGTTGAACCCAATAGCGACGATCCAATCAAGCGCGAGTCGACCCGCCTGGCGTGTATCGCCGTTTCAAACGGCCAGTCGTCATACGACCCACGGTTTGCCGAGAAAGCCGGTATCCCGCGGCCAAATTTTGAGCGCCATGTGTTCTTTGAGCCGTTTTACGGCATCAAGGTTTCCGAAGCCGACACGCCCGAGGCGTACCGGCGATACGAAGAGGCCGCCCCCGTTACCTACCTCACGAAAGACGACCCGCCGGCCATGTTGAACTACAGCTATGCCAATGAAGAGGTGACCAATAACAGTTCGCTGGGGCTTGTCGTGCATCATCCCAAGCTGGGCATCGCTTTGAAGAAACAGATGGACAAATTGGGGATCGAGTGCGTGGTGCAATACCGAGACCCCGAAAGCGGCCAGACAATACGGCACGGCGGGGGCCAGCTCACTTCCGCAACGGAATTCATCCGCAAGCACTTCGAAGCGGCAAGAAATAACGCACACCGAGCGCCTTGAAACGCCCAGACCTGGGAACTGAACCAACGGACGTTCGTGCCGAATTTTCCACGACATCTCAGCTCGCCGGCACGACAACGGACGATGCCGCGTTACCGTTCCGCGTCATTGGTTCAAGAGTTTCGTTTTGGAGCGGCCCGACCTTCCAGCATCGAATACACGGCCCCGCGAGAATGATTCCCATGCCCACTCCTCCCCGCTTTCGTGAGATTGAAGTTGCCGGCACGCCCCGCGAAATGGGCCGGCAGATTGGCGAGGCCGCTGGCGAAGAGATTCGCGCTTTCTGCGATCGGGCTTTGGCGCAAGTCAACAAGACTGTTCGTGTTTCACGCGACTCGGCAAAGCGACTGGCAACCGCGTGCATCCCGCTCGCCGAGCAATACAGTATGGACATGATTGACGAGCTGCGCGGCATCGCCGAGGCAGCCCGCGTGTCGCTTGTCGAACTGATGCTGCTGCAGGTGCGCAATCAACTGCGGCCCGACGCCGATGCGGGTTGCACGTCGCTTTCGCTCAGTTGCCCGGCCGGTTCGCACACGGCGAACATCGTCGCTCAGAATTGGGACAACGATCCTGAGCTGGACGCGTATTCGGTAGTCCTCACGCGCAGACCGCATGGAAAGCCCGCGCTGCTCAACGTCACTCAAGCGGGATTGATCGCCTACATTGGTCTCAACGAGGCGGGCCTGGGTGTTTGCCTGAACACGCTGCCCGCTCCCAGCCGGCCATTGGGCGTTCCTCACTACTTCACGGTGCGGGGCATCTACGAGGCCGACTCGCTCGACGGAGCGGTGGCCGCGGTGCGCCGCGCCGAGCGGGCCATCCCTGCCAACATCATGCTGGCCACACCCGACGGCCCCGCCGACTTGGAAGTGACCATTGACGACGTGCACGTACTCCGCGATCCAGCCCGGAGAGGCGTGACGCATGCCAACCACGCTTTGCATGCCGCGTTGGCGGGCGTGAACGGCCAGTTTCCCGAATTGATCCAGTCGCACGACCGGCAAGCGCGGATCGACGCTTTACTGGATTCGCCCAGCGGCGCAAACAGAAGCGTTGCCGCGATCAAGGACGCACTACGCGACCATCAAGGGCATCCACGTTCCATCTGTCGCCACGTTAACGACGATCCCATGAGCGGCATCTGGCAGACCGTCTGGTCGGTCATCATCGAACCCTCCGAACGTCGCATGCATGTTGCCCGCGGTACACCGTGCGATCGCGACTACGAGGTGTATTCATTGCGGTAAACGGTGAGGCGAGACAGCCTGCGTTCACGCATTTTTCGGCTCGCTTGAGGAAGTGGGATTGGTCGTGCCGAAATAGTGCGGCTATGATCAACGACACGACAGCTACGGAAGTGCACCAAATCCAGTTTGGCACCCATGACAACGATCAGCGAAATCGCGCCCGACCTGTTCCGGCTTTCCATTTATGTGCCGGACATTGACATGCAGTTCAATCATTTCCTGGCGCGGGATGACGAGCCGTTGCTTTTTCACGCGGGATTGAAGGCAATGTTCCCGGCGCTGCGGGAAGCCGTGGCCACGCTGATTGATCCGGCGAAGCTCCGGCATATTGCCTGGAGTCACTTTGAATCCGACGAGTGTGGCGCACTCAACCAGTGGCTGCAAGTCGCGCCCCAGGCTCAGCCCGTTTGCACACTCGTCGGCAAAATCGTAAGCGTGGATGATTTCTCGATCCGCCCCGCGCTCGGCATGACGGCCGCGGATGTCCTGAGCACGGGCAAGTATCGCTACCGGTTCTATCTTTCGCCGCACATTCCCCACGGATGGGATGCCGGAGTGTTATTCGAGGAAACGCGCAAAACATTGTTCTGTTCCGATTTGTTTCATCATTTTGGCAATGTCGCGCCCCTCACTTCGTCGGACTTGATTGGCCCGACGCAGCAGGCCATGCAACAAATGCAGCAGGGTCCGCTCGCCGGCTACATGCCCTACACTCGCCATACCGAGGGGGTCTTGCGATCGCTGGCCGACCTGAAACCGGAAACGCTCGCGGTGATGCATGGCTCGTCCTTCACCGGTCACGGCGACCGCCTGCTCACCGGCCTTGCTGGAGTGATTCGGGAGAACTTTGATCAGGCGTGACAGCGCAGCAGCAGATGCCTGTCGCTTGACACCGGTCGGCAGTTCGGAAGGACTTGAACGTTGCCGGTTTCGAAGAACTTCAACTCATCCGCATTCCGGCGGGCGGCCATCCTGTCTACGCCGAACGAGGGCGTGAGTCGCTCGACAAACGGACATTGCGTGCTGCGACGATCCATTCCACGAATGAATTGCTCCCCACTGCGGATGGAATATCACGCGTCGAATTCATTACTACAAAGTGGAAATGCTTGCCACAAGTTGCACGCGCCTTCATCGTCGCACGCGCGCAGCGATCATCGCAATTTGATCGCGGCATCGAAGCGGCCTACTTCGCACCGATGCAATAGAGGTAACGATCCGTGCGCAGAAACAATTGCCCGTTGCTCACCGCGGGCGATGCGTTCGTTCGGCTGTCGTCGTCTTCGAACACGTTGTGCGCCAGCAATTCAAACTTCGGCTGGGCAGCGATGACAAAGGTGCCTTTGCGCTGCGACACGTAATAGAGCTTGCCGTCGGCCAGCACGGGGGAAGACCAGATCGTGCCGGAACCAGGCTCCAACCGCTCTTCGTACACCATCTCTCCTGTCGCAGGGTTCTGGCAACAGGCGATGTTGCCGTCGCGAGTCCAGTAAAGATGGCCCTCAAAATAGATGGGCGACGAGACATTCGAACCTTTATTCATCCGCCAGATACCATGCGAGGCGGAAACGTCTCCGCTGCCGCCGGTGCGCACGGCCTGGCGCACCATCACCGCGTCGAACCAGCCGCAGCGGCGCTTGCGGCCGGTCACGGTGCCGAATTCGTGGCCGCGCGTGCCGAGGCGCTCGCCGATCGCGTTGTTCTGCTCGGTCGGGAACGGCCCGTTGCCGACGCGGGTCGTATAGGCCTTCGTGATGCCGAGCACGTAGCCGATCGCGCGCGGGCCGAGCCCGGCGCCGATCGCGGCGCCGCCCGCCACCGTGTTCGACGACGTGACGTAAGGATAGGTGCCGTGATCGACGTCGAGCATCGTGCCCTGGGCACCCTCGAACAGGATGCGGATGCCGGCGCGACGCAATTCGTAGAGCCGCGACGAGACCTGCTCCGCATAGGGCAGCAGCTTCTGGCCGACCTCGACGAGCGACGCGAACAGCGCGTTCCGGTCGATCTCCGGCGCGCCGAGCCCGCGGCGCAATGCGTTGTGATGCGCGAGCAGCCGCGTGATCTTGTCGTCGAGCGCCTTCGCGTCGAAAAGATCGCAGACGCGAATCGCGCGGCGGCCGATCTTGTCCTCGTAGGCGGGCCCGATGCCGCGGCCGGTGGTGCCGATCTTGGCCGCGCCCGAGGCCTCCTCGCGCAGGCGGTCGAGCTCGCCGTGCAGCGGCAGGATCAGCGCGGCGTTGTCGGCGACGCGGAGATTGGCCGGGCTCACGTCCACGCCCATCGCGCGGATCTTCTCGATCTCGGCGAGCAGCGCCCACGGATCGACGACGACGCCGTTGCCGAGAATCGAAAGCTTGCCGGGCCGCACGACTCCCGAGGGCAGCAGCGAGAGCTTGAAGGTCTTGCCGCCGATGACGAGCGTATGGCCGGCATTGTGCCCGCCCTGGAAGCGCACGACGACGTCGGCGCGCTCCGAGAGCCAGTCCACGATCTTGCCCTTGCCCTCGTCGCCCCACTGGGCGCCGATCACAGCCACGTTCGCCATTGGCGTTCCCTTGATCCTCAGAAAGCGGCGTCTCCGGCCGCGATGTGTAGTTTAACCACAGAGCGCACAGAGGACACAGAGAAGGATTCTCGCGCGCCATGGGCGCGCAATTTCTTCTTCCTCTGTGTTCTCTGTGTCCTCTGTGGTTCGTCTTTACGACACCGGAACGATCTTGCCGGCTTGCCAGAGGTGCGAGCAGCCGAGGCGGCGGGCTTCGGCGAGCGCATCGTCCTTCGGTTCCGGCTCGAGGCCGGCGACGGTGCGGTGGTTGTTCTCGCGCAGTCCTGCGGCGATGTCGGCCGGCGTTCCGAACGGCACGTAAACGCGCTCGCCAGGCTTGGGCTCCGGCAACGCGCGCAGGATCGGATCGAGGTAAAGCGTGAAGCCGGTGCCCGGCTCCTGCGCGCGGCCGCCGTCGGCGCGGCCGGCAAGATAGCGCCCGCCGAGCCCGATCTCGCCGCGCACGCCCGCGCGGAAGATCGTGAAGCTCACGCCCATGTGGTATTCGAGTCCGCGGCTCTCCACCGGATCGATCGTGAATGCGGTGCCGGGCAGCGCCGCCGTCAGCGCCTGCGCCACGGCGCCGAGCCGCTCCGCCTCGCGCCGCGCCGCGTCGGGCAGCGGAATGCGCGAGAGCTTGTCGAGCGCGGTTTCGGCGGCGCCGGCCGCGCGCAGCAGCAGGCCGAACACGGTGGCGCCCTGGCCGAGCGGCGCCGCGGCCACGTCCACGCCGGCCGCATCCTTGCGGTCGAGTGCCGCGCGCACGGCGGCGGCGGCGCGCGCCGGCGCATCGAGCGCGGCCAGCACCTGCGGCACCAGCGCCGGCACGGTGAGATCGACCGAGAGCTTCGTGACGCCGTCGACGAGCTTGGCAACTTCGCCGCCAAAGCCCTTCTCGATCTCGTCGATCGTGGTGGCTGTGTCCTCCACCGTGTCGTGCAGCAGCGCGGTCACGATAGTGGCCGTGTCGAGCCGGTAGCGCGTGAGGATGCCGGCCACCTCGATCGGATGCGCGAAATACGGGTCGCCGCTCGCGCGCTGCTGCGAGCCGTGCACCTTCACCGAATAGACGTAGGCGCGGTTGATCAGGTCTTCGTTCGCCGCGGGGTCATACGCCTTGACCCGCTCCACCAGCTCATATTGGCGGAGCATGGATTGGACCCGCCAAAAAAGCCTGTCGTCCCCGCGCAAGCGGGGACCCATCTCGACGCGAAACGTCGCGGACGAGCACCTGACTTGCGGAAACGCCGTTTGGGTCCCCGCCTTCGCGGGGACGACAAGCAACCCGATCTAATTCGATGTACTGGCGTGCGGCGGCAAACCGGCGG
>JAANMY010004186.1_pt1 | contig 11141 bp, 7 predicted proteins | sample 7279691 | NCBI WGS metagenome assembly JAANMY01 (sample SAMN14094543, study PRJNA606508) | bioreactor metagenome | isolation source: A lab-scale SPAN reactor treating ammonium-rich wastewater day 388 | place: Ireland: Galway | collected 2018-02-07
CGGGGATAACAGGCTAGTCTCCCCCAAGAGCTCACATCGACGGGGAGGTTCGGCACCTCGATGTCGGCTCGTCACATCCTGGGGCTGGAGAAGGTCCCAGGGGTTGGGCTGTTCGCCCATTAAAGTGGCACGCGAGCTGGGCGTTGAGCCAGGTTTCATTCTTGGGGAATTCGATCCGGTCAGCCGGGCACCGAAGGATTCGGGGCGTCTTGTCGGGTGGCATGACACCCATTTGCAGGTCCATGTCACTGCCGGTACCACCAATGTTGCGGTGAATGTAATCGTCCCAGGTCAACTGATAGGTGATATCACCGGTGGAATACGCCGCGGGCGGATACATGTCCTGATGATCCGCGGTGAACAGCGTCACCCCCAACCCAAGCTGTTTCAGGTTGGACAGGCATTGCGTTCGGTGCGCGCGAGCCTTGGCTTTGCTCAAAGCCGGAAGCAACAGGGACGCAAGGATGGCGATGATGGCGATGACCACCAGCAGTTCAATCAAGGTGAATGCTCCGCGCAGTCCCTTGCGGCACGCGCAAGAACTTCCCAGACTGGGTTGCGAATGTGTGTTCGTCATTGCCGGTTGCTCATCTATACCTTCGTTTTCACCATTCGTAAACGCCCGAAGTGGCTTCCAGTGTTAACAAACGAACCGTCATGCGGAGCGGAATTTCAAAGGACCTCAGGCCTCCCAAAAAGTGAGGGCGCCGGTTTGCCGGCGCCCTCTCCCAGTCAATCCCCACTCAACCCAGGACCAAGCCTCTGTGTTAACCCTGGGGGCCAATACTCCTCACGGAGTCGGTGGCACCCAGACAGTCCGGAAATACTTTGGCGCACCCGCAATGGGAGTCGAGTACGGGCTGGTTGCACCAGCGACTTCGCTGAACGGTCCGTTGACATTCGTCGCGCTTTGGAGTTGCACGGTGCCGGTGGCCGGATTGGCCCAGGTGACAACGATGTTCTCTCCGCTGGCAGCGACACTCAATGGCGGGCAACCCACTAGGAGCCGTTCCAGCTTGATGTTGTCAACGATCAGCGCGTTGTCGGCGTCGTATCCCCAGGTCGTCAGCGAGTTCGCATTCTCGATTTGGAACTGCATGTTCATGTCGTGGATCTGGCTGGCATGTTCGGTGAAGTTCGCCTTCGAGCCTACGCCGGCATTGCCCTGCCTTAACGTGTAGGAGGTGGTTTGCCAATTCGTCCCGGCTGGCACCGCAAAGTCCAGACGCACCAGCAGGTCATTGTCAGTGTCTGCGTCCGCCGGTTCCAGTGTGTCGTCGGGGGCGCGCAGGAACACCTGCAATGTCAGGCTGGTACTGAGCGTGGCCGGATCCAAGCCCTCTACCCGGGCGTCAAAGGAGATCAAATAGTCCCCCAGGTCTCCCGAACTAAACAGGCTGTAATCCACCGGACCGCTTCCGCCCGTGCCGCCACCCGCCCACTGCGGCGGTTCAGCCGCGAGACTGCTGTTGTCCATGCGCAAGGACCAACCGTTACTGCCACCCACCCCGGCGCCCGCGTCCGCTTCGTTATAGGTGAAGATCGGCAGGTTGGCATTCTGCGACCAATTGTAGCCACCGTAGTAACCCCACCCTGGCTTGTCGTCCATGTTCCACTCCAGCATGACGACCGGCACGGTGGGCGGCGGCGGTGGCGGTGGCGCCTTCTGCACTACTTCCAAACGAATATCATCCAAGTAGAAGGTGTTGTCGGCATCAAAATCCCAGCCACCCTCGGGCTGGTGAAAATTGACATTGAACCGCGGATTGCAGTCTTGAAAACGGTAGGCGATAAAATCCGCCTCCGTCTTGCCATCGGCGATACCACCTTGATCCAGTGTAAACACGAAGGTCTGCCAGTTGCTGCTCACACTGAAGTTGAGGTTCACCTGCATGAGCATGTCATCGTCAGTGTTTGCATCCGGCGGCTGAATGGTGTTGTCCGGTGCGGCAAACTGCACCTGAAACTCGCCGTTGGCAGTGGTGACGCCCGCCTTCAGCCCCTCGGCGCGCGCGCGGAACGAGATGATGTAGTCCTCCCGATTGGTCGCCGTGAAGATGGAGGCGTCGTTTGTCCAATTCAGCCCACCGCCAAAGCCGAAGCCGTAGCCACCCCCGGGATAGGCGATCATGAAATCGGCATAGCCGGCGTTGTCAAAGTAGAACTGGCCCATCGCATTGGTGAATCCCCAATCGTCCGGGTCATAGAACGCCGTGTTGAAAAAGTAACTGTGCGCGGGTGCCTCGCCGCCCCAATCGTACTTGTAGCCGTAGTTCCACCGCAGGTTGTGGCCGACCCCGGTGTCAAAATCATAATCAAAGGTGGTCAACGAAACCAGATTGGTAACGGGCGTTTCCTGGGCCAGAGTCTTTAACGGCGATCCAGCCAGACTACACGCGAAGATGGCACAGATTATCCATTGGCTTGTTGTGGTTTTCATTTTCAGACTTTTTGTTTGTGGGTTATGGCAGCGGTCGGCATCGGCAGGCAGAGGTTCAAAGCGGAGCATGTCCTTGAGTCTGATTGGACGAACTGACTCCCAGACACCCGACTCCCCGGTCTTCTCGCCATTGAAACCATCGTAATAATACGTCTTCCTAATCCACCGCTGGTAATACCGTAGCGAAGCCAAAGCCAGCCGTCCTGTCATCAAAACAGATTACAGGCTCCTTGAGTACAAACCGAGCCGGCGGGATCACTTAGGTTGGAAGTCGAGTCGCCGACCAATGGTTACAGTTCCCGCACGTAAAAGTTCATAAACTCCCCTGCCCCGCCGGTATCACGCAATCCCAGCGGCCCGCGCCCGGGCGCGTCCGTCGGCAAGTTGATCTGCTGTGGCTCCTGATTAGCCCGCTGCACCGTGACTTGACGGCCACGACCGGCAATGATGAAACGCTGGTACACTCCTGGGGTGGCCCCGATCAATGGCAGCTCCACGCCGCGCCAGACCACGATCGGCACCACTGGTGAGCTGCCCTCCGCTGGCTTCGCCGGACGGCAATCCAGAATGAACTCCGCATCGCCAAAGTCAGTTGCCGTCCACAAGTCGCTCGCCGAACTCGCTTGACCCGGGGCGATGGTCAGCCGTTCACCACGCACGCGCCAACGGGTCGCCGCGACGGCGTTCGTCTTCCAGCCGCGCAAATCCAAGCCCGTGAAAAGCGAACGCCAGCCCTGATCGAGTGGCGCGGTCAATTCGGCCGATGCACCACTGGACGGCAGTTCCTTGATGCGCATATTTCGAAATTCCACTGGCGACCCTTCGGATTCCAACGCCAAGTAACCCTTGCGATAATTGCAGTCCTCGCCGCCGGAGACTTCCCGGCCGTTCACGCTCAGGCGGATCACGCCGTTGGTGCAAACGATGCGATAATGATTCCATTCGGGAAACCGCCGACTTCGTTCTTCGGAGGGAAAGCTTCTCATGCCGTTGTGTCGCCCAAACGGTTTCATCGTGGCCCCATGAATGGGAAACACATCCCCGTGCGTCGTGAACCAGTCCGGCTTCCTCCCGGTATCCTTCTCGTACTGCTCGGCATAGCCGTGATCCAACACCTGGACTTCGATGCCGCGCAGGAATGGCACCCCCGGCGCGGCGATGGGTGTGCCCCAGAGAAACACGCCGGAGTTGCCGCCGCTGGTCAGATGCCGCCATTCCAGTTCCAGTATGAAATTCTCGTACTGCCGTTCGGTGCGCAGCGCGCCGGTAGGAAAACCGGTGCAATGAATGACGCCCTCACGCACGCTCCACGTTTCGGGCGCGCAATTGGCGTTCACCCAGCCGCTCAGATCACGGCCGTTGAACAGCGGCACGAAGCCGTCGTCCGCCGCGAGAGCACCGCCCGCGGCCACCAAAAAGATCAGGCACAATCGTTTCATCTTGGGAATATCTCAGCGTGTTCTCCGCCAGTAAGCAGGAAACTCCCGATCCGTCAATCCTCGTAGAGAATTTCGCCCTCTTACGGCGGTGACCGCGCTGGAAGGACGCTATCTTCATGTTGCTGCACAGCGTTCACAAAGCTACAGATACGGCGAGAACAACCGCGCCGTCGCATCGCGCAGTTTGGCCGGCATCGCTCGTCCGTCCGCCGCGGCCAACGTCACTTCGCGGGCAATCCGGATTTTTCCCTGCGCCAACGCCGACATGGCCTGCGCCAGATCGCGGTCGTAACATTCCACGTTTAACTCGAAGTTCAGCCGCAGACTCCGCGGGTCCCAGTTGGCCGACCCGAAGAAAACCCAATGACCGTCCACCACCATCAACTTCGAGTGATCAAAGGGCGGCGGCGTAAGCCAGAGGCGGCAGCCGCGCTCCAACACCTGCCACCACAGCGCGCGCGACGCCCAGTCCACGAACGGCAGGTTGCTGTTCGCCGGCAGGATGATGTCCACGCGCACCCCGCGCAACGCCGCCAGATTCAGCGCGGTGATCAGGGTCGGATCGGGCAGAAAGTACGGCGTGACGATTTGCACGGACGATTGCGCCTCGGCCAGCGCCGCCAGCAACGTCCAGCGCAGCTTGTCGTAATCCTCATCCGGTCCGTCCGTCACCACGCGGGCCACGACCTTGCCGCCATCGGACAATTCAGGAAACCAGACGTGGCCTTCCAGGATTTCGTCGGTGCAAAACGCCCAGTCGTTGGCAAACGCCTCCTGCATCTGCGTCACGACCGGCCCTTCCAGCCGGAAATGCAGGTCCTGCACCGGACGACGGGGTTGAGCCGCCAGCACATTCCCCTGCCGGATATTGATTCCGCCGGTGAAACCGACGGCGCCATCCACCACCAGCAGCTTTCGATGGTTGCGCAGGTTCATCGTCATGAAATGCCACAGCGGAAAACTCGGCAGGAAGCGGCCCACGGGCACGCGGGCACGCTTTAGCTCGCGGAAGATGGTCGGCCAGGAATACCGTGCGCCAGCATCATCAATCAACACGCGCACCGCCACGCCGCGCGCCACCGCCCGGCCCAGCGCGGCCACGAATTGCCGACCGCTCGGGTCCCGGTCGAAAATGTAAGTGAGCAGCGCCACGGATTTCTTCGCGCCATCAATCGCGGCGAGCATGGCTGGAAACGCTTCGTCGCCGTTCACCAGCACTTGAACGCGATTTCCGCCCGCCAGCGGGCGCGTGGCCACGCGTTCCACCAAACGCGCCAGCGATCTCAAGTGCTCGGCCACGGGCGCGTCCGACTCGCCGGCATCATGTGCCAGGGAAGGAGGGATGACTTCAGGATTCTCCGCGCGCAACGTTAGCGCTTTACGGCGGATACGGTTGACGCCGAGCGAAACGTAAAGGATCGGGCCGAGCAGCGGCATGAGCCAGGTGAAACCCAGCCAGAGCACGGCGGCGCGCGAATCGCGCTTGTTCAACAAGGCGTGGGCAGACGCCAGCACGGCGGCGAAAAAACTCAACGCCGCCACCAAATGCGGCCACAGGTGGGCAAGCTGGTCGAGCCAGGGCATCGTTTGATTTCCTTTATGGCGCAAGCCCCGGCGGTTGCAAGCTTCATATCCACATGCAGTCAGAATCCGCCTGACAACCGCGCTGCGATTTGTTCCAATCTTCGGGCCGATGATCTTATCAACTCGAAGTCAACACTGCTGATTTACAACCGCCATGACCGCCATGCTCCTCGCCCAGGGTTTGCAGAAGCAATTCGGCGCCGTGACGGCGGTGCAGAGTGTGAGCTTGGAGGTGCAACCGGGCGAAGTCGTCGGTCTGCTCGGTCCGAATGGCGCGGGCAAAACCACCACCCTGCGGATGTTGACCGGCGTGCTGGCGCCGACCGCCGGGCAAGTTACGGTGCGCGGCTGGGACGTTCGCGCGCAACCGCTCGAAGCCAAACGTTGCATCGGCTTTCTCTCCGGCGACACGCAACTTTATCAGCGACTCACCCCACGTGAAGTACTCCACTATTTTGGCCGGTTGTATGGAATGACCGAAACCAGCCTGATCCCGCGCATCGCCGAACTTGTGAGCGACCTGGAAATGAACTCTTTTGCCGACCGGCCCTGCCGCACGCTTTCGTCGGGTCAGAAGCAACGGGCCAACATCGCCCGCGCGCTGTTGCATCATCCGGATGTCCTGATGCTCGACGAACCCACGGCCGCCCTCGACGTCATCAGCGGACAGTTCATCCATGAAGCGATTCTCCGCGAACGCGCCGCCGGCCGCGCGATTTTATTCTCCACGCATTTTATGAGCGAGGCGGAGCGATTGTGCGATCGCATTTACCTTTTGCACGAGGGCCGCATCGCCGATCACGGAACGCTGACCGAGATTCTGGCCCGCTCGGGTTGCGATAATCTGACGGACGCTTTCCTGCATCATGCGCGGGCGGCGAAATCCCCGGCTGTGTCACCCGCTTGAACGAATCGCCATGCGCCCGCAAATCATCTGGACCATCTTCCGCAAGGAAATCACCGAGGCGTTGCGCGATCGCCTGACGCTGCTGGTGGTGCTGGGTCTGCCCATCTTGATTTATCCGCTGGTGGTTTCGGTGCTGGTGCGGATTCAAAAAACTCAGGAAGCCACGGAAGACCAGCGCGTTTCGCAAGTCGTGGTCTGGGGACAGGCAGTTGAACCGCTGCTGGAGTTTTTGCAGCGCACCAACACGCTGAAACTGGACACGGGGCAGGGTCTGCCCGAGGAATTACGCCGGACATTCGAGTCAGGTGAGTTGCAGCCGCGTGAGACCGACAAAACACCACCAGCGTCGGACGAAGCCGCAGACATTGATTCAAAGGATGGTTCAGACGATGAGTTGTTGCTGGCCGCGCGAAAGCTCCTGACCGACAAAGCCGCCGACGCCGTGCTGGTGCTCTGGCCCGGCACCACGGAAGCGTTGAATCAACTCGATCGTGGCCGCCTCACGGTCTTCTACGACGAAGTCCGACCAGCGTCGGTTAAGGCTTGGTCAAGGTTGCACGAACAACTCACGCAGTTTCGCCGCGAATTGGTCGAACAACGGCAGGAAAAACTGAAACTCCCCGCCGGCTTTGCCACCGCGCTGGAAATTCGTTCCGAAAGCGTGGCGACGCCGAAGAAGGTTTTTGGCAATCACTTCGGGCGGTTGCTGCCGTTGCTGTTGATCATGCTCTCGGCCACGGGCGCGCTCTACGCCGCAGTGGATTTGACCGCGGGCGAGAAGGACCGCACGACCATGCAAACGCTGCTGTGCGCGCCGGTGCTGCCGCTGGAGATCGTGGCGGGAAAATTTCTGGCGGTGTGGAGCATCAGCCTGGTATCGGCGTTTGCGAACATCGTCAGTCTGGGGTTTACGTTCACGCGCGTGGCGGCAGCGGCAAATCTACCAAGCATTTCGCTGGGGACGCTGGCTGCCGTGCTGGGGTTGCTCTCGCTCGTCACCTGCACGGTGGCCGCCGCGTTCATTGGCGTGGCGGCGCTGGCACGTGACGCCAAGGACGCCGGCAACTTCCTGTCTGCCGCCTTGATCCTGCTGATTGTCCCCGTGGCGGCGTCCATCATGCCGGGCGTGGAACTCAACGCGTGGACGGCCTTCGTGCCGCTGGTCAACATTGCGTTGCTCATCAAAACGCTGTTCCTCGAAGAACTGAGCTTGAACCTTTTCTTCCTGACGGTGGTGGCGGCGTTCGCTTACGCCATGCTGGCCCTGGTCTTCGCGTCGCGGGTTTTTGGCAAAGAGGAAATCCTGCTCGGCGGGGCGGGGTCTGCCCGTCAACTGTTGCCCGGCCAGACGCGGGCGAAATCTGAACCGACACCCGGATTGGTACTGACGCTGTTTGCCGTGGTGCTGGTCCTCACTTTCTACGGGAGTCTGCTGCTGGAAGGACGCGGACTTGTGACTTCCATCCTGACCGTGCAATACGGGTTCTTCCTGTTGCCAGTCATCGTCCTGGTGCTCATCAAGAAATTCCCCGTCGCCGCCACGTTCTCGTTGCGCCGGCCGAACTGGCGCAGCGTGCTCGGCGCGCTGCTGATTGGCATCTCCGGCGGCGCGGCGGTGGCGGGCTTGACACTGCGACTGCTGCCTCCGCCCGACTCACTGGTGGAAGGCTTGCGTGACGCCTTGCTGCTCGGCAAAGACCCTGCCCCGTTGTGGCTGGTGTGGCTGGTGTTGGCGTTCACCCCGGCGCTGTGCGAAGAGGCGTTCTTCCGTGGACTGACCCTCTCCGGTTTGCGTCGGCTCGGACCGTGGGCGGCGATTGGTCTCTCGGCACTGCTGTTCGGCATCGCGCACGCCTCGATTTATCGGTTAATGCCAACCTTTCTACTCGGCGTGGTGCTCGCCTACGTCGCGTGGCGCAGCCGGTCCATCTATTGCAGCATGATCGTCCACGCGGTGAACAACGGATTGATCGCGACGCTCGTGCATTTCAGCGTGGACGCGGAATGGGGGCTCAGGGAGATGAAGTTCGTTCCGTGGTCGCTGACGTTCGGCGCGCTGGCGGTGCTGGCCGTGGGACTGGCACTCATTGCTCCGCCTCGATCAACCCCAGTAGAGCTGGAATCCAGGCAGGGTTGAACCTGGAAAGCTCCCTGTTCCTTTCAAACCTGCTCCAATCCATGATTCGCACTGGGACGTAACGCCGGTTTTCCAACCGGCGCACGCCGACTGGAAAGTCGGCGTTACCGGCGGGATTCATGGGAAAAATTGCGGGCCGCCCCGAGCAAGGAGCGGCCCGCGCCACGTCACATTACTGTTCGTTTTCGTCAGGCAATCGTCACGGATTTATCGAGATACACGTCCTGAATGGCGTTCAGCAACCCGACGCCTTCCTTCATCGGCCGTTGAAACGCCTTGCGACCGGAAATCAAGCCTGTGCCCCCGGCGCGCTTGTTGATGACGGCAGTCTTCACGGCGGCTTCGAGGTCGCCCTTGCCCTTGGACTCGCCACCGGAATTGATCAGCCCGGCGCGGCCCATGTAGCAATTCACTACCTGATAGCGGCACAGATCAATCGGATGATCGCTCGACAGTTCGGTATAAACCTTCTCGTGCGTTTTGCCGTATTTTTCGAACGCCTTGTAGCCGCCGTTGTTCTCGGGCAGCTTCTGCTTGATGATGTCCGCCTCGATGGTCACGCCCAAATGATTCGCCTGCGCAGTGAGGTCGGCGCTGACGTGATAATCCTTGTCCTTCGTCTTGAACGCACTGCTGCGCAGGTAGCACCACAACACCGTGGCCAGACCGAGTTCATGCGCGCGTTTGAAGGCGAGGCTGGTCTCGACAATTTGCCGCGTGGCTTCCGGCGAGCCGAAATAGATTGTCGCGCCCACCGCCGCCGCGCCCATGTTCCAGGCTTGTTCAACCTGCGCGAAATAGACCTGATCGAACTTGTTCGGGTAGGTCATCAACTCGTTGTGGTTGAGCTTTACCATGAAGGGAATCTTGTGGGCGTACTTGCGCGCCACCATGCCCAGAACGCCGAGCGTGGAAGCCACCGCGTTGCAGCCGCCTTCGACCGCCAGCTTCACGATGTTTTCGGGATCAAAGTAATCCGGGTTCGGTGCGAAGCTGGCGCCGGCGGAATGTTCGATGCCCTGGTCCACCGGCAAAATCGAGAGGTAGCCTGTACCGCCGAGGCGGCCCGTGTTGAACATGCCTTGCAGGCTGCGCAACACCTGCGGATTGCGGTCAGTGGGCGCAAACACCCGGTCCACGAAATCCGGGCCGGGCAGGTGCAGTTTGTCCTTGGAGACGGTTTTGCATTGGTGTTCCAGCAGACTCTTGGCGGAATCACCCAGGAGGGTTTCAATCTTAGTGCTCATAATTTAATCAGTCGCGGAGAGAATAGTCCTCACGCTGCCTGCGGGCTTCTTCGATTTTGCCCTTGTGTTGCCAGATTTTGCCCAGCCCGGCAGTTGGGACGATAGGAATTGACGAGAGTGCATCAGGCGACCAGGCCGGCACGAGAGCTGTTGGACTGCAACAGCATATCGCTGCGGCCCACATTGCCAAGCTTTCCAGGGATACTCCCAGCACGACTTACGCCCGCAACCACAGCAAGCGAAATCAGATTCGCGCTTTGAGCCCATTGAACCGGCGAAGCGTCCATCCCGCGCGGAGAGCGGCGCTGAAGTCGCACGCACTCCAGGCGCTTCGCGACCTTTCAGCGTCAACCAGCCTCGCGCAGCGTCTGGAGTGAGAATCCGAACTGCCGCCAAGCCAGAAGGCGGCCTTGCCGTGCCCGAATTTTTCCTTTGCGCTTCGGGGTGGATTAAGTCAATTTATCGGTAGATGCAGTCAGGCAAGTTACGCATTAAGTCGCAGTGACAGTGAAAAGCATTGCCCCAGTCAGTATTCCGATCCTGCGTTCGCGCATGAGTTTCGTGCGGAGAAACGCAACACCCAACCTCCCCATCCAAGACTCAACCCACATTCACACCATGAAGCTTGATTCCTCGCAAAAACCCGCTGGCTTCACTCTTATCGAACTCCTGGTCGTCATTGCAATCATCGCTATTCTGGCCGCGATGCTGCTCCCCGCCCTGGCCAAGGCCAAGACCAAAGCGCAAGGCATCATGTGCATGAATAATGGCAAGCAGATGATGATTGGCTGGCGCATGTACTCGGGCGATTTTAACAACCTTCTGGCCCCAAATGAGGACAGCTCTGGCGCTCCTCAGGGCCATGTATGGATCCGCGGCCATGCGGGAACAATTCCGGATGGGACCAATACTACCCTATTGACCGATCCAAATAACAACGTCCTGGCCAATTACACCGGCAAAAACGTGAAGGTTTACAAATGCCCGGCCGATCCAGGAGCATCGGGACTTTCCATATTGCGGTCGCAATCGGTCCGTAGTTTCGCGATGAATCAGGCGGTGGGCACCGTTTGCATGGGATTTGCGAACGGCTCGGGTCACAGCGGAGCCCCGACGCGAGCCACCCACGGTCCTTGGCTGGATGGCAACCACTCGCACGTCGCTGGATCTACCTACCGTACTTTCGGCAAGGATAGTGATCTGGTGAGGCCCGCCGATACCTGGGTGTTCATTGACGAACACCACGAGAGCATCAACGACGCTGGTTTTGGCCATCCGGGGCCGCAGCCAGCAGGCTGTCCTTCCACCGCCTGCTGGCTGCGCCATGCCTGCGGCGGCTGCGCCCTGGTCTGCCCTTCCGGCGCGGTCCGCGAGGCGCCGCGGGCGG
>JAANMY010004188.1_pt1 | contig 11137 bp, 6 predicted proteins | sample 7279691 | NCBI WGS metagenome assembly JAANMY01 (sample SAMN14094543, study PRJNA606508) | bioreactor metagenome | isolation source: A lab-scale SPAN reactor treating ammonium-rich wastewater day 388 | place: Ireland: Galway | collected 2018-02-07
AGGAAACCACATCTTCTTCGGTGACTGTATCGGTGTAAGGAACCTGTTTCTCGAAGGGAACCTGAACCTCGTATTTCACGCGCTTCCAGTCACGGACCTTGGTGTTATAAGGCTTGGCCACACGGACCGGGCAGCCATCCCGGCATTCGTAGGAGCAACGGTAGAGAGTCACATCCCTTTCGGTGGGATCCCACCTCCGGCGGGTTTCGGTCCGGTAGTCCACTTCAGTCCGGTAACGTGTAATTTCCCGTTCTCTCGGAACAACTTTGGTTCGCTCATCATAGACTGTCTTTTCTTCGGTTCGTGTTCTGGGAACCATCTTGACCCGTGTGGTTGGACGCATCTTTTCGACTGTGTCCATGCGGGTTTCGATCCGTGTCTTCACGACCTCTTCATAATCCGTGACCGGCTTCTCGCGGACTTCGGTGCGGTAGCGGGTCTCTTTGCGGACACGAGGTTCTTCACGGACTTTGGGGATCTGGCGTGTGCGGGTTTCCTCACGGTAACGGGTTTCCTGCCGTGAGCGGGGTTCCATCTTCACACGGGTTTCAGTACGCGATTTCTCGACATCCTTGTAACGGGTCTCGGTTTTGTAACGAGTCTCTTCCCGCTCACGCTGGACCGGGCGCGTTTTTGAAACCAGCCGGGTTTTTGGCTCTTCTTTTTCGCGGGTTTCGGTCTTGTAACGGGTTTCTTCCCGATAACGGGTTTCTGGGCGATATTTAGTGACCAGCCGTGTGCGGGTTTCCGAACGAGTAGTGGGAATTTCGCGGGATCTCACCTCGGTCCGGGTGGCCCAGATGATTTCCTCACTGGTTTTCAGGAGGGCGCATACCATATCGTTTGCCCCTCTCTGTGTTTTTACTGTCTGTTCAGCTTCCTGAGCATACCCGGCGCCAGCAAGTGCGAAGATAGACGCTGCTGCGACTGACAGGGAGCCAATCCACCTGGCTTTCATCGTCACCACCTCCGTGGAAATATAGTTCTCCCCCTCAGTTTCTTATGCTACCCAGCTGAATATCGGTTAGCAAGGTTGCTGCCAACATTCCGGATTGCCCGGTTTTGCCCCGAAATTCAGCCTGAACTCCATCTTCCTTTCTCCCAGCCAAGAAGAAATAGAAAACTTCTGCACAGATTATCGACAAATATACACCCTTTCCACAATTATGAAAAGGATTCCACAAAAATTTCATTCCCCTCCTTCATAGGATATCCTGAACGGGGAAAACTGTCTCATCACCTTTTCTTCTCAGAGTAACTTTTCGTAGTCCGTGACTGAACCTTTATCAAAACAGCATTGAATGATCTCACGCCCCTTGGGGTCGAGATCCGCCTCATCCATGAAACAGGACAGGCTTTCTTCAAAGAAAACGCTCAATTCCTGAGCTCCGCCATCGTATCCCTCAGGACCGACCTCCGGCTGGGTATCGACTTCCAGGAACCAGTGTGAAATCTGTGTGCCTTCGAAGAGAACCGACCTCAAGGTATAGCCCAGCAGCGGGCAGCGCGCCGGGACGATCTGGTCGGGGCGGAATTTAGCGCCGCCACGGCGTGCCAGATACTCCCTGGCAATCCACTGCGGGATGAATCCCACCTTCCAGGATCCGACATGCTGGTTGGGAGAGAGTGTGTACCGGGTTCCGGGGGTGGACTGGATCTGCCGGAGCAGCAGGTTAGCCTGGTCGACTTTCCGGCCGGTGGCGAATGGCCAGTAGGATCCCACTCCTTCGCTGCCAAGCCCCTCGGAGTCTGTGATGCTCGGATTTGAAAAACCTCGCGGCGATACCAGCCTCCACAACCATGCCAGTGCCGGCGGCAGGAAATGCAGGATGCCAAAAATTCCATAACTGGGATTTTCCCGTGTGCAGGGAGGTGTCCGGACTCCGAAACTCCTCACATCGACCTCCACTGTCGAGTTCACAATCCCCGGCACCATCCGGCGTGGAAGAATCACACGTGGATTCGGGCATGGCACCCCGGGTTCATCTTCCTGATGCTCCCAGATCAGGCAGGTGGCTCCCGGAACTGCATCCAGGTTCAGGAAAACGAGTGGCTCGGGAGGATGAATAGTCAGGCTCTCGTATTGTGGATCAATGCCATAATGCGTGATATGGTTGATGCGCAAAAACCAGGCATCTTCCGCATCGGTGACCACCAGCTTCCGGCTTTCTCCCTGGAGCTCCGGCTGGCACAGCGCCATGTCATCGGTGACCGGTCTGAGCTGGCAGCTCTGATTGAGAGTCAGGAACCTTTTTTCCCCGGAAACCACATTGACTCCCAGCAGCAGCCGCCCATCCGCTTCACGATGGACATATTCAAGCATTTCGCTTTTTCCACCGCCGCTGGCCCCTTCGTGCATGATTGTCACGATGTTGTCATAAGGGGTGACCACCTGGACAGTTGAACCATGGGCGGTCAGCCAGCCTTCGGACTCGCCAATCGACAGCAGCACTCCATAAATGCCCTTCTTGGCACTGGGACCTGGATAAAGGTTCAGCGAGAAGAGCTCATGGAGGCCTTCCATACGGTTATGGATTACAATCTGCCGCCCCTGGCAGTGTGTATGGCGGAAGGGAGGCGCCAGGTAGATGATGGCTCGCGGATGGAATCCTTCAGGGATTTCATTTTCTGGAATCATTCCCTGGAGGTCCGCCAGTCCGGTGGCGAAAAAAGCAGCATTCAATGGCGCTATCAAAAGCGCATCACACCCCAGTTCGGTTTTACCCGCCATGAAAGGGAGAACCAGGACCTCCTGTCTCCCCAGCCAGTCGAAAACCTCCTGGCGCATATCCTGGAACGAACCCTCGAAACGTTCAGAAAAGCGTGATTTATCGGTTGGACCGGAATCGGCAACCACCATGCAGTCGGGGTCGCGGCGCCGCATGTATGGCTCCATATAATTGACCGCCACTCCATTGCGTGCCCGAATCACTTTTGCTTCAACAACCCGGCCTTTTCCAGGAACCTCATATCCCACTTCAAACTGGCCGGATTCTTCGCCACCCAGTGAAAGATCGGCAAGCTGGTGGCGGCTGGCAGGAATAACAACTTTTGGGGAATTGGTCAGAATCTGTGCAACTTCAGGTGGTAAAAAAACTCGCCCTCCAAGAATTTTGATACGATCAGCCATTAATCATCCTTTTCTGAATCAGTTTTCCTTGAGTTTTATAGATGCATTCATACCCGGTCAAGGCAGGAGCACATCATGCCGTGCCCCTGCAGAACATGGAGAGCCACGGGGCGGAGAATTGCGCCTTTTGGATGTGTATCCTAGACTGATGAAGTCTGTCGGCTGGTCAACCGGTCAGCCGAGGGAAGAGTTTTTGTCACAAAATCCGGAAACCAGGGATGGTATGTTTTGAATTCAGCCAGCCAGCCGGTCGTGCTTGTGGTCGATGATGAAGAGGCGGTCCGCTACTCCTTTCGAAGGATGATGGCGCGCGAGCCTTTCCTTCTGGAGGCTTTCTCCAACGGGCGTGATGCCCTGGAGAGGATTCGGGGCGGAGGTGTCTCGGTGGTTGTGCTCGATGTCCGCCTGGGGGGAGGGATGGAAGGCACCGAGGTCCTGCGGCGGCTCAAAGAAATCGATCCCAAAATCACCGCTATCCTGATGACTGCCTATGCCTCGGCCAATACTGCCATCGAAGCGACCCGTCATGGGGCTTATGACTACGTCTTGAAGCCCTTCGAGTCGGATACCATGCGCGACCTCATTCACCGTGCTCACCAGGCGCATGAGGCTATGTCCACCGCAGTCTTCCTTGGGAACGAGGATGAGAATCCGGCTCTCTCGGAGGCCGACTGCATCATCGGCAACTCCCCGGCCATGCAGGAGGTTTACAAACGCATCGGGCGTGTCGCCCCTTCCAGTGAGCCGGTCCTGATAAGGGGGGCATCCGGGGCTGGAAAAGAGCTGGTGGCACGGGCTGTCTATCAATTTTCCACGCGCAAGGACTCCCTCTTCCTGCCGATCAACTGTGGCGCTATCCCTGAGAATCTGCTCGAAAGTGAGTTCTTCGGGCATGAGAAAGGGGCTTTCACCGGGGCGCATGAACGCAAAATCGGGAAATTCGAGCAGGCTGATGGCGGAACTGTCTTTCTCGATGAAATCGGCGACATGCCCCTCGATACACAGGTGACACTCCTTCGCTTCCTCGAAGATAAAGAGGTTACCAGAGTGGGGGCGAACCTGGGGCGCAAGGTCGATGTCCGCATCCTCGCTGCGACCAATCGGCCCCTTGAAGAGCTGGCCGCCGAAGGGAAATTTCGCAGCGATCTGTATTACCGGCTGAATGTTTTCACGATCGACCTGCCGCCCCTCTCCGAGCGAAAGGAAGATATTCCTCTGCTGGTCCGTTACTTCCTCAAGAAACATGCGCGGGCCAATGGGATGGAGCCGCCGGCTCTGCTGCCAGCGACACTGATGGCGCTCTGCGAACACGAGTGGCCGGGCAATGTCCGAGAACTGGAAAACATCATCCGGCGTGTCCTGGTGCAGTGCCGTGGGCATGTCATTGCACCCGGAGATCTCGGTCTGGATGAGATTAAAGGCATCACCGGACAGGAGGCCCCGTCTTCCCAGGGGGCGGCTGCCCTTGAAGACCACCTGCTCAGTCTCCTGTCAAAAGCCCAGTCCGACCTGTTGGCTCGAGGAGATTGCCAGGCGGTCCTGCCGGAGATCGAACTCCTGCTGGTGCGGCTGTCGATGGATCTGACCCATGGAAACCAGGTTCAGGCCGCACGCATTCTGGGGATGTCCCGAAATACACTTCGTAAAAGGCTGGCGGAATAATATGGCCCTGTTTTCCTGCGCCCAACGGACTTCGGCTGGGTTGTTTCTTTCCAGGCTCCTTGTGTTCGCTTTCTCCCTGTGCGTGACTCTCTGGCCGGTCGTAGCTGAAGAGGGCTATGAAGTGCTGGTCAAGCGCACTGAAGAAATCCGTGGTCTCAAGTTCAAAACACCGATTGTATTCGAACGCCTGAATGAGGCATCACTCGATGCATTTCTTGAAACCGAGCTTTCACGCCAGTACACCCCGCAGGAATGGCAATCCCTGCGTGACAGCCTGGCGATGCTGGGCGCATTTTCGAGAGATGTCGATCTGCAGGGCCTGTTCCGGGATCTGCTCAATGAGCAGGCAGGCGGGCTGTATGACCCGCACACAGGCAAAATGTATGTCATCGGCAGCCTGAGCCTGAAAACCGGCCTGGCAGGCATGATCCTGGCTCATGAACTCACTCATGCTCTGACAGACCAGCATTTCCACCTGCTCGAGCTCCCCATCGAAGACTCCAGTAATGACGATAAGGCTCAGGCGGCTCTTTCTGTGGTGGAGGGGGATGCCACCATCGCCATGATCCTGTATGGAAAGGATCTCGGTATTGGCGGGCTTCTGGCCACCGGCCTGGCGGGCCTGCTTGTCGATCAGGATACCTTCGCCTCCTCCCCGGCCCTGATCCAGTCCTCACTCATGCTTCCTTATCTGGCCGGCGAGCATTTCCTGCGCGAGATCATGCGGACAGGGAGGATGGAAAATGGATCCCTGGTTCCAAGGCAGGCTCCTGGTCCACTCACCGACCGGCCGGACTGGGAAGTTGTCAATTATCTCTACAAGAATCCACCTCTTTCGACCGAGCAGGTTCTCCATCCGGAGAAATACCTGGGACAGCGGGATGATCCGGTCGAGGTGAAGATCGATTCAAAGAAAATCCTGGAAGCTTTCGGCCCGGATTGGGAGCTGGCCCGGGAAAACACACTGGGAGAAGGCATGATTCAGGCCCTGTTGATCGACCCTCTCTCACCGATCGAGGCTCGAGATATCGCGGCCGGCTGGGATGGGGACCGTTATGCCCTCTTCCGCAGCCGGGAAGGAGCCAGTGCCCTTTGCTGGCGGACAGTCTGGGATACCGGTGAAGATGCCGCTCAATTCCGCAAGGCCATGGAGGATTTAACCCGTAAAAAGGTATTCAATGGGGTCCCGGTCCTTTTGCCCGGAGAAAAATCAGCCCACAATGAGGTGGGGTTATGGATTGTCTCCGATTCCAGGCTGATCGAACTTGTTTCGCGAGGAACTGAATAATGCGTCATCTGATTCGAAAAACACGCCACCGCATCGTTGGGTGGAGCCTGCTGGATATCTGCGCCGGGCTGGCGGGCCTGCTGTCGGCCACCCTCCTCAGCTTGTGGCTGTTGAATAAGCTGGGCGTGTCGATAACCGCCATGAAATCACTGGTGCTGGGCTGGCTGGTGGTCGGAGTGGCTTTTCTGGTTCTCAAACTGCGGGATCTGTTCAAGGCCTTTCAATCTTTCCACCACTTGTGCCGTTTCATCGAAGATGCAACACCCGCTTACCACAATGACCTCTCCACACTGGATTATCTCCAACGGAACATCTCGGAAGTCCACAGATATGGATTTTCGCAGGACCTGATCACCGCACTCAAAAACAGTGTGGAGCATCTCCCGGAGCCAGACTGGCCAGCCCTTGGCCTCACCTGGCCTGCCCATCGACGCCCGGCCTTGTGTGCGGCTGGCGGCCTGGTGCTTCTCGCTGTTCTGGTGGTGGCTGATGGCACCTCTCTCCGGCAGGCTGCCCGGCAGGCATTCATCGAGGAGGGCCTCCCCAGCCAGGCAGGAATTGCGGCCATTCAGCTTCCTCTTTCTCTCCAGGTTCCACTGAACCAGGAACTGGTGATTCCATCCGCAACGGATTCGCGTTACCCGCTCTGTTCAGCCGGGCAGCTGGATGGCCACTCTTCGGTCATGCTCCTCATACGGGAAAAAGGGAGGCCCTGGCGCAGTGCCGGCAGTCTTGCCCCGCATGAAGATGGAGGCAGCGCACCCCCACAGCCGCTGCGCCTCAAGATCTCCGGGGAAATGCAGGTCAGCCTGGTCGCCGATGGGGGAAAATCCAATGCCTGCACCATCCATCCGGTGTATCCACCGGCGATTGAAAATGCCCGGGTTGTGGTCACTCCACCCGCTTACACCCGGCGGGAGAAGCAGACATACACATCCCCGGCGCGCATCGAGGCAATGTCCGGCTCGATGGCGGTCTTTGCCTGGACAACCAATAATGACCTGTCCCAGGCGGAAGCCCAGCTGCTTTCTGAAACTGGAACGTTACTGTCCAGCCTGCCGCTTGAGTGTCATGGCAAAACACTGGCCACCACCCTCCAGATGGTGGAAAACAGCAGGCTGCGCCTTCAGTTGAGGGACACCTTCGATCAGAAAACCCAGACCGCTGACCTGGCTCTGTTCGCATATCCGGATGCCATCCCCAGCGCGCAGATTTTATCCCCGAGCCGTGAGTCCATCCTTGGGCCTGATCTGCGCGTCCCTCTCCAGGCGCTCCTGCGGGATGATGTCGCTGTGAGCGAAGCCTGGCTGGTTCATCGGGTCGAAACCGAAGCGGATGCCACCTCAGCCACCTCGGGCGAAACCAGGCAGGCCCTGCTGAAGGCAGGCTCCCAGATTCCCTCAGCCTCGACAGTGCTTGCCTCTCCGCTCCTGGATCTGGCAACTTCAGGCCTCTGGCCTGGAGACCGGGTCAGCTACTGGATCGAAGTGCGCGACTGGCGCGGCCCGGATCGGCCGGGGGTTATCGGGAGAAGCGAGACTTATGGAGTGCGTTTCCCCACTGTCGAGGAGACCATGGATGAGAAGGCTTCCATGCGCGCCCGGACCGCGGACAACTTCCAGGATCTCATCGAAGACCAGAAGGAAATCAGCCGCCAGTTCAAAGAGATGCGGGAAGATATCGAGATCAACCGCAAAGACAAGATGGCCGGAGAGAGCCAGTGGGAAAGCCAGAAGAAGCTCGAGGAAACCATCAAGCGGCAGGAGGATGTCCAGAAGAAAATCGCCGATGTGGCCCGGCAGTTTGAGGAATCCCTGAAACGCCTCGAAGAGCAGAATGACATCTCCCTGCGCACCCTGCAGAAATTTGAGCAGGTTCAGGATCTGCTCGACCAACTCCTCTCCGAGGAAGCCAAACAGATTCTCAAAGATCTTCAGGAGACCCTGAAAGAACTTGAAAAAAATGAACTCCGCCCGGAGGACATGGAAAAGACCGAGATGAATCTGGCGGAGTTTGAAAAACAGCTCGACCGCCAGCTCTCCCTGCTTCAGAACATGTGGCTGGAGCATGAAGCCGAAGCCCTCAAAGAACAGGCTGAAAAACTTGCCGACCTTCAGGAAGAACTCAAGAAAGCCACCCAGGAACTTCAGCAGGAAAAAGATCCCGCATCGGCCACCCCGGAGTCAGAACTGGAGTCGGAACTGGCCGAGACTGAAGCTGCTCCGGAAAAGCTGGAGGATCAGATCGACCGTCTGATCGAAGAAGTCAAAAAACAGATCGAAGAAAAAGGTGAGCCGCAACTGGCTGAAGCCAGCCAGGGGCAGCAACCCCCAACAGAAGCACCTGAGGCTGAACAGAAACCGGAGAAGAGTGGTGAGCAGTCTTCCGGACAAACACCCGAGCAGGCTTCCGAGCAGGCCTCTGCTGAGTCTCCATCTGAAAACGGCCAGTCTCCTGAGAATGGTTCTGTGCCTCCCGAATCCACCCCCTCTCAGGAGGGCAGCCAGTTCGCTGAGCAGGAAAAGATGCTCGCGGACCGCCAGGAGCAGCTTGCAAAAGAAACCGAAGCCATGCTCGATGAGCTGAAGCGCCTTCAGGAAAAAGCGGATGAGCAGAAAAGTGAAATGTCCCCCGGCTTGAAGCAGGTATCTGAATCCAGAGAAGCCAGTTCGGTTGGCGAGAACCAGCGCTCTGCCCAGTCGAGCCTCAAGGAGGGCAACCTCAATAAGGCCTGCAAAAAGCAATCAAAAGCCAAAAAGGATCTGGATCGCATTGCTTCGGGCCTCGGCGGCTGCTGTGGCGGGCAGGATATGGAGCAGCAGATCGAACAGATGAAAGTGGTCCTCGAAAGATCCTTTATTCTTTCAGAGGAAAGTGAAAACAATGACAGGGAAGCAGGGCGTTACCGGTCTCTTCCCACCTGGCCCAATCCTGACAGCATGAGCCGCCTCGGGCGGGAGATGGGATTTTTCCGCCAGGAAGCGCTTCGGCTTTCATCCGATTTCAAAACGCTTTCAGAGAAGAATCCCTTCGCGGATTACACGGTGGTGAAGCATTTCGACCAGGCTGCACGCAACTGGCAGGAAAACACACGGATCATGGAGGAGTCCTCTCCGATGACTGTCAGTGTGCGTTCCCACCAGGCTCTGGGCCTGGTCAACCTGGCGATCGAACGGCTGCTGGAATCGCTCAATCAGTCTCAATCCCAGTCGAGCAGCTCGAGTTCCAGCCTGGAAAGTTACTTCCGGGATCTCAAAAAGATGCTCTCCGAGCAGAAGAAACTGAATCAGGACAGCAAGAGCCTCAAGGAGCAGATGCAGGAAGGAAACCAGAACAGCCGTCTGCCCAACCAGGAAGGAGGCCAGCAGCAGGATGGCGAGGGGAAATCAGAAGGCCAGCAGGAAACCCCGGGCCAGGATGGCAAGCCAGGCCAGAAGGGAGCCGGGGATCAGCTCCAGAAAATGGCTGAACAGCAGCGCAATATCCGCCGCCAGCTGCAGGAACTGGAACAGCAGTATAAGAATGCCAAAGGCAGAACCGGCTCACTCGAAGGAGCGGGTGAGATGATGCAGGAAGTTGAAAAGGAGCTTGAGCAGAACCGCCTCAATGACCGTGTCACCGACCTTCAGATGAAGATCGAACAGCGGCTCCTCGATGCCGAAAAATCGATGCATCAGAAGGGCTTTAAAAAGAAACGCAAAGCCCTTCGTGCCGAAGGTGACAATCCTGAAGGAGAGGTTGCCGAACCACCGGAGTCCATCGAACCCGGGGAGCCTGATGCTCTCGCACGGCTTCTGCGCAGAAACCTGGAAGAGGTGTCGCCCGAATGGCGCGAACGGGTCCGGGCGTATTACGACAACCTCCTGCGTGTCACTCCTCAATAAAGGAACCCCGGACGCAAGGGATTGCCTGCCACTCGTCCATCAAGCTGGCATGAGAGGGAAAATAAATCGATTGCCCAGGAACCCATGGCAACCCGGAAATAATGGTACCCGGATCTTCCATCGCCCTTGGAAAACACATGCGGCGTCATCTCCGGCCCCCGGCCTCCCCCTCTCCGTCATCCCCGCGAAAGCGGGGATCCATGGTCCCTCACCCACTTTCTGGATTCCCGCTTTCGCGGGAAAGACGACTGAGGGAGTGGGAAAGATGAAGAAGGGGTTGGGAAAAACGATGGAAAGAGCGGGGCTGGCGATGGAGGGAGTGGGAAAGACAATGGAGATGGCGGCAGAAAGGGTGGAAGAGCCTGCTGTAGGGGCGACATTCATGGCATCCGTGAAACCCCCGGCCCCCCGTGAAAACCCCCGGTCCGGGATGTTTCAAGGGCCTTCGTGTCCTCGATTGGAGACCACCATATCCCCGCTCGAATAGGTCCCATTGGTGGCTGAATAGATGACCGGGAAACCCATGCTGTGGTGAATATGCGCTCCCAGATACCACCACAGGTGGTCATAGCTGCCGACATCGATATCCAGATCAGGGCCGCGGCTCAAAATGGAATAACGCAGGCCATACTGTTCCGCCCACATCTTGCGCTGCTTCGATCCGGACAGATAGGAGGTGTATTCAGGCAGTGAGTAAGGTTTGCTGATGCGCGGGTCCTTCTGCTGAGCCAGAAAGGGATCGTAACAGAGCTGCTTTATATACTGGATCGGTGTTGTCAGCATGGCAAACGAGCATAACTCGCCCACCATGTCGCAGTTGATTTTTCGTCCCCTGGCCCACAGGGAGGCCCAGCTGCGTTTGGTGGTGGGTTCAATTTCCCCGCCATCCACATCGGGAATGTAGGTTCTGAAGTCAGCCTGGTAGGCTTCATTGGCTACCCGGTAGGCCTGCAGGCATCCCCGGGTGTTGGTCAGCCGTGCACGCACCTGGGCTTCCATGAAATTTGGGAGCGCAATCGAAATCAGAATCAGAATGATTGCAATAACAATCAGGAGCTCGATCAGTGTGAAACCGCCTGACTGGCTGCATCTGATGGGCTTGGTTCTCATATCCCCAACCCCCCAAATGACCGTAACCCAAAGCGGCTCCCTGTCGTTCCGCGGTGCATGCGG
>JAANMY010004190.1_pt1 | contig 11133 bp, 10 predicted proteins | sample 7279691 | NCBI WGS metagenome assembly JAANMY01 (sample SAMN14094543, study PRJNA606508) | bioreactor metagenome | isolation source: A lab-scale SPAN reactor treating ammonium-rich wastewater day 388 | place: Ireland: Galway | collected 2018-02-07
ACTCCGAAAGATCAGGCTCTTGTTTACTGGTTTCTTTGTTATGGTTGGTCACTTAGCCCCGCAAAAAATTCACAGAATTTAAAAACAAAATTTTTAGTAACATAACAAAAAATACTCGTGCTAAAAATAGAATCACGTCAACATAACAATGGGCTACAAATAAATCCATGGCGTATCGGTTTTATTAACCGTGCCCGCCCGAAGCCATAAACAGCCGATGTTACCATTTCCTTGAATGGCAAACAGGAGGCAAGGCAATGGACGGAGACGAGTTCTTTAGACTGGGTGAAACGAAAACTTTATGCCCTGCGCAAGACGCTATCCCTCACCCGCGCCTTATCGAAGTGGTCAAACTTCTGGCGCGTATCGCAGCGGAGCGGGACTACACTGAGTATATCAAACAGCGAAATGAACAAGACTAAGAGGACAAAACGATGAGAGCCGCCATTTACGCCAGATATTCCAGCGACCTGCAAACGGATGCGTCGATTGAAGACCAAATTCGCATCGTTGAGGAACGCGCCAAGGCCGAGGGCTGGACCATCGTAAACCGCTATACAGATCATGGCATTTCCGGTGCCAGTATGATGCGCCCCGGCATTCAAATGCTGATGCAGGATGCATCGGCTGGAAAATTCGAGATTGTTCTGGCCGAAGCAATGGACAGGCTTTCACGGGATCAGGAAGACATAGCAGGCATTTATAAGCGCCTTCAATTCTCAGGCGTGAAAATCTTCACCCTTTCAGAAGGTGAGGTTTCTAACCTGCACATTGGCCTGAAAGGCACAATGAATGCGATGTTCCTGAAAGACCTTGCCGATAAGACACGACGCGGCCTGCGTGGCCGTGTTGAACAAGGTAAGTCCGGCGGCGGTATTACCTACGGCTATGACATAGTACGAAAATTTGACGAGCGCGGAGAACCCATTTGCGGCGAACGTAAAATCAATGAAGAAGAAGCCAAAGTCGTTATTCGCATTTTTAAGGAATATGCCATCGGAAAATCCCCTCAAGCCATAGCACGAGAACTCAACAAAGAAGGCATAAAGGCTCCAACTGCCACGGGCTGGAATCCCAGCACCATTCATGGCAACCCCAAACGCGGGACAGGAATTATCAATAACGAGCTTTATGTCGGCAAGCTCATCTGGAACCGCTTGCGCTATATCAAAAACCCTGACACCGGCAAGCGCGTATCTCGCATGAACCCGAAAGAGCAATGGATCACCAAAGACGTACCGGAAATGCGGATTGTGCCCGATGATCTCTGGGAACGTGTAAAATTAAGACAGGAAGACCTCGCACGAAAACCAAATATTTCTGCCATGCAACGGCCAAAGCTCCTGTTCTCAGGTCTTTTAAAATGTGGTTGCTGCGGCAGTGGTTATACAAAAATCTCTAAAAACCAATATGGTTGCTTTGCTGCCCGTAAAAAAGGCACCTGCGATAATTTTGAAACCATCCGACAGGATGAACTGGAAAGCAAAGTGCTTCACGCCCTGCAAACCCATCTTATGACTCCTGAAATGTGCGAGATTTTCTGCGCGGAATATGCCCGATATATGAACGACCTCTTCATTCAGCATAACGCCAAAAAACGCGGCTATGAGAAAGAACTTGCAAAACGCATCCGCGATGATGACCGGATGGTGCGAATGGTTCTGGACGGTGTGGCCAGTACTGCCAGCATGAAAGACCGGATCAACGAAAACGCTTATCGTATTGAAGAACTCAAAACCTTGCTGGAGGGCCAGCAGGAAGTCCCCACGCTCCTGCACCCCAATATGGGCAAGCATTACCAAAGGGAAGTAGCTACCCTGATAAAATCCATGAATAGCCAAGATCACAGGCATGAAGCAGCTGATGTGATTCGAGGGTTAATCGAAAAAATCGTCCTTAGCCCAAAAAACGGGCAGAAAGGCGTTTATGTTGATCTTGTGGGTGATTTGGCCGGAATCTTAAGAATGGCAACGGGTGATAAGTCTCCACTAGAGAAACGCGAGCTTATCGAAAAGGTTAAGGCAGCCTCAAAAGGGCTGAATATTCAATCTAACATACTGATTGATAGTGAAAATATCCTGATGCAGGACAAATTGGTTGCGGGGGCAGGATTTGAACCTGCGGCCTTCAGGTTATGAGCCTGACGAGCTACCGGGCTGCTCCACCCCGCGTCACCTTGAAAGAAATGCCGGATTGCTCCGGTGAGTTGGGTTATATAGGGACTGGCCGCATAAATCAAGGGCGCTGAGGCCGTTTTTCAAAAAACCCCTAAAATCGGGGCTTTCCGGGCATAAAAACACCCCCGCAAAAAAGGCTGCCGACTCCCCTCACACACCCTACTCGCCCGCCTCGCGGATCACCGTCGGCTGGATCATGATCTGCAGGTCTTTGGCCTTCTGCTTCGCATCCTTTTCGGAGAACAGCCCCCCCATCACCGGAATCTCGTGCAGGAACGGCACGGTCCGCACCGGGTCTTCCTTGGGCAGGGTCACATGCGTCTGAAGATAATACGGACAAGGGCTGGACATCAGCTGCTGAGCCGTCAGAGGGAAGACGGCCCCAAGCGTTTGAATGCCCTTCGAGGCGTTGTTAAAGCCCTGCTGGCTCCAGATGCTGTTGCGCGCACCCTCCGGCCCCTGATAGCGCACGCCGAAAGCGCCCAGCTCGTCACGGCCCACGGTCACTTCCTTGCCCTCCTCGTGCAGAACGTGCTCGCCATCCACCCATCGGTCATGCGTCCACCAGACGGTCAGCTTCCAGTCCCGGTAAAGCGAGAAGATTAGATACTCGCTCGGCAGAATGACCTGCCCCATCCCGTCTTCGAGCCACATCGCGTGGAACGTGCCGTCGCCCGGCCCCTCGAGGATCTTGGCGCTGATCAGAACCTGCCCCTTCTTGGTCGTTCCCGTCCGCACGCCCAGCTCGACGCCTTGCGATTCCGTGGCGATGAACTTGCCCTTGGTCGGATCCTTCTGGGTCTTGGGGCCCTTATCCTTGCCACCACCCCCACCGCCCAGCGACATGCCGCTGCCGCCCAGGACGTTATTGAGCGCGCCCATGGCCATGCCCTTCGCCTGCCCCTTGATCTTGTCCTTCATCGCCGCGCCGGAGCCGACCTCGCTATTCGCGCCGACAAGTATGGATTTCGGAGCCTTGGGAACAAAGCAAGCCCCCTTTTGCACCGGAGCCGCACTCTTTTTGCCATCGGCAGGCGCCGCGCAACCATATCCGGCCGGACAGGTCAGGGTGGTGGCCTCGCCCGCGTCCTGCGCGGACTTGATGCAATTTTTCAGACAGTTGTAATAGGCATCGCGAGCGTTCTCATAAGCCTGCCGCTGACGCTGCACATAATCCGCAGCCGTCCGCGCTCCGGCTTGCGCGGACTCAAGCTCCTGCCGACCCCGCTCGACCAGCGGCCCGAAATGGTCGATATTCCGCTGCGCGTCGGCGTTCTGCTGCCCCGCGCGTTCATACGCGTCTCTTTGCGCCCGCGAAGCGTTGCCGCTCAGGCCCTTTTTGATGATCTTGTCAGTATCGCGGAGAATTCTTTGCGACTCTTCAAGCCGCCGTTCGTTATCGGCCATGGCGGCCTGCTTGTTGCGCACCTGCTCGTCCCACCACGCCTTGCTCCGCTCGCCGTCTTCAAGGAAACGCTCTTCCTGAAGCATCTTGGCATATTCGCGCGCGCACTTGCGGCGACAGATCTCATCGGCGATCGTCTCGCCGTCACGCGGCTTCACGCGCCCATCATCCGTGGTCTCCGGCGGCGCGACATCGACCGGCTGGCCGTTATCCCCCACCAGCCCGGTCGGCCCCTGCGGCCCCATCAGCCCGACCCGGGCGCATTCCCGCTCCAGCTTGGCTGCAAAATCCTGCATTTTCTGAATGAGTTGCAAGTGCTGGTCTCTGGCCTCACCGTCCAGCTGCCCATTCTCGATAATCATATTGCGGATTTTGACCCTGAACCCGATGATCCAAGAGTTACAGATCAGCTCCCCGGAATTGAGCGCCAGTTCCCCCATCGCGCCACTTGCCCCGCGCACAGTATCGACCTTGCCTCGACCGAATGTTCCGGCATAGGCGGTCAGCTCCGACTGCAGCGCATCGCCCATATTCTGGGTCTGCTCGTCCATGCCCAGTTCGCCGAGAACCTTACCCGTCAGTCCGGCATGCGCAGGCGACGAAAATATGAAGCAGACAAGCGAAAGCGCGAGAAGAAAAAACCTTTTGGCCATGGGACGCCTCAAAAAATGTAAAATATTATTTCAATATACAGACCGATTTAGCCCATTTTATTTGCCGAGGTCAACCATGATTGACTTTTAAGCGCCCGCTCCCCTATTCTGGCCCTCGGAACAACTCACCGGGGGTGCGCGGAACAAGGCGCTGAGAGCAAACCCTTCGGACCCGAACCGGATCATGCCGGCGTGGGGAGCGTGAGAGGCAAGGATGAACGAACACAACCCCAAAACCATAACCATACAAGGCGCGGGCGTCATGGGCCTGACCTGCGCCTATGTGCTGGCCGAAGCCTTCCCCGAAACCGAAATAACCGTCATCGACCCGGCGGGCTTCCCCGCCGATAACGCGAGCCGCATGGCGGGCGGAATGCTCGCCCCCTATTGCGAGTGCGACCACCTGCCCCCCGCATACATCCCCGCCGGGTTGGAAAGCATCGCCTTCTGGCGGGAGTTTTCGGACAAAACGGGCGCTTCCTTTGAGTTTGCGCAGGAAGGCAGCCTCATCCTCGCCCATGCGGAAGACCGTCATATGCTCGAACGCCTCCGCGCCGTCCTCCCGCCCGAAAACGCCGGAACGCCCGTTGATCTGACGCAAACTGAACCCCTTCTGGCCGAACGCTTCAAGACCGGCCTCCTGATCGAGGGCGAGGCGCACCTTCACCCGCGCAAAACGATGGAAACTCTGGTCCAGGCCGTGTACGAAAAAAACGTCACGCTGGCGGAAAAGGAAGGCGCGAACAGGGCGCCGGATCTGCGCATCGACGCGCGCGGCCTCGGCGCGCAAGATGACCAACCCGGCCTGCGCGGTGTCAAGGGCGAGATCCTGATCGTCCGCAACCCGGATTTCAGCCTGAAACGCCCTGTTCGCCTCATGCACCCGCGCTATCCGCTGTATATTGTTCCACGCGAAGGAAACATCTTCATGATCGGCGCAACGATTATCGAAAGCGCCGACGATCACGTCAGCCTGCGCTCCGGGCTGGAACTGATGAGCGCCCTCTATAGCCTCCACCCCACCTTCGCCCACGCCGAGGTCGTGGAGATGAAAGCGGGCGTACGCCCTGCCTATGCCGATAACCTGCCGCGTATAAGCCGCGAGGGGGAAACGATCCGCGCGAACGGTCTTTTCCGCCACGGCTTCCTGCTCGCCCCGGCAATGGCAGTTTGCGTGCGGGATATGATAAAAGGAAACGACAATGCGCAAATCCGACTATTTAACTAAGGAGAACAGCCATGAAAATCATCCTCAACGGCGTCGAAAAACCGCTTAAGGCCGAAATTCCGGTCATGAGCCTTTTGGATCAGGAAGGATACGCCGAGAAAATCGTGGCTGTCGCCGTAAACGGGGCGTTCGTCCCCCGCTCCCAACACGCGAAGACCACCGTCAAGAACGGCGATCAAATCGAAATCGTCGCGCCGATGCAGGGGGGCTAGGACACAACATGGCCCAGCCGCTCAACATCGGCGAAACCATCCTTCAATCACGCCTCTTTCTGGGCACGGCGGGATACCCCTCGCCCGATATCCTGCGTCAAGCGATCGAAGCCGCGAAACCGGGCCTGATCACCGTCTCCCTGCGCCGGGAAAGCGCGGCGGGCAAAGGCCAGAAATTCTGGGACATTATCAAGGACCTCGGCGTACCCGTTCTGCCCAACACCGCCGGGTGTCATGGCGTAACCGAAGCCGTCACGACCGCCGAGATGGCGCGCGAAATCTTCGCAACCAACTGGATCAAACTGGAGGTCGTGGGCGATGATTACACGCTCCAGCCCGATCCCTACGGCCTTCTCGACGCGGCCGAACAACTGATATCCAAAGGCTTTCGCGTTTTTCCGTACATGACCGAGGATCTGATCCTCGCGCAACGCCTCGCAGCGCTCGGCTGCGATATCCTCATGCCGTGGGGCGCACCCATCGGCTCGGGCCGGGGATTGAACAATACCTACGAACTCAAACTCCTGCGGGACCGCTTCCCCGACAAGACGCTGGTAATCGACGCCGGGATAGGCGCGCCCTCCCACGCCGCGCAGGCGATGGAAATGGGCTACGACGCCGTGCTGCTCAACACCGCCGTGGCGAAAGCGGGCGACCCGGCGAAAATGGCGCAGGCCTTCGCCAAAGCCATCGACGCGGGCCGCACGGCCTATCTTTCGGGCATCATCGCGCCGCAGGAACGTGCCACGCCCTCCACCCCGCTCATCGACCGCCCTTTCTGGCATCAGGAAAACTAAAGCCGCAGACGGGTCAGATCGGCGCAAACCGGACTCATGTGGAAAACCTCACGCCCCCTCGTACGCCCGGAAAATTCTAATATTTTAAAAAGAAACGCAACGCGCTGATCGAAAAAATTCCGAAACGCATGTGCTCATATCACCCCCTGCCCGCACCCTCTTTATCCACAGATAGATCAGGGCAAATCAGCAAATGAAAACAAATTTTTATATACCGTCATACATTCAAAATCCGATAACCCTATCCGGCGATATGCGCAAATAGGGCGCAATATAAAAATACAGTGACTCGCAAAATCTTCGAGCGCGCCGCGCAGTCTTGAATCAAAAAGCCGATGCGCCGCTTATCCACAACCCTCCCGACACACCTGAACCCCGAACGCGTCTCAAATGAAACGGGGGCCTCGCAAGGCCCCCGCTCGAATGATTGTCCTGAGATCGGGAATTACGTACCGACCACGAACTTGGCCACGATCGCCACCAGCAGGATCGCCACGATATTGGCAATCTTGATGAGCGGATTGACCGCCGGACCGGCTGTGTCCTTGTAGGGGTCGCCGACCGTGTCGCCCGTGACGGCGGCCTTGTGGGCTTCGGAGCCCTTGCCGCCATAATGGCCTTCCTCGATATATTTCTTGGCGTTATCCCATGCACCGCCACCGGAGGTCATGGAAATCGCCACGAACAGGCCGGTCACAATGGTACCCAGAAGCATCGCGCCCAGCGCCTGGAAGCCCGCCATCATGTCGCCGCTCAGCAGCGTCACGACCACGAACACCACAATCGGAGCCGCAACGGGCAGCAAGGAGGGAATGATCATTTCCTTGATCGCCGCGCGGGTCAGGAGGTCAACCGCCTTGCCATATTCGGGCTTGCCGGTGCCTTCCATGATACCGGGGATTTCCCTGAACTGGCGGCGAACCTCGACCACGACAGACGACGCGGCGCGGCCCACGGCCGTCATGCACATCGCGCTGAAGAGGTAAGGCAGCAATCCGCCAAGGAACAGGCCGATCACGATATAAGGGTCCTGCAACGGGAAGGTGATATCCGCATATTGCGGCAGGTAGTGCTTGATCTCCTCGGTGTAACCCGCGAACAGCACCAGCGCGGCCAGACCGGCGGAACCGATGGCATAGCCCTTGGTGACCGCTTTGGTCGTGTTCCCGACAGCATCCAGCGCATCCGTCGTCTCGCGCGTCTCGGAGGGCAACTCCGCCATTTCCGCGATCCCGCCCGCATTGTCCGTCACCGGACCGTAGGCATCAAGCGCCACGACCATCCCGGCCAGCGAAAGCATCGCGGTCGCCGCGATCGCGATCCCGTACAGACCCGCAATCGTGAACGCGACCCAGATCCCGGCGCAGATGATCAGAACCGGAATAGCGGTGGCTTCCATCGAAATCGCAAGCCCCTGGATGACGTTCGTGCCGTGGCCCGTTTCCGAAGCCTTGGCGATCGTCCGAACCGGACGGAACGCGGTGGAGGTGTAGTACTCTGTGATCCACACGAGCAGCCCCGTAACGGCCAGACCGGCCAGAACGCACATGTAAAGGTCATTAATGCCAATCACCCGGCCGTTCGAGAGCGGCAGATCGGCGGGAATAGCCATACCGTACATACCCAACGCGATCAGGACAGCGGAGATAAGAGCGCTGGCGATAAAGCCTTTATAAAGCGCACCCATGATGTTCCGGCTCGGCCCCAGCCTGACGAAATACGTCCCGGCGACGGACCCGATAATGCTCAAGCCCCCGATCAGCAGCGGCAAAATCATCATCGACTCGACGACGGAGGGCGCGAACGCGCTGAACGCAATCAGCATGGTCGCCACGACCGTAACGGCGTAGGTCTCGAACAGGTCAGCGGCCATCCCGGCGCAGTCGCCCACGTTGTCGCCCACATTGTCGGCGATAACGGCGGGGTTACGCGGATCGTCCTCGGGAATACCGGCCTCGACCTTGCCCACGAGGTCCGCGCCGACATCGGCGCCCTTCGTGAAGATCCCGCCGCCCAGACGTGCGAAGATGGAAATCAGGGAGGCCCCGAAGCCCAAAGCCACAAGCCCCTCAAGGATCTTGCGCAGGATATGCATGCGCTCCTCGCCAACGGCGGCATCGAGGCCGAACGCGGCTTGCAGGCCGAAATAATAAAACGCCACGCCCAGAAGCCCAAGACCGACCACCAGCATCCCGGTCACGGCCCCGGCCTTGAACGCGATGTCCAGAGCCTTCTCCATGCTCACGGTCGCGGCCTGCGTCGTACGGACGTTCGCGCGCACCGACATCATCATCCCGGCATAACCGGCGACCCCGGAGCATCCGGCGCCGATCACGAAGCCGAGGGCCACATGCCCGCCCAAAAGCGCGAACAGCAAGATGGCGACGACGATCCCGACGATCCCGATCGTGGTATACTGGCGGTTGAGATAAGCCGAAGCGCCCTCTTGAATCGCGCCCGAAATCTGTCGCATGCGATCATTTCCGGTATCGGCGGAAAGAATTTGTTTGGCAGCCACAACACAATATAACAGAGCCAGAATCCCGCAAAGCGTGATGACTAGAGAGATGAGCGACATTACAACCTCACTTTTGATATTTTTAGGATCAACGCACCCGGATCAATCCGGAAAACCGTAAAACCGTTTCTCAACCGGCTTACTCGACAGGACTTGTGGGTTTAACCCACTGAAACGCGTGGCAATTCGTTTGTCCCGGACCAGATTGTAAAAAATTACAACAGGCCTCTCCATTAGCCTTCAATGGCCAAAAGATCATGCGTTATACGTTGCCCGCAAGGCCTCGGCAAGACATTTTTTTGGCGGCCGGAACACCGGCCGCCAAACAAAGATACATCGCGTTTTTTAAGTGCAAAGATATGGAATTAACGAATATACAAGGCAAGGAACCGGGGCTGAATTAATCGTCCCCGCCATCCTTCTCGGCAAGTTCCAAAACGTCATCCGCATTGTCGTTGGACGAACGTTTTCTAACCTTGGGAATGGTGCGCTCAAGTTCATCAGGAACGAACATCACACCACCGGACGCAGAAGCATAGGCTCTCATTAGACCCTCCCGACGTTGTCGTCATTGCATGGGCTTATGTGAGAGATATTTTACGGCGCGCCCCGCCCCTTCTCCAAACAAACGATGCGCTGCAAAGCACAAATAATGTGACGCACCGCAACGAAAATCCGGACAAAAAAGAACGGGGAGCGGCACAAGTCCGCCCCCCGTCCCAAATTCCGACGTAAAAGCTTAGCCGGTAACCTTAAGGTTAGCAGCAGCTTTTTTACCGCGATTTTCGCGAATCTCGTACTGGAGCTTTTGCCCCTCTTTGAGGGTCTGCAAACCGGCCGCTTCGACAGCCGAAATGTGAACAAAGACATCCGGGCCGCCATTATCGGGCACGATAAAGCCAAATCCCTTGTTCGGGTTAAACCATTTTACGACACCACTTTGTTCCATCTCGAGAACTCTCCAAAAATAAAAAATTAAAACAAGCTCTTTAGAAATGCTCGAGCTTTAGTAAAAGCACAGAAGTTCCAAAGATCAATGACAGGATTTAACGGTTTTTTTGCCCCTTCGCAACAAGAAATTCATCCCAAAAGGCAACCCAAGGGCGTTTAGCCTATGGATAATCCCTCCCGCGCCCGCTCGATCGGCTTCATTTGCCCCCGGAAAGCTGTTAGCGTGGCAGGAGTCACAGTCGCCCGCGTCCGGCGCGGCCCCTTACGTCCTGAGTGTAAAAGCGGCATCTGAAGCATGAACAAAAGCGCAGACGTTCTGGAGCGTTCGGCCATCCCCGCAGGAAAAGTCTTCCTCAAGGCGGGGGAGGAAAATTCGCGCGCCTACGTCATCCAAGCGGGCCTCATTATATCTTTTATGGAAATTAACGGCCGCAAAATCGAAGTCGAACGCCACGGCCCCGGAACCATTATCGGCGAACTCTGCCTCATGGTGGACGCGCCGATCGTCCTCAGCTATGAGGCGCTCGAACCCACGACCGTGGTCACGATCACGCGGCAGGACTTCCAGAAACGCCTGACCCGCGTGGATAAGACGGTGGTCAAGATCCTGACCCACACGGTCGAAAAACTCGCCGCGCACGAAAAGGTGGAGATCGAAAAGGCCATCAAACGGTCCGAGATCGACGACATGGCGCAGGCCCTCGCCCTCTCCATCCTCAAAAGCAGGAAACTGAGCGTGGATCAGCAGATTGAATACGAACGTATGATCCTCCCGCCCATCAACGACATGATCAAGGCGATCAAGCGCTTCAAGGAAGAGACGAGCGCTTAGGGCGCCCCGCCCCGCTCGCAGCAAGGGACGCAGGGCATGACCCGACTAACTTTTTGCCAAGCTCTACCACGGCAACGGGCAACCATTGCACAAAAAAGACCCACAAAACGCGCATGCCTCTCGATCCTCGTCAGTCATAGGGCGCCCCTCCCAAAACATCAGGTTCTCGTGCGCCTTTCTTTCAGCCACAAATCCGCTTGTGAAGGAAAAAACAATCTCGGAACTTTCGCCTGTAGCACGGTCGTTATCTGACAAATCATCTTTGTGACTATCATTGTATATGGATTCCTCAACATCTATTCGCTCGAAGCGCGCATCAACTCGTTTGAACTCGCATTCCGCATGCAAACGGAAATGCCG
>JAANMY010004191.1_pt1 | contig 11133 bp, 8 predicted proteins | sample 7279691 | NCBI WGS metagenome assembly JAANMY01 (sample SAMN14094543, study PRJNA606508) | bioreactor metagenome | isolation source: A lab-scale SPAN reactor treating ammonium-rich wastewater day 388 | place: Ireland: Galway | collected 2018-02-07
AGCCGTTTCATGTCGCGCGCCGATCCCAGAACCGCGTTCCAAAGCCTGATCCTGAAGCTGCAAACCTTCTGGGCGGGCAAGGGCTGCGTGCTGCTCCAGCCCTACGACATGGAGGTTGGCGCCGGCACGTTCCACCCGGCCACGACCTTGCGCTCGCTCGGCCGGAAGCCGTGGAAAACGGCCTATGTGCAGCCCTCGCGCCGCCCGAAAGACGGACGCTACGGCGAGAATCCGAACCGCCTTCAGCACTACTACCAGTTCCAGGTGCTGCTGAAGCCATCGCCGCTCGACGTGCTCGATCAGTATCTCGAAAGCCTGAAAGCGCTCGGCATCGACCCGATGGCGCACGACATCCGCTTCGTGGAAGACGATTGGGAAAGCCCCACGCTCGGCGCCTGGGGCCTCGGCTGGGAAGTGTGGTGCGACGGCATGGAGGTGACGCAGTTCACCTACTTCCAGCAGGTGGGCGGCTTCGATTGCGATCCGGTCAGCGCCGAGATCACCTACGGCCTCGAGCGACTCGCGATGTACGTGCAGGGCGTCGAGAACGTTTACGACCTCGACTGGGACGGCGTTTCGCCGAAACTGAAGGACGGCGGCACCGGCTACAGCTATGGCGACGTGTTCCTCCAGGCCGAGAAGGAGTACAGCGCGCACAATTTCGAGCACGCGAACACCGAGGCGCTGCTGCGCCATTTCGCCGATGCCGAGGCCGAGTGCCAGTCGCTGCTCGGAAAGGGCCTCGCGCTGCCGGCCTACGACCAGTGCATCAAGGCCAGCCACCGTTTCAACCTGCTCGATGCGCGCGGCGTCATCAGCGTCACCGAGCGGCAGTCTTACATTCTCCGCGTGCGCACGCTGGCGAAAGCCTGCTGCGAAGCCTGGTTGAAAAGCCAGGGGGAGCTGCCGGCCGGTGCCTGAGCTTCTCATCGAGCTGTTCTCGGAAGAAATTCCGGCGCGCATGCAGGCGCGCGCGGCGGAGGATTTCGCACGCCTCGTCACCGATGGGTTGAAGGCCGCGGGCCTCACCTTCGGCAAGGTCGAGAAATTCGTGGCGCCGCGCCGCGTCGGCCTTGCGGTGGCGGATGTTCCCGCCGCGCGCGCCGATGTGCGCGAAGAGCGGCGCGGGCCGCGCGTCGGCGCGCCCGAACAGGCGCTGCAAGGGTTCCTGAAATCGGCCGGCCTCGCCTCGATCGATCAATGCGAGAAGCGCGAAGTCAAAGGCGCTGCCTACTATTTCGCGGTCATCGAGCAGAAGGGTGGCGCCACGACGGCCGCGCTGCCCGACATCATCGCGGGCGCAATTCGTGGATTGGCCTGGCCGAAATCCATGCGCTGGGCGGCCACGCGCTTCACCTATGTCCGTCCGCTGCACGGCATCGTCGCGGTGTTCGACGGCAAGGTGGTGCCCGGCAAGTTCGATTGCGGCGGCGGCACCGTGCTCGAATTCGGCAACAAGGCCTACGGCCACCGGTTCCTCGCGCCCGATTACGTCGAGGTGGCCGATGCCGCCACCTATCGCGGGCGGCTGAAGCGCGTGTTCGTCATCGCCGACCCGGCCGAGCGCCGCGAGCGAATCCGGCAGGAAGCGCGCGCGCTCGCCATGGCGCACGATCTAACGCTCAAGGAAGACGAGGGGCTGCTCGACGAAGTGACCGGCCTCGTCGAATGGCCGGTTCCGATGCTCGGCCGCATCGACGCCGAATCGATGGCGCTGCCGCCCGAGGTGCTGATCACCTCGATGCGCGCACACCAGAAATATTTCGCGCTGGAGACGCCGGAGCGCGCGATGGCGCCGCATTTCCTCGTTGTCGCGAACATGGTGACGGAGGATGGCGGCTCCGCGATCATCGCCGGCAACGAGCGCGTCTTGCGCGCGCGCTTGGCCGATGCGCGCTTCTTCTGGGAGACGGACCGCAAGGTTCGCCTCGCCGATCGCGTGAAGGCGCTCGATTCGATCACCTGGCACGCGAAGCTCGGCACCAGCGGCGAGAAGGTGCGCCGCGTCCGCGCGCTCGCGGCCGAAATCGCGAAGCACATCCCCGGCGCCGACGCGGCGAAGGTCGATCGCGCGGCCGAACTCGCCAAGGCGGATCTCACCACCGGCATGGTCGGCGAGTTCCCGGAACTGCAAGGCGTCATGGGCCGTTACTACGCGCTCCATGACAAGGAAGATACCGCCGTGGCCGATGCGATCGCCGAGCATTGGGGTCCGGTGGGGCCGTCGGACACATGCCCGACGGCGCCCGTGTCGGTCGCCGTGGCGCTCGCGGACAAGATCGATTCGCTCGTCGGCTTCTTCGCGATCGACGAGAAGCCGACCGGCTCCAAGGATCCTTATGCGCTACGGCGCGCCGCGCTCGGCGTGATCCGTCTGCTGGTCGAAAACGGCATTCGCCTTCCGCTCGCGCAGGCCTTCGCCAGCGCGTGGTCGCTGTTCGCGCGGCTCGCGGCCTCGCACAGCGCGAACCCGCCCGCCGCGCCGCGCGAAGGCTTCGCCGACAAGCCCGAGGCCGTCGCGCGCGATCTGCTCGAATTCTTTGCCGACCGCTTGAAGGTCGCGCTGCGCGAGAAGGGCGTGCGCCACGATCTCATCGATGCGGTGTTCGTGCTGGGCGGCGAAGACGATCTCGTGCGCCTGCTCGCGCGCGTCGAGGCACTGCGCTCGTTCATCGAGTCCGACGACGGCCGCAACCTGCTCGTCGCCTATCGGCGCGCGGCCAATATCGTCAAGATCGAGGCCAAGAAGGACAAGCGCGAAAGCTACGGCGCGCCCGATGCGGCGCGCTATACGCAGGACGAGGAAAAGGCCCTGGCGGCGGCGCTCGACAAGGTCGCGGCCGAAAGCGGCACCTTGGTCGGCAGAGAGGATTTTGCCGGCGCGATGCGTCTATTGGCGGGCTTGCGCCGGCCGGTCGATGCATTCTTCGATAAGGTCACGGTCAACGCGCCCGATGCGGCGCAGCGGCTCAACCGCCTCGCGCTGCTTCAGCGCCTCGCGGCGACGATGGACAAGATCGCGGATTTTTCGCGGATCGAAGGCTAAGGGAAGTTCACCACAGAGGCACAGAGACACCGAGAACGGCTCGAAGCGCGTAGCAGGCAGCAATCTGCTTCTACTCTGTGTCTCTGTGCTTCTGTGGTTCAAATCTTCGGTGCCGCTGGCACAAAGTTCGAGAGTCTCGACATGGCGAAATGGGTTTACGGCTTCGGCGACGGCAAGGCGGACGGGAAGGCGGACATGCGCGCGCTTCTCGGCGGCAAGGGCGCCAATCTCGCGGAGATGAGCCTCATCGGCCTGCCGGTGCCGCCGGGATTCACGATCACGACCGAGGTCTGCACGCACTACTACGCGAACGGCCGCCAGTATCCGAAAGAGCTCGAGGCCGAAGTGAACGCAGCACTGGCGGCCGTCGAGAAGATCGTCGGCGCGAAATTCGGGGATGCGGCGAAGCCGCTGCTCGTGTCGGTGCGCTCGGGCGCGCGCGCCTCGATGCCGGGCATGATGGATACGGTGCTGAACCTCGGCCTCAACGACGTGACGGCCAAGGGCCTGGCGGCGGCCAGCGGCGATGCGCGCTTCGCCTATGATTCCTATGGCCGCTTCATACAGATGTACGGCAGCGTGGTGCTCGAAATGGCGCACCACGAATTCGAATCGATCCTCGATCAGGTGAAGGACGAGCAGGGCGCGCAGCAGGACACCGATCTCGACGCCGCGGCGCTGCAAGACCTCGTCGGCCGCTACAAGGCGATGGTGCAGGAGCGCCTCAAGAAGCCATTCCCGCAGGACCCGAAGGAGCAGCTCTGGGGCGCGATCGGCGCGGTGTTCGGAAGCTGGATGAACGACCGCGCGATCACCTATCGCCGCCTGCATGAAATCCCGGAAAGCTGGGGCACCGCCGTCAACGTGCAGGCGATGGTGTTCGGCAACATGGGCGAGGATTGCGCGACCGGCGTCGCGTTCACACGCGATCCGTCCACCGGCGAGAACCGCTTCTTCGGCGAGTATCTCATCAACGCGCAGGGCGAAGACGTCGTCGCCGGGATCCGCACGCCGCGCCAGGTCACGATCGAGGGCAAGCAGCGCCAGGGCCTGAAAGAGCCGGCGATGGAAGAATCGATGCCCGCGATCTACAAGCAGCTGGTCGAAGTGCGCGCGAAGCTCGAGCGTCACTATCGCGACATGCAGGACATCGAATTCACGGTCCAGCGCGGCAAGCTCTGGATGCTGCAAACGCGCAACGGCAAGCGCACGGTCCATGCCGCGCTCAAGATCGCCGTCGAGATGGTGAAAGAGAAGCTCATTGACGAGGCCGAGGCGGTGCGCCGCATCGAGCCGCAAGCGCTCAATCAGCTGCTTCACCCGACGCTCGACCCCAAGGCCGAAGTCACGATCTTTGGCCGCGGCCTTCCGGCCTCGCCGGGCGCCGCCTCGGGACACGTCGTGTTCAGCGCCGACGAAGCCGAGAAGAAGGCGAACGAGGGCCACAGCGTGATCCTCGTGCGCGTCGAGACCAGCCCGGAAGACGTGCACGGCATGCACGCCGCCAAGGGCATTGTCACCACGCGCGGCGGCATGACCTCGCACGCGGCGGTCGTGGCGCGCGGCTGGGGCCGCCCCTGCGTGTGCGGCGCCGGCGAAATCCGCATCGACTATAAGAACCAGACGATGAGCGCGGCCGGCGTCGTCATCAAGGCCGGCGAGCCCGTCACGATCGACGGCGGCACCGGAACGGTGTTCGTCGGCGAAGTGCCGATGATCCAGCCGCGCCTCGCCGACGATTTCGCGACGCTCATGGCCTGGGCCGACGCGATTCGCCGCTTGGGCGTGCGCGCCAATGCCGACACGCCCGAGGATGCGCGCGTCGCGCGCGAGTTCGGCGCCGAAGGCATCGGCCTCTGCCGCACCGAGCACATGTTCTTCGAGGCGGACCGCATCATCGCGATGCGCCAGATGATCATGGCCGGTGACGAAGCGGGCCGCCGCGCGGCGCTCGCGAAGCTACTGCCGATGCAGCGCAAGGATTTCACCGGGCTTTTCGAAGTGATGGAGGGGCTGCCGGTCACGATCCGCCTGCTCGATCCGCCGCTGCACGAGTTCCTGCCGCACACCGAAGCCGAACAGTCGGAAGTGGCCGCCGCCGCCGGCGTGAGTGTCGACGAGGTGCGGAAGCGCGTGATCCAGCTCGAAGAGGCGAACCCGATGCTCGGCCATCGCGGCTGCCGCCTCGCAATCTCCTATCCCGAGATCGCCGAAATGCAGGCGCGCGCGATCTTCGAGGCCGCGGTCGAGGCCGGCAAGCGCAGCAAGCACCGCGTCGTGCCCGAAGTGATGATCCCGCTCGCCGCCACGAAGAGGGAGCTCGATATCCTGAAGGCGGTGATCGATCGCGTCGCCGGCGAGGTGATGCGCGAAAGCGGCACGAAGATCGAGTACACGGTCGGCACGATGATCGAACTGCCGCGCGCGGCGCTGCGCGCCGCCGATCTCGCGCAATCGGCCGCGTTCTTCAGCTTCGGCACAAACGATCTCACGCAGACGACGTTCGGCCTTTCGCGCGACGACACGGCGCACGTGCTCAAGGCCTACATCGACCAGCAGATCTTCGAGCACGACCCGTTCGTCACGATCGACGTCGAGGGCGTCGGCGAGCTCGTGAAATTCGGCACCGAGCGCGGCCGCGCCGTGCGGCCCGATCTCAAGGTCGGCATCTGCGGCGAGCACGGCGGCGATCCCGCCTCGATCGCGTTCTGCGAGCAGACGGGGCTCGATTACGTCTCGTGCTCGCCCTATCGCGTGCCGATTGCGCGCCTCGCCGCCGCCCAAGCCGCCCTCGCCGCCAAATCCGGTCAGGCGGTCAGCAAAGTTGCTGCCACGGCGTAGGCCGAATTGAACCCCAGAGACACAGAGGCACAGAGAAGGATTGTTGGCGCGCCGCAGGCGCGCATTCTCTCATTCTCTGTGTCTCTGTGTCTCTGTGGTTCATTTTTCTTCTTCACATGATCACGCCGGCGCGGCCATTCGTGGCGTTGCAGGCGCTGCGCGTAACGGCAGCGGGCAAGGCGGCGCTGGCGAAGGCGCTGGGCGACATCGAGTCCGCGCCCGAAGGGCCGGCCACGCTTGCGCTGCTCGATGAGGCGTGGGCGTCGCCGCGCGCCGCGCAATGCCATGTCATCGGCATCACCGGCCCGCCCGGCGTGGGGAAATCCACGCTCGTCGGCGCGCTGATCGCGCGCTGGCGCGCGGACGGCAAGAGCGTAGGCGTCATCGCGGTAGATCCGTCGTCGCGGCGCTCGGGCGGCGCGTTGCTCGGCGACCGCACGCGGCTCCGCACCGATCCCGAGGATCACGCGATCTTCATCCGCTCGATGGCCGCGCGCGATCGCCTCGGCGGGCTGGCGGCGCTCACCTATCCGGCCGCGGTGCTGATGCGCGCGCTGTTCGACGTGCTGGTGATCGAAACCGTCGGCGTCGGCCAATCCGAAACCGAGATCGCCGGCGTGGCCGACACGGTGCTGCTCTGCCTCCAGCCCGGCTCCGGCGATTCGCTGCAATACATGAAGGCCGGCATCGTCGAGATCCCGGACATCGTCGCGGTCACGAAGGGCGACGTGGGCGATCCGGCGCGGCGCACGGCGGCCGATGCGGCCGGCGCGCTCTCGCTCGAGGCCGGCGGCTGGAGCGCGCCGGTGCTGATCGTTTCGGCGCAGACCGGCGCGGGCCTCGGCGATCTCCTGGCCGCGTTCGAACGCCACCGCGCGTTGCTCGCCGAAACCGGCCGCCTCGCCGCCAAGCGGAGCGAGCAGGCCGAGGCGTGGCTCGCAGAAGCGCTGCGCGAACGCTTCGGCAGCGCCGGCGCCGCGCGCGCCGGCGCGCAGCCGCGCGATCGAGATGCCTCGCCCTTCCGGCGCCTCGGGGCCTTGGCTAGTCTCATCGCCAAAGGCTAGGGGGCCAGCGCATGCGCACCGATTCCAATTGCATCTTCTGCAAGATCGTCGCCGGACAAATCCCGTGCTTCCGGCTGCATGAGGACGAGCACACGCTGGCGTTCATGGATATCAACCCGGGCAATACCGGCCACGCGCTCGCGATCGCCAAGGAGCATTGGGAGAATCTGGCGGCGATGCCGGCGCCGCTGCTTGGGCCGGTGCTGGCCACCGCGCAGCGCGTCGCGAAGGCGATCGAGAGCGTGCTGCGGCCCGACGGCATCAATCTGCTGCAGGCCAACGGCCCCGGCGCCGCGCAGTCGGTGTTTCATTTCCACGTTCACATCCTGCCGCGCCGTATCGGCGACGAGCTCAAGATGAACTGGGGCCACAAGCCAGGCGACATGGCCGCGATCAAGGCCGCGTACGAGAAGATCAAAGCCGCGCTGTAGCGGCGCTGCCGCTCCGCTACGGCGCCGGGTTTTCCGCGCGCCATTTCGCGGGATCGGGCGCGGCGAAGGTGATCAGCGTCGCCAGCGCCATCATCGCGATCGCGACGACGAGCGGGATCGTATAGCTGCCCCAGAGATCGTAGGCATAGCCGGCAAGCGGCGGGCCGATCAGCGTGCCGGGCGCCACGCTCGTGTAAAGCGCGCCGATCGTGGCGCCGGCGCTGCGCGTGCCGAGGTAGTCGATCAGCACGGCCGGCACGAGCGCCACGAATCCGCCGTAGCAGGCGCCATAGACGAGCGCGAAGATCCCGATCATCCAGGCGTTGCCCGAGACGAGCCAGAACGCCAGCATGATCGTGAGGCCCAGGAACATCGCGGTCATCGTGGCGCGGCGGCCGAGCCGGTCTGCGATCGTGCCGAGCCCGAAGCGCCCGGCGATGCTGCCGATGCCGATCAGGCTCGCGAGCAGCACGGCCGTGCCCTGCGAAATGCCGAGATCGCGCGCGAACGGCACGATGTGCACGAACGGCACGAACAGCGGCATCGAAAGCGCGCCCACCGCCGCGTAGAGCAGCAGAAATGGCTTGGTCGTGAGCGCCGGCCTCAGCGGCCAGCCCCTGGGCGGGGCGGCCGCGCCGGGCGCGGGCGCCGCGTCGCCGTCGGGCTGCTGGCCCACGCGGTCCGGCGCGTCGATCAGGAACTGCGCGGCGAGCACGCCCAGAATGGCCACGGCGATGCCGATCGCCAGCCACGCCGTGCGCCAGTCGGCGAAGCCCATGATCGCCGTGGCCAGCAGCGGCCCGCCGAACGTGCCCACGCCGATGCCGGCCACGGCGAAGCCCGAGGCGCGTCCGCGCTGGCGCAGGAACCAGCGCTGGACGGGGCTCACGGCCGGCACATAGGCGAGCCCGACGCCGAGTCCCGCACCGACGCCGAACGCGAGCAGCACCTCCCACAATGTCTGGCCGAAGCTCGCCAGCACGAGCCCGGCGCCGACGAGAAGCACGCCGGCGGTCACCACCGGCCGCGAGCCGATGCGGTCCGCCAAGGGACCGGCCGCCGCGCCGACGGTGAAGAACAGGCATCCGCACACGGCGAACAGCAGCGCGATGTTGCCGCGCGAGCCCGGAAAGTCGCGCGCGAGCGGATCGAAAAAGGCAGGGAACGCATAGGCGGCGCCGAACACGAGCGTCAGCACCGCGAAAGTCGCCCCCACGACCCGCCAACCGAGAAATGCCGCATGCGTCCGGTTCGACACGTTTGATCCCCGCCGGGCGCTACAGGGTCGTTCCGTAGCGCAGGATCAGTGTAACGGCGATCCAGAGCACGAGAACGATCGGCCAATGCATACGCGTGATGCCGAAGAACCACGCGAAGCTCGCGATCGCGAGTCCGGCGAGCACGAAGCCGGCGAAGATCGACCAGAACCGGTTGAGGCGCTCGGGCTGCGCCGCCAGCGCCCAGGCGGGCTCTTCGAGAAACGGAACCTCAGCCGCGAGAGCGAGCGGGAAAGCGATGCGGCGATGCTGCATGCAGGCGCCGCTCACGGCTTGCGCTGCTCGGGCGCGGTTTCGGCCGCGTGCGCCGCGGTCGATTGCGCCAGCGCCTGCTTGTAGCGCTTCTTGCCGCGCCAATGCATGAACGCGAACAGAGCGCACACGAACACGACGACGCCGATCATGATGTAGACGAAGTTGATCTGGCCGAGCGCGCTCGCCGCAAAGTAACCGAGCGCATACCCGCCCCAGGCGAAGCTGTTGGCCCAGAGAAACGCGGCGATGAAGTTGAGCGCCGCGAAGCGCGGCCACGAAAGGTCGCTCATGCCCATGCCGAGGCTCGCGAAATTGCGAACGCCGTACATGTAGCGGTAGGTCAGGATGAAGAACGTGTGATACTTGTGCAGCATGTCGATCGCGAGCTGCACGCCGCCCTGGATGCGCGGAAAGCGCCTGAGGATGCGATTGCCGAACTTGCGGCCGAGGAAAAAGTAGAGCTGGTCGCCGCAGAAGCTGCCGATCCAGGCCGCCGCGATCAGATAATAGATCTTGATCGGCGGCGGCGTCGTGGCGCCGCCCAGGCCGGGAACCGCCAGCGCGCCGGCGAAGATCACAAACGTCTCGCCTTCGAGGAACGTCCAGAGAAAGGTGATACCGTAGAAAAGGTAGCCGTACTTCTGGATTAGGTGGGCAATCTCCTCCAAGGGCGTCTCCTCTGGGCGTCCTTATTCTACGGCTTTTCGCGATTGTGGGGGTGAGAGAGTCCGGAATTCAGGCGAGATTGCGACCCTACCATGCGCCCAAATCCTTGGCGAGACGCTTGGCCCGCGCCCCTGCTAGGCTCGATGCAAACCAACGCGGGGACACGGCCTTGAAGACGATCTCCTACCGGCGCGAGGGGCGCATCGCGCGCATCACGCTGAACCGCCCGAAACGCCTGAATGCGATCACCGCCGACATGCCGGGCGAGATCCGGGCGGCGGTGGAGGCGGCGAACGCCGACCCCAAGGTGCACGTCATCGTGCTGGCCGGCGCCGGGCCGGCGTTCTGCGCCGGCTACGATCTCGTCGAATACGCGGAGAAGAAGACCCCGCTGATCCAGGCCGAGATGCCGTGGGATCCCATGAAGGATTACGCGGTGATGAAGCGCTTCACCGAAGACTTCATGGCGCTGTTCCGCAGTCTGAAGCCCACGATCGCGAAGGTGCACGGCTATGCGGTGGCCGGCGGCAGCGATATCGCGCTGTGCTGCGATCTCGTCGTCATGGCCGAGGAGGCACGTATCGGCTATCCGCCCGCGCGCGTCTGGGGCTGCCCAACCACGGCGATGTGGGTGTATCGCCTCGGCGCCGAGCGCGCGAAGCGCATGCTGCTCACCGGCGATCTCGTCGATGGCCGCGAGGCGAAGACGATGGGTCTCGTCGCCGATGCGGTGCCGACGAAGGCGCTCGACGCGCGCGTCGAGGCGCTGGCCGCGCGGCTAGCCGGCGTTCCGCAGAACCAGCTCATGATTCAGAAGCTGATGATCAACCAGGCGCTTCACAACATGGGCCTCGAGACGACGCAGATGTTCGCCACCGTCTTCGACGGCATCGCGCGCCACTCGCCGGAAGGCATGGCCTTCAAGCGCCGCGCCGAGAAAGTCGGCTTCAAGCAGGCGGTGCGGGAGCGCGACAGCGGCGCTGCGCTCGACGAGCTTTGGGGGCTGAAGCGCAAGCGGCGCTGAGCCCGCCGCAGATTTTCTCGAATGAGGCTCATCCGCCGGACGAATCGGGAGTTATGCCGAAGATCGAAGGTTGGGCGGCCACAACAGCATGAATTTGAGCGGTCTAACGAAGATATTGCGTATACCGACCGATATCACAGCATAAATGGCGGACTGTCTGTAGAAGGGCGGCGGCGCGCATCGCGCTTTCGCTTTTCAGAACACGCGGCGCTTCATGATCAGGTGCGCAAAATCGATGAGGCCGTCGGCGGTGGGGCCGAGCGCCGCGATGCGGGGGTCGGTCGTCGTTCCCCGGCAATAGCGCGCGTAAATCTGCAGGAAGATGACGTAGAGCTTGAACGCCGTGAGCACGCGATAGAAGTGAAAGTTCGAAATGTCACGCCCGGTCTTCTGCGCGTAGAGATCCACCGCCTGCTTCCGGGTGAGCCAGCCCGGCGTGCGCGCCGTCGGCATCTGGCCCATCTCGTGCATCGACTTGGGGTCGGAGGGCTCGATCCAATAGCTCACGAGCGTGGCGAGATCGAACAGC
>JAANMY010004192.1_pt1 | contig 11132 bp, 4 predicted proteins | sample 7279691 | NCBI WGS metagenome assembly JAANMY01 (sample SAMN14094543, study PRJNA606508) | bioreactor metagenome | isolation source: A lab-scale SPAN reactor treating ammonium-rich wastewater day 388 | place: Ireland: Galway | collected 2018-02-07
GTTGCGCAGGTACCACCAGCCGGCCAGCAAGGCTGCCACGCACAAGGTGATCGCTTAAATTAAAGTGGCTGATTTTAGTTTTAAAACAGCCACTTCTATATAAATAGATCTTTAAAATTACGGATATATTACCGCCTTGATTCCTTCATTCCAAAACTTAGCTTCCGGCATATAGTAAAGATATACATTACTTGCTTTTCCTGTATATTCTCCAGCAAATTCTATCTTTAAATCAAGATTAATTGTTTTCGTTTCATTGCTATCGAAATGTTCCCAATATAAAACCAGATAGTTATCAAAAATTTCGTAATAGGAAACTTGCTTTTTATCAATTAAATCTTTCAGCAAAGCATTTTGAAGAGTTAAGCCTGCAGGAATTCCGATTTTTGCTGTTGTCATCGGCAATTGACTATTGATTTTATTTTTTATCGTCACTGTCATTCTGTTGGTCTCTCCTACTTTAGAAACCTGAGATTTCAGCTTTGTCTCTAAGATTATCGGAATATTTTCACTCTTTGGAGCTTCTAAAGTATAATATTGATAATCTAATTTGTATGGTAAACCTTTTTCATAGCTATAATCAACCTTCAAATCATTTTCTCCTTTTCTGAAAGCCTGTGCAAAGCTGTTATTTTTATCTGAAACAACTACATTATTTACCTTAATAGTAGGTTTATCAGTTCCGTAGAGCTTCTCATTTTTAGCAAAGAAATCGGATAATGATTCTAATGCCAAAGATGTTGCCTGAGTTGAACCAAAGCCGTAATAACCATTATAATTAATCAATTCATCCGCAACTTCAGCGATTTTCAGCTGATTATTTTTCTCATTTTTCTGCAATGCTATCATATAAAGCGAGATCGTTTCTGCATTGGCTGAAATCCCTGCTGAACCTGTGAAAGTAGTTTTTACGTTTATATTTTTATCAGCATACTGTTTATTAAGAATTTCAATAAGATGAGTATAATCTTCATTTTTTCCGAGACTTTTTGCTGTATTTGCCATCAAAGCCAATTGATATGAATCTTTTGTTGCTAAAACTCTTTTTAAGCTGTAATCATAGTTTTGAAGCAGTTCATTTTTAAATCCGAGTTTAGAAAGTGCGTACAAAACATACATATTTCTCGACCATGAATACTCGGAATAGACAGTTGTCATTTCGTAGCTTTTTCGCACTTCAAAAAGTCCGTTTGCATTCTTTTTTGATAAAATAAATGAACTTAAATTCTGAATTAATTTTGTATCTACATTCACATATTTTTTCAAATCTCTGAATTCTAACAAAGCAAATGCAGACAACGCAACATCAGATTCATTACCTCCAAAATATGAAAAACCGCCATCTTTATTTTTATAGGATAGCATTTTCTGATATCCTTTTTTCATATTTTTAATAACGTTAAGTTCAGTATTCGGATCAATTTTTTTCGTAGACTTCAAATAATCCAGAATAAAAATATTAGGATACACCGTTGATGAGAGCTGCTCAAAACATCCGTAAGGTTCTTGCTTTATTCTTTCTAAATCTTCAAACATCTGCAATGCCGAATTTTCATAAACGTAATAAGACGACACAAAACTTCCGTTGATATATTCCGGAATATTAATTTTAAAATTTTCATTTTTATTATTTATTATTGAAAAATGATACGGAAAACCTTTTTCCTCAACTTTCAAAGGCAAAATCATTGTTTCTCTGGATTCTCCAGACTTTACAGCAAATTGAATATTAGAATTAATCAGTTTATCGGTCTGCATGGTTACAAATAATCTTCCGGATTCCAAAGGTTTTAAAGTAATTAAACTGTCAGCTTTCATCAATTTAATATTATTAGGAACGATCACATCCATTTTCAAAGTTCGGATTTCCGAAGAATTATTTTTGACAACAACAGGAACTGTCATTTGGTCTGTCCGTGTTAAATATTGCGGAATTTTAGCATCAATGGAAATTAAACTTTGCGCAGCATAAGTCGTTTCGTCTCTTCCGACTAATCCGTTTGCGGAAATTCCTTCCGTCATAATTCTGAAAGCTGAATTGGCATCAGACTGATAAAATTCAATCTGAGCTTTTCCGGTTTTATCAGTTTCAACAACTGGATTCCAATATAAAGTTTCCCTGTAATCATGACGATATCCGGTATTGGTTGACTCATAAACAGGATATGAAAACTGCCGTGAATATTCATAACTGACTAAACTGTCATTTGGAATATTTTTTACCGCAAAATAACTTTGGGGCGTGATATTGAATTTTAGGTTTGAGTTTCTGTCTTTTTTTGTGTTTATGATGATTACTCCGTTTGAGCCGCGGTTACCAAAGACTGATGTGGCTACTGCATCTTTCAAAACTTCCATCGAATTGATATCGTTCGGATTTAGGATTCTAAAAGCATTAGTATTTGTTGGAAAACCATCAATTACATATAAAGGCTCAGTATTTCCACTTAAAGAACCAAGTCCTCTTACAACAATTGACGGTGTTGTACCTGGTTGCCCTGTTCCTGTAGAAATATTGACTCCAGCTAATTGCCCTTGAGCTATATTGAGAACATTTGAGTTCGGTCGTTGGTTTAAATTCACAATTGATGAAGTTGCTACACTTTTTTTTACCGTTTTGTAACCGACAACTACAACTTCCTCAATTTTTTGTTCTTTATTAATTGTATCCGATTTAGAATTCACTGAAGGTAAAGTTTTCCGCAAACCTTCTATTTCTTGAGAAATTGAAGGCTTTTTCTCGTTAATCTCTGCTTCTTTAATAATCTCATCTACATCAATATTTTCTAAAGATTGCTTTACTAAAGGATTTATATTGAGTTTATAAGATAACATTCTCACTTTTACTTTCTGTTTTTGATCTGCAGATTTTGCAATAACAAAATAATATTCATTCCGATTCAAATCTGAAAAATAAAACAATCCGTTTTCGGAAGTAATCTGTTTTTTTATTTTAGAATTACTGCTGACCAAATAAACTTCTGCTTTCACAGGCTTTTTATTTTCATCTTCAACGATGCCGTAAATCGGGTTTTTCTTTTCAGGAAGATATTTGTAGTTTCCTGTCTTTTTCACTTCAGAATTCATTTCAAAGTATCGGTAACCGTTTGTTAACATAACCAAGTCCAAACTTTTTACCGCTTTTTCTTCTTTTTTATCAAAATAAAATTGAGGTCTTTCAATTTTCCCTCGCAATTCAGAATCCATTAAAAGCCATGACAGAATATGATTTTGTTTATCATCTGCATAAGTCCACAATTTATCGTCAATTACTGACACGGCAAGATTTGCAGGGATTGGATTGTTATTTTCATCGGAAGTTTCAATATTGACAATCGCTTTTTCTCTTGGTAAATAATTTTTCTTGACCGGAGTAACCTTTACTTTCATCTGCTTACTTTCATTCGTAAAAACAATTCTTTCGGCAAGTGGAATATTATTCTCTGAAATCGTAAACCTGCAGATTCCGATTGGGAATTCTTTTTCAGAAATTTCAATTTGATTTAAGCCCTTTTTTAAGCTCAAGTTTTTAGTGTAAATTTCTTTCTCACGAAAATTCCCGGAGATTAAAATGTTTCTTTCGGAGGTCGATTTGACGATCAAACGGATAATTTGATTTTCTTTTTTAGCATTAAAAACAATTCCGTCATCTTTTGCGGCAGGAAGCTGATAAATCTGACTGATATTTTCCGGTTTTAAAATTTTTGCATAATACGTTTCACTATTTTTTGGAGTTAAATAAAAGCTTCCCATTCCGAAATTGTAAGCTGAAACTTCAGAAATTTTCTGATTATTCTGGTTATAAATCCCTAAAACAGCGTCTACAGGCTTTTCAAATTCATCCAAAACTTTAAAAGCGATGTTTTGTTCGATTCCATTGATAAAAGTTCCGCCTTCAGGCATAAATTTTAAATCAAGATTATTTAAAACTATTGGAATATTTCTGGAAATAGATTCTGTGAAACCGTCAAAATTAACTTTAATATTCAAAAGAGCGTCAGGAGATTTCAAAACGTCAGGAAGCTGAAATTTCAACAAGTATTTTCCTTCTTTATCAGTAATTAAATTACCTTCAGTAATTTTTTCGCCTTGATGCATTACTGTAAAATTAGCCTCGTAAAATGGAATCGGGAGATTGCTTAAACTTCTTATTGAAAAATCTGCCAAAACCTCATCTCCGGCTCCATAACCTTTTTTAGGAAAATCAAGTTTCATTAAAATTCGTGGAGAAACAATTTTCTGAAGTGTAATTTCTTTTTCAAAAACATTTTTTCCAGCTTCATTCTGCATCCAGGCTGTAAAAGCTCTTACCTTGTAAATTCCGCCTTTCATGTCATTATCGAAATAGAAATATCCTTCTGCATGACCATTTTTAATTTCATACTTAGATTTTTTCACCACCGTTCCGCTAGGATCGACAATTTCAAAATTGACAACTTTAGATTGCTCTGTCGGAAGTTGGTTTTCTGCCTGAACAATATAAATTTTAAAATACATTTCCTCTCCCGGTTTGTAAAAAACATGGTTGGTCTGTATGTATGTTTTTTCCTTTTTGAAGTCGCTGAATTTATTTTGCGCTTTACAAAAAGGACTTGAAAGTAGAATTAAAACAGGGATTATGTAAGATAAAATATTGAATCTCATTGAATTTCGTTTTAAGTTTGAAAATACTTTTGGTTTTGGTGACATTCAATTAGAATTTAAAAGAAACCGTACAACCATACGTTTTAAAAGACGGAAGATTGAAAAAATCCAAACCTCTGCTGTTATCAAAATCATAAAAATTCTGGTTAGAATCCACACCAGTATTTGCCTGCCAAATAAAAATATTGTTAACATAAAAACTCACGCCCAAAGCTCTTCTCAAATTTCCAACATCAAAATAGGCAGAAAGTGCAATATCATTTATTCTTATATAATCAGATTTTTGCACATAATATTCCGCAACACCAAGAAAACCATATCTCGTCCAGCGATTCTCGTTGACTGACAAATTAGGATTATAAAAATCAACAGGAATTTGATTGACATTTCCATTAGAATTAACCCCTTCGAAAACATAATTTTTAATATTTCTTTCGTCTGCCGAAGTTTGAGAACGACCATAATAATCAAGAACAGCCTGAGTTCCGTTCCAGATTTGACCACCTTTTTTCCATTCCCAATTCACATCCAAAGCAAACATTTTATAGGTGAGACTATGGGAAAATTTCATCACAAAATCCGGAGTCGGGTCTGCAATAATTTTCGTTCCTGAAGCTTTTACCGGATAACCATGGTTATCAATGATTACATTTCCATCTGTATTTCTTTCATAATAACTTCCCGCAACTGCACCTAAAACCTCACCCTCAGTCAAAGTTTTATAAATGTCAGTGAAGCCTGAAATCATCAGATTATTATATCCTGATTTAACACGATTCACAATATCCCGGTATTTAAAGAATGAGGCTTTACTGCTTAGACTGATACTTTGACTACGAATGATGTTATCGTAATTAAAATTAACTTCATACCCATCATAGGTATGGTCTGCAAGATTTTTTAAGACTAAATTCTGGTTTTCAAAGACAGGAAATACATCATCGTAAATTTTTCGGTTGAAATATTCTGCGGTTAAATTCATTCTATGATTAATGATAAATTTGAATCCTGTTTTCCATTCTTTAACATTAATATTCGAGAGATTTTTAAATGTTTCAATCTCTTTTAAAGGAAAATAAAGTTGGGCATTCTGAGCAGAAAACTGAGTTATTGCATAAGAAGAATACGATTTTGAAATTTCAGGTTCGGCTGCTAATTGCGTGTAAGCTCCCAAAACCTGAAAGTCTGTATTATACCAACCAAATAGCTCTTTAAAAGTAAAATATCCGTTCGCTTTTGGCAGCCAATAACCGTTTTTTAAAGAGGTATTTGAAATATAAAAAGAGTTTCCCAGATTAACACCAAATTCAATATCATCATAATCATCGTAATCCAAATTATAATTAAAAATATAATCCTGAGAAGTCCGTCTGTAAAAATAGTTACGGTCTAAAGTATGACTGATATTGATTTTCCGGTCATTTAAAATATGATTTAAACTGAATTTATTCTTCAAAACTCCACCCTGCAAATCATAATTCGCTGAAATATTTGAATTGTAAAATTCATTTTTCTGATTTCTTATATTGTATAATCCGTTTTGAAAACCAGCTGTTGAAATCTTATAAACATCACGATGCGTAATCTCCTGATCGTCATAAGCCTGACTGATATTGAGTTTAAAACCTCTCCATTGTCTGCTTACATCAAAATTAAGTTGTCGCACATTTTCGTAATAATTGTATTTATTATCCTGCTTAAAAAGAAATTCAGGGTTGTCTGCAGTTGGACTGTAACTTCTCTGTAAGCCATTACTTAAAAAAGCATTTTGCTGATTTGAAAATGAAACCGGTGTTAAAAGAGAATTTTGATACACCCTGTTGAAAAGTCCGATTCTGTTGGTATTGGTTGCTTTATTTTCTTCATAATTAAATCCTGCATTGATTTTAAACTTTAAAAGTTCAGTGCTGAATTTTGCCTTAAAAGAATTTACAATATCAAATTGATCTATAAAATACATCTGATCTTTTTGCTGTACAATACTCAAAGAAAGTCTTGCATTTTCGCTGTAACCGTTACTCCTAATAATTGCATTGACGTTCAGCTGATTGCTGAAACCAACTGTAGTTCTAAAGAGATTGTTATTGTAAGCTTTTGCAGGAGAAATTCCGTTGGACAAATTGATTAATTGTCCGTTAACATCATATTCATAAGGCTGTCCGTTATAGCCTAAAGTTGAAATATCCGGTCCGAAACTGAACATTTCACCTGTCTCCGGACCTTTCCAAACTAAAAACCCATTTTCTGATCTTCCCTGAACATATCTGTTCTGAGTTTTAGGAATACGGTTTCTGTTTTTTATATCTAATGAACTGCTGAAACTCCCGTTAAAAACGAGAAATTTTTCAGGCTGCCTTTTAAGTTTGTAGGTAGAATCTGATTTTAATTTCAGTTTTCTGACCGCAGAAAGACTGTAATCTGAATAATTCCTAATAGAATCATAAGATTTCTCAACGCTGAATTTATCCGATTCAGGCTTTTTAATCAGATTGTCATAATCTTTGGAACTGATACTTTCTACATATTTCCTGTTTGTCTGTCTTTCGAGAATATTTTTTAGTTCATAGACATTATAAACCACCTGGATATTTTTGCCGTTATTCCAGACCAAGGTATCGCTTACATCAGCCTGAATAATCGCAAAACCCTTCTCATCGGTTAATTCATAAACTCCTTTATTCTTATTAAAAACCTTTAGAAAATTCTGAGGTTTCTTTTTTTCATTATAAAATGTACCCGAAAAATAACGTTGAGAATCCTGCGCATAGACAAACTGAACCATAAATACAGGTAAAAACAGATAAACTTTTTTCATCATAAATAATATGTCTAAAAATAGAGAAAAAAAAAGAAATCTCCGAAGAAATTTCTTTTTACAGGCTATTATTTCTGTGTCGATTTATAAGTCTCCACCAATCTCACAAACTCTGCTTTGTATCCTTCATCATCTTTACCTCTTCCCTTTTTAGCAAGCTTTTCAATTTCTCTTAAATCTTTGTTTTTAATTAAACTTGAATTTCTTAAAACCAAACCAAACCACGCAACAGATGAAGCAAATTTGAAATCAGGACTTACAGATGAATAAGATAATTCTGTGTTTTTTACTACCTGAATAATTTCAGAACTTTTATCTGCATCCGGTTTTTTATACCTGAATTTTACCGTTGCCAACTCATCATTAAAATTTTCATCATTTGTGTTTTTCGTATATTTTAAATCATTTTCTTTAGGCAAAAATTCAGAATTCACATCAGTCGGAATAATTTCATACAAAGCTGTAACAGTGTGTCCGCTTCCTAATTCTCCCGCATCAATTTTATCATTGGTAAAATCTTCATTCTTTAGTTTTCGGTTTTCATAGCCAATCAAACGGTAAGATTTCACATATTTCGGATTGAATTCTATCTGAATTTTCACGTCTTTTGCAATGGCATACATATTTCCGGCAAACTCTTTTCCCAGAAACTTATTGGCTTCCTGAAGGTTATCGATATAAGCGTAATTTCCGTTTCCTTTGTTGGCTAAAGTTTCCATTCGATTATCTTTAAAATTTCCCATTCCAAAACCTAAACACGTAAGAAAAACACCTGATTTTCTTTTTTGTTCCACCAAAGTCTGTAAATCTCCTGTTGAAGAAGCTCCGACATTGAAATCCCCATCCGTTGCAATGATTACTCGGTTGTTTCCACCTGTTATAAAGTTTTCCTGAGCCAATTTATAGGCTAATTCAATTCCTTCACCACCTGCTGTACTTCCGCCTGCCTGAAGTTTATCTAAAGCCTCAATAATTTTTCCTTTTTCTTTAGCAGAAGTCGGAGGTAAAACCATTCCTGCACTTCCTGCATAAACTACAATACCTACTTTATCCGTTGGTCTTAACTGGTCCAAAATAACTTTAAAAGATGATTTCAACAATGGTAATTTATTAGCAGCTTCCATTGAACCTGAAACATCAATCAGAAAAACAAAATTTGAATTCGGAAGTTTGCTCACCGGAATTTCTTTTCCCTGCAAACCTATTTTTAATAATTTATGCTTGTTATTCCAAGGCGAATCGTTGTATTCTGTGTTAATGGAAAATGGTTGTTCATTTTTAGGCTGCGGATAATCATATTTAAAATAATTAATCATTTCCTCAATTCTCACAGCATTTTTATTCACATATTCTCCGTTATTAATCATTCTTCGGATGTTGGAATATGCCGCTTTATCCACATCAATTGAAAACGTAGAAACCGACTGATTTTTTGTCAGCTCAAAAGGATTTTCCACAAAAGCATCATATTCTTCATTATTTTGCTGCTGAATCTTTTTCGATAAGTCGATACTATCCTGAACTTTCTGCAGTTTTTCGAACGCTTTTCTTTCTTTTCGGGAAAGTTTTTTGGTTTTAATAATTATAACTCCGTTTGACCCTCTGTTTCCATAGATTGCTGTAGCGGAAGCATCTTTTAAAACTTCCATACTTTCAATAGAGTTTGGATTTAATTTCCTGAATTCATCAGCATTTTTTGGAATACCATTGATAACATATAATGGCTGTGTATTTCCGTTTAATGAACCCTTGCCTCTAATTGTAATAATCGGTGTAGAACCTGGGTTTCCCGTACCAACGGAAATATTTACTCCTGCTAATTGACCTTGTGCGATATTCAATACATTAGCACTTGGATGATCAATATATCCGTCTAATTTTGATTGGTCAGGATAATTTCTTCGTTGTGAAGATATTGTATTATTGGCAGCAGATAATTTCATTGTGCTAGTTACAGCAGATTGTTTAGTCGTCGTTTTATAACCTATCAATACAACTTCTTCAATTTTCGTTTCCTTATTATCTTTATCTAAAACTCCATCTCCATCTGTATCTTCATAAATTTCATTTAATGTTGTATTGGAAGATATACTATTACTTTTTTCAATGTAATATGAATCTGAAGAAAAATAAATTTGTTTATTTGTCTCAGGAACAGTATTTCTTACAGGTGTAGGAACAACATCTTCATAAGCCAAAATTTCAGGATTTCGCACTTGTTTTTGAGCATCAATTTCCTTTTCAATATTCGATTTCACCGTACTGTCAATCGTCTGAACGTTTGAATTCGTTTTAGGTGAAACTGTATTTTGAACGATAGCTGGTTTTCCAATTTCAGAAACATCATTTTTATTAATAAAATAAAATGAACCCAAACCGATAATTAAACTCGCAGCAATTCCGTAAGGAAACCAAATTGGAACGATTCTCTTTTTGTCTTCTTTTTTATCTAATTTTTCTTCAACTTTAGCCCAGACTTTATCAAAACCCTGAAAAGTAACAGGTTCTTCCAGAGATTGAGAAGCCTCATTGAATTTTTTATCGATATCGTGATTATTTTCCATTGTATAAAGTTTAAATGTTGTGATTAACCAAGAGTTCCTGAAGTTTTTTTCTCGCAAAATTCAGCTGGGATTTTGAAGTTCCTTCACTGATTGAAAGCATCGCTGCAATTTCTTTGTGTGGATAACCTTCAATTGCAAAGAGATTAAAAATCGCCCGACAACCTTCCGGAAGAAAATTGAGAAGCCTCAAAATATCTTTCTCGAAAGAAATACTGTCTGTAGGAGAATCCGTTGATTCGATAAACTCTTCATCCAAAGAAACATTGAGCGCTTTCATACTTCTCAATTTTTGCAGACATTCGTTCACCGCAATTTTCTTTGCCCAGGCTTCGAAAATTTCATGATTATTCAGCTGATTGAGTTTAGTAAAAATTTTGTAAAAAGTATCTGCGAGTACCTCTTCAACATCTTCATCATTCTTCAGGTAGCGCTTGCAAACCGAGTATAGTTTGCCCGCCATTTTTTCGTAAACCCTGCGCTGTGCATTGCGGTCGTTTTGCTGGCATTCTATTAGTAGTTTTTGTTCCATAGTCTGGCTTTATACTTTAATAGATGCAGGAATTTTAATCTTGGTTGGAAACATGATAAACTTTTTTTAAAAATAATCTAAAAAGTAATAAAACAATCATTTTTTCTTACTTATACTTTGTTTAGAATATTATTAAACCCCGAAAATGGTTTCAGTAAAAAATATCAATATCTATATTCCTACGAAAAAACCGTTCTCAAAAACTTGAAAACGGTTAAAATCAAAAAAATTATAGGTAAAATTATGCTTTAAATTTAATAAAGTATTGCCATACTTTCAGCAGAGAAATCTTTTATCTCATCAATTTTATTTTCTTTGAGTTTCTTTACCCATTCCGGATCCTGCAAAAGCGCTCTTCCCACAGCTACAAGATCAAAATCACCTCTTTCCAGTCTTCGGGTAAGTTCATAAAGATCGGCTTTTCCTGTACCTTTTCCTGAAAATGCTTCCATAAAATCTCCTTCAAGACCAACAGAACCTACAGTAATAGTTGGCTGCCCCGTAATTTTCTTTGCCCAACCTGCAAAATTCAGATCAAATCCTTCAAATTCAGGTTCCCAGAATCTCCTTTGAGAACAGT
>JAANMY010004193.1_pt1 | contig 11131 bp, 10 predicted proteins | sample 7279691 | NCBI WGS metagenome assembly JAANMY01 (sample SAMN14094543, study PRJNA606508) | bioreactor metagenome | isolation source: A lab-scale SPAN reactor treating ammonium-rich wastewater day 388 | place: Ireland: Galway | collected 2018-02-07
CCCACTATCTCCACCACATCACCGCCGGCGGCCATGCGCTGAGCGCGGATGAGCCGGAACGGCTCGGCAGCCGCAACGCCGGCCCGGCACCGTTCGACCTCTACCTCGCATCGCTGGCCGCGTGCACCGCCATCACCCTGCGCATGTATGCGGAGAAGAAGGGCTGGGAAGTCGGAGAACTGCGCATCGAACTCACGCTGCGCTTCGGCGCGGACGGACGTCCCGACGTGCTGCGCGAACTGCATTCCGACCAGCCGCTGGACGACGCCACCTGGCAGCGCCTGCTGGAGATCTCGATGAAGACGCCGGTGACCAAGGCGATGCTCGGCGGCGCCGACATCCGCAGCGTGCGGGGCGGGGTCGCGTCGTGAGCCGCATCCGCCGCATCGTGGCGCGCGAATCCATCGTCGGCACCGACACCCGGATCCGTCGCGCGCTGCCGCACAAGGAATTGCGCATGATCGGCGCCTGGTGCTTCCTGGATCATGCCGGCCCGGTGCGCTTCGGGCCCGGCCAGGGCCTGCACGTCGGCCCGCATCCGCACATCGGCCTGCAGACGTTCACCTGGATGATCGAAGGCGAGGTAATGCACCGCGATTCGCTGGGCTTCGAACAGGTAGTGACGCCCGGCCAGGTCAACCTGATGACGGCCGGCCGCGGCATCGCCCATTCCGAGGACTCCGTCGCCGACGGCACCTGCATGCACGCCGCGCAACTGTGGATCGCACTGCCGGACAGCGAGCGCCATCGCGCGCCTTCGTTCCGCAACTATCCGCAGCTTCCGGTGGTCGACTGCGGCGGTTTCCGCGCCACCGTGCTGGCCGGCAGCGTCTTCGGCCAGACCTCGCCGGTCGAGGTGTTCAGCCCGATCCTCGGCGTGGATTTCGCCAGCGCATCCGCCGCATCCACCGTGTTCGAGTGCAACCCGGACTGGGAGTACGGCGTGATGGCGCTGGAAGGCGAGGCCACCGTGGATGGCGAAGCCCTGCCGCAGGGCCAACTGCTGTACTTCCCGCCCGGACACGGGGCGATTCCGGTCAGCTGCACGGAGGCGGCGCGCGTGCTGCTGCTCGGCGGCGCGCCGTTCGGCGAAAGCGTCCTGCTGTGGTGGAACTTCGTCGCCCGCAGCCAGGACGAGATGGAACAGGCGGTGGCCGACTGGAACGCGGGCAGCGGACGCTTCGGCACCGTGCGCGCTGGCAGCGCGGGCGAACGCATCCCGGCGCCTTCGCTGGACGGCGTCACCCTGCGCCGGCGCTAAGCTGCACATCGCACATCGCAACGAAGAACATCGATGACCCGCATCCTCGCGCTGTCCGGCAGCCTGCGCCAAGGCTCGTTCAACACCGCGCTCGCACGCGCCGCCGCCCGTCACGCGCCGGAAGATACCGGGGTGAACGTGGCGACGTTGCACGGTATTCCCCTCTACAACGGCGACGAGGAAGCCGCGCATGGCATCCCCGGGCCGGTGCAGGCACTGAAGACGGAGATCCTCGCGCACCACGGCCTGCTGCTGGTCACGCCCGAGTACAACAACGGCGTGCCCGGCGTGTTCAAGAACGGCATCGACTGGCTGTCGCGCGCCGGCCTGAAGGAGATCTTCGGCGGGCTGCCGGTCGGCCTGATGGGCGCGTCACCCGGCGGTTTCGGCACTGTGCTGTCGCAGGCCGGCTGGCTGCCCACGCTCAAGCTGCTCGGCGTATCGCTCTACGACGGCGGCACGATGTACCTGTCGCGCGCGCATACCGCCATGAACGAACAGGGCGAGCTGGCGGATGCGCAGGCGATCGAGAACCTTCAGCGCTACCTCACGGGGTTCGGCGCCTTCGCCGCGCGTCATCGCCGCTGAAACCCAGCGGGTCGCCGGTCGCCGCAAGGAAAGCCCGCCGATCGGCGGGCTTTCCTTGATCGCGATGTGGACGGCTCAGCGACCCGGCAAGGGCAACGGCTGGCCGCTGCCGGCGCTGTACGGGTACTTGGCGAAGATCGCGGCGACCGAGGCATCGATGTCCGCGGCGCGCTGCTCGGGATTGCGGCGTACCACGCGGCCGATCGCGTCGCCGGTCCAGACCATGCGGTTCTTCGCCGCATCGACCAGGTCCACGGTCAGCGTGCCTTCGGTGTAGCGGCTGACGGTGGCTTCGTCATACCAGACCGGCACCGCGACATAGCTGCGGGCGCGATAGCTGTACAGCCACGCGATGTCCGAACGCGGCATCGTGTAGACATCGCTGCGCTCCTGCACCACGGCCTGGAAGTTGACCTTCAGGTCGGGCGATTTCGCGTCGTAGCGGTAGCCGCGCGCTTCCATCTCGCGCTGCACGTTGGCCTTGATGCGCTCGCTGATCCAGCTGGAATAGCCGGACTGCTCCATCGCGATGGGCGAATACCAGCCCCAGGTGCGGTACTGGGCGAAGTTGGCGCCCGGGTCGTAGTCGGTGCGCACGCGTGGGCCGGTGGCACAGGCGGCCAGCACGACCAGCGCCAAGGCGGCGATGAACCAGGTGCGGAAGGATTTGATGTTTCGGATGTTCATGGGCGGTTCCCCCGGGGTTTGAACCGAGTGTAGGCCGCCCACCGCAATGCCACTTGAATACCGGCGCAGGATGCTGAACGCGTTGCCGCGGATTCACGCTTTGGGCGCGGTCCCCGGCTTCAGCATCCCCGCCAGCCGCGCCACCACGATCGCCAGGAACATCACGCCGTTCCACTGCTCGATGATCAGCAGGATGCGCGCGGCGGGCGTGGCCGGCAGGATGTCGCCCAAGCCGGTGGCCGAGAAGTTGGTGCCGGAAAGAAAAACCAGCTCGACCCAGGTGCGCCGGGAGGCCGGGTCGGCACCCGGCAAGGCGAAGGCACCCGGCTGCACGGTCTGCAAGGCCATGAACAACCACGCATAGGCTTCGACGAACAGCATGAAAGTGGCGGCGGCGGCCCACATTTCGTCCACCGAGGTCTGGTCGTCTTCCATCATGTACGCGATCAGCGCCCACGCCGAGTAGAGATAGGCGGCGGCATAGAACAAGGCGCCGGCCACGCCCATCCCCACCGCGCCGTTGCTCAGGTGGACTTGCCACAGCATCACGCCCAACACCGCAAACAGCGCCGCCAGCCATGCCTCGCGCGGTGATCGGTCCACCATCCGGATGGCCAGCGCCAGCACGCCCACGCTGAGCAAGGTGGCGAGCAGGTGCCCGGCGCGGCTGTCGCTGGCGAACGGGTAGAGCAACAGCGCCGCCGCCTGCGCCACCATCAGGCCGCCCGACGGCGAACGCTTCACGCGGGCGAGGAAGCGGAACAGCGGCGCGAGGCTGGGGGAAGGCATTTTCATGGCGGCATGGTAATCGTGGCGACGGTCATTCGGCGTGGTAGACCTGCGCGCCGGCTTCGCGGAACTCGGCGGACTTCGCCTCCATGCCGGCCTTGAGCGCTTCCTCCTCGCTGATGCCCTGCTCGGCGGCGTAATCGCGCACGTCCTGGGTGATCTTCATTGAACAGAAGTGCGGGCCGCACATCGAACAGAAATGCGCGGACTTGTGCGCGTCCTTCGGCATCGTCTCGTCGTGGTATTCCATCGCGCGCTCGGGATCGAGGCCGAGATGGAACTGGTCCTGCCAGCGGAACTCGAAGCGCGCCTTGCTCAACGCGTTGTCGCGCACCTGCGCACCGGGATGGCCCTTGGCGAGGTCCGCGGCATGCGCGGCGATCTTGTACGCCATGATCCCTTCGCGCACGTCCTCGCGGTTCGGCAGGCCCAGATGCTCCTTCGGCGTGACGTAGCAGAGCATCGCGGTGCCGTACCAGCCGATCATCGCCGCACCGATGGCACTGGTGATGTGGTCGTAGCCCGGCGCGATGTCGGTGGTCAGCGGTCCCAGCGTGTAGAACGGCGCCTCGCCGCATTCGGCCAGCTGCTTGTCCATGTTCTCCTTGATCAACTGCATCGGCACGTGGCCGGGGCCTTCGATCATGGTCTGCACGTCGTGCTTCCACGCGATCTTGGTCAGTTCGCCCAACGCTTCGAGCTCGCCGAACTGCGCGGCGTCGTTGGCATCGGCGATGCAACCCGGACGCAGGCCATCGCCCAGACTGAAGGCGACGTCATACGCCTTCATGATTTCGCAGATGTCCTCGAAGTGCGTGTAGAGGAAGTTTTCCTTGTGATGCGCCAGGCACCACTTCGCCATGATCGAACCGCCACGCGAAACGATGCCGGTCACGCGTTTGGCGGTCAGTGGCACATGCCGCAGCAGCACGCCGGCGTGGATGGTGAAGTAGTCGACACCTTGTTCGGCCTGCTCGATCAGCGTGTCGCGGAAGATCTCCCAGTTGAGTTCTTCGGCGCGGCCATCGACCTTCTCCAGCGCCTGGTAGATCGGCACCGTGCCGATCGGCACCGGCGAGTTGCGGATGATCCATTCGCGGGTTTCGTGGATGTGCTTGCCGGTGCTGAGATCCATCACCGTGTCGGCGCCCCAGCGGATCGCCCAGACCAGCTTCTCCACTTCCTCGGCGATGCCCGACGACACCGCGCTGTTGCCGATGTTGGCATTGATCTTGGTGAGGAAGTTGCGGCCGATGATCATCGGCTCGCTTTCCGGGTGGTTGATGTTGTTGGGCAGGATGGCGCGGCCGCGGGCGATCTCGTCGCGGACGAATTCCGGCGTGATGATCTTCTGGATGTTCGCGCCGAAGTCGTGGCCGGGATGCTGGTTGAGCAGATGCACCTCGCGCACCGCGTCGAGGCGCTGGTTTTCGCGGATCGCCACGAATTCCATCTCCGGCGTGACGATGCCGCGCCTGGCGTAATGCATCTGGCTGACGTTGGCGCCGGCCTTGGCGACGCGCGGCGCCGGGCGGTTGCGGAAGCGCACGTGCGCGAGCTTCGGGTCGTGTTCGCGGGCGCGCCCGAACTCGGAGGTGATGCCGGGCAGCGCCTCGGTGTCGCCGCGCTCGGCGATCCACGGCGCGCGCAACGCGGGCAGCCCCATCGACAGGTCGATGCGGGCATCCGGGTCGCTGTACGGGCCGGAGCAGTCGTAGACGGTGACCGGCGCGTTGTCCTCGCCGCCGAACAGCGTCGGCGTCCGGGTCAGCACGATCTCGCGCATCGGCACCCGCAGGTCGGCGCGGCTGCCTTCGACATGGATCTTGCGCGAGCCCGGGATCGGGCGGGTGACCTCGGCGGAGAGTTCTTCGGCCTGGCGCTGCAGGTCGGTGGCGGGCACGGCATTCATCGGCAATCGTCCTTTGCTGGGTTCCGCGCGGTGGCGCGGGGGACGAAGCGGCGGCGCGCACGCGTGGCGTGCTGCGAAGCTTCCCTACGGCGGCATCACCCGCATCAGGTTCGAAGGGTCTGTCTCAACCGTCGCCGGTACCCCCGCTTCGGCCGCCATTGTGGCCGAATCGCGCGGCCGGCGCCCGCGGCGGCCTTAAAGTAGCGCGATGACCGCTTCCCACCCCGATTCGGCGCGCGCCCGCGCGCCCGGCAGCGTCGGCAACATCGGCGTCGGCTTCGACCTGCTCGGCCACGCGGTGGACGGGATCGGGGATGTCGCCACGGTGCGCCGCATCGACGCCCCCGAGGTCCGCATCGCCCGCATCGAGGGCGAGGGCGCCGGCATCGACCGCATCCCGCTGCAGGCCGCCGACAACACCGCCGGCCGGGCGCTTGAATCATTACGCGCGTCGCTGGCGCTGCCGTTCGGGTTCGAGGTCGAGCTGGACAAGGGCATCGCGCTCGGCTCCGGGCTGGGCGGCTCGGCGGCGTCGGCGGTGGCGGCGCTGGTCGCGGCCAATGCGCTGCTGGACGAGCCGCTGGCACGCGAGGCGCTCTACCCGCACGCGCTCGAAGGCGAGTACGTCTCCACCCGGAGCCGTCAAGGCGACAACGTCGGCCCGATGCTGCTCGGCGGCGTCGCGCTGGCCACGCCAACCCGGCTGCTGCGCCTGCACGCACCGGCATCGCTGCACGCGGTCGTCGTCCACCCCTCGCTGGTGCTTGAGACGCGCATCGCCCGCGCGGTGCTGGTCCAGCCCTACCCGCTGGCGGATTTCGTGGCGCAGTCGACCGCGCTGGCGCTGTTCCTGACCGGCCTGGCCCGGGACGACATCGCCATGATCGGCGAAGGCCTGCGCGATGGACTGGTCGAGCCGCGCCGCGCCGGTCTGATCCCGGGCTTCGCGCGGGTCAAGCAGGCCGCGCTCGACCACGGCGCGCTGGGCGCCAGCATCTCCGGCGGTGGCCCGAGCACCTTCGCCTGGTTCGCCAGCCGTGCCGAGGCCGAGGCCGCCGCGCCGGCGATGCGCCAAGGCTTCGTCGATGCCGGGCTGGACGCCACCGCCCACGTCAGCCCGGTCAACGCCCAAGCCGCCCACCTGCTCTGATCCGGCCAGCTGAACCGGCCGCGCGCGGCTATCGAATTAAAGAACCAATCGGTTTATTATTGTGGGCATGAATGCCCGCCCCGCCCCGCGTCCCGCCCTCGGCCGTCCCAAGGACCCGGCCAAGCGCGCGGCCGTGCTCGAGGCCGCCAAGCATCTCTTCGCCGAACACGGGTTCGATGGCGTCAGCATGGACCAGATCGCGCAGGCGGCAGGCGTCTCCAAGCTCACCGTGTACAGCCACTTCGGCGACAAGGATGGCCTGCTGGCCGCCGCCGTGCAGGCGCACTGCGAGCAGGAAATGCCGATGCAGCTGTTCGACCCGCTGCCGCAGGTGCCGCTGCGCGAGCGCCTGCTCGACATCGCCCAGGCCTTCTACGCCATGGTCAGCTGCCCGCAGGCGGTGGCTGGCCATCGCATGCTGTGCGCGCCCAACGGGCTGTCGCCGAACATGGCCCGGCTGTTCTGGCAGGCCGGCCCGGAGCGTGTGCAGGCCGGTCTGGCGGAGCTGCTCGGCCGCCGCGTCGAGGCCGGCGAACTGGTGATCGACGACTGCGATGTCGCCGCCGCGCACTTCTTCGCGCTGCTCAAGGGCGAGCCGCACGCGCGGCTGATCATCGGCCACCCCGACGTGCTGGACGAGGCCGCCATCGAGCGCCATCTGGAAAGCGTGGTCGACCTGTTCATGCGCGCCCACCGGCCGGTGCCGGCATGAGCCGCGCCGTGACCTTCGGCCCGATGACTTCCGGCACTCAAGCCGGCGTCACCGCACGGGCATCCTGCCCATCGTGCCGGGATAAAATGCCGGCCCCTTCCGTTGAACGCATGCCATGACGATCGATTACGCCCAAGCCCGCGAGAACATGGTCGAACAGCAGGTCCGCCCCTGGGAGGTCCTGGACCCGCGCGTGCTCATGGTCATCGGCCGCACCCCGCGCGAGGCATTCGTCGATGCCGCGCACCGCGAGCTGGCCTATGCCGACCTGTCGCTGCCGATCGGCCACGGCCAGTTCATGATGAAGCCGGTGGTCGAGGGCCGCACGCTGCAGGCGCTGGCCATCGCCGGGACCGACCGCGTGCTGGAGATCGGCACCGGCACCGGCTACCTGACCGCCTGCCTGGCGCAGCTGGGCGCCTCGGTGCACAGCCTGGAGATCGACCCGGCGATGGCCGACGCCGCCCGCGCGCGGCTCGCCGCCCAAGGCATCGCCAATGCCACGGTCGAAGCCGCCGACGCGTTTTCATGGAACACCGACCAGCGCTATGACGCGGTCTGCGTGACCGGCGCCGTCGCCGCGATCCCAGGCCGCTTTCTGGAATGGCTGGCGCCGGACGGCCGCCTGTTCGTCATCCACGGCCAGTCGCCGGTGATGGAAGCCGCGTTGGTGCGTGGCGATGTCAACGCGTCGCGTGCCGAATCGTTGTTCGAAACCGACCTCCCCTACCTCGTCGGCGGCGAACCCGCGCCCCGATTCGTCCTGTAACCCGCGCCGTCGGCCTCCGGGCTGGCGCGACCCGTTCCCCGAAGGATTGCCGATGCGTCTTCGCCCGCTTGCCCTTGCCCTGTCGTTCGTCCTGCTGCCGGCTGCCGCCCAGGCCGAGGACCTGCTGCAGACCTACCAGCTCGCGCGCACCAGCGATCCGCAGCTGGCCGCCGCCGAAGCAGGCCAGCGCGCCACCGCCGAGGGCGAGGCGCAGACCCGCGCGCAGATGCTGCCGCAGGTCAACGGCGGCGCCACCGTCACCCGCCAGCGCCAGACCAGCGAGTCCGGCCAGCCGCAGTACGACCCGGTGACCGGGCAGATCATCAGCGGCGGCGAACGCACCACCGACAGCACCAGCCGCTCGGCCAACATCGGCGTGGACCAGGTGCTGTTCAACGCCAGCCTCTTCAGCCAGCACCGTGCGCAGAAGCTCAACACCCGCGCCGGCGAACTGCAGCTGGAATCCACCGGCGACCAGCTGATCACGCGCACCTCGCAGGCCTATTTCAACGTGCTGGTCGCGCTGGAGACGCTGGCCGCCGCCGAGGCGCAGGAAGCGGCGCTGAAGAAGCAGTTCGACTTCGCCAGCAAGCGCCTCGAAGTGGGCCTGGCGCCGATCACCGACCAGCACGAGGCCCGCGCCCAGTACGAAGGCGCGCGCGCCAACACCATCCTGCAGCGCAACGCGCTGGAGGACGCCTACCAGGCGCTGGCCGAGATCACCGGCAAGCCGGTCCTGAGCCTGATGGCCCTGCCCGACACCTTCAAGCCGCAGCTGCCGGCCGACGGCGGCGCCGATGCCTGGGTGGCCCGCGCCATCGCCAACAACCCGGCGCTGACCGCGCAACAGACCCGCGTCGCCGCCGCCGAGGAAGGCATCAGCACCGCCCGCGCCGGCTACCTGCCGACGCTCAGCGCCAGCGGCAGCTACGGCATCTCCCGCACCAACAGCAGCGTGGACATCGCCAGCGGCCAGGGCTTCGACAGCGACGGCCGCGGCCGTGGGCCGAGCGTCAGCGTGGCGCTGCGCATCCCGATCTTCGACGGCTTCGCCACCCAGTCGCGGGTGCGCCAGGCCGTGGCCCAGCGCGACGTCGCCGAGCAGCAGCTGGAACAGCAGAAGCGCGGCCTGGAACGCAGCACCCGCAACGCCTACCAGTCGCTCTCGGCCGGCATCAGCGCGGTGGAGGCACGCCGCCTGGCGCTGGTCGCCGCGCAGAGCGCCTACGAGGCGTCGCAGGTCGGGCTGGAAGTCGGTACCCGCACCGTCATCGACGTACTGCTGAACCAGCAGAACCTGTTCAACGCCCAGCAGGCGTATTCGCAGGCCAAGTACAACTACCTGCAGAGCCGGCTGCTGCTGGAACAGGCCGCGGGCACCCTCGACATCGGCGACGTGCAGGACATCAACCGCCTGCTGACGGTGCCGGCCGGACAGGCGCCGCGCATCCGCCGCTGAACCCGGCATCGCGCCACACGGAAAACGCCGGGTCCGCCCGGCGTTTTCTTTTGGAGGAAGGAGGATGTGGCTTCGGTTCCGCCGTCGCTACAGCCCGACCGCCGCCAGCGTCCGCGCCAGCGCGCCGCGCCCGGATTCGGCCAGCCGATGGCCCGCCTCGCCCATCCGCTTCCGCTCGGCTTCGCTGTCGAGCAGCGCGTCGAGCGCATCCGCCAGCGCATCACCCGATTCCACCACCTGCATCGCGCCCGCCTCGCGCATGCCGCGGGCGATGTCGGCGAAGTTGTGCAGGTGCGGCCCGGTCACCACCGGCACCCCGGCGACCGCCGGTTCCAGCAGGTTGTGGCCACCGATGTCCTGCAGGCTGCCGCCGACGAAGGCGACATCGCTGACCGCGAAGAACGCCGGCAACTCGCCCAGCGTGTCGATGACGAAGGCGGCATCGTTGCCCGACGGCCAGCGGTCGGCGGAACGCGTGGCAGTGCGCAGGCCGGCGCTGCGCAGGCGTTCGGTGACGGGTCCGAAGCGTTCGGGATGGCGCGGCGCCCACAGCAGCAGCGCGTCCGGCCAGTGCCGGCGCAGGCGGCGATGCGCCAGCAGCACCGGCAGTTCCTCTTCCGGATGGGTGCTGGCGGCGATCCACGTCCGGCGCGTGCCGGCATGGCGGCGGAAGGCCTCGACGAAGCCGGCATCCCCCTTCGCTTCCACGTCGTATTTCAGGTTGCCGGTGACGACCACGGCCTTAGGCCTCGCACCCAGCGCGAGGAAACGCCTGCCATCGGCCTCGGTCTGCGCGCAGACGCGCGCCACCGTGGCCAGCGCGCGCGAGACCAGCGGCGCCAGCACCTGGTAGCCGCGCAGCGATCGCGCCGACAAGCGCGCGTTGAGGATGGCGACGGGAATGCCGCGGTCGCGGCAGCCGAACAGCAGGTTCGGCCACAGCTCGGTTTCCATGATCAGTGCCTGCGCCGGCCGGTAGCGCGCGAGGAAGCGCCCGACCGCGCCTGGCAGGTCGTAGGGCAGGTAGACGTGCTCGACGCGCTCGCCCCACAGCGCGCGGATGCGGTCGGACCCGGTGGGCGTGATGCTGGTCACCACCAGCCGGCGTCGCGGGTATTCCTCAAGCAGCGCATTGACCAGCGCGGCGGCGGCGGCGACCTCGCCCACCGAGACCGCGTGCACCCAGAGCGTGCCTTCCCCGTCCGGCGCGAACGCCGGTGCATCGCCATAGCGCGCGTAACGCTCGTGCCAGCGCGAGAGATAGGCGGGGTGGCGGAAGCCGCGCCACACCAGGTGGTAGATCGTCACCGGCAACAACGCATAGAGCGCGAGCGAATACAGGCCGCGCAGCAGGCGTTCGGTGAGATCGGGCTTCATCCGCGCAAGGATAAGGGAACCCGCGCGGCGACCGGCCGACGTGCCGCTTAGAATCCCCGCATGCCCGCCGAACACGCACCGCCGCTGCCGCGCGCCCTGCTCGCGCCCCGCCATTGGCCGATGTGGGGGCTGATGGGCCTGCTGGTGCTGATGGCGCGGCTGGCCTGGCCACTGCAACGCGCGGTCGGCACGCCCTTCGGCGCCCTGCTCGGCCGGCTGCTGAAGGACCGGCGGCAGGCCGCGACGCGCAACCTGGAACTCGCCTTCCCCGCGATGCCTGCGGCCGAGCGCGACGCGTTGCGCGATGCCAGCTTCCGCGATCTCGGGATCGGCCTGTTCGAGTTCGCGCGGGCGTGGTGGGGCTCGATCGCGCCGATGCGGCGCACGGTGCGGATCGAAGGCCTGGAGCACCTGCGCGCATTGCAGG
>JAANMY010004198.1_pt1 | contig 11126 bp, 8 predicted proteins | sample 7279691 | NCBI WGS metagenome assembly JAANMY01 (sample SAMN14094543, study PRJNA606508) | bioreactor metagenome | isolation source: A lab-scale SPAN reactor treating ammonium-rich wastewater day 388 | place: Ireland: Galway | collected 2018-02-07
GGGGTGAATTGGCCGCAGGCCAAGAGGGGGGCGCGAGCGCCCCCCTTCTTGTGGGTCGCCCAAGGCGCCCGCGGCAGCGGGCAACGCGGGCGAAACCCCTCCCCCTTCAGATCCCGTGGCTGCGGTCATAGCCGTTCACGCGGGGCGGCGCCCAGCCTTGCAGCGCCTCGGGCGGGGTTTCCCAGATATCCACCTGCAGGGGATGGCAGCGCGCCGTATCCGAGGAATGCTCGGCGCTGCAATCGCCGCCCGGGCAGGCCGACAGCACGCCCAGGAGCGGGATCTCGGCAAAGAATTCGAGGTAATCGCCGGGGCGCACCGGGCTCGCCTTCATGAAATACTGCCCGGTATCGGCGGTGAAGCCGGTACACATGAAGACATTCAGCACGTCATGCACCAGTGCCTCGGCCTGCGCCACCCCGACGCCCGCCAGCGCCCGGGTCAGGTTGGAATGGCAGCAATGGTGATACTGCGCGCCGCCAGACAGCAGCCAATGCGTATAGGGATCGCAGCGCGTGCCGATCACGTCATGCACCCGCCCGCCGAAGGCATCCACCCCGTACCAGCCCAGCGTATCCGCCACCAGCGTCGCCATGGGCCGCAGCGCGGGCAGGTTCGACCACATCCGGTCGCCGACCCGCAGATGCGTGCCATGCAGCGCCCGGGTCTTGCCGGAATAGAAACGTTCGGTCGGGTCATCGGCGTTGAACAGGTTGAGATCGCCGACCTGCGGCCCGCCGGTGCAGGTGATGCGGAAAAAGCCGCCCGCCGGGACATGAAAGGCCCCGCCCTCGCGCGGCGGCACGATCACCGGGGCGCGGGGCCGCGCCCTGTCCCGGGCGCGGCGATAGAGCGCCAGATCGGGCTGCGGCAGGCCGTCGGTCGGATAGCAGATCACCGGCGCCACGGCGCGGCGCCGGTCGGCATCGGCGGGTGGCGGAAAGGGGGGCTGGGGCATGGACGCTCGCGGGCTGGGCGCCAGGGGCGCGACTGGCGCCCAGCTTGCAAGGCGCCGCAGCGCCGGGCAAGAGGCGGCCGCGCAAGACTCCGCCCTTTTACCGTTTTTCAAGCTGTCAGTGTAACAACTCCCTGCTATGCTCGCAGAAGATGAATGTGCACGGATCCCCGCCCATGCGAAACCGATCCCGGCAAGCGGCGCTTGCCCCCCGCCAGACCGAGGCGGCGCATGATGTCGTGATCGAGGCGCTGGGCAGCCTGCTGGGCGCCCGGGCCGATGCGCTGGACGCCGCCATCGCCTCGGTTCTCGAACGGCTGGGCCGGGTGATCGACGCCGAGCGTTGCCTGCTCTACGCCCGCGAGAGCGGGCAATGGATCAACACCCATGACTGGCAGGCCGCCGGCCTGAAACCGCCGCGCCCCGCCCCGGCCGATGCGCCCGACGACATCATCGCCCTCGACCCCGACGCCCTGGCCGAGGGGCGGCCGATCGTGGTGGCCGATGTGTCGCTGATGCCGCAGACGGCGCTGCGCAACCAGTTGATGCGGCTGGGCGTGCACGCCTTTGCCGCCATTCCGCTGATGCGCGACGGCGCGGTCAGCGGCATCGTCGGCGTGGCGCGGCTGAAGGCGGCGCGCGATTTCGACCCGCATGAGCTGTGGCTGGCGCGGGCGCTGGCCGACGGGCTGATGGTGGCCATGGCCCGCCGCGAGGCCGAGCGCGCGCTCGATACCGCCCGGCTGGAGCAGGCGCAGACGCTGGAGCGGCTGCGCGCGACCCTGGCGGCGACGCCCGATCTGGTGCTCGAATTCGACAGCGAGGGGCGCTGCATCGATTATCATTGCTCGGCGCCGCATCTGCTCGCCGCCTCGCCCGACAGAATCCTGGGCCGCACCCTCGAAGAGACCCTGACGCCCGATGTCGCGCGCCTGCAGCGCGCGGCCATGGACGCGGCGCAGCGCGACGGGACAGCGCAGGTGCCGCGCTATGCGCTGGTGCAGCCGGGCGGCGAGACGCGCTGGTTCGACACCACGGTTGCCCGGCGGGCGCGGATCGGCACCTGCGAGGGATTCGTGTTCCGCATCCGCGATGTCACCGACGAACAGGCCCGCGACCGCGCCAATGCCATGCTGCTGGAGGTGACGCGCGGCATGACCAACCTCGCCGTGGTGCTCGACGCCGGGCGCAACGTCGCCTGGGTCAATCCGGCGGTCGAGCGGCTGACCGGCCAGCCGCTGGCGGCGCTGGTCGGCCGCCCGCTGCGCGAATTCGTCGATCCGGCGACCGATCCCGCCACCGTTGAGCGCATCCGCGCGGCGCTCGATTCCCGCGAACCCTGCCGGGTCGAGCTGCGCAAGACCGACGCGCAGGGCCGCGAGGTCTGGGTCGATGTGGCGATCCAGCCGACGCAGGCCGAAGACGGCACGCCGCTGGGCTTCATCGTCATCGAAAACGACATCACCGCGCTGAAGGCCAACGAGGGCGAGCTGGTCCGCCTCGCCGCCTCGGCCGAACAGGCGCATTCGCGGCTGCATGCCGCCATCGAGGCGCTGCAGGACGGCTTTGCCTATTTCGACGCCGACGACCGGCTGGTGCTGTGCAACGAGAAGTATCGCCAGTTCTTCCCGGATTCGGCGGCCATGATGGTGCCCGGCGTCCGGTTCGAGGATTTTCTGCGCCACGCCCTGCGCCACGGCGCCTTTGCCGATGCCATCGGCCGCGAGGACGATTGGTTCGCCAACCGCATGGAGATGCACCGCCGCCCCAGCAACCAGGTCGAACTGCAACTGACCGACGGCCGCTGGGTGCGCGTGTTCGAACAGATTCTGGCCGATGGCGGCCGGGTCGGCCTGCGGGTCGATGTGACCGCGCTCAAGGCGGCCAAGCAGCGGCTCAACGACATCATCCTCGGCGCCCAGATCGGCACCTGGGAACTGGACATGGAAACCTCGACCACCCGGATCAACGATCAATGGTGGCGCATGCTGGGCTATGACGGCGCGCGCGAAACCCTGCTGACCCGCGCGCTCTGGGCCGAACTGATCCACCCCGACGACAACGCGGTGATGAAGGAAATGCTGCGCGCGGTGCGCGACGGCGGCATCGATTCCGTGGAACTGGAAATCCGCCTGCGCCACGCCCATGGCCATTGGGTGCATTTCCTGACCCGCGGCCGCATCAGCACCCTCGACAGCGCCGGGACGCCGATCCGCATCAGCGGTGTCGGCCTCGACATGACCGAGCGTCGCCAGGCCGAAGAACGGCTGCGCGCCATTCTCGAGGCCTCGTCGGTGGGCACCTGGCAGCTCAATTGCGAGACCGGGCAGGTGGTGATCGACGAGCAATATGCCGCCATGCTGGGCTACCGGCTGGATGAATTGCTGCCCTGGACCCGCGAGAAATTCGAGGAGGTGGTGCATCCCGACGATGTGGCGATGCTCTATGCCAATGTCAGCGGGCTCTACGGCTCGGACCGGGCGACCAGCGGCAACGAATTCCGCATCCGCCACCGCGACGGGCACTGGATCTGGGTGCTGTCGCATTCGCGGGTGCAACGCTGGGCAGCCCCCGGCATCCCGGCCGAGGAAAGCGGCATCCATATCGACATCACCGACCGCAAGCGCCGCGAGGCCGCGCTGGAAGAGGCGCGTCATGCGCTGGAAGGCGCGCTCGAGGCGCGGCGCGCCTCGGAGCAGCGGTATTCCGACATCGCCGCGGTCAGCAACGACTGGTTCTGGGAGGTTGCGCAGGGCCGCCGCGTCGCCCATCTGACCGCAGGCTTTGAACGCAGCACCGGCGTGCCGCTGGATCAGGTCATCGGCCGCACGCTGCAGGAGGTCGGCTTTTTTGACGGGTCGCCGCTTGCCACCGGCGATTGGGAAACCGCCGCCCGCTGCATCTCGGCGCATGCGCCGCTGACCGACGTGCTGTTCCGCCTGACCCCGCAGCGCCACAAACCGCCGATCTGGCTGCGCATCAGCGGCGCGCCCTTCTATGACGCGGCGGGCAATTATGCCGGATACCGCGGCGTCGGCTCGAACGTGACGGCGCTGGTCGCCATGTCCGAACGGGCCGAGGCCGCCAGCCAGGCCAAATCGCGTTTTCTGGCGAACATGAGCCACGAATTGCGCACGCCCCTGACCGGGGTACTGGGCATGGCCGAACTGCTGGGCGAAACCGTCGTCACCCCGCGCCAGCGCGAGATGGTCGATACGATCCGCGATTCGGGCGAGGGATTGCTGGCGATCCTCAACGACATCCTCGATCTCGCCAAGATCGAGGCCGGCAAGATGACCATCGAACGCCAGCCCTTTGTCCCCTCCGAGGTGGTCGGACGGGCGCAGGCCCTGTTCGCCCCGCGCGCCGCCGCCGCCGGGCTGGTGCTGGCCTTCGAGGCGGCGCCCGGCAGCGCGCAACCGCGGCTGGGCGACGCCAACCGCCTGTTGCAGATCCTCAACAATCTGGTCGGCAACGCCGTCAAGTTCACCGCCAGCGGCACGATCACCCTGCGCGTCGCCCCCGATCCGCAAGACAGCACCCTGCTGCTGATCGAGGTCGAGGATACCGGCATCGGCATGACGCCCGAGCAGATGGCCAAGGTGTTCGAGGAATTCGAACAGGCCGAAAGCTCGACCGCGCGGCGGTTCGGCGGCACCGGCCTCGGCCTGTCGATCACCCGGCGGCTGACGCTGCTGATGGGCGGCACCATCGCCCTCGACAGCGCGCCCGGGCGGGGCACGCGGGTGACGCTGCGCCTGCCCGCGCCGCGCGACCTGACCCCGGCCGCGCCGCCAGACCCCGCGCAGGCACCGGTCTCGCTGGCCCGGCGGCGGCTGCTGGTGGCCGATGACAACCAGACCAACCGGCGGATTCTGGACACCATGCTGACCGCGCTGGGCACCGAGGTGGTGCTGGCCGAGGACGGGCAAAGCGCCTGCGACCGCTTCACGCCCGGGGCGTTCGACGCGGTGCTGCTGGACATTTCGATGCCCGGGCTCGACGGAATCGGCGCGCTGGCGGCGATCCGCGCCGCCGAGGTTCGCGCGGGCGTCGCGCCGGTTCCGGCGCTGGCCGTCACCGCCAATGCCATGCAGCATCAGATCGAGGATTATCTGCGCGAAGGGTTCGACGGCCATATCGCCAAACCCTTCCGCAAGGAAACCCTGGCGCAGGCGCTCGCCCGCATCCTGCCCGCCGACGCCGCCATCGCCGGTTGACGGCCCGCGCCCCGGGGCGCGGGCGCAGATCCCCCCTTCCCTTCGCCCGCGCCGCGCCCTAGCTCTGCAAGCTGGGCAGCGGAGGCGGGCATGGCGATTTTCCTCGGGGTCGATACCGGCGGCACCTTTACCGATGCCGTGCTGCTCGACGATGCGGCGCAGGCGGTGCGCGCCCATGCCAAGGCGCTGACGTCGCGTCCGGATCTGTCGCAGGGCATCCGCGGTGCGATCGACGCGGTGCTGGCGCAGGCCCCCGACCTGGCCGCCGCCGATGTCGCCATGGTGGCGCTGTCCACCACGCTGGCCACCAATGCGCTGGTCGAGGGGCAAGGCGCGCGCGCCGCGCTGGTGCTGATCGGCTTCGATGGCGGCGACCGCGCCCGCGCGGGCCTCGCCGAGGCGCTGGGCGACGATCCCCTGATCGAGCTGACTGGCGGCCACAGCCACGCCGGAACCGAGGCGGCGCCGCTCGATCTGGCGGCGCTGGAGCGGGCGCTGGAGGCCCTGCCCCCGGGCATCAGCGCCGTCGCCGTCGCCGCACAATTCGCCACCCGCAACCCGGCGCATGAAATCGCCGCCCGCGCCCTGATCCGCGCCCGCACCGGCCTGCCCGTCACCTGCTCGCATGAGCTCAGCGCCGCGCTGAACGGGCCGAAACGGGCGCTGACCGCGCTGCTGAACGCGCGGCTGGTGGCGCTGATCGACCGGTTGATCGCCGCCTGCGAGCGGCACCTGGCCGCGCGCGGCATCACCGCGCCGCTGATGGTGGTGCGCGGCGACGGGGCGCTGGTCTCGGCGGCGCTGGTGCGCGAACGGCCGATCGAGACGATCCTGTCCGGCCCCGCCTCCTCGATCGCCGGGGCGGCCTGGCTGACCGGGCTGCCCGACGCGCTGGTCTCGGACATCGGCGGCACCACCACCGATGTCTGCCTGCTGCGCGGCGGCAAACCCGCCATCGACCCCGAGGGCGCCCGCGTCGGCGGCTGGCGCACCATGGTCGAGGCGGTGGCGATGCGCACCACCGGGCTGGGCGGCGACAGCGAGGTGCATCTGTGCGAGGGGCTGGACGGCGGGCTGCATCTGGGTCCGCGCCGGGTGATGCCCCTGGCGCTGGCCGCGGTTCAGTACCCGGCGCTGGTGCACCGCATGCTGGACGAGGCGCTGGGCCGCGACCCGGCGCCCGAGGAAAGCTGGCGCCTCGCCCTGCCGCTGTTCACCGCCCTGCCCCCCGGCCTGCCCCCGCGCGAGGCGGCGCTGGCCGAACGGCTGCTGGAGGGGCCGCAGCGCCTGTCCACGCTGCTGCGCACCCGGCTCGAAGCGCCGGCGCTGACCCGTCTGGTGCAGCGCGGCCATGTCATGCTGGCCGGGCCGACCCCCTCGGACGCCGCGCATGTGCTGGGCCGACAGGACGGCTGGGACCAATCCGCCGCCCTCAAGGCGCTGACCCTGCTGGCGCGGCGCCGGGGCGGCAACGGCGAGCGGCTGGCGCGCAGCCCCGAGGCCATGGCACAGCGGATCGTCGATCAACTGACGGCGCAGACCGTCGATTGCCTGCTGGAAACCGCCTTTGCCGAGGATGGGCGCCCCTGGCCGCTGGCGCCCGAAACCCTCGCCCGCCACCCGCTGACCGCCGCCGCGCTCGACCGCGCGCCCGGGTTGGTGCGGCTCGAGGCGCGGCTGGGCGTGCCGGTGATCGGGCTGGGCGCCTCGGCGGGCTGCTATTACGGCGCGGTCGGCGACCGGCTGGGCTGCGCCATGGTGGTGCCCGACTTCGCCGGGGTCGCCAATGCCGTCGGCGCCGTGGTCGGTCAGGTGTCGATGCATGTCGAGGGGCAGGTCACGGCCCCTGCGCCCGGCCTGTTCATCGCCCATCTGGGCGCGGGCCCGGCCCGCTTTGCCGAGGCCGAAGCCGCCGCCGCCGCGCTGGCGGCCGATCTGACGACCGAGGCCCGCGCCCGCGCCCGCACCGCCGGGGTCGAAGAACCGCGTCTGGAAATCCGCCGCGAGGACATCGGCGCCGAGGTCGAGGGCCAGCGCCTGGTGATCGAGATCCGCCTGCGCGCCACCGCCTCGGGCCGCCCGCGCATCGCCACCGGCTGACCCCCGCTTGCAGCCCCGCCCGCACCCCGCTAGAAGCGCAGGGCCGGATGGGTGGCCGAGTGGCTTAAGGCTCTGGTCTTGAAAACCAGCGTGGGGGAAACCCCACCGTGGGTTCGAATCCCACCCCATCCGCCACTTGCCCTTGTGAAAGCGTTCTCCGAACCCGGCTGCGCCCGGATTTTTTCGTTGTTTTCGAGGGTTATGCGGGGTTGATCTGTCAACCGGCCCAAGTGTCAGCAGAGCTGAAGGCCGTCTCGCAGGGCAGTTATTCTCTGGACCCGTCAACCAACCCCGTATGGTTATGAGGTTTAACGCTATGAATTCATTGATATAATTTTCATTATGCGCGGGAGCCGTTCGCGAATTCCATCCGCATGCAAAAGGGACCGTGATCCAACCCCGCTTCATCCATTCGACCCAGGTTCACCTTAGGGCACCGTCTTCTTCTTTGCACGCTGATCCAAGTTAGGCTGCGCCTCTGAAAGGCGCGCCCGTAAGGCCTGCGGCACGGTCCCGCGCTCGGGTCTTCGTGACCCAGACCCTTGGTGCCACCACGGACAAGCACGCGCTTACCCGCGAATTCGGTGGGATCGACCTTGATGGTCATACCGTGGCCTCCAGCGTCTTGATGGCGCCCTCCGCCAGCGTGAACCGGTAGGTGAAGCGCAGCGGGCTGCCCGGGAAGTCACCATGGGCGGGGCCTTCGACGATGACGTCGCCGCTTTCTTGCCGAACGGTATCAGGCACAAAGATCGCCTTCACCGGGATCACCTCATGCTCGAAAAGCTGGCGGATCGCCGCCTGTCCCTCGAAATGCTTGCCGTTGTCGATGAAGACGGCGTCGCGCAGAAAAGGCTTCAACATGCCGTCGATATCGAGGCGGGCGTTTGCCTCGACATAGGCGGCGATTGGCTTGGGTAGATCCAGTGACATGTTCTTCTCCTTGAAACTCATGAGGCCAATCTAGCGATGGACTTTCCTTCTGATAATCGAGACAATTCGTGATGAGGCGTCACGGAAAACGGGACAATGTCACGCCATTCGCTGATCGAACTGGAGGCGGTCCTCGCCATCGTGCGGTGCGGCTCGTTTCGAGCGGCGGCGCTTGATCTCGGCATGTCGACCACGGCAATCAGCAACGCAGTGGGCAAGCTGGAACGGGAGCTTGCCGTGCGATTGTTCAACCGCACCACGCGCAGCGTCTCGCTTACCTATGCAGGACGAATCTTCGTCGCGCAGATCAAACCAGCGATTGAAGACATTCAGAAAGCGATGGACACGGCGCGCTCGCAGCAAGAAACGCCGTCCGGCACCTTGCGCATCAATGCCTTCGCAACGGCCGCGCGTGAGATCATGGCGCCACTGGTCCTGACCTATCTGCGGCGCTACCCGCAGGTTCATATCGACATCGTCACCGAAGGACGGCTTGTTGACATCGTGGCGGCGGGATTTGATCTGGCCGTGCGCAGCGCGCATCTGGTGCCCGACGACGCAATCGCCATACCGCTCGGGCAGATGCGACGCATTGCGGTCGCCGCTTCTCCTGCCCTCTTTGAAAACAGGGCCATCCCCAAAGTGCCGCAGGATCTGCTCTCCTACCCCTGCGTTCGCGGGCGACTTCCCGATGGCGCATTGATGCGCTGGCGGTTCCAGAAGGACGGCGAAGACCTGCAGGTCGACGTCGAGGGGCCGATCACACTTGACGAGCCATCCCTGACGCGTATCGCGGTGACAAACGGCGTCGGGATCGGCTATTTCATGGAAACCGATATCCGTGAAGACGTCGCTGCGGGGAGACTGGTGCGCATTCTCGAAGACTGGACGCCGCCTCTCGAGCCGCTGTGCCTCTATTATTATAATCGGCGCAATTCCTCCGCCGCCTTCCAGGCCTTCATCGCCCTCGCGCGCGACTTCGCTGCCGGACGGCTCGCGCAGCCCTGATAGTGGCGGCTGCGCGTCGGGATAGGGCATGATTGAAATTTGCTTCCGGTTCGCTGTCGCATATCGATCGAACGCAACAATGGGGCCGACGTCGCCCAAGGCCGGGTTGGAGGGGTACTTCCTCCACGACGAGCGCCAATCTGTGTAATGGTGGCGGCTTGGCAGTTGGGACATCGGCATCGCACAATGCTGCACGAGCGGAACGATCCGACTGCACGATTCAAGGAGGATGGCGTCATATAAGCCATTGATAAAATTGTTATTGTCCTTTGCAGGCGCGGCTGCCGAAGGTGGAGAAGGTTCCACCGCAGCCGTATTCCCTCCGCCACTTGCCGCGGGCCGGGATCGGGCCGGAGGCCCGGTGCGGAGGGTTCGACGATCGTGCCGGGGGGTTGGCGCGCAGGTCTGCGGGGGGCGCCGTTGCCCTGGCTCGGTCGGTGCGCTCACCTTTGCGCTTGCCACTGCATCCAGCGCCTGCGCAATTCGCCTTTGCGCAGGCCGTTCGATGCCTGGAGCACCTTGGCCGACATGAGCCGGTCGGTGCGAAAGTGGCGGAAATCGCCGCGCAACTCGCACCAGGCAACGATCACCCGGCTTGCCTCGCCATAGCCCAGAACCACCGGCCAGACCGTGCGCTCGGTCTCTCGTCCGTCGGGCGACAGATAGTGCAGGCGCAACTTGCGGCCGTCACGGATCGCCTGGCGCAGATCCGCGAGGTCGATCGCCTCGGGCTCTTGCGCGCGGGATGGCGGGGTGCCGACACTCGGCTCGACGATATAGGGCCGCATCCTTTCGGGGATCGCTGTCATGATCTTGGCGATCACGTCCTGCGCGGCCCGGGCAAGCGTTGGGTCGCCGCGTCCGGCCACCCATTGCGCGCCCAGAACCACCGCTTCGATCTCGTCAGGGGTCAGCATCAGCGGCGGCATGTCATAGCCCGGGTCGAGCAGGAATCCCAAACCCGCCTCGCCCACGATGGGCACCCGCTGACCGACCAGATCGGCGATGTCCCGATACACGGTGCGGCGCGACACTTCGAGTTCTTCGGCAATGCGCGCGGCCGTCACCGGCCGGGTCGAACGACGCAGGATCTGGATGATCTGGAACAGGCGGTCGGCGGGGCGCATGGCTGATGACTCCTGTTGCCAGGATGCTGGCAACAGGCCTGTGTCACAAGCGGCCCGTCGTCGCAATCTCTGCGAACCCAACAGCACAGGAATACACCATGATCTCGACCGCACTCACCTCGCTCAATATCTGGGGGGTTCTGGCCGCCGCGGCCTTTGCTTTTGTCTTTGGCGGGGTCTATTTCGGCGCGCTGATCCCAAAACACTACGCCGCCGCCATGGGGCGCGAGGGCGAGCCACCGGCGCGCCCCTCGCTCTTGCTGATCCTCGGCCCGTTCCTGTGCAATGTGGTGATGATCGTGGCCACGGCGATCTTGCTGCGGATCACCGGCACCACGACAGTCGCCGCAGCCGTCGCGCTGGGGCTGCTGATTGCCATCGGCTTCCTGCTGCCGATGTGCATGATGATCGCGATCAATCCGAATTTTCCCAGACCGTTCTATTACACGGCCCTGAACGCCCCCTATCTGTTGCTCGGCGCGGTGGTCTATGCGGCCATCCTGACCTTGCTGACCTGACGCGGGATGGTATCGCTTTCGTCGGAACCGCTGGCCTTCGTGACGGCTGCAGATCTTGATGCCTGGCTGGCCGGGCATCATGCCGCGTCAGCCGAGCTTTGGGTGCGCCTGTGGAAGAAGGGCAGCGGAATCCCCGGTGTCTCGCGCGAGGAATGCATCGTCAGGGCCCTCGCCTGGGGATGGATCGACGGTATCGGCAAGTCGTTCGATGACCTGTCCTATGTTGTCCGGCTGACGCCCCGACGGCCACGGTCGGACTGGTCGC